>Ga0070749_10000135_pt1 | contig 42206 bp, 59 predicted proteins | sample VirMetDEL_Nov_18_FD_75180 | JGI IMG/M metagenome (GOLD analysis project Ga0070749, IMG submission 75180) | Aqueous microbial communities from the Delaware River and Bay under freshwater to marine salinity gradient to study organic matter... | ecosystem: Environmental > Aquatic > Marine >...
CAAGTTCAATGCGGCCTCCAGCGGGTCCGCTTCTACGCATCAGTACCTCAACGCCACTGGTGCATAAGGAGATATTGACTAATGGCTATTTCACGCGCACAGCTTCTCAAGGAGCTTCTGCCGGGGCTTAACGCTCTGTTTGGCATGGAGTACGCTCGTTACGACGAAGAGCATACTCAGGTCTATGAGACAGAAAGCTCTGACCGCTCCTTTGAGGAAGAGGTAAAGCTCTCTGGCTTTGGTGCCGCGCCCGTCAAGGGTGAAGGTGCTGCTATTTCGTATGACGCTGCTCAGGAATCGTTCGTGGCGCGGTACAACCACGAGACGATTGCCATGGGCTTTTCGATTACGGAAGAGGCCATGGAGGACAACCTGTATGACTCGCTTTCCGCTCGGTACACCAAGGCGCTTGCACGGGCCATGGCGCACACCAAGCAGGTTAAGGCGATGGAGCCGCTTAACAACGGTTTCACAACGTATCAGTCTGGCGATAGCGTGACGCTGTTCAGCACGGCGCACCCGCTCGTCAGCGGTGGCACAAACTCCAACCGCCCTGCTGTTGCAGTGGACCTCAACGAGACATCTCTTGAGGCTGCTGTCATTCAGATCAGCAAGTGGACGGACGAGCGCGGTCTCCTGATCGCGTGCAAGCCCCGCAAGCTCATCATTCCGTCTGACCTCCAGTTCGTTGCTCATCGCATTCTGATGACTGAGCTTCGTCCCGGTACGGCTGACAACGACATCAACGCGCTCCGCGTGATTGGTGTTGTGCCGGAGGGTCACGCGGTGAACCACTATCTGACAGACCCGGATGCGTGGTTCCTGATGACAGACGTTCCGAACGGCATGAAGCACTTCTCGCGAGTGGGCATGGAGACCAGCATGGACGGTGATTTCGACACCGGAAATGTTCGGTACAAGGCCCGTGAGCGTTACAGCTTCGGCGTCTCGGACCCGCTTGGCATCTGGGGCTCCCCCGGAGCGTAAGCGGTGTAGTACTGATGGGGTGGGGGTGGCAGCGATGTCATCCTCACCCCATTTTTATTATCCGGGTATCACAAGCCTTGCAGACTGTCCCGGCAGACTTTTACGAAGACTGTAAGGCGAATCCTTTCGTAAAGAGGTACAAATGGCTAAGACCACCTTCTCTGGTCCGGTGCGCTCCCTTGCAGGATTTATTACTGCTGGAGATGCAGTCTCTGTAAACCTTACAGCAGACACCACACTTACTGTTGATGCACACGCAGGAAAGATGATCCGCGTGAATGACGCGGATTGTAAGATTACTCTTCCTACGATTGTGGCTACGGCCCCGACAGATCCCACAGATCCGAATTCGACCAATAATATTGGTGCCCAGTTTTGGTTTTTCATTGAGACCCTTGCAACGGATCTCGACATCAAGACCGATGGCACGGATAAGTTTGTTGGGTCGGTTCAGATGGTGGACACCGACACATCTGGTTCGATGTTTGGCTATGTCCCTTCGGCCACCAATGATGTTATGACCCTGAACGGAACAACAACGGGTGGTATTGTTGGAAGCTGGGTTCGTGTTACAGCTCTCGCCTCTCTTAAGTATCTGGTAGAGGGCGTGCTTCTTGGTTCTAACGCCGTTGCAACGCCTTTTGCTGACTCTTAATAGCAATAGGCATAATTAGTATGGTTGCTGGCGTAGCTCAATTGGCAGAGCAGTTGATTTGTAATCAACAGGTTGGGGGTTCAATTCCCTCCGTCAGCTTATGAAAATTACTATTGAAGCAGGCCGGGACATCAGAGCGATATAATGATTACTTCTAGTATTAGATTTGTAGCATCTACAGCAAAAGTGGCTATTGCTACAGCGGTCGCCCTGAAGGTTGCAGAGGCAAGCACCAAGGCTGTAAATAAAATTTGGGAAAAAGTTGATGCTCCCAGATCATAGTCAGGACTATCATATCGGATGGCCCAGAGCCTTCCAGACCGGCGTGGCGATTCTGAGCGCATGTGCGTTTGGTGCGCTGGCCTACGGATATAGTGGCGGGCCGGGCGATGGGCGCAATACGGTCCCCACGCCAACGGCAACATCCGAAGCGTTCTATGAACAGGTCGGGCCGAACTATGACGCCGGTTGGGGGATGACCAAGATCTTCACCCTTGACCCGACACAGAACGACCAGAGCGTGATCAATACGTTCATCAGCCAAAATCGCACGACCTCGTGGACCACTCCCGGCACATCCCCCGACTCCGGTGCGTTCTTCAATGTGATGGCGGGTGATACCACGACGGTGGCCTTTCGCTGGCCCAGCGGTGTCGGTCCCGGTCGCATCGCTGGAAACGAGATCAACGTGAGTGCTACCTCCACGGAGAGGTATTGCGAAACCTACGTGCGCTTAACGTTCAAGGCTTCGTCGTGGGAGTACAGCGACAACACTGTCAAGCACTTTTTCTTCCGTGACTCTGCTAACGTGGGCGCACAGAACAGCGCCCCGGGCGTACAGACGGCGGGCAACGAAGCATCGTCTATCAACACTTCGCCTGAGTTCCGAGGGACTACCAGCACCACCGATGGTGTCTGGTACGACGATGAGTATTACTACTCGACGATGGGCGCGTCGGCTTCGATCAAGATTTGGCGGGATGGAGTACTGGAGGCCGACACCACGGGCATCGGAACGGGCTCGCAGCCGTGGAGCAGGCTGTGGCTCGGGCCGTACCACGGCGGTTCAAGTGGCACGAAATCGACATCTGACGACCAGTGGATCTTCTCACGCATCGTCATCTACGCGGAGGAGTGCCCGTAAATGGCGATTTCTGAGAACATCACCCCACTCGTCAATGACGCGTCGACCACCGCGACATCCTTTACGGAAACCGTGACGCTGGCGGCGGGCACGAGCCGGAAGTGCGTGGTATTTGTCGGTATGGAGGACGCGGTAACCGACTTTACCGGCGTCACTTTCGACGGCAACGCGATGACCGCGCCCGGTGGTGCTGGGTCTCCCGCCCGTATCAATGACGTGATCGGAAGGCTCTACTACTACGACATATCCGATGGCATAAGCACGGGCTCCAAGGACATCGTGATAAGTCTGGACGGTAGTGAGCAGACCGTCTCGTGGGCGATCTGGATTCTGAACGGTGCCGCGACCGGAGCTTTTGAGGATCTGGACTCCACCACGGATGGGGGTACTACGACCAATTTGTCCCTGACCTTGACGAACGCATCTACATCCTATGTGGGTGCGGCTCTTATCAACGGAGCCGTCGGCACCGATGTCACGACATGGGGCTCAGACCTCACAGAGTTCGGGGACCTGACGGGCATTTCGCAGCGCATTTTCGCCGCTGACGGAACTGGCACAGCAAACGCGACAGCCTCCACCGTTAGCTCGTCAACCTCTAATGACAAGGTGTTCATCGCGTGGGCCGTCGCAGAAGCGGCAGCGGCCAGCGGCGGCGGAATCGGCCCCCTCGTGGGCTCCGGTAAGGGGTTAGTTGGATGAGTCCCATCGAACGCTTCGACCCGGACACGGGGCGTCTGGTCTACCGGAGCAGCCACGCGCTCACCCCGTGGGTCAGTGCCTCATTCATGGTCGCGTTCGGTGCGCTGGCGTACGGATATAGTGGCGGGCCGGGGGGTGGGCGCGATACGGCCCCCACGCCCTCCACGGCCACGGCCACGGCAGTTTACTTTTTTACCAACTGGTCTACGGGCGCAGGAACGACACCATACTATCAAGCAGATTCCGCATCTGCGACACCGTGGCCGGATATCAAGGGAACACTGGGCACAACCGCTCGCGACGGGTGGGTAGTGGTTGACACCGCCGCAGCCCTTGGATTCCCCACCGGGGTATCTCATGTGGGGATCGCAAAAAACATGGCAAGTGGATCTCCTGCTGTGGGTGTCAGGAGCGACACCACGGGCGCGGGTGCGGGTGCGCTCGACACAATGCTCGTCGGTGAGTCGAACTTCTATGGCGTGTTTTTCAAGAACACCACTCCCGACTCATACATTACTGGCGGCGGGGATGCCGAAACACACCCCCTGCAAGCTCGCGCCAGTACCACTGCCACGCTGCCGTGGGAGTGGATGGTATTATCGAACTCCGATGGTACATGGGAGTTCGACTTCTATCTGGTCGCCCATACCAACTATCCCGGCACATCGGGTACCAGCAGGCGCTTTGAACTGGCAACGAGCAGGACAAACAATATCCAGTTGTCGAAGGACACGGTCTACTACTTCGGGTGGGAAGTCAGGCGTACCCACGTGGATTCAGTGGAGTACCACGTAGAGGTTGGGGTCGTCATCAACGCAGACAGCATAGACTGGCGATGGGATGATAACGATTTCATCTCACTAGGGACGGCATGGCCGTCGCCATTCCCTAACGCCAACTCGACTACACTGGCTGACAGTCCCCGGTGGGTCTACCAAGATGCCCCACCGGGGGCTTACCGTGGCGTCAATCTCGGGTCGAACGGGTGGAGCGTTGATCCGGCTACCGATCAAGACTCGTACATCTTCGGGGCGTTCTGTATCCGCAAGGACCAGCACTGCCATGGGTACACGGGCAACTAGATGGCGACTCCAGTATTCAACGGCACTGGTGGCTCGGACACCAACCAAGCGGTGGTCACCCTCCCCACCACGGTGGCGGCTGGCGACCTGCTTATGGTGTTCGTGGGCATCGACTCGAACGCGGGCATCGCGTCCAGCCCGACCGATTCGACTTCGGATGCATGGACCACAGAACTTATCGACAATGGGGCGAACGCCTCGGCAGCGGTGTTTTGCAAGACGGCAGACGGCGATGAGGGTGCTGGCTTGCTGACGATTGTGCATACGGGTGGCGTAGAGAGCTTCGGCGCGGTTTGCGTGAAGATCCCAGCCGCCGAGTGGGGCGGTACCATCGGCACGGACGTTGACCTTCCAACCGCATGGACCTACGACAGCGCGGGCACGGCCAACCCTGACCCTCCGACATCGGATACGCACTCGTGGGGGACCGGCGCACCTACTGTGTACCTGACCGCTTTGGTGATGAACACCGCGCAGACAGCGGCACCCACGGCACCCAGCACCTACACGATCGACTCCACCAACGGTTATGCACAGAACGGTGCGACCACGGGCGTGGGCTCATGCGCGGTCGCGTGGAAGGAAGCGACATCTACTGCTGACGATCCCGGCACATGGACCTGTGACACCAGCACGATTAACCGCACGATCACGGTCGCGGTGAAGGGCGTGGCAGCAGCCGCCAGCGGCGGAATCCGTCCCCTTGTCGGCTCTGGAAATGGGTTAGTCGGATGAGTCCTATTGAGCGTTACGACCCCGACACCGGCAGGCTGGTGGAGCGGAGGAGCCACGCGCTCACTCCGTGGGTGAGCGCCAGCTTTATGGTGGCGTTCGGCGCTTTGGCGTACACCTATGGAGGCGTGGGAGGCGGCGCGCGGGATACAGCCCCGGTGCCAGCCGTAGCTTCCGCAGCCATCCTTGTGACCGGCCCCGGCGCACACTTGCCGTCTGGATGGGTCAACTGGTTCAACGTGGATGTAACCCAGTCGGATCAGACTGGATTCAACGACTCCCTGATCGCTGGCGACCCCGTGTTTCAGGGAGCCACCTGCACGACACCGGACTCGACCGGTGGCGGGTACTGGAACGAGGTGCGCCACGGACTCTCGACGATGGTGTTCCGCTGGCTGCCGGGGGCACCAGACGATGCGCGGATCTGTCTGACTACGTGGCGCTACAACAGCAAGCGGTATCCGAACGTCTACTTCAAGTACATCATCGGCCTCGGTCAGACGAGTCAGGATTGGCCCGCCGCCACGCTCAAGACCTTCATTCGGAACGACGACAACATCTCGTTCAACATGAAGGGCGGGCAGGGCGATTCGATTACGTGGCTGCTTGGGAACACGGTACAGCCGACCGGGACGAACTACGAAACCGTGGACTCGTTCCCTGCGCCCGTATCCAAGTTCGACACGGTGGAGTTGATCTTCCGGTCTGACACCACGATCACCTACGGTGGCCATCTCACGATGGTCCTAAACGGTGACACCGTTACGCCTTGGCAGCAGTTTGGTTTTGGGAGTGTCACGACACCGGACTCAGGCTCTATCGGCAACTTCTACGATGTGCTGTTTGGCCCGTACCGAGGCGGATCGTCAGCGGGCACGGTGACGGACACCGCTGAAGTGTTCTTCGCTCAGTTCGGAGCATGGGTCGATACAGCAGGGATAGGTGGCTAAATGGCAGACGGTGGCTCTTTTGGGATAGCAAATGGTCAGGTTGACACTTTGTTTTTCCGGGGGCTCTACATGAGCGGCAACGAGTAATGGCTATTACCCTAGACACCCACACCTTCGCGACACCGGGCGCAAGTACGTCCCACACGATTGGGCATACGCATGCGGCAAACGCCAAGATCGTGGTGTTGATTGCGCAGGAGGTATCCTCGGTTGCGATTCCGACCAGTGTGCAGTTCGGTGGTGTCGCGATGTCCGCGATCACGGGTTCCGGCCAGACGGTCACGAATATGCGGATCGACGGGTTCTATCTGGATTCCGCACTTAGCGCTGGGCCGAACGACCTGACGTTTAGTCTAAGTCCGGGTGCAGCCCCACGGGTCTACATTGAGTCTATGGTGGGTGCCGCGACGGGGGAGCCCGAGAGCATCTATGCCACGGCAATGGCTGCGGCCACATCTACCGTGATCGGCGGCACTGTGACCAGTACGTCGGGTGCGTATGTTATGGCTCTTACGGCCAATGCGCTCACATCCAGAAATACTACCGGCTGGACAACGCTGACGGAGGAAGATAACTACAACGCGGCCCTCAACCGTAGTGTCACTGCTAACGCCTTTCCGTCGGCAGGTGCGAACACTGTTGACTCGACATGGGACACCAACCAAGGCGACAAGGTGTTCCTCGCGGTCAGTATTGCAGAAGCAGGGGCTGCACCCAGTAGTGGAATCCGTCCCCTTGTGGGCGGCGTGGGGCTAGTAGGGGCATGAAGCGAATAATGGACAACAAAAACACACAGGAATATTAGGATGCAAAATTTTGGGATAGTGCAACAGGGCTCCACCGTTCGCATTATGTTCGTCACCCGCGATGGCTCGGGTGGCGCGGTCGCGCCCTCCTCGGCGTTTGGAAATGAGGACATCGAAATCTACAAGGACGGCGGGGCCACACAGCGAGCGTCGGACGCAGGTATCACAATGACCTCGCCGTTTGATACGGTGACTGGCCTGCACCTCCTTGCTATCGACCTGTCCGACAACACCGACGCCGGATTCTGGTCCGCGGGCTCCACCTACCATGTCACGATCCAGCCGAACGAGACGGTGGACTCGCAGACCGTGGTTGAGGTGCTGGCGATGTTCCACATTGAGTCCGACTCGCAGAAGGCCCAGCGTACCCTCGGTGAGAAGGCATACGTCACGGAGGTTCTTGCGACCCAGACCGGCGTGTCTGATGGCACGAAGCTCAACCTCTCGGCTCAGATCGACGCACAGGTCCCGAACGATGTGCTGATCGGCACCGTGTGGCTGGTGCGGGACGAGACGGATGGGCGCACGGAGGAGGTCGTGGTCACGGACTACGTGGCCACCGGCACACTGGCCACCGTCGCACGACTCGGTGACGGGGGTGCGCTCTCGTTCACTCCGGTCGCTGGCGATCAGGCGTGGCGCGTGGGTGTCGTGGATCGCACATATACAGCCTCTGCCGCAGACCTTGCGATTGTTGATGCTAATGTAGACACAATCGTAAGTCCGTACATCACCGGCACGGTCGGAGCCACGAGCCTTGGGACGGCTTCCTGTTCGTCTGACCTAACGGCTTATGCGAACAGTGAACTCGTCGGACGCACGATTGTGTTCACGGGTGGCACGGCGGCAGGGCAAGCGGGGCGAATCGTGTCATACACCGCAACGGATGGGGTGGTCGGTTTCACCACGATCACGACCGCCCCGCTTGAAAACGACACCTTTGTTATCGTCTGATGGGACCACGTTTTCACGCATACCGAGGCGTTAGCCTACCGACTTCAGCCCCGGCAGGGGTGGTGGACCAAGAGCAGACTTCGGATGACGGTAACGTATCCGAATCTTCCTATCCCAGTGGTATCGGGCAGAGCGTGACGTTCGGTAACAGCCCATCAGAAGTAAGCGGGCTGCGCGTAAGGATGCGGCACACCACCGCCAATAAGCAGGGGTTGTTGAGGTTCGCCGTTTATGCACAGTCATCTGACTTGCCAACGGGCTCACCACTGGCAACAAGTCCGTTTTATGCAACAGATATTTCAAACAGCGAAGCAGACTACTATCCGGTGCTGTCTGCGTGGACCCCAGCCGCAAACACAAAATACGTAATAGTTGCGGAGTTCTTTGAACACTTTCAGGATGCCACTAATGGCATCGTGATACGGATTCAAAGTGGTGACGCATACGCTGGCGGCAAAACAATACGCAGGGCCTCACCTATCTATGGCTCTCAGGTGGACATTGGCACCGGATTCTCAGTCCTAAGTACAGGTACTTCTGACTGGAACTTTGCTGTTTATTCCGCAAGCGGCTCGACTGCGGGCGAACCCCATATCCTCTGCGCTGGCAACGCCGTCGGCTCGCTATTGGTGAGTCAGGTAGCCGATCCGGCGACCGCTACAAACACTACCAACTGGAGCGGCGGTTACTACCGCATTGGCTTTCTGTTTGATGTGGGAAATTACACGACGATCAATGGTTTTTGCATGGGTCTGTCGCGTGGTGGCACACCCACAGCGCTGTTCACTCCCAAGATCAATCAGATCATGGGCGCCGTAGAGGACGCGGAATTGACCGCCGCAGCTACGGCATCCGGTGCGGCCTACGATCTCAGTGGAATAGCGACATCAATCACCACGTACTGGTTCCCCTTCAGCTCGCCGGTAGATGTCAGTTCTTGGGACAAGTTCTTTATCTATCTGGAGCGTCAGGACATAGCTTACGATGTCTCGAACAGAGTAAATCTGGGAGTCGACGACACATCCGGTTCTGGCTATCTGTTGAAACAGGTGGTCAACCTCAATGGGTTCGTCCCCACGCCGAGTGACAGTCAAGAGGTCGTTTTCCGACTGTACGGCACGGAGACTTCTATTACAGAAGATCCCATTACGTCAATTGATTTTGGTTCACGGACGGTGATAACAATATCAAACATTCTTAGTGCCGATGAGACTGAAGCACTCAAGGTCGATGTATCACAGCTTTTGCCAGAGGAGGGAACTGGCAGGCCAGTAAGAGAAGTCTCCATTGAACAAATTAAAGCAATTACATCTGGTGTAGATGTAGATATTTTGTGGGATGCTACATCACCAGAGCACTGTTTGTCTATTAGTGGTGATTCTGGCACTAATTGGGACTTCCGGGCGGTTGGTCCACTTACAAACAATGCCGGTGCCGGAAAGACAGGCAACATTTTGTTCAGCACAAACGGAGCCACAGCAGGGTCGTCGTACTCCGTTACACTTGTAATGCGTAAAAAATATTAACTGAAGGTGAAAAATGGCTGACGCAGTAACAACACAGATCATTCACGATGGCGACCGGCAAGTCGTTATGAAGTTCACAAATATTTCTGACGGAACAGGTGAAGCTGCCGTACAGAAAGTAGATGTATCTACACTTCAGCCTGAAAGTCGCACAGGACGTGTATGCACCGAGGTTGCGATTAGTCGTATTTATTACGACCTGTCTGGCATGTCTGTAGATATTTTGTGGGATGCCACGGTTGACGCTCTTTGCTTGAGCCTGAGTAGTCAGGGTGTGTTTGACTTCAGGGATACTGGGCCGCTTACAAACAATGCAGGTGCCGGTGTTACGGGTGATATTAACTTTACTACGACAGGTGCTGACTTGAGTGACCGCTACTTTGTCATGCTTGTTATGGATAAGAAATACGTCTAATGCCCGTAAAGCCTGTCAACCTTTGGGGGTCTCTTGTTGGGCCGACACCCAGCTTCTATGACTACATACATAGAGGTTCGGCTGGGGCTACGTTGCGAACTGTTATTAATGGAATCCTGACGGGCGAAGGATTTGCTTTTTACTTCCAAGAAGCAACAGGCAGTAGCGTTGCAATAGATTCTGGCCCCAACTCATATCATGCAGACTACCAGAACGAAGGTCTGACTGTAGAAGGGCTTACTCAACTAGGCAGGGCACCGTTTAATAGCACGTTTACGTCCAGTGCCAATAGATCTGGTGCAGGAAATCTTTCTGTGGTGATACCTACTTCAGATTTAATTCCTGCTGCCAACGTCAAACCTCGTGGACCCGGAACATTTATTTCAGCCTACACCCATGACCAGATTGACGGCGGTGCAGAAATTCTTCGGTTCAGGGCTGGAGTTGAACAGGGTCTGAAGTTTGATGTTGATAACTCACAATTTGTTTCGAGTAACAATAACGGTCAGTCATTAGCTCTTTCTAACAGGTTTACTAGGCATAAGGGCAGTCTTGTTCGCTTGGTGGTCTTTACAGTCAACGGCAGTGGCGATGTTGTTGTTTACCTAGATGGAGAAGAGGCTGGCACTGCATCAGGTTGGTCAACTGCCGCATGGAGCGGAAGTGACCTTGGTGTCGAAATGTTTGGCACAGGCGGGGGCGACGGCAAGTTTCAAAATATTACTTGGATTACTGACTATATAGCAGATCAAGCAAAGGTAACTGAGTTGTGGGAAGCCTTTTTGCAAAAAGAGGTAGACCCGCGAGCTACATTTAATGCTACAAAGCTTACCGAAATACCTATACTGGATTACCCTCAACAGGTTTTGTTTTACCATGCCTTCGAGGGTGATTCTCTTACAGTAAACGGTACAACAGTTGACTATTCATTTGACGGATCAAACCCGACATTTGATGCAAGGGCTTTGTTTGGTACTGGCGCAAATGGACACATAGCAAGCAATGGAAACTTGGTGCTGCCTGAGCCAAGACTAGGCCCTCTTAGTAGTGTTTCTGGTGTGTACGTAGGAAATTTGGGGTCTAGTGAGCAACATCAATTTACTGTTGTGGGACATGGAGCAAATAATGGCGACAGGCTAACTCTTACAAATGTTGTAACAGATCCCGGAGGTAGCCCTCTCCCAAGCTATGAAGGCAAAACATACAGTATTTCGGTAGTAAACTCGGACACTGTTCAGATTGGCGAGTTTTTTGGCACAGGGAGCAATATGCTCGCAACGCTAAACTTTAACGCTAGGTCTACCGATACATTTGCTGCCGTCATAGATACTGGTGAAACAGATGTCGTGATTGACATGGTCATAGACACCAACTATGACACAGGATCTGAGGCCAGTGGTGGTGCTGTTATTCGGTATGTGGACGAAAACAATTACTACAGGGTAACTTGTAGTAGCACTAGGTATACGTTTTACGAATGTGTTGCTGGCACAGAATCTACGGTTTCATTTGCCAATGCTTCTGGCAGCACCGACACAAATCTTCTAAGGTTTCGTATTCGAGTCGTAGGTGACAAGATAACCTTAGATAATTGGAACTATAGATATGAAATTGGTACGAGTGTCAATGAATCATCAAAAGGATTTAATTCGTACACAATGACAAATTTTTTGACGGCTACTAAATACGGGCCTGCACTCGAATCGAACGGCACTTATCCAGATATTATTACTAGCACTGTAAAATACTTTACCGTGTTGAAGCCGATGGGGTTGTAACATGATTCATCTTGGAACCGTTGACTTTGGTTCAACGCTTTATATTCCCATTAGTACCAACACTGGGTCTGGCGGCACTGTCGGGTTCAGTGCAACGCCCGTGGTTGGCGACTTTGAGGTTTACAAGGACGGCACAACCGCTAGGGCCGACACTACTGGATACGCTTTTAACGAAGCAATCAATGGTAGCACAGGACTGCATGTATTCACTATTGATATGACATCCAATCCTGCATCTTTTTGGGAGCTTGGTAAAAAGTATAATGTTGCATTTACGCCGACTGCTACCGTTGACGGCGAAACTGTAGAAGCGTGGGTTGCAGAGTTTACGATTGAGACATCGGAAGAGCAGAAGCTCAAGGCGTCTGCGGCTGGTATCATCACAGGTGCTGCAAGTGGGACGCCAACAACTACGTCAAATGAATCAGATCTTTCAGGATTTGAAAACAACGAGCTTATTGGTAGAACTATTGTATTTACCGCTGGCACTGCTCAAGGATGCGCCGCTGTAATTACTGATTACACTAGCGTGAGCGGTGTAATTAGCTACAGTGGGGGTATTGCTACGGCGTCTGTATCCGGCGATACCTTTATTATTGTCTAGGGGTATACATGGCCACTTCTGGAACATCAGTATTTGACCTAGATCTTTCTGAGATTGTAGAAGAAGCATTCGATCGTTGCGGCTTGAAGCTGCGCACTGGATACGACATGAAGACCGCTATCCGGTCTCTAAATCTTCTGACAATTGAATGGTCAAACAGGGGCACAAACTTCTGGACTGTCGAGCAGGGGACCGCTACGGCTACAAATGGCGTAGCTACGGTAACGCTTCCTGCTGATACGGTAGATCTTATTGAGTATTGGATTCGTACCGGATCTGGCCAGACTCAAAACGATCTAAGTCTGTCGCGTATCAGTGTTTCTCAGTACTCAAACCTGCCCAACAAAAACTCTACAGGACGCCCTGTAAATATTTTTGTAGACAAACAAAAGGATGCACCAGTGGCGTACCTGTGGCCGGTGCCCGATCAAAACTACACGTTTGTTTACCAGAGGCTGCGTAGAATTGAAGATGCCGGGGAGTCGGGTGAGCTAACCGCAGACACGCCATTCCGCTTTCTGCCGTGTCTTGTGGCCGGTCTGGCGTACCAGATCAGCATGAAGTACCCAGAGGCCCTACAGCGCGCTCCAATGCTCAAGGCGGAGTATGAGGCACAGTGGGACCTTGCGCAGTCTCAGGACCGCGACAGGTCTTCTATGCGCCTCGTACCGGGAGGCTACCGTGTCTAGGATTGCTTCTGGTGAATACGCATACGGGTTCTGCGACCGCACTGGGTTCCGCTACAAGCTGTCCGACCTGAAGCCAGAGTATGTGGCAGGAGTCAAAACAGGTCTTATGGTAGGGAAGGATGTGTGGGACTCAGATCATCCACAGAATTTTTTGGGCAAAATGGGAGATTACACAGATCCACAGGCACTGGAAAACCCACGCCCCGACACGGCTCAAGATGAAAGCAGGAAGCTGTCTGCTTTTAATCCAGTGGGTAATGGCAACGCTGGGTCTTATGGCAACATCGTAGCGTTTAGCGGCTCTGGCAGGGTTGGTGTGGTGATTACATGAACTACTCAGAACTAAACCAGACAATTCAGGACTACTGCGAAAACGATGAAACGTCGTTTGTCGGAAATGTCCCGAATTTCGTCAAGATTGCAGAGAACAGGATCTACCGAACGGTAAACCTTCCTGTGAATTACAGGTGTCAGATGGGACAAATGACGCTTGGAAATAAATTTTTGACGCTACCCACAGATTTTCTCGTGCCGTCCCACATTCAGATCGACGTATCTGGATCATGGAAGAATCTTTTGGTGCGTGAGCCGGGGTTCATTCGACAGACGTACCCGAATGACGCCACTACGGGACAGCCAAAATACTTTGCAGTATATGACTCCGATACGATGCTGATTGGACCGACACCGGACGCCAGTTATGACACGGAGATCTATTATTATTACTTGCCAGAAACGATTGTTACTGCTGGTACATCGTGGCTTGGCACATTTGCAGAAGAAGCACTTCTCTACGGCAGCTTGATTGAAGCGTACACCTACATGAAGGGTGACGCAGACATGATTACGCTGTACAGAGACAGGTACAATGAAGCTATGGGACCACTTAAGGCGCAGTCCGAGGGCCGCACAACGACTGACGAGTATCGCAGCGACCGCATTCTTTCGCCGCGAGGCTAGGAGTTTTTATGGCAATCACACAGGGGCTATGCAACTCATTCAAGAAGGAGCTTCTTGAGGGCTTGCACAACTTCACTACTTCTGGCGATACAATCAAAATTGCATTGTACACTGATGTAGCAAATCTTGACTCTACAACAACAGCGTACACGACATCAGGTGAGGTGAGCGATGCGGGTACAAACTATACGGCGGGTGGAGAAACACTCACAAAAGTTGACCCATCGCTCAGTGGAACAACAGCCATTGCCGACTTTGCCGACGCAACGTGGGCTTCAGCAACTTTTACGGCTCGGGGTGCGCTTATCTACAACTCCACCCAAGCGAATAGAGCCATAATGGTTCTCGACTTTGGTGCAAATAAAACTGTGGTCACGGGAAATTTCACAATCACATTCCCTGACGCCAACGCAACCAATGCCATTATCAGGATTGCGTAATGTCGAGAGTTACACGTTACGCACAAGTGTTGGTGCCATTTAACGCACTGCGTGACCACCAAACCTCAGACTCTGCCGCCGTCACATCTGCTGGCATGCTTGCACAGCAGGGTAACGTGGCACTAAAGGGTTGGTTTTTGTGCGATCAGTCACAGACCCCTGCTTGGGCACCTTGTAACACCAGCCAGACACCCGGATGGGTGGCTGTCGATGACTCTCAATAATTATGGGCACCACATTTAATAACGACCTCCGACTCACTGAAATTGTAAGTGGCACGGAAGAAGGTAATTGGGGAAACCTAACTAACACCAACATGCAGTTGCTTGGTGAAGCGTTTGGGTACGGTGAAGAAGAGATTACTGATGGGGCAACAGCTACAATCACCCTGCAAGATGGGGCTGCTGACGCTGCGCGATCTTTCTATCTGAAGATTACTTCAGATGTCTCAATGACCCAGATTTGTACAATTACAATCGGGCCAAACTCTTCTTCTCGTGTCATGTTTATTGAAAATGGCACGACCGCTGGTTTCGATATTGTTATTTCGCAGGGCTCTGGGTCGAATGTTACGATCCCAAACGGCGAAGCCAAGATGGTTTACATGGACGGCGTGGGTGCAGGTGCCGCCGTCGTTGACGCCATGGCTGCGATCAAGGTTCTGTCTACCAGACAGCCAGACCATGTGTATGCCGCTACAGTCACGGGACTGACCGCATCCGGTGGCAATGTAGATATTGATTGGAGTCAGGGTAACATCGTCAGAATCACCAATGATGCAGCGGCGACATTTAATGCTCCAACGAATCCTGCGGATGGTGGTAATTATTTGATTATCGTAGAGACAACGACCGGGGCTCAGGCGTCTTGGACTTGGCCCGCGAGCTTTAAGTGGCGCAACAACGCGGCACCCACCCTGACAACATCAACTGGCGGGGAAAAGGACGTAATTACGCTGATCTATGATGCTACTGATAGTGTGTATCTGGCATCGTACACACTTAGTCACCCAGCGTAAGATGACCTTTTGCGGCTATCACGGGTCTACGGGCAACGGTCCGTTAACGGAAACGATTGTTCCGTCTTCTGACGACTCTACTACTGGGTGGTCGTCTAGTACTGTTAACCCAATTTGGCAAGAACTTGGCGTAGAAACGACAGCGGCATACGCACAGGCTGCAACAAGCGCAACAACGCAAACATGCCCAATAACAGGCGATGACGTTCTTAGTTTGAACATGGCAGACCCATCTGGGCCGGTCGATGTTGGTGCCGTTCAAGGAATGAGAGTCAGGTATCAAGTAAGGTTTCAGTGGGTAGGTGTTGAGCCAACCACGTTTAGCGTCCTTTGGACCGTAAGACTAAAGCAGGGCTCTACAACAATTGCTTCTGGTACCGCAGGGCCGTTCACAGATCCGCTGGAAGAGCTTAATTGGCAGGCTGAATCAAGTTTTTCCTTGAGTCAGTCTGAGGTAGACAGCATTACGGATCATGCACAACTAAAACTAGAAGCAACAGCAACAATGTGCGATGATGGAGCAAATGAAGTAGAAGCAAATCTTGCTTATAGTGTAATAGATTACTTTGCCAGATGATGAGAAGAAATGAACACAGCAATTTTAGTATTTTTCGTACTGGCTACTGTTGTAGTGTTTGTTTACGGCTTGAAAAAGAGCAACGTAGGCAAAACAACGGTGATAATGACCGAAGGTCTGATGCGGATCTTGACCACCAAGCCTCCTTGTGATTGCGAAAAGGAAGACCCAAAGTGACAGAGGAAGCTATCGTCAAGTTTCTTCCTGCCCTTGTTGCGGCTGGTGCTGCTTGGGGTGCAGTCAAGCAGGGGCTAAACGGCACACAAGAAACAATTAGACATCTGAGCGGAGTGCTTGATCGTGTAGGTCAGAAGGTAGACCTACATGGCGAGAAACTGGCAGCAATTGAAGCCGACAAGGAGCATATTAAAGAAATGCTCCGTAAGGTAGAAAAAAGGAACAGGTAATGCCCGCTGATAAATATACTAGGGGTAAAGAAAAGTTTTCTGGCTACAACAAGCCCAAGAAAACACCTAGTCATCCCAAAAAATCTCACGCTGTACTGGCCAAAGAAGGTGATACAGTAAAGCTGATCAGGTTCGGGCAGCAGGGTGTTAAGGGTAGTCCTAAAAAGCAGGGGGAGTCCGAAAGCTACGCCAATCGGCGTAAATCATTTAAGGCTCGTCATGCAAAAAACATCAAAAAGGGCAAGCTGTCTGCTGCGTATTGGGCAGATAAAGTGAAGTGGTGAGATGCAGTTTCTGAAACTCGTGTTCAGGCCCGGACAGTACACTGACGGGACCAACTACTCTAATGAGGGTAGCTGGTTTGACGTTGATAAAGTCCGTTTCCGCAAAGGGTTTGCAGAAAAATTTGGTGGCTGGAAAAAGTTTATTTCCGAAGGGTTTGTTGGTCAGTGCCGCAACATCCACAACTGGGCCACGAACGGTGCTTCCTTGCACCTTGGTATTGGCACGACCTCTAAGGTTTACGTTGTGCAGGGTGCAGACACAGACCCCGCGCCATCTTTTCCGATTACAGACATCACGCCAATTCGCAGAGCAGACCAAACTGTCACTGTGGATGTTACGGCAAACAGCAGTCTTGTCTTTGTAACAGACACCATTCATGGTGCCCAAGAGGGTGACTATGTAACTCTCTCTGGCACCGGAGATAGTAGTGTTGACCAAGAACACAGGATCTCTGCCCTAGGCGACTTAAACGGAGATGATGTAGCAAACAAGTATGCCATTCAGATTGATGGCTATTATCCGTCGTCTACAACCTCATACTCAGCCGCCGTTGCTAACTACCAAACAAATGTTGGATCTGACGTATCCACTCCCCCGCAGGGTTGGGGTCAGGAAAACTGGAACGAGGGACCGTGGGGAGGATCAGAGGCTTCAGAAGGATCTCTTGGTGCCCGTGTATGGAACATGGACAACTACGGGGACGACCTCCTGATTAACCTGCGTTTCGACAAAATCTATTATTGGGACGAAAGTGTTGGTGGAAGAGCGGTTGCTCTCAACGACAGAATCCGATCCGAAGGTAACCCCGGACTAGCAAGCGCTTCGACCAGTTCTGCGGTCACCATTAAAGATGAGGGCCACGGGGTAGGCGTGGGTGACAACGTTGTCGTAACATCAGCTTCTACGGTGGACTTGCTGGGCACATGGCCTGTTACCGCAGTTAACACTAGGTCTGAATATGTTATTCAGATTGGCACCACCATTACAGTATCTAACGAAGCTATCGTACTAAAATATTTTGCTGGAACAGCATTTTGCCCTACGCGAGCCCTTCAGGTTCTGACATCGGAGCAAGGAAGGCACGTTATCGCGTTCGGTGCCAACCCGATCGGCAGCAATCAAATTGACAAACTCTTGGTCCGATGGTCGTCGTCAGAAGATCCGACGACATGGGAGCCGCTTTCTACAAATAGCGCAGGATTTCAGGATCTATCCTCTGGCTCTGAAATTATCGGCGCACTAAGCACCCGCCTTGAGACACTGATCTGGAGCGACACTGCGCTTACGAGCATGCGCTATGTAGGCTCACCGTTCTACTTCTCGTTTAACGATGTAGGTCGGGGTATGTCCATGGTTGGACCCAACGCCTGTGCTAATGCGAACGGCGCTGTGTTCTTCATGGACCGTGGCTCGTTCTATGTCTACTCTGGCTCTGTGCAGCGGCTGCGTTGTCCTGTACTCAGCACTGTATTTGATGACTTCAACTACGACGAGGCAATTCAGGTAGCTTGCGGCACTAACCTAGACTTTTCGGAGGTGATCTGGTTCTACCCGTCGTCTGGCTCAACCATAAACGACAGGTATGTCGTATATAACTACGACGAACAGATTTGGTATTGTGGCTCTATGAATCGCGGAGCATGGGACAACGCAGCCGTTCGGCCTTACCCAAAAGCAAGCAGCGTGAATAGTGTGACACTTGGAGAAAACCCAATTCAAACACCAACAACAAGTACTGATTTGGTGGTTGTCACCTCTCCATCCCACAGCCTTAGTGTTGGCGATCAAGTTATTTTGAGTGGCCTTGAGGGCGGCAATGGTATTAGCAGCCTTGTGCTCAATACCCAGCACACTGTGACAAGTGCTACGTATGGTGGTAACGCCAATCTTTTTACAATCAATGTCGGTACGCAAGCTACAGGCACCGGCTCGTTCGGCGGCAGCGACGGTAGCTATGATGCACCTAATTACATATACAGCCACGAACTAGATTGGGATGACGATGGGTCTCCCATGACTGCCTACATCGAGAGCAGCGACTTTGATCTTGGTGACGGAGACAGGTATCTGTTTCTGAGCCGCATATTGCCTGACATCAAGTTTATTGATGCAGGCGAAGCAGATCAGGTCAAGGTGACGATGAACGGAAGGGACTTTCCAATGAGGTCGCAGGACAGCCCGCCGCTCTCAGAGAGCTTGTTTACCAGAACTTCTACACAAGACCACATCAGGGGTCGCGCCCGCCAAGCATCCATGAAAATAGAAAGCTCTGGCTCTGGATATGGGTGGAGGCTTGGTCAGGTTCGCGTTGATGTCAGGTCGGACGGAAAGCGATGACCCAAAAAACTTATTTACCGTTGCCCGGAGCCCCGCAGCAATATGGCCCCCAAGAAGAACAGACATTCCGTCGCACCGTAGAGCAGAACTTCAAAGATGTAGCTACAGATGTGAACAATCTTGAGTCTGCTGAATCGTCAAGCATCTCTAAGACGATGAGGAAGTACCAGTTCTTGTTTATGGGTGCATCTAATGTCTGACACATTCAAGGTGCTTGGGCAGTTGCGGCCCGGATCTGCGTCAGTGAGCCCGACACCAGAGGGGGCGACCTCAGAAAGCATTATCTACACGGTGCCAGATGGAGCCCAGACCACTGTAAGCAGCATCGTTGTTTGCCATGCTGGCAGCGGGAATCACGCTTACTATATTGCGATTAGACCTAATCGGGCACCTAGAGAACTAAAACACTATATTGCTTACGGCAAATCTTTGTCATCAACAGGAAATGCAGTCATTGTAGCTGGCATCACCCTTAACGATGGTGATGCTATAGAAGTGCAGACCAATGGACCTGATGTCGTATTTAGCGTGTTCGGAGTGGAGACAGTATAATGGATGAAATTATTGAATTTTTGCGCCGTATTGCTGCTGGCCCTGAGCTTCCTGATGATGTTGTGCTATTGTCTGCACCTCCCATTGGTCTCTCGGGTTCGGGTATTGCATCTCTTCCAGCTACAGCGCGATCTATTGGATCTATTGCACGTAGAGCCCCTGATCTTGTCCGGTGGCTTGCCTCTGGCAAGGTGCTGAAGCAGGGGGGGTCGACTTGGAATCGTCTCACTCAGGGCCTTACTTCCGCACAGAAGAGGATGGTTGCGGAAAACCCCCAAATGTTTAGGAATTATTTTCGGAGCGTAAGACAGCCCAATGAAGCAGTCAGGGTTGGGCAGGGAACCGGCCCCGGCACTGCACTTGTTAGGCGTCCACCCGTAGAGGTTAGCAGGACGACAGGTACGTCGGTTGGCCCGAGGGCGCAGACCTCCATGTCTCCTACAACAGGAACGTCTGTCGTAGTGCGTAATCCAATGGCTGCCGCACAAATGGCGCCCAGAGGTATTGCAAGTATTCCGGCTGCTGCGGGCACAGGCGCTGCGTCTGGCTCAATGGGTAGAAATCTTCTTCCGTGGCTCATTGGCGGCGGCGCAGGCGCACTTGCACTCGATCAGATTTTTGGTGGAGAAGAGGCCCCTGTTGCACCTGAAGCCTCACCAATTCGCGGTCAAGCCCAACCACCACTTCCTGTTGAGGTCTCGCCAAGCCCAAGCCCCATTCCACGCCCCAGACCCGTAGTCGAGCGGATGCGTGATCTTATGCCCACAACTCTTGTTGAGAATACCAGACGGGCGGACATGGGTGTTCCGGTTCAGGATATTGTCATGGCAGAACTGCGGCGTAAGCCTGAGATGCGCCGACAGTTTGTTAAGTCCCACACTCCCGGGGTCATGGGCACATGGCAGGATCTGCCCTATGAGCTTCGGCCCGCTACCACACTGAGCGAACGTGAAATCAGGCGCATGATTGAAGCGAGCAGATGATGTACGAAAATAATTATGCTGGCGGTGGAATTACGACACTTCCGGGTTACTTCTGGGGCGGCTTCTTAAAGGGTCTTTCAAAAGTGGCTGGCGCAGCCTCTATGATTCCGGGGCCACACCAAGTATTCGCAGCGCCAATAGCGATGGCCTCAGGTTGGGGTGCCAGCAAGATTGATTCACGTGGACCTCAAGCAACTAGCGGCCAAGGTTCTGGCGGGTTTATGGGCGGCTTGCAGTCTACGGCCAATTTTCTTTCTAACCCACTGGTTAGCGCCATTGCAATTCCGACCGCCATGGCAGGGATACGAGCGCTAAGAGGCAACCGGCAACAGCCACCTCAGTTTATGCCGCAGTACGCGCCTACTGCATCCATGTTTAATCCGTATGGTGGTGGCTTTGGGATGGGCATGCCTGCTCCATACCAAAACTTTCTGGGGAACATGCAGTCCATGTACGGCTTCCCCGGTCAGTACACTCCCATGAGGCAGGGAACATACAGTCAGCCTATGCAGGGTGGCTCGCCCAGCCGTGGCTCATACGGCGACAGTGGGTCCGAAAGGTCTGGCCCCCAGCTTGGCCGCGAAAACGAAACACCCAGAATGAAGATGTACGCACAGGGTGGCATGGTGGACATTCCGTTTGAAGGGTTTATCCCGCCCACAGAAGACGGCATGCCCGAAAGCAGTGGTGCAGTTGATGACCGCGTAGGAGTTACAAAGCCAGATTCTTCCGAAATATCTGCTGACATTGTAGAAATGTTTCAGATGCTTAAGGAAGCCTTGATGAACATGGAAGAAAGCTGGGCTCAAGAAATTATTTTACTGGCTGTGGAAAACTTTGGCGAAGACTTTGTGGTTCGTTTCGCTGAAGAACTGTCCACATCTGGTGGCGACCTTTCTGAAGAAGTTGAAACGGACAGAATGGTCGAGATGCAGTTCAAGCAAAACCTTGCTAACGGTGGGCCTGTAAAGATTGGTGCCGCTATCGCCCCTAACGAATATGTACTCACCGCACGACAGGTTCGTAAGGTTGGTGGCGGTGATGCAAAAGAAGGTGCCAAAAGACTTAAGGGTCTGGCTTCCATGCTAGACAATATGGACACACAGAAGCCTTTGGAATTGTCTGCCCGATGAATGAAATGAAGTCATACCAAGAAGGCGGCATGATGACACCCCGCCAAGCCAGACAGGCTCGTGACATTGCTCATTATGTAATGAGTCAGGCTGCTGATGCAGGAAAGATTCGTCAGACAAACTATCCTGACGTTAACCCAGAAGGTCGTCGTGGTATCGCTGCACTGTTGCTCCGGGCACAGCGCATGGCCGATCAAGATGGTCGCGAGGCCAGAAGGCTTCCTATGGGTCCTCCGTCGTACCAAGAAGGAGGTATGACGTACAGCTACGGCGTTGCCCCAGAGATTGCTCCATGGGCATCGGGTGTTGCGGGTCAGGCGCAGCAATATGGGCAGATGTTCCCATACGGAACCCCAATGCAACAGGCTGCACTTCAGGGAATGCAGATTTATGGGATGGGTCAGGGGCCACAGGCCACCCTTGATGCATACCAGACAATGACAGGTGGGGCGCAGGGCTTTATTGACCCACAGGTGTCGCTACAGGAGCGCATGATCCGGCAGCAAGAGGCCGGGCAGCTTCAGAACATTGGCTCTCAGGCCGCATTGGCGGGAGCGTTTGGCAGCGGTCGCCACGGCCTCGGTGAACAGGCGGTTAGGCAGGGTGCAAGGCAGCAGATCGAAGACCTTGGAGCCCGCGCATATGCCGATGCGTTTAATCGACAGATGCAGATGGCTGGTGGCCTTGCCTCTCTTGGTGGCCAGCAGCAGAGAGAGCAGATGGAGCGCCTTGGCATGCTTGGTCAGGCTGGGCAGCAGCAGTTTATGATGCCTTATCAGAATCTTCAGGCACAGCTAGGGGTCATGGGGGCGCTTCCGTACCGTGGAGATACGCAGGCTATGCCTACGCAGGGTCAGGGATTCTTTGGTTCCGTTGTCCCAACTCTACTTGGTGGTCTTGGTACATATCGGGAGTACCAACGAGGCGAGCGGGACAGAAATTTTTTTGAAGATTACATGAGAAGCAGAATGGGTGGAGACAATAGTGGGAACGCTTCCGTATCGTGGACGGAGGATATCTGATGCCCCCTAATATCCTACAGTTGCAGCGCGAAGTAGAGTCGCTTTCTGACGAGCGGCTTCTACAGGAAGCTCAGATGCCCAACATGTTTCCTGCATACCTCATCCAGCAGGAAATGGTTAGGCGTGAGCAGGAGCGTAATGCGTACCAGTCTCGCAAGGCACAGCAGCCCACGAACACTGTCCACGACAGGTTGATCGAACGGGCACTCTCGGGCATTGGCTCTATCCCCCAGCAATTGTCTCCTGAACAGGAAATGTTTGCTCAACAGGCCATGATGGATATGAGCCCAGAGCAGATGATGCAGCAGCAGATGATGATGCAAAGCCCCATGCCGCAGCCCATGGCTGATGGTGGGCTTGTTGGGTATCACGAAGGCGGCGACATACCGTTTCATCCCCATGACTCGCGTGGTCGCCATTACGGAGTTGAAGGATATCGTTTGGTTGGCGAGCGACCAGAGTGGGTGCTGCCGGGGTCTCCGGCCGATAAGATGATGGGTTATCAGGATGCCTTTAACATAAAGAGCCGAGACCTTTTTAATAGCACCACAGATTTCGTCAAGGATCTTTTTACCCCATCGGAGCGAAGTTATGTCTACGGGGTTCCAACTTGGGGCATACCCGACATGGAACCTCAAGAAGAGTCGTTGCCGCAAAGATATAGTTATGATCCTGCTATTAGTGGATCTGAAGCGTATTATGGCAAGCATGACGAACTAGGTCGTCATTCGTTGCCTAATACTACGCAAGAGATGTTGCAGCAATTTCTGGCGCAACCGGAACAGCGGCAGGAAGACCGGGGCATTCCTTCCCTCGTTGCTTCTATGCAGGCACCGGCAGTGCAGCGGCAGGAACTAGATCTCAGCCAGTACTTTCAGATGACCCCAGAAGAACGGGCTGTACTCGACCGTGCCCGTGCAGACGCTCAGTCTCTTGAGTCTCGTATTGATACAGAGTCTGATAGACTTTCTGCTCAAGCAAATATTTTGAGCAACGTCGCTCGTGCCATGGCGCGTGGTCAGGTGCCGACTGCCGGTGAACCCCTGCGTGAACTTCAGACCGCACAGCGTGGGCGGCGTGAAGGTATCATGGATGAGTCAAGAGCCATGGAGATGGCTGCACTTGCTCAGGAAGCGGGACTTTCCCGTGCAGAGCAGGAAGCACTCATGGAAAGGGCCATGGTTGAAGACGAGCGCGATTACCAAGAGGTTCAGAGGCAGCGTCTGACTGAAGAAAAACTTCGGTTTGCAGAGATGCTTAACTCTGAAGATGAGTCGGAGCGTTTGATGGCGTCCGTGATGCTTGGCATTGCACCAAGACAAGCAACAGAAACCGCATCTATAGAAGGAAGAAACCGCCTACTTAGTGCCATAGCAGAAAGCGTCAGCAATATCTCCTCAGAAAATCCGGACAATGTGATAGATATTAGAGACGGAATTGTAGATGTGTATTCCGAAGCGGCTGCGGCTCTTGGTTATACTCCCGAAAGGCTCAGGGATATTGTTACGCAGTACATACTGATCGAAAAACCAGATTTGGCACAAGAGTTTAGGGTTGAAGAAACTCTTCAGAGGAAAGCAAATGGCGGCCTTCAGGGGGCAGCAAATGGCGGCTTATTGAAGAACACCTATCAAATAGAATTTTAGTCCATGGATGAGCAAGAAATCAGGAGACGGTACGAAGAGCTTCGTTCGTCCGGGCTAACACACGGTCAGGCCGTATCACAGATTGCTGCCGGTATGCGCGGTGGATCTAATGAAGACCGTGGCGTTCTTGGTGAGACCGCAGCCGGAGCAGCCTTTGGTTTGTCTCAGGCCGCAACAAGCCTTGGTGAAGGGTTGGGCCTTCTGGGTGAAGCAATCCTGCCAGAAGCCCTTGAGGCTCCAGCTACAGGACTCAAAGAATTTTCTCAAAATGTAGAATCTTCTCTTGAGGAAATATTGGCCCCATCTGGCACTGCGGGTACGGTCGGAAGGATTGGTGGCAGGGTTGTAGGGGAGGCGCTAACAACCATAGGCTCTCTGGGCTTGGGCAGACTCGCAATGATGAAGTATGCTCGCCCTCAACTTGAAGCTATCCAGAGAGCTGTCGGTGCCAGCAGGGCGCGTCAGGTAGGGGCAGCCTTGGCTGCGGAAGCGCCTGTGAATGTCCCCAGAGCGTTTGCATACGCCGAAGAAACCGGCAACCCCTTGTCGTCAGAGATTGCACTAGAGTTTGTTGGAACAGGTTTGGGAGCGTTGGCGTTTGGTGGGCGAGCAGCTTTACCCAAAACGGACGCAGCAGGGAGGCTGGGTGACTTTAATTTGAGTGGCGATGCGCCACCAAAAACAAATAGCCCGCAATTTCTTACTCTTTTACAGAGATGGAGATCCAAGCTCACCAATCAAGATGAAGCCGCGTATCGTGCAATACTTACATCTGGTGACAAGAAAGCTGCATATAAATTTCGGGATGCAATCTCTGGGCTAGAGGGTGCGTCAAGTAAGGCAAGCCAGTACTTCTCTGCCAATATGGGGCCAATCCTTGCTCGTTATAAAAACAATCTTAAAGAGGTTGGTCAGGCTGCTCAAATTAGGGCGGATTGGGCAGCGAGGCAGCAAACCATAGCGGATCTGCCGAAAGAACAGCAGAAACTCGCAACGCTGAAAGCTAAAAAAAATCTGTCAAAAGCGGATAAAACCAGAATAAAACAGATAGAACAAAAAATTTCTGACTATGAAGAGTATGTAAAGTACGGATCTACAGGCCAATTGTTTGACGAGGCTGCTGAAAAAGTTCGGATTGTTGAGGCAGATCCGGTACTAATGAAAGGGTCCGACGAGCTACAGGAATATTTTAGCAAGCTAGTAAACCTAAACCCTGCCCTTAGCCTAAGCGACTTGAGAGGTACAAGGGATTTCTATAGCCCATTGCGCTTGCATCCCAGTGAATTTGTTTCTAAGGGCCCGCGTGCAGGGGACGCCACGAACAGATTTGCACCAAAGAAAATCGAACAACCCCTAAGCAGAAGAAACGCAAACACAACCGGCAAAAAACTAAACGACCCAATTTCCGTCGCCTTTCAGGACACACTGGACACGTTTGGCAACCAGCAAAAACAAAGTGTAAATGATATTTTCTATGGCTCCCTGATAGATCATGGGGGTCAGTGGGTAGACTCTGCGGGTCGCCCTATAATCAAACTCTTGGGCGACGAAGCGGCGGAAGAGTCACGGAAAGCTGGCGGCAGAGTTGTTTCAGCTAGAGTGATAGACGAGGCCACGGGCGAGAGGGTAGTCAGGCACTTTGAGGTTTTCGACAACGATCTATTCGATGGCATTACTCAAGTAGACCAAGCTTCGGCTGGTCGAGTAATGAAGATCATGCAGCAAGTTGCCAACCTAAAGCGTCAGTTCATTACGCTTCTGCCAGACTTTAGTGTTATGGCTCTTGGTCGCGACCTTCCGCTTTATGCGGCACAAAGGGCTGTGCAGCGCGGAGCCCCTGCCGCGCTTGAGGCCGGTGCCGGTGCCGGTGTAGGTGCTGTTGCCGGGGCAGTACTGGATGAGGAAGACCGACTTGGGGGTGCCCTGACCGGAGCCATGCTTGGCGTTTCTGGTGGAACTCTTGCCAGACCGACAATGGAGATCGCAGATGCGATGACGTCCATATTTAGGTGGCAAAACGCCGGGTTTGCACGAAACACTTCCGGCGCAGTTGCTGAAATTCAAGATGTCTTGCTCAAGGATCTTGGGTTTGGCGACCCAAGAGCGTTTGAATTATTCCGGCAAATGGGTGGCGTGAAGGCTGGTCTAATAAACACCCAAGAAGAACTCACAAAAATTATCAACGCACGGATGTCCCCAGAGGAAAAAGCGTCGATTATTTCTTTTCCAAAAAACTTTTTTGATGCACTAAAGTTTTTTGGTATGGCAGCAGAAAATGCTGCAAGATTGGCAATGGCGAAGCAGTTGATGAAAGAGGGTGCTACAAGCGAAAGATCAATTCTAGCGTCTGCCGATGTTACCCTTCCCTTTCAGAAAAAAGGAAACCTCAAGACGGTCAAGGACTATGGAAGCATCACGCCGTTCCTCAATGCCTCATTGCAGAGTTGGGACAAGCTCACGAGGATAATGTCGGGCGATATCATTAAAGCAACCGACGACCTGACGGACCCAACAGTACTACAGAAGGCGGCGCAGGCGTCACAAGCCATCCTTGCTCTTGGGGCCACCATTACTGCCCCAACAGTCGCCCTATGGAACATCAACAAAGATAACCCTGAGTACTGGGATCTAGACCTTTATAAAAGAAATCTTTTTTGGGTCGTACCCAAGGATGAAGGTGGGTTTTGGTTTATTCCTAAACCGTTTGAGCTTGGTTATGCGTTTGGCTCTCTGTTTGAAAGAGGGCTTGATGCACTCGCTCAATCCGGGAGAATCGAGTCAGCCTCTCCTGTTAAAAATGCTTCAGACAAGAAGATGCTTTTGCGCGATGTCCTTGACAGCGCAGAAGATTTTGCAAAGTCAGCGGCTACTGGTGCCCTGCCTATTCCTGCTGCGATACAACCACTTATTGAGCAAGTAATTAACAAGGACCTATTTCTTTACAGAGATATTGAGCCACAGTACTTAAAGACTAGAGATCCGTCGAGAAGGCAGACATCCAGAACATCTACACTATCTAAGGATATTGCTAATGCGATACCCGGAGGCGTCATATCTCCGCTCAGGGTTCAGGCGCTTTTGAATAGCCTTGGTGGCACAACGGCAAGACGACCCATGGACGCATACGATGCAATTGGAGCCGCCCAAGGTAGGGCTACGCCGCTTTCTCGGTACCCAAATGCAGAAAGAGTGCAGCGTGTTCTGGGCTCTGCAAGATTCAATACACTAAGTCAGGATGTGGGGCAGATCGAATACCAAGCATACAACATCCTTAAAAGGGCATCCGATAGGGCAGCCGACTTTAGACGCATGCAGCAAGAGGGTTTGCCCAGACAGCGTATTGAGTACTACAGGGATAGGTTTCAAGACGAGCTTGCTATTTCCCGTAGCCTGAAAAGTTATTACGGCAGAATGAGAAGTCTTCGCGCAGAAAGAAATGAAGTGGCTGAAAGCGAAACACTTTCTGACGAACAAAAAAGAAGAAGGCTGGATGAACTTAATGAGCGCGGTAGGCGTTTAGGTTCCGAAGTACTCGTCCGTATTAATAACGTGGTCAGATAATGAAATGGTTTCTCGAACGAGAAAAGACCAAAGGCGATGCTGTCTGGGGCAAGATGTACAACGAAGACGGCCTGACCATGTGGACAATAGAAAACGCAGAAAAAATTATTCCTGCCGGGGAGTACACTTGCAAGCGCGACTGGTACCACAGGGGTAACTACGAAACATTCGAGGTTATCGTGCCCAGTCGTAGTCGCATCCTTGTCCACGGTGCCAACTACGCTCGTCAGCTAGAGGGGTGCATCGCCCCCGGTGGCTCGCGTGGGGAAACCGAAGACGGCAAGCTCGCCGTGTGGGGTTCCAAAAAGGCTCATCGCAAGTACATGGACTCCCTGAAGGGCAAAGACTTTCACGCCCTTATTATCTCTGATCCTGCACACACATGAAAGATATTTGGTCTATTTTCCGGGACGACAATAGCTGGAATGAAAAAACTATTATCGGATTTCTTTCTTTTGCGATGATGGTTATTACTGGTATTATAGACATTGGTTCGGGTATATTTGGCTATGAGTTGGAGATCAAAGAGTTTGTGTACAACTCATTCCTAATCATCACACTAGGCTCGTTCGGCATTGCTGGACTAGAAAACGTTTTCAAGAACAGGCCATAAATGTTGTGCCCTCGGTGTTGTTCCAATGCGGACAGTGCGCGCTTCTGTTGGATGTGCGGGTGGGACATGGACAGTTTCTACATGGACTGCGATAAGTGCGGTAGTGATGTAGGTGACGACGGTTACTGCCTTGTGTGTGGCGCTCTTGTTTTTATAGACGACGATGAAACAGAACCATGAACACCTCGTAGTATTTCTTGGTGACACCCACTGTGGATCTACGGTGGGGCTGTGCCCAGAAGAGGGGCTAGAGCTAGACGACGGTGGCTGGTACAAGCCCAACAAATCTCAAGTCTGGCTCTGGAATAACTGGCTCGACGCATGGAAGCGTGTCAAAGAAATGCGGAGCCGAAAAACAAAACTACACATCGTAGTTAACGGCGATGCCATCGACGGTGATCATCACCGCACCTCTCAGATCGCAAGCCGACTCACGGGCATACACATCACATGCTTCCTTGAGTCCATGCGTATCCCCCTCGCCCTGAAGCCTGACTCAATCCACATCATTCGCGGCACCGCCGCTCATGTAGGAGAGTCGGGAAACACTGAAGAAGGCATAGCTCGCGCTCTGAAGTCTCAGGGGTGGCCGGTGATGGGAGATCCTGACACTGGGCAGATGTCTTCGTATTGGCGCAAGGTGACAATCGGGGGCGTAGACTTCGATGTCAAACACCACGGACGCATGGGCCGTAGGGCTCACACGAAGGGTCCGTACATGCGATGGTACGCTCAGGACATTTGCTACAACTACATGATGGACGGCCTGACCCCACCTGACCTAGCCATTCGCAGTCACTTCCACCAGTTCGCTGACAGTGGAAATATCCACAAAATAAAAACTCGCGCGGTAGCTTTGCCCGCTTGGCAGTTGGCTACCGAATATGTTCACCGTGTGGCAGAGAGCATGGCTGACATAGGGCTTGTCTGTGTCCCTGTCAGCGGTGGTAGATATTCAGTCGAACCTATTCTGTATTTACCAGAACGTCCCACCCAAATGGAAATCAAATGATTACTGAGGCAGAAATCCTTGAGCAAATCTCACAGTCCATTGAGAAGCGAAGGGAGGCCAAGCCAGACGAAGACCCGTACTCGTTCACCACAAGAGAGCTTGTCGAGGTAATCGGTATTTCAGATCGAAAGCTCAGGCTACTCCTTCGGGCCATGCTTGAGTCCGGTGACGTACAGAATAGCACGGTGTACAGAAAAACTATTACCGGCGTACTCTCACGGACCCCGGCGTACAGGTTCGTTGTGGAATAATATGTTGAAAAATATTTTTATGGCGCTGGCCTGTATTTTTATAACTTTGTTTGTTATAAAAAATATTTTCTTGAAACCGGAATTTGAGCTGGAAGCACTGAACAAAAGGACATCTAACGCTGAGTTAGAATTGGCTCAGGCCAAAGACAGGCTGGACGAGATCTCTGCGAGGTATGTCTTTGTGGTGGACAGCCTCAAGCAAGAAGGTGAGAGCTTGAGGGCTGTTGCTGTACAAGCCAGAGCTAGAGCTGATAACGCATCGCGCTCATACGGTGAGCGCACAACCCACCTTGTTGATAGCCTTCGCGCAGCGGGACAAGAAATTATTTCTGAGCAAATTATTTCTCTGCAACAAGCGCACGACTCGGTGGTCGTTGCCCTGAAAGATGAGATTGATGCACTGAGAGCCGACCGCGCCCTGCTTTGGCGAAGGATTGAGGTGTCCGATTCTGTGATCGGGGTACAGGCGGCTCAGGTACAGGCGTCAGAGGCCGTTGCAGCCGCGCTGAGAGACGAAAGAGACGCTTGGAGAGTGAAGGCTAATCCCTCACTCCCCAAGCGCCTCTCACGGTCCCTGCCAGCCGTATTGGCTACGGCTGTGATTGTTTCTACTCTGGGTGGCTAGGGTCCGAGTCGTCCGCTTGCGCCTTATTCATCTTAAGCAAGGTGTAGCCTTCTTCACTAGACTTGGCGATTACGGCCAGTGACATTGACAGCAACCCCATCAGTGAGCCAAGGGCTATGCCCACAAAAAATGCCATTGTCGCAGTCATGCTGTCTCCTAGTGAATATTGTCTTTGGATACAGCACCATTTGGTGCATCTATAACGCCCAGTGCGACTAATACCAAGCAGATGTGGTTCAGGAATTCTGAGGCTTCCAATTCACTAAGCCCCGCTACACTGGCTTGAATGTAGAAGAGTTCCTTCCAGTTATTCCAACCGTCTTTCGGGGGTGGCTTGTGCCCACTCAAGAAGTGCATGAGGACGCTACCGACCATGGCTGCATAACCAGACTGACCCCTTACGTTGCCTTTGAAGCAGTCCAGACTGGGCAATAGTTTCTGCGTGTTTTTCATTTACATGCGCCTCCATATCATTACGGGGCGAGCGTGGCACTCAGCCCTTCTGCTTTTTACGTAATTTCCTGTCGCACAAACCAACCCATCTTTCCTTGCCTTGGTCATAACGGCACCCATGGCGCGTGGCTCACGGGGCTCGCTATCAACCTGTTCCCACAAGTAGTCAGTGGTGAATGTTTGTTGATGTGGTATTGAAGAAATTATTTTCAATACAGAGCTTATCCAATTGTCGTATGCAACCTCTAGTTTTTCGATTGCTTGGTCTCGCAAGTCTTCTGCGCTACTAAACATTGAGGTTTGCAGCGGGTCATTAAGTGCATCCGCCAACCATGCCGGTACAGCGCTCATGTCTTCCTCCTTGCTCATATCTTCCTCCAATTTCTTTTAGGGCTGGCTGCCCTCTTCGGGAGGAGTATTCAAAAACCGAAGAGGGCAGCCCGTAGTAGGGGCCACTACTACACCCGTTGTAAGTCGGTGCAACGACTCACAACCACCAAGCATTTTTCTTTCTTCGTGCTACTTCGGGAACGCTTGGCTCTGCATTTTCCCATGTGTACATATTTTTTCTGTCCAGTTTTTCTTGGATCGCCATGCGAATCCACTGGCTCTGGTTACAACCTTCCTCCTCAGACTCACGCTGAATTTCTTTAAGAAGCTCCTCAGAGATTCTAAGAAGGAATTGCTTCTTGTTTACCACGGCATGTCGTCCCCGTCGTCAACAGCTTGTGCCTCTGCCGCACCCGCCTTTTCGCCATAAGACCGTGTGTCCACCGGCTCCGGCTCCAGAAACTCAATGCGGATACTGCGATAAGCCAGACCCTTCTTGGAAACGTTCTCCCAAGACGCCGCCTTTAGCACCGGCATCGTCCCGGTCTTTGCTACCTCAACCATTGCCTTAAGAAACTCACGGGTGATCTCAATCTTCCCGGTTTCCTTGGGGTGTTTGTCGCTCTTCGCGTAGGTGTTCTTGAACATTGCGAAGTCGAGTCTGGGCTTGTTGTCTGGGTTGTTCATGTTGGTTTAGAAAGGGGTTGAAAGTTGTTCTACGGGTGACTCAAATGCCTCAAGATCTGCCTTGACTGCGAGGAGCATGTCTATCTCCCCACGAGACAGGGCTGCTTTGATGCGCTTCTTGAAGTCGTCGTCTGGCTCCCACCCAGCCTTGTTAAGACGGTTCGCTGTAGCCTTGATCGACTTGATTAGCTCTTCCCCGTACACGAAGTCAGAATTCTCACGGGTGACTTCCTGCTTCTTTGGGCTACTCGCCTCAAGCTTCTTTGGGGCATGGCTCTTTGGTTTTACATCTTGGGAAGTATTTTTTCCCTGATCATCTCCGGGCGGAAGATCCTCACCGGAATAGATGTAATGGCCAAGGCCATAGAGGGCGAAGCACTTCACCATGCACCGCATCTTCGCATCACTGATCGCACGGGCATCAGGGTTCGCAATCGCTTTGTGCCTATAGTCCATGACGGGTAGCCACATATGCTGACTGACCGACCCGATGGACACCGTACAGGCGACTGATGCCGTGCCTCCCGGATAGACGATGTGGTCAACGTGCGTACCATCGCCGTGCCATGTCACCCTCATGTCCGGGTAGTGATCCATCATGATCCCCCATGCCCAAGCCCACGACAGATACGAGAGTCCGTTACGGTCCTCCGTATGCTCGTCTACATTGAGCTTGGATAGGGTCTTCCAGATGTCAGCGGCAGTTGCTTGCTTCTCGCTCATTTGGTTTCATCCTGTAGGTCCATGACTTCACGAATGGCTCTAAACTCACCTGAATCCGTAACGTCCCGAGTAGTCTTCAGAATGGCTCTCCACTCACCGCACCATTGCGTCTCGTGGACGGCGGGCCAGCCGGTGCAGTACTCATTCCATACCGGCGTGTTTCGCCTGCACTGCCCTGATCCGAGGGCATTTAGGTTCGGTTTCCCATCATCTCCAATACTGGGCCTGAAAAACCTACACTCCTTACAGGTGGTCATATCTCCCCCTTGAATTGCGGACAAAAATCCGCGACCGAACAATAACTTTCACACCTGATGTACTGTCCGCCCTTCCTCGCCCACCTCTCATCGTCTGTACAGTCCCGTACATGGTCACCCGTGTGTAGGTCAACCCGCTCTGCCACAAACCGCTCTGCTGCATCTGGTAGCCAGACCGGGATGTCAATCGTCACGATGGGTGAATCGGGATAGTTGCGCTGCCTGCCCACCTTTGTCTGTGACCAATCCCTACAGATCGCGCAGATCGTAAGAGACTTGACCGGCATATCGTTTTGCCTGAGCAGCCAAGCGTAGATGTTTAGCTGCTGCTCCCACTCTATCTTCCCTACCTGTGTGCTGTAGGTGCCCGTGACCTTGTAGTCCATCACATGCCCGTCGTTGTACAGGTCGATTGCTCCAGAGATGGTGTAGCCATTCATCTCAGCGAACCAACGCTTCTCAACGAGAGAGCCCTCCGGCGCACACCCCTCAAGCAAGGAGTGTACGCCAGTCCCCAGAAGAGCGAAGATCATGTCTGATACATCTGTAGACAATTTTTCTTCATTCAATTTTTCTAGGTGGGCAATCTGCGGTGGACGAAGCAGTCCGGTTGCGCTGAAGTCAGCCTCACCTTTCGAGTAACTGTCGTTTGTCAGCGCCGTCACGAACTGCTGTGGGGCACCGAACTGATTCGTGATTTTCATTACGACTTACGCCATACGCCAATGCGATTGTCGTCCTGACGGGCCACTACCCATCGGATGTTAGCTTGCTTGTTTCTGCGGTGGTACCTAGACACCGTCTGGCGAAGCGTCCGCTCCTCCCTCTTGCCATCTTCACTGCGGTCGGCATTAACAAAGAAGCACTGGCCGACCTGCATCTCCATCAGGGGGTACCGGGGGCTGCGCCCACGCCCATTGACTCCGGTGGCGGGCATCGGGATGCCATCGTGAATCTGGATGCTCCCGCTTGCTTCCTGCATGACGACCTCGTTTTGTGTAATGGTATCAGCAACCAACCGATCAATCTCTTCGACAAAGCTCATTGTGTTCTCCAGATTCCAATTCCAATTGTGATTCGTTTGACAGAAAACTTTTTTCCTAGCTTTTTTGATTCTCTCCACACATAACTACTAAGTGCAGGAATCACGGACGACGACTCCCCTGACCTCATGGGAAGTTCAATCATGTCTCCCACCTCTATCTCTGACAGAGGGAGATGCCCCCATCTACTTTTCCTTCCTGACGTAGACGGCGGTGGTCCTGCGTGTTGTCGGACATGATACCAAGGTTCATCCGACATTTGGCCTCCGCTGTTTGGGTGAAACGGATTTGGATGAGAATGATAAAGAAAGAAACAAACTGGCGCAATGGCCTTGACGAAACTCCGTGTTACGTTACCGTTAGCGGCGAGCCCGCGTCTAAAGCCAATCAGCGTAGAGCAGTACTAATCCATGGTACACCTCGCTTTATCAAGAGTGAAAAAGCTCTCTCTTACAGTAATAACTTAGTAAAGCAACTAAGTATTAGAGAGAATCTTTTAGAAGGTGATCTATGTATAGCTATAAAGATTTACTACAAAACCAGAAGACCAGACTTAGATGAGTCTTTAGTCTTAGACTTACTACAAAACATAATTTACACAAACGATAGACAGATAAAACGAAAATACATTGAACATGGATTAGATAAAAATAATCCTAGAACAATTATTGTTTGTGGGCCTATCGAAATGTCAGACGATGTGATCGCAAAGCTTAGGGAGCTATGCGAGATTGAGGATCAAAAATCCCAATCGTAATCGTCTTCAAACTTGTAGTCGCTCCAACGTCCGGTCGGCTTGTCGAACGTCAACGGGCATGACCCATTGCGACCAAGCCAAGACCAACGAACCTTCCAAACGTGAGCTTCGGGCGGCTCCTCGTCCCTCGGGTGACGCCATGCCGACAAGCCAATGTCGGCCTTCGCGAACCACGCCGCACTCCCTGCAATGTCATGCCCCGTCACTATGACCTTGCGCTCAGATCTTCTGTCGGGACTGATCTTTGTTGGGTGTGCAATGAAGAACACATGGGCATCATGCTCCTTGGCCCATAGCTGAACCTGAGTGAGCATCTGACTGATGGCATCTGTCTCTCTCATGTTAGAGCCTACATCCAGATAGTTGTATGGATCAATCACCAAGATCCTGCAACCCATACGCATAACAGCAGAGCTTGCAATCTCAAGAATCTTTGAGATCTCAGATGGCCCGTCCCTCCGGTAATCCATAAACAGGAAGTGTTCGTTAATCCACTTGGATGCGTAGTCACGCTCTTCGGGACTCATCTTTGCCGATGGACCGTCGAAAAATGGCTTTCCAATAAATTTTTGGGCCAACTGGGCCATGTGCAGTTCGGGCGGTTTCTCGAAAGAGCAGTAGACAGTCTTCCAGTTGTGGCTTCGGGCTAGGTTCAGGCAGATCTGGTCTATCAAGTCCGACTTACCGGAGCTTGGGAAGCCTGTAACGACCGTCAACATGCCAGTGGGTATCTGGATCAGGTTATCCAGTGACGCGATACCTGTGCTTGCTCCAGTTACCTGACCGTTCTCGTACAGGTCCACATACTGTGGATCGAACACCTCCGCATTGTGAAGCCCCACCTCTGGAACTGGAGCAGCCATTTCAAGGCAGTCCAATAAAAATTCTGAACCGGAATTATTGAGGGCCTCCGCCGCATCTTTGTGTTCTCCTAGTGAGACAATCCAGACTTTCGAGCGACCGATCCTCCGCAAGATCTCCGTCTTTAGAGCGTCACCGGGACCATCGTTGTCGGTATTGATAATGATGCGGGGTGCGCTATCCAGCACGCTCTTGGATCTATAGATGTATCGGAACTTCTTGTCGTCAGCGGGATCAATCTTGCCGTCCTTGACCTTGGGTGGCGCACCGTTCGGGATAGATACCACCGTCACGTTGTCGGGCAGACCCGCAGTCATCCACGACAGAGCATCCATCTCACCCTCGCAGATCAACAGGTCGTTGCCCTCAGAATAATTTTCTACGTTGAAAAAGTCCTCACACACACCCTGCTGGCTGAACTCTTTGGTGCCATTGGCTGAACGCCACTTTACGGAAACAACACGACCTTGGTTGTCCTTGTATGGAAAACCTACAGCGGGTTTCTTTTTACCAGAGAACGACCACTCACTAAGTATTGCGTAGTTGTCCATGACATCGCGAGAGATCCCACGGCTCTCCAAGTAGGATACTGCATGCTCATTTTGATTCGTGTCCTCTAACACGACCGCCTCCCGGTACTGTACAGGTTCATAGTATTGCTGCTTGGGTTTCTCGTTGTACCACCCACCGTTTTCCCCGCAGTGGTGGCAGTGATACTGGACGCCATCTGCTGCAACCCGAACAGACAGCGGCCTGTCCTTCTTGTTTGTGCCCCGCGAGCCCTGACAAATGGGACACAAAAGCTTGTGCTGGCCTGCTCTCAAATTTTTTATTTGAGACTTAATTAAATCATTGCCCATTTCCGTTTCCGACTTTAGATTTTAGCATCAGTCAACCATCGCGATGGTGACTGTACGGCACTGCTCATGCCGTCTCCGCGACCCCCGGTCTAGCTAAGTGTTAGGCCGGGGGTTTTTGCATTGAACGTGAGCCATGCTTCCGTTAACGATGGCGGGGTTGTCCCACGCATCAATAACGCAGTTACATCCGTTCTCGCAAACCCATAGCTCCATGGCACCAGAACGGGTGAGCATCTTGGGTGAGTGCCCAAGCTCCATGGCGTCGGAGATTGCCTTGTCCCGAATATCACGGGCTTGCTGCGTTCTCATCACTTTTCTCCGTGGAAAAAGAAATCATACATATATCGCATCTCGCTCATCACTTCCTGAGCCCTTCGTCTTTCCGCAGGGGACATGTGGACCCACGCATCTGAAGCTTTCATGTCAACGAAGAATTCAAAGTGCTTCTTCATTGTCGCGTTGAAATCCGCGACCACATCGTCCAAGAAGTTTACCGCATCAATTGCTTGTCCAGAAAATTTTTCTAGGTCGGTCCAGCTCACCTCTCCGGTCCCGTACTCGACCATCGTGCCCACCTCCTGACCAAGAGCCTGAAGCACGTTTCGTATTGTCATGATACGCATCAGATGTACACCACCTCCCCCCATGGCCTCTGGTTTACGAATGTCGGGGCTACATGCGTCGTCACCCATAGCACCGGAAATGGGGGCTTCGGTGCAGAGACTCGGCCATAGCCGTCTGTGAAATAAATCAATCCGGGGATCTGCTCTTTGTTTTCTGCAATGTGATTAAAGATGGGATCGAACGTTGTCCCGCCCCCACCGTAAAGCTCAAGCACCATATCCTTGGCATTGCGCCCACTGGCAGTGGTGATCTCAAACCATGGCGTGCCTGTGTCTTCGTTCTTGTGAATACGACTATCGACATATGACATCATAAGCTTGTCTATGCCACCAACCGACGACCAAGATACCAAGTTGTCCCTGAACTGCTGTGTCTCAATCATGCCAACGGACCCACTCGTATCCATGCAGCAGTAAAGTTTGTTGGGGTTTATGTTGCGTGCAGGCATATAAATTTTTTGAGAAATAAATCTACGGTTCGGGCGCTTCCATGTGCGACCAGACTTTACATGATCTCGGATAAACTTCTTGATGGTCTGAAGCGGTACAGTCTTTGACACCAAGTCGGAGTTGTCGACAACAGTTGTGCCCACACCACTACCCATGCCCGTGGCCTTCTCTGCGATCTGGGCGCGGGTGAGACGGTCCTGAATGTCGTTGACTGCTTCCTGAACCTGTCGTGGATCATCCGCGTCGATGTCGGGCATCGGGATGATGTCACCGGGGCCTGTCCCGGCAGAGACGGGTGGAGCGTTCTTGTCTTCCTGTCCCTGTCCTTGTCCCTCTTGGGGCTCCGAAGGGCCTGTGCCGTCTTCCTGACCGCTCTCGCCACCGTTCTGTGGTTGGGGTTGGCCCTGTGGTTGCGGGGGCGGGTTCTTGCGTAGCTCCTCGCACACATACTCCAGACTGTACTCGTCGGAAGCAGAAAAAACATCGTGAAACAGCGCACCATCTGGCAACAAGAACGAGGAACCATACCCCCTCATCCTTCTCATCTTGCCATTGACAATGTAGTCAGCGGCAACATTGATCTCATGTGGAGTAAAGCCACGCTCGACCAACATGGTCATGCGTAGCGAGTGCATGAGTTGGATGTGCAGGGATTCGTGGATGATCGTACCGTTAATCTCTAGCGGGTTGAGTGTCTCGGCAAAAACAGAGCTGAAATAAATTTTCTTGCCATCGGTACACGCAGTCGGTTGCCTGTCGTCAATCAAGATTGGGATAGGTCCCAAGATTGCGGCACTTGCCATGGACAATCTGTAGCATTCGGACTTGGCTACGGACAGACGGTGCGCCTGTGTCTCCTGCTGGGCGGTAAGGCTCATTTTATTCTCCGATTGAGAATGGGTTAAGAAAGCAAGTCTTCCAGTGCAGAAGACGCAGAACGCTCAATGTCCTTCAGTTGCGACCCGACCTTGTCTCGGATCGGTGAATGTTCATGGGACATCATGCCACGGAGATCGGAAATATTCCCCGCAGTTGCAGCGTTGATACCGCTCATCATGTTGTAAATGTCCGCAGCAAGTCCACGCATCCTACCGTTATCGTTTTGAACCCTGCCGCTCCACTTGCTCAGTTCGTCTGCAAGGTCTTGCATAGCGGACCATGTGTTCGCATAAGGCAAGCTGCCGTTTGGGCCATCATCAGAATTTTTGTATTGAGAAATATTTTCTGCCTGCTTGCGGGCCACCTCCAGAACTCGTCCGACAAGATTCTCCATGCCGCTCTGGACTCTACGGCTTTGATCTTCGATTGCAGCCTGTTGCACACGCTCGAACAGGTCCCGCTTCTCGTTGCTCCACGATGGGTGCCATCTGCTTGGTGAATCCGTATCGCTCTGGACCCCGTACAATGGCAAGGGCTTGAACCGAAAGTCGAAGGACTTTTTTACCTCAGAAACATGTGGGTAGAACCGTTCCATTTGGGATTCTGACATCTCATTACCAGTGGCCTCCCTGTAGGCATAGATGCCCTGCCGACGATGCCAATCGTACATGCGGATAATATTTTCTTCGACAGCAGACCAGAAAGCATTCCTAGCTGCGGTCATGCGCTTGTCTAGTTCGTAGAAGTCTTCGTGATGAACGAGATACCCATCCAGCGACGACGATCTCCCGGACTCTCCGGGCTGCTTGGATGTCCATAGCCAGTTGCCGTCAGCCAAGGCTTCCCGTCCCATCGCCTCGGCCTTGCGGATGGCCGTGAAGTACTTGGTGGGGATGCGGTGGAAGGTAGCGCCCACACGCTTGTTATCGTAATCAACAAGCTGGGACTTCATCTCCTTGTCGCCCTTGGTGCCGGTGAATTTGTTCACCTCAAGGCTGCAAACGAAATACTGCTCTGCTTCGATAGTCCTCATGTCGAGGCTCCTGTGGATGTGAGAAATTTTTTCTCAAAAAATATTTTTTATGATTTTATTTCTGGTCGCAGTGTGGCGGATGTCAGCCGCACGACTGTTCGCATACCGACTCGTCTTAGCGAACGACTCGTTCATCTGTCTCGCGCACTCAAGGAACGAGCGGTAGAGGTCGGTGTCGCCAATGATGTCGAGGTACTTACATGCCGTCTCGAAATTGCTCGCGTCCTTTTTTATCCTGTTCAGGAAGCTCACCATCAGCGCATACCTGAAGTCCCCCATGGCGTCCACACCAAGGCTGTTGTTCACGAACACATCCACGATCTCGGACTTGTTTGCCTCGGGGTCATCGAAGTATGAGTTGACCGCAACCAGTTGGGTGCCAAAGTCCTGACATGCCGCAATCGAAGTGAATGCAGAGGAGCCGATCAGTCCTGCACCTGCGTGTCTATGGTGCGGCTTATTCCAATCCCAAGAATCCAATTTGATAACATCGCTAAAGCACGACATGCTACGGAACGTGCATTTCTGTGCATCTGAGGATGCCTTCACTTTATCCCCATAGCTGATGGCCAACCGGCTGTCTCGTGTCCCGGCCAGAAGCCTGAGCGCAGCGACAAGTGTAGGGTCGAGCCTACTCCCCTCATGGTCGATGAAGCTTTCAACAGTTGACTCAACGTCGAGGATCATTGCACGATTGCGAAGATCCTCCGGTAGCTCGAATGAGCTTGCGTTGTCCGTTGCTCGGTTGCCCGTACCCACAACCATGATGTTGTCTGGCAGTCTGAACGTGGTGCCAAATCTCCGCTCTCTGGCAATCTCCGCAAAAATCGGTGCCAACTCAGGATTTTTGGCGATCTCGTCAAGCACGATCATGCCATGTGCGTTCGGGTTTTCTGCAAGAAGTCGGAACGTCTGCAACACCATGAGATCGTAGGACCCGTCCTCAATCCACGGGATCTGAAAGTCGCTTCGATCAGAAGTAGCGCAGTTGATCTCCCAGTAAACGAACTCCTCGTCGTTCGGTGCGCGGTCGAGGTCACGCATGTTCACCAGTGTGCGACCCAGATTCTCAGAAATTTTTTCTGAAGCCAGTCTTGCACCTACGGTTTTGCCCTGACCAACGAACCCCAGCATGATGGTCAGGAGCTTGGACCTCATCGGCCATGACAAGTCTGCCATGATCTCTACTGCGTCCTGCGGCGTAATCGTCTTGCTCGTATAGCTGCTCATTACTGCCTCCGGCTTGGGCGCTGCGGCCCGTGATTGGTTAGTAGATTTCTAACCTGTAATAAATTTAATACAAAATGGTATTGTTGTCAACCACCGCCCTATCTGCTCAACAATTCATCAATGTCCTCTAGGTCTTGTATCATCATTTTCCTAACCTTTTCGACCTGTTTTACGGCTGACATCAGGCTTCTATGAATCCTAGATTCCGGCTCATCTTTCCAGAGACCAAACCCGCAACACTCGCACTCGTTTCTTTCTGTGTTCAGGTTGTTGGACGCATCAAGAAGTGCATGCCTCGCCTTGTTGAGATTGGTGATCTGCCTCTTCCTGATTTTTTCCTTCCGTGGAAGGTCCTTCATTTCGTCACTCATAACTATCCTCTTTTACCATGTCTCCGGGAGAAATTGTTCTGAATATCCAGAAACTTTTTCTGGGTACACCTCGCACGGCCCTCCCTTGCATCCGTTGTATGCAAGCAAGGCCATGTCCCTGCTATCTCTCCTCTGTAGAAAATCGTGAATGATTACGGAACCGTGGCATACAGATCCCGCCACTGTCTCTATTGCATCCTCGCATTCCGGCCACGCCTCCCTGTGCATGGGCATGACTTGATACAACCCCACCGCACCCGCACTTGATACTGCCAGAGAATCAAGCCAAGGATTCTCGACCATGAGTATGCCGACTAACAAAGCAACATCCAGATCTAGACTGTCTGCCTGAGAAAAAATTTCTCCAGCGAGGCGATCTATGTCACTCTCACTCAGGCACCCCTCGCCCGGACAGGACCACCGGACATTCTTCAGATGTGCCGCCAAAGGCCCAGAATCGCTCTCTAACGGCTCTGGGACCACCAGCCGACCCTCGGGCATCTCCAGAGACATGAAGTGGCTCGGCCACACTGCGACCAGAAATAAAAGCACAAGAAATATTTTTGTATTCATGCTGAAGATCTCTTGGGGGAATCAAAACAGATCCATCTGGGATGGGTCGTGATGCGATGGATTGTTGCAAAACGCATCACCCTGAAAGCGTGCCGAAGCGAGACGGATCAAGTCTGCAATTTGTTGGGAGATGATTTCTCTCGTCCTGTCAACATCGCGCCAGTCTTGTGAATCCAGAGATCGCTCCAGTCTATCAATCTCCATCTCAAGCTCCCATGCGATCTGGTCTGCGGCGTAAGGGGTTGCGGACGCCAGAAGTTCTTCGATGCTCATTGTGCTATCTCCTTGTTTGCGGCAAATGCCGCTGTGATAGGTAGGCGATTGCCTGCGGAAATTTTTCCCAGAAATATTTTCTGGCCTGCGTTACCTGCTCCTCTTTGGCTTGCGCCAGTTCTCTCCCTGCTGTGTGGTCAGAAATTGCATAGCTACCATCGGGTGTGCGTCCCCCGATGTCTTTAGTAGATCATGGATTGCATCCATGTAGACATCGGCCCGCTTGCGGCTCGTGAACATGCGCTCCCCCCATCGACCAGATACTTGGTCGTAGTACTCGACAAGAAAGTGTGTGTACTTCATGCGTCACCTCCCAACCTCACTCCTTCGAGGAGGGTTCCCCTGAGATTCGCTCCC
>Ga0070749_10000136_pt1 | contig 42181 bp, 60 predicted proteins | sample VirMetDEL_Nov_18_FD_75180 | JGI IMG/M metagenome (GOLD analysis project Ga0070749, IMG submission 75180) | Aqueous microbial communities from the Delaware River and Bay under freshwater to marine salinity gradient to study organic matter... | ecosystem: Environmental > Aquatic > Marine >...
ACGAACAAGACTATGTTGCCAAAGCAACCGAAGATGGTAAGTTTTGTGCACGAGTTGAAGTTCGTGGACCTGCTGGTCTTACTGTTAAAAAAATGAAGTGTCGTACCATTCAAGAATGGGAAGACGCTGGTTATAAGGTATCTGCAAAGGAGGAGTAATGAAGTTATTGTGTAGCGAAGAAGCGCAAGCAGTTTATATGCTTGCAACTGCATTATTAATTGCGCCAGCAATGATTGTATTAGCGGTGGTATCATGATTATCAAGATCAGGAACTACACGTTAGCAGCAATTGTTATTGGCGGTTGTATACTGGGATTTATGGGTCCAATCATGTACCCTGAATTGATGGTCAACGCTACCTATATGCCAATGATTTAATGCGGATTGCGTTCATCGAACGCGGGGTTTAGCGTCGTTCCCCACCCAACAAAAACGGCGCACCATTTAAGGATATTATATGATAAAAGCAAAAATGATTCTAGATTTTATGAATCCTGTGTCTAGAAAATATGCAGACTTCTCAGTAAAATCCTTTGAATCTGTAAGCGATGTTCTTACAATAGAACCCTTTCAATGTTGTACTCCTAGAAACCCTCTCGGAATAAATTTTAACTCCGAAAAAAAGAGATCAAAAACTGAACTTGCTATTCTAGAAACATACTATCTTCTGTTTGAACAATTATCAGAAGGAGAAAAGTTTATAATACTGGAACACGATGCATATCTCAGACCAGATAGAGAAGATATTTTTAGAAAACATCTACAAGAAATTGATGAATATGATGTTTGGAATCCAGGAATCGCAATTGAATGTCATACTGTAAAACCCCATGTTGCTGAACAACTTTGTGTAACCATATATGACGATTATAACTCCTCTCACAGAGGAGCGATGTCTCTAATGGTAACTCCAAATAATTTAACTAAGGTTTTGTATGTAAAAGATGGAAGAACTGGCGAATCTTGTATTTCTGATACAACCAGAAAAGCAGCCAAAGGAGATGGTGAAAGCATCCTAGCACCAATAACGCAATGTTATGATCCAAACCTAGGATTGACTAATGTTGGTAGAGATGTGTCTGAAAAATATAACCCAATAAACCAACCACAATTTGCTTTTGTTAATATTTAATATTACAATTGATCTATGAAATTTTATACTAACGTAACAAGAAAGGGCAATAGTATCCTCTATTGCGGATATAACAACAATCAAAGGATACTCGAGAAAGTTCCTTTTCGACCAGTTCTATTTGTCGAATCATCTCAAGCAAAGGGAACTTATCGATCCTTGTACGGTCAAAAACTTGAACCAATCTTGTTTGAAGACATGCGTTCGGCAAGTGATTTTCTAAAAAAATATGATCACGTTGACAATTTTACTGTGCATGGCATGCAAAATTTTGTATACCAATTTATCGCAGCAAAATTTCCTAACGAAGTAACCTTTGATAGAGAAGCAATCAATGTATGCACAATTGACATTGAGGTTGCATCAGATCAGGGGTTTCCTTTACCAGACGAAGCAAAACATGAAGTAATATCCATAACATGTAAAAACAATAAAGATAAAAAGTATCATGTTTGGGGACTGTATGATTATGATGTTGAAAAAACTGAGATGGACGTTGAATACTACTGGGCAGAATCAGAACAGCAATTGCTACAAAAATTTTTAAAATGGTGGAATGATCCCTTTACCAGACCTGACGTCGTCACTGGTTGGAACACTAGACTCTTCGATATTCCATATCTTGTTAATAGAATTAGAAACGTTCTTGGCGAACAGGCAGTTAAAAAACTTTCTCCTTGGGGAATTGTTTCAGACAGCAAAGCGATAACTCGTCTTGGTCAGGAAGCAATTATCTACGAACTAGAAGGTATTGCTAATCTAGACTACTACGATTTGTTTGATAAGTTTGGGCGATTAACATATGGCGAGCAAGAATCATATAAACTAGATCATATTGCTAATGTAGTTCTTGGAGAGAAAAAGTTATCTTATGAAGAGTTCGGTAATCTTCATACTCTTTATCGCGAAGATTTTCAAAAGTTTATTGACTACAATATTAAAGACGTAGAACTTGTTGATCGTCTCGAAGAAAAGATGGGATTGATTACTCTTGCCATGACTATGGCATACAAGGCAAAGGCAAACTATAAGGATGCTTTTGGGACGACCAACATATGGGACTCTGTAATATACAACGAACTCCTTCCAAAAAATATTGTTGTTCCCCCAAAGGTTGCTAAAAGCAAAGCAACCATAGTCGGTGGTTATGTGAAAGAACCTGTTATTGGTATGCACGAGTGGGTCTGTTCTTTTGACTTAAACTCTCTGTATCCTAATATTATCGTACAGTACAATATGTCACCAGAAACTTTGACATATCAAGAAGACGGCGACTTTACTATTGCTGCTAATGGAACAAAGTATCGGAAAGATGTTGAGGGTATTATCCCAAAGGTAATTAAAAAATTCTACATTGATCGCGTCGACGCAAAAAATAAGATGCTCGAAGCAAAAAAAGAATATGAAAAAACACCAACGAAAAAGTTAGCAAATGATATAACAATCTATGACAACCAACAAATGGCAGTCAAGATTCTTATGAACTCTCTTTATGGTGCTCTTGCGAATCGATGGTTTCGTTACTTCGATCTCAAAATTGCTGAGGCAGTTACTACTTCCGGTCAACGTGCTATTCTCTGTGCAGAAAAATCAGTAAACAATGAGATGCAGAAACTGCTTGGGACTAAACATGATTATGTTATTGCGATTGATACTGATTCAGTTTATATTAATATGTCTCCCCTGGTTAGTGCACATAAACCTGCAAACCCAGTAAAATATTTGGATAAAGTTTGTGAGCATTTCGAAAAAGTTATTGCGGAAGATTATGTTTCTCTAGCTCAAGAAACAAATGCATATGAAAATCGTATGGTTATGAAACGAGAAGCGATCGCTGATCGTGGCATATGGACAGCAAAGAAGAGATATATTCTGAACGTTCATAATAACGAGGGAGTGCAGTATGCTCAACCAAAACTTAAAATCATGGGAATCGAAGCAGTCAAGTCAAGCACCCCACAGATATGTCGCGAAAAATTAAAAACAATTTTTACAGTAATCATGCAAGGTAACGAATCAGATACACAAGAGTTCATTTCAGAGTTTAAGTCTCAATTTAGAAACCTTGCACCAGAAGAAGTTGCTTTTCCTAGATCAGTAAAGCATTTTACAAAATTCCATTCGCCCAAAACAATCTACATTAAGGGAACGCCAATACATTGTCGTGGGTCTTTATTGTACAATAAGTATTTGAAAGAGTATAAACTTGAACGAAAATATGATGTTATAAAAGATGGAGAGAAAATTAAATTCTTATATCTTAAAGAACCAAATCATTTCTTTGAAAACGTCATCGCTTTTCCTGGTGCATTACCATTAGAATTTAATTTACATAAACACGTCGACTATGATGTTATGTTTGATAAAGCATTCTTAGAACCACTAAGACCTATTCTTGATTCTATTAGTTGGACAGAGGAACCTGTATCTGATTTGTCAGCATTTTTGGTGTAGTTGCTTTTTTGATCAGAAAAGTATACAATATACTCATGTTTAGTTTTACTATCTTTAAAAATACTTTCGACAACAAAACTCACAGAACCATGGAGTTCGAAGATTGGGTTTCGTTCAAGGCATTTTTATTTAATCTATCCAAAAAAGAGGGACAAAAAGGTGGAACTAATTCTTCTCCTCTCATTAGTCCTGCTTTGTATTTCAAAGACAGTACGAGATCTAATCGGAATGTTAGCAGTTGGGGCAGTTGGTGTGCTGTTGATGTTGACGATTTTGACACTAATGCAAGCGAACTAAAAGAAAATCTACATAATTATTGTGGTCAATATGAATATGTTTGTTATTCGACTGCTTCAAGCAAACCCGAGTATCCTAAATTTAGATTGGTATTTCCTCTCAAATCTACAGTAGAAAGAAGTAAGATACCGCATTTTTGGTTTGCTTTAAACAAACAACTGGGATCAATTGGAGATAAACAAACCAAAGATTTATCTAGAATGTATTACATACCAGCAAAATATCCCAATGCTTTTAATTTCTTCTTTGAAAATGCTGGTGAAATTATGAATGCTGAAAACATAATGGATCTTTGGGAGTATAAAGAAACTACAGGTACAAATTCGTTTCTAGATAAATTGCCTGAAGCATTACGAGAACAAGTAATTAACTACAGAAAAGAACAACTTGAAAATAAATCTATATATTGGACGTCCTATAGAGATTGCCCGTTCTTTCCTAGAAAACTAGGTCAAGAATATATGACAATATCTAGTACAGGATGGTACCATAAGATGTTTCAGATTATGGTGGCGATTGCTGGCAACGCCATAAAATCTGAATACCCTATAACAGTCAAAGAAATTGCTGATCTTTGTAGAGAATTTGACAAAGATACAGGAAATTGGTATAATAATAGACCGTTTGAGTTAGAAGCTAATAGCGCATTAGAATATGTTTATAAACATTAGGAGCAACGCATGAGTGAAGTTATTGAAATCCCAGATATTCAATTCGACGAGGGATTAATTGCAGAAAGTACGCAACAACAAGAGAACATTGAACAAGCACAAATGGAAACTGCAAGGTTTCGATTTGCTATGATTGGTCAGTCTTATTTGACTGACGCAATGAGATATATGCACGCAAATGAATTTTGGGAAACCAAAGTATTTGAACCAGAACAAATAGATGATCTTGTTGAATGGAATCCTGGATTAACTTACGTCTGTCTTGATTTGCCGTTTACTAAAAATGAACTACAAGATGATACTTATCTTTTAGACATTGTAAAAAAATTAAATACTAATCCCACAGGAGGAATTTGTATTAAAACAACAATTTCTTCTGAGACCCTAGAAAGACTTTATGGAGCAATTGGTGTTGATCGATACAATTCTAGGATAATCTATAGTCCTGAAATTGAAAACACCGTCGATGGTATTATTAATTCGGAACATCTTTTGATTGGATCTTTTAACGATAAACTGATTAATCAGCATATGGAATTTATTTCCAAAGGATCTTTCTTTTCAGGCAAAAAATTAATTATCAGTGGTCCGTTTGATATTTGTTTTACTAAACTTGCTGTTAGCGGTTATCGTGCAGTTAAGCAAGGATTTTTCACAGAACTCTATAAGTTTAGTAAAGATTATGCTCAATGCGATTTTAATTTTGTTAGGAATAATCTGGAGTCAATTGACTTCGACAATAAAAAGTATTCAATTCCTACGGTTTTGCGAGCACCAATTGACGACCCTGAAATTTCTCCGAAACTTGCCAAGTCTTTACTTGGAGAATATCAGAACGACGTTCGTTGTTTGGTTGGTTCAACTGATAAAATGTCAATCTTAGACGCAGCACTAAATCAAAAAAATATCTAGGAATAAACTATGTCATTAATGCATAAACTAATGCAGAACAGTAAACTCAAGCACACTGAGCGTCTTGATAAATCTGAATTCTTCACTAAAAAAACTATGGTTCCTACTGATGTTCCTATGTTGAATGTAGCGTTGTCAGGAACTGTTGACGGTGGTGTTGCGCCAGGACTTACTGTTCTCGCTGGACCATCAAAACATTTTAAAACTTCTTTTGCTTTGAAGATTGCTGCAGCATATTTAAAAGCAGATCCTGAGGCAGTCATGCTGTTTTATGATTCAGAGTTTGGTTCGCCGCAATCTTATTTCGACGCATTCAAGATTGACACTTCTCGTGTTCTACATGTTCCAATCACAAACGTTGAAGAGTTAAAGTTTGATCTTATCTCACAACTCGACAATATCGAGAATGGGGATAAGGTTATTGTGGTCATTGATTCTATTGGTAATTTGGCATCCAAAAAAGAACTTGAGGATGCTCTTGATGAAAAGTCAGTTGCTGATATGTCACGAGCAAAAGCACTGAAAGGTTTGTTTCGTATGACCACACCCTATCTGACGATGAAGAACGTCCCGTTGTTGGCAGTTAATCACACCTACAAAGAAATCGGTTTGTTTCCTAAAGACGTTGTGGGTGGTGGTACGGGTATCTACTACTCTGCTGATAACATTTGGATTCTTGGTCGTCGTCAAAATAAAACTGGTACAGAGGTAACAGGTTATGACTTCATTGTTAACGTGGATAAATCGAGGTATGTTAAAGAAAAGAGTAAGATTCCTATTAGCGTTTCTTGGGACGGTGGTATTGATCAATACAGCGGTCTCCTTGATGTTGCACTCGCTGGGGGTTTTGTAGTTAAACCTTCTAATGGATGGTATCAAAAGTCTGGGGAAGAAAAGAAGTATAGAGAAAAAGAATTAGATGCATCTTTTTGGGAACCTCTTTTGGATAACCAAGAGTTTATAAGTTTTATCAAAAACATGTATCAAATTGGCGGGGGACTAAATCAAGAGCTTGACCTTGGAGAAGAATATGATTAACCTTGATAGAGTATCAGAAGGAATTCATTATGAATTGATTCCTGACGATGATATCAACGAACAAGCATGGAATGTACGCATCAAAGAGGGCGATTTTGTTGAAACTGTAATTCGATTTGGTAATATCTCGTTTGTAGGTGAAGAACTACATTTTAGTTTCGCTCTTATCTCATCACCTGATGAAAACTTAACAGAGGATAGTCATGAGTTACAAGATTTCGCAGCATTGATTCTTGAAGATGTTTTAGAAAAAGCAGCAACAGACGGATCATTAGCACTGCGAGAAAAAGATGACAATTGAACTTGAAAAAATTATTCTAAGAAACCTTTTAACAAACGAGACCTTTATGAGAAAGGTCTTGCCTTTTGTTAAGAAAGATTATTTCGAAGGAGTTTATAGAGAACTCTTCAATCAGGTTGTAAAGTTTGTATCTAAGTATAACAAACTTCCTTCCCTTGAAGCATTCAAGGTTGAACTAGACAGTATCAATTTGAATGTTGAGATGTATACACACGCAATTGATATTCTTCCCGACATCTTCACTAAGAAAGAAGAAGATCAAGACTGGTTGTTTGACACTACAGAAAAATGGTGTCAAGATCGAGCAGTATACAATGCCATAATGGAATCAATACAAATCATTGATGGTAAGCATCAAAAACTAGCAAAGAATGCTATTCCTGACGTGTTACAAAAAGCATTGGCGGTTTGCTTTGATACTAATATTGGTCATGATTATCTAGAAAACGTTGACGAACGTTATGACTTCTACCACGAGCATGAAGATCGTATTCCCTTTGACCTGGAATATCTAAACACCATAACCAAAGGTGGTCTACCGAACAAGACTTTGAATATTGCTCTTGCTGGTACAGGTGTCGGGAAGAGTTTGTTTATGTGTCACCATGCTGCTAGTTGCCTTTCTCTTGGTCATAATGTGTTATACATAACAATGGAGATGTCCGAAGAAAGAATCGCAGAAAGAATTGATGCTAACTTGCTCAACGTTGCCATTGATCAAATTGAAACGTTGACCAAATCAATGTTTACTGACAAAATTAATACGATAAAATCTAAAACGTCAGGCAAACTAATCATCAAAGAATACCCAACGGGTCAAGCACACAGCGGGCATTTTCGTGCATTATTAAATGAGTTGCGACTTAAAAAATCTTTTCGTCCAGACATAATTTTTATCGACTACCTAAATATATGTACGTCTTCTAGGATGAAAGGAATGGGCGGAGCGATTAATTCGTATTCGTTTATTAAATCTATTGCTGAAGAAATACGTGGTCTAGCAGTTGAGTTTAATCTTCCGATTGTTTCAGCAACACAAACTACAAGATCTGGTTACGCAAATTCAGATCCTGGATTGGAAGATACTTCAGAATCCTTTGGACTTCCTGCGACAGCAGACCTTATGATTGCTTTGGTTTCTAATGAGCAGTTAGAAGGATTGAATCAAATTATGGTTAAACAATTAAAAAATAGATATAATGATCCTAACAAAAATAAGAGGTTTGTTATTGGAGTAGATCGATCAAAGATGAGATTGTTTGATGTTCGTCAGGAAGAACAAACCCTTGTCAATGATGAAGAAGATCGTCCAGTTTTTGACAGCAGTACTGCAGGAAAAAGAGTTTCTCAAGAAAAACTTAGCAAGGTAAAGGTGTTCTAGTTTGGAAATAGAAATTAAAAATAAAAACCTTCTAGCAGAACTTGACATTCTATTAGATGAATTTTATAGTAGGTATGGAGAAGAAGAAAAAGAAATACTTCTTGAATCCAAATCAGTTACTAGAGGAGCAATCGAAACATCGCATCGACATAACGAATGGTGGTGCAGTGAGCAAAGACTTAGAGAATTGCTAGGAAACGCCCATCTACATATTGGTCCTCCCTCAGATTATCGTGCAGTTCCTGTTGCTATGCTACAAGAACACAATCCGGATAAATGGAAAGGTTTCTATGAGAAATGGAGATTTGATTTTTGCCAACAAATTCTTGGTGCTGCGTCTTGTGCATTATTTAATTTCTATCCACCAAAAGGTATAACTGGTTGGCATACAAACTGGGATGCCAATGCATATCAAATCCTTCTAACTTGGTCGAAAACTGGAGACGGATTCTTTACTTATAAGGAAGGAGATAAAGTTATAGTCGTGCCCGATAAACCTGGTTGGGCTTGCAGATGGTACTACTTTGGAAGAAAAGACGAACCGGATCATCATTGTTGGCATGCTGCATATGCAGGTTGCGATAGGATAACTTTAGCATTTAAAATAACTAATGAAAAATATGGTAGCGAAAGAGATTTAGTTGCAAGAAAATTGCGAGACGAATTGCTCGAAGAAATACAATGCGAATAAAAAATATTTTCTTTTTAACACTAGGAATAATTTGGTTTCTATTGTTATTCAATTTTGTAACATGGATTACTTCAGATGGGGAAAATACTGAAAAGAAAAGTACAGAGGAAACTGCGCAAGAACTTGGAGCAGACGAGGCAATCATCACTGCAGTTGGACCAACGGTTGAAGAGGAACATTTGGTTGACGAACGTTATTGCCTTGCTCTCAATATCTATCATGAGTCTCGCGGCGATTCTTTTGCTGGCCAAGCTGCTGTCGCTGATGTAGTTATGAATCGTGTTGAGGATGACTACTATCCCGATACTGTCTGTGAGGTTGTTAAGCAAACTGTGTGGGTTGAGAACTGGAAAGGTGAAATGGTTCCCAAACGTCACATGTGTCAGTTCTCTTGGTTTTGTGATGGTATCAGTGATGATCCAGGCAATCCCGACGCTTGGATGGAATCGTATATGGTGGCAGAAGAAGTTTTCGATAAAGGAAATTGGCGAGGTATGACAGAAGGTGCGACACATTATCATTCCTTACAAGTAAGACCAAAATGGGTTAAGGATAGAGGAATGAATTATACAGGTACAATCGGGCAACATGAGTTTTATAGATGGGATCGTTAAAAGAAAAAATAAACCTTCGCCTTGACATACTTCAAGATTGGATGGAATCAAATCACCATCTAGAAGCACCAGGGAAGGTAATGGATTTGACTCTAGAGATAAGTAAATTCTGGTCAGTTCTTAATGAAGAAGATAAAGATTATGTGCAGTGTGCTCAGCACGCTATTGAGGAACAAACAATATGGGAAGTCCATTAACTGCCGACATATACTATAACACCAAGATAAAAACAACAGTTAATATTCATGACGGTAATGATTGTAATTTTTCTTGGAAAGAAAACGGTTTTCAAATAGTACCTCACAAAACTAATTTTTCTGATTGGGATAATGTTGATAACTATAACCAATATTATCACGAAATGATAGATTTAGTTAGAGAACAAACTGACGCAAAATTAATCATGGCGTCAACGGTTGTTCGTAGAAGTCCAGAATGGCAATCTAAAAACCCTCTTTGGGGTCCACTTCAATTGGTGCACTCAGATCATGGTAGTGGATTCAAAGATTATGTTTTCGAGTACAGAAAAACTAGACCAGAACCTGATGCTTACTATGGGTCAGGATGGGAAGATATTTACAAATGGTGTAATCGAGTTGTTTGTTTTCAGATATGGAGAAATTTAGGACCAACCCATGTCTCTTATCCTATTGCTTTTTGTGATTCAAAATCTATTGATAAATCACAGATCTTTGAAACCGTTGTTGATGTACAGCAATCTGACGAAAGAACGCACCCGTTGACTCTTTCTAGATTAAAACCAATTGGATCAAAACATAAATGGTATTGGTGGGATAATTTGACTGACGACAAAGTGATATTGTTCAGAACGTATGATTCTGATATTGAAAATTATCGAGCGTTCCACACAGCATTTGAACATCCAGAACCTGGACGTGCAGATCGTTCTTCTGTAGACTTAAGAGTATATTGTTTTTATGAATAAGAAAATTGTAGGATTCACAGCGAGCACATTTGATCTACTTCATGCGGGACACATTACAATGTTGCGCGAAGCAAAGGAACAATGTGATTATTTAATTTGCGGACTTCAGGTTGACCCATCTATTGATCGCCCAGGAAAAAATTCACCAGTACAAACTCTTGTTGAAAGATACACACAACTGTCAGGAGTTAAGTATGTTGATGAAATAATTCCATATCAAACAGAAGACGACCTCATTGATGTGCTTAACATGGTAAACATTGATGTTCGAATTATTGGAGCAGAATATAAAGACACTGATTTTACTGGTCGATCTACTTGCGCTTCCCGAGGAATTGAGATATATTTTAACAAAAGAGACCATAGATTTTCAACCAGCGATTTGAGACGTAGAGTATATGAATGTAATAATTAGAGAGTCAAAAATAACTTGCGAACATTTGCTAGGAAAGTTTCTTGACGAAAATCATTACGACCAAATTATAAATGAAGACACCGATTTGTTTTTTGTAAACAAATCCCTTGGCGGTAATGCTGATGAGTCTAATTGCATTTTTAAATTTCGCAAGAATGTTTTTACTGCAAGCGAGCAGTCTGGTGCGTATGAAGGATTGGTTGGTGCAGCACAACCAACTCAAAATCGCGGACTCGCTGCTGGACCAAAAGAAGGTAAGTTAAACAATCGTGACTGGGTGACAGACTATCAGTTTGACATTATGGATTACTTTATTAAAGGTTCTTCCAACAGCGTTACAGGTGTCAGCGGACTAGACGAGATAGAATTATTTCATAAAAACAATAAAGATTCTGGTGCTAGAGGTATGGTATGGTTGCGCGAAAAAATATCATCTGCCGGATACACTTATGAAGATTTCTTTCAGAAGAAGTTAGAAGAATGGAAGTCAACCTCTCTTGAAGAAGCAAGAAAAGATGCTGCTTTGGTGAAGAAAACTTATGTTTCTGATACATCCTATGCCAATCAGGTAAACTCTGGGATTGCTGGTTTCTATGATCGTTATCCAAGAATTCCTTATGGTAGAGCAACATCTTACACTGCAAAATATCCAGAAGTCTTTTCTAAATGCTTTCCCTTTATGCAGAAACTTTCTTGTGAATTTAATGAACTTCTGCCCAACAGATTTTCTGCTCAAAACAACAAAGCAAATCTGCTGGACGAAAGGTTTCGAGTTGCTGGTACATCAACCCCTTTCACTACCATTACCGTGAATAAAAATTTCCGCACTGCCGCTCACAGGGACGCTGGTGACCTATCTGAAGGGTTCTCTAATCTAACTGTAGTTGCTAACGAAAAAGAATGGGAAGGAGGATATCTGGTGCTACCTGAATACAGAGTAGCAATTGACGTTAGACCTGGTGACCTGCTTCTGATTAATAATCATGAAGGTATTCATGGCAACACTGAAATTAAACCACCTGCTGGTCAAAAACTTGAAGACATGGAACGTATCTCTCTCGTTTGCTATTTCCGAGAAAAAATGCTAGAATTAGGCAGTTGGGAATATGAAAGTCACAGATATAATTTTGTTGAGTCCAGACGAAAAGAACGTAACGATCCAAAATTTAATGGTGTGACTGCAGGTATGTGGTCAAGCGATGAGTGGTATGATTATCTTCGAGATAACGGTGGCGAAGATATGCTACAGCAATACCACCCGCAAGTTGAAGCAGGAAGTTTAGCAGGATTTCTATGATAGATTATCAAATAGCAGTACCAAGTTATAAGAGACCAGTAACAATTCAAAACAAAACTTTAAAAGTTTTTGAACAACATAACATTCCTCCTGAAAGAGTTACTATCTGGGTCGCTAATGAAGAAGAGTTTGAGTCGTACGATAAAGCACTTGGCGATCATAAATATGGACGCAACATAAGCATTGGCGTACCAACTATTGGTGCGCAACGTAACCATATTGAAAAGTCATATCCTGAAGGCACTTACCTTATGATGTTTGATGATGACATCGAAGAAGTGCAACGAAGAAAAGACGAGAAAACTCTCGTACCGATTGATGATTTGTATTCTGAAATTATTGAGCAAGGTTTCAATAAATGCGTAGAAGTTGGTGCTAAAACGTTTGGAATATATGCAGCATCAAATGCATATTTTATGAAGGATCGAGTCTACACTAAACTTTGTTATGTTATTGCTTCTATGTTTGGTGTTATTGTTGAGCATGATGATTACCTTGCTCGCGTGACCAATCATGGCGAGGACTATGAGTACAGTCTGCGTCAATATGTAAAGAACGGTGTTTTGTGCAGACTGGACAACTACACTGTTAAAAGCAACTACTACAAAGAAGAAGGTGGGTTACAAACTGTTCGCACTAAAGAATATGTTTATGAATCTATCGACAAGATCGCAAAAATGTTTCCGGACCTTTGTACGATGTACATACGAAAGTCCACTGGAAATGCTGAACTGAGACTTAGGGATACCTCAGGAGGCAGATATCAAAAAGTCGAATCATCCCTTGCTGATTTTCTTGTTTAAAATCAATAACTTACCTTTGGTTTCTTTTGTATAAGAAATCAGTATAATATGCCTTGTCCCTAATCCGGACAACTTAAATTAAACATCCACGGAGAAAAACGAATGGAACAAACCCCTATAAAAATTGAATATGATCAACTGACCGCAATGGAGTTGATCCAACTTCTTATTACTGGCAAGTTGAATCCTGATCCAATTGCTCAGAGAGGACCTACTTCGGCAGGTTATAAAAAATCAATCAAGATCATTGACTCCTTCACCAAGGGTCATGGATTAGGTATGATTTTAATTCGCGACATTAGAAACAACCCTATTGCTAAAGCAATTTATGAATGCGACTATCTTGTGATTGATGGCGGTCATCGTTGTCGCGCTCTTCGTGCTTTCTACGAAGGCAGGTTTCCTGTAAACGGCAAAACATTTGCAATGTTTGAAGATCTTGATCTCAATTCAATTAAAATTCCTGTCGCCTATTATACTTGCTCTTCTACTCAGGCAGCGCATGTGTTTCGAGCAATTAATACCACGACACCTACCAACTTCATGGAAATGGTTATGGCAAACGAAGAATCTTCTGCTGCTAAGACTGTACGCTCAATTGCATCTCATGTTAAAGAGTATAAAAATGAAGTTCATCCCTTGTGGGAACTTGGAGTCAACAAGTTTGGCGAAGTTTATTGTCAACATTTTGATGGTAATTTACCCAACCCTCGCGCGAAGTGGTATGAGTGGGTTGCGATAGCAATAATCAGATCTATTGCTAAAGGCAATGTTGATGCAGGTCAAACAGAAATTGAAAACTTAATTGACGGTGATCCGGAAATTACTGCAAAAGCACTCATACGAACTAGGAAATTTCTTGACTCCTGCGTAGCACTCCGAAAGTTCAGAGGAAGAAAGTTTAATGCTGACATCTTCTCAGCGTATATGGTTTTCTATTTCGACGTTCTTGAACAAGGTTCGTTCAAAATCGTAAACGAAAATGAGTTCTTCGGTCGGTTTATGCATGCTTACAGCATGTTGACTGGTACAAATGATACTACCTACGAAGAAGAAACAACCACCTTTGAAAAGGTTCGTGAGTTCGTTAAACCTTTTGTACGAAAAAATATCAAGAACTGGTCTAACTCTGCTGCTCAGAAACATGTTGCTATGCTCTTCCGCGAGGTCATTGGGGATGCAGAACTTGGAATCATTCGACTCCATCCTCAGAGATCTTTGACTGCTAATCAGCGTGAAGAAAAACTGTATGTGAGTGGTGGCGTATGTGCTATTGATGGTCTGCCTCTCTTGTACTCTGACGCAGTTTATGCTCATGATACTCCTTGGTCGAAGGGAGGCGAAACCTCCTTTAACGAAGGTGCTATGGTTCGAGCATGTCACAATAGAGACATGGGAACGATGACTCTTGCAGAGTACAAGTTCATGCTACAAGCACAAGGAAAGTTGGCATCTTGAAAGATCAATTGCTAGATAAAAAAAACTGGAGTTCCCTGACGCAAGTCAGGGACTTCATCATTGAAAATATGCCGGAAGTTAAGATCTATGATTTTTGGGGGTATAAATTGGAAACGAGTTTAGGTATAATAACTCTAACGCCTGAAGGATTGAAGATTAATGAACTATAAATTTAATGAAGACAAACTCATAGAGGAGTTTAAGCGATATGTCGATCAAACATACGACCAACATTATGCAACGGATAAGTACCAAGCGACTGATATCATTATTGATAGTGGTCATGGTACTGGGTTTTGCCTTGGAAACGTCATCAAATACGCAAAGAGATATGGGCGCAAAGGCAATCCTGATGAGTGGCGTAAGGATGTGATGAAGATCTTGCATTATGCATTGATTCAATTACATATCCACGATCAAGAAAATGTTGAGACATATCCTGTTGCTCCTGGACATCACAATTGGGAACCAAGCGGTTGGACTTCAATTGATAATGTAACTCCAGAAGAATGGGATGCAAACAGAAAAAAATATATCGGCGAAGCAAATGGGTAGTTTAAAATCTCTAAAGACTCCACTAAGATATCCAGGTGGAAAATCTAGAGCAACAAAATTTATTTTTGATCATCTGCCTGATAATATATCAGCATATCGTGAACCATTCTTAGGTGGCGGATCAGTAGCAATTGAGTTCACTAAACGATATCCGGATACTCAGATTTGGGTTAACGATATCTACAAAAATCTCTTTTGCTTCTGGTCACAACTTCAGAAAAACGGAGAAGCACTATATAATGCTGTCTTAAATTACAAACTAAAGGCAGAAACATATGAAGATGTTACTCAATCGCATCGAGAACTTTTTCTTGAAAGTAGAGAAGCACTCGGTAAACCTCTTGATCCTTTTGGGACTGCTGTTCGTTTCTTCATTTGTAATAAGTGCAGTTTTTCTGGTCTTGGGGAGTCTTCAGGGTTTTCTGCAGCTGCCAGTCAATCTAACTTTTCCAGAAGTAATATCGAGAGACTTCCGCAATATTCTGATTTGATTAAAAATTGGTTGATCACTAATCTAGATTACAAAACAGTCTTAGTAGATTGTAGAGAAGACGAATTTGTTTTTGCTGATCCTCCTTATGATATTAAGTCAGGATTATATGGCAAGAAAGGTAGTCATCACCTCGGATTTAATCACGAGCAATTTGCTGAAGATGCATTTAATTGCAAAGGAAATGTGATGATTACTTATAACTCTAGTCCTGAGATTAGAGGACTCTTTGATGTTTGGCATCAAAAAGAATGGGACTTGACATATACAATGCATTCAGGTAAAATGTACCGTAAAGATGAGTCCAATAGAAAGGAGTTACTGTTAACGAACTATGAAATTTAATAGGCAATCATTTAAATTTTCTTTGTTAGATACATTAGCAGCAACACCTATCAATTTATGTTTAAACTTTGTATTCTTATCAATAGCATATGAATTAAATATGTCAGCATTAGAAGCAGCACCGTTTCTAACTGCTGCATTTTTTGTTACCGCTGTTATAAGAAAATATTTTGTTGCAGAATTTGTTAATAGGAGAACAATATGATTAGAAAAGGGCAAAAACTTCCCGACGTAACATTCCATGTTAGAGTCCGCGATCCGGAGTTGGAAGGCAAATCACCAAACCCATACAAGTGGGAAGAGAAAACAACTGCAGATTATTTTGCAGGTAAGCGAGTTATCTTGTTTAGTTTACCAGGAGCTTTCACTCCTACTTGTTCAACGTACCAACTTCCAGGATTTGAACGTAAGTATGAACAGTTTGTAAACACAGGCATTGATGCTATCTACTGTATGTCTGTTAATGATTCGTTTGTTATGAACGCATGGGCAAAAGCACAAAACCTAGAGAACGTGGAGGTAATCCCAGATGGATCAGGAACTTTTACAGAAGCAGTCGGAGCATTGGTCAAGAAAGACAACGTTGGGTTTGGTGTTCGTTCATGGCGCTATGCTCTTGTTGTCGATGATGGTGTCGTAGAATCAGTATTTCCTGAACCAGGGATGAAGGATAATCTTGATCAAGATCCTTATGAAATTTCTTCTCCCGAAAATGTTTTGGGATATTGTTTAGCAAATACTAAACGAGAAGATGCTGCGTGAACGACAAGTGGAACGGAGAAGCGAGAGGATGTGCAGATGTTATGTTCTCTCGCATCCAAATTCTAGTGCGTAAACAAAAAACCAAGGGAGAGTATGGCAATCTCTATGATGCTGTGCTCTCTCTTGTAACGCATTGCGAAGAAAACGACAAACGATTAACAGATATTTTAGAAGAAGTATATCTTCAATTGAAGGAAGAATAAAATGCATACTAGCATTAAAGGGTTTACTAAAGCAGCACTAGAAGGTGTTGTTACTGTAGAGTTCACCAAGATTGACACTGGTGAGGTGCGAGTTATGCCTTGCACGTTGAACCGAGAACTCTCTGATCACAATGTTCCAGAAATCCTAGAACAAAGAGAAGACAACGAACACTTAGTTGTATGGGCAATGGACAAACAAGCATGGCGCTCGTTTCGAGTTAACACTTTAATCAAATGGTACGAAGGTTATCCTATTGATGTTGTATAACTGGTTCTGTTTCTGCTGCCATTTGTTTTGATGGCCAAACATAAGAACCAATATACTCTTTCATTTGTACTTTAGATTTCATGGCAATTATATTACCACTAAATGTTCTATACAAATAAAACACTTCGCCTTCTTTTGGATCATAATATTTTCTAATAATGGATTCGGTTGACATACAACCCTTCTCATCGTTAAGTTGATTTATATATACAAAAATGATTCGCTACAAAGATAACTTTTTAAGTCAAGATATTCTTTCTTTGGCAAAAGAAACAACTCATGCTGAAGAACTAAAAGCAGGGTGGTTTGATATTGATAAGATACCAAACCCTTGGGCAAAGGAGATGGTAAATTTTGCTGCTGAGTATTATGATTTTCAGGAAGCAGTAGGAATAGAAGTATGGTACTATGATGTTATTGGACATCATTTTGGTACTGAGTGGCATTATGATTTTGACCACATTCAATATTTTGAACACAATAATGTTCACTTACCTTACTGTAGCATTGTTCTGTATATCAATTCTGATATAATTGAAGGTGCAAAACTTCTTACAAAAAATTCTAAAGGTGAAATAATAGAACTCGATCCAGTAGAAAATAGATGTTATTTGTGGCATCCTAGAGTAGTACATAAATCGGATGTGGGAAAAGTTTTGAGAAGAACTTCATATATGATTAATATTTGGGATAAAAAAATTGATTGTGATTTCTATAACGATCCTAATAGAATGACTATGATACAACGTATATGAAACTGGAACCAGTCGAACATACATTGTTGTCATTAAAAGCAACAACCTACGATTTGTCTGGAGCTATAGACAACAAAGTTCTTGCGAAAGATGTTTTAAAGTATGAAAATAACAGACTAAACAACAACCCTAACAGTACCAGTTATGAAGATACGATTCTTCCTGTAACAGAACAAGTTAGAAAGTTATTCCATATCCTAGACATTGTCGCAAATTCTTTTGCTCCTGGTTTAAAAGAACAACTAGATACAAAAGAAGGTCCTGCGGGTTCTCATCCTAAAGGAGGTCATTGGGGGCACATATGCAGACCTGGTGTTAGTACGATGGTTCATTCTCATGCTGGAGGAGAACCTCATTCAGGTGCCGTTCTTAGTTGGTGTTATTATGTTTCTTACCCCAAGAACGGAGGACCATTAACTTTTCAACTTAGTCATTCTCCGTTCAGAGATTTTATGATTGAAATTACACCAAAGACAGGACTATTGATATTTTTTCCAGGATGGATTAACCATCTAACAAAAATTAATACTTCTAATCAAGTTAGAATTTCTATTGCAGGAAACTATAATCTAGAAGGCAAACATGGTGATCAGCAATGTAATTACTTAAGAACTTTTGGTGCTAATGAAAAGTTAGTTGATTTCATGGGTCCACAAGCATTAGGAATGTTGCAAAAACAGTTAATAATAAACGAGGCATAAAATGAAAGCAGGTAAAGTATGGGGTCAAACAGAACTCATTGAGCATACCCCCTCATTCGAGTTCCATCGAATCGAGTTTAAAGCAAACCACTGTTGTAGTGAGCACTACCACAAGACTAAGTGGAATGGATTCTTCGTAGAGTCTGGCACGCTAATGATTAAAACTTGGACAGGCGAACCAAGTTCCGAACGTCCACATCTTTGCGACCAAACTATTCTTCGACCAGGCGATTACTTTAAAGTCGAACCAGGTAAATGGCATCAGTTTGTGGGCATAGATGATGGTGTTGCATTTGAAATGTATTGGGCAGAATTTAATGCGGATGACATTGTTCGACGTACTCAAGGGCACAGAATGGAACATCATGCAACTGAACGTCACATCGGAAATCCTTTAACTGATTTAAATGCTGACTAATTTTAAAACAGAAGAGATTCTAAATCAAAAAGATGTTGAGGAAATTATAAAACTTGAGAACAGTTTAAAAACTGAATTCAAAACAAAGTATTATAATTTGTACAACGTTGACTACTCTCATGTCAATAGCGAGTACCGGAAAAAAATTTCCGGACTTATTAAACTAGAAGAATATGCTAAGAGACATGTTCACTCGCATTACATTCTGACATATTATCCTGGATCTTGGGCGAGAGTTCACATCGATGATGAATCTAAATCTGAGTTGACGATTGTTACGCACTTGGAATCTAACAACCTGGTTGGAGGACATAGTCTTTTCTACGACGAACAGATGCCTCTCGTAGTTGATCTAGAACCACCCAGGTCTTTGGTTTATGATTTCCAGGTGCAACATGGTGTAACTAAAGTCTTTTCAGGAACAAGGAAAGTTCTCATCAGTTGGTTTGGAAAACCTCTTTAAAAACAAAGACTTAAATGTAGTTTTCTTTCTGATCGAATCGAGTATAATAGTGACTCTTTGTTAAGGAAAAGGAAAAAACTAAAAATGATTAAAGTACCCTTAGAACAGCGTATTCAACGCTTTTTAGACAATTACACGGACGCGAAGTATATACCGCTCCACCCTGACGACTACAATCTTTTAAAAGCTGAAGGTCGTTTAGACGCGTTCCCCCTACCGCTATTTAAACTTAAACCCTCCGGAGGTGGTAAAAAACCCGTTGAAGATCAATAACTTGCGATAGGTTTTGTTTTGATATCATCCGTAGTATAATAGTCTTATCAATTAAGGAGATACAAATATGGGAACTAGAGCAACTTACGAATTTCGCGATGAACTTCGCGGCAATCAAACTTTCTACATCCACTTCGACGGTTATCCCGAAGGCGCGGCGACTTACTTTCGTAAATTGCTTAGAGCAGGGAAACGAGGTTCTCTCGCCGCGAGATTCTTTCGCGCTAATTCAGTCGCTGAGTTTACTCCGGGTTGCGAATCGCACGGTGATACTGATTACCACTACATGGTAGAAATAGCACCTCGAGGTCTGACATTGACTGCCTATCATATTAAGCGCAACTGGGAAACTGGTGATGCTGCTTACAATAACATCTGGCGTGGCAGCATCGAGGATTTCGTCGCTAAGTTTTATGACGAAGATGAACTTTGTGATCAGTTGGAGATAGCATAATGAACTTAGTCGGTCGTCATGTTGAAGCGTTCTTCGGTGCTCTACATCCTACCGTTCACGGTGTGATCTGGGCAGTTCAGTGGGGTCATGCTTACATCGAGACTGACATCGGTGAGAAGTACAAGATTGCAGTTGAAGACCTAAGAACTGGTTCTTTTGGTAAAGTTGGAATTTATTTGGAGGAAGTGTAATGGTAGCATCAAACTTAAAAATGCAGGACATTCCTGTAACGCCGACTCGATCTGCTTTGTCTCGTGAGTTGCGTCGAATGCTTGACAAAAAAATTGCCAAGACTATGACGGATATCCGTAAGTATGAGAATGATCATAACGAGGAAATGGCAAACTGCATGGATTGGTATGCTGAAGGTATGGAGTATGCTCTCGCTTGCCTCTTGGACCTTGACGAAGTGTACGAAAAAGCGTACAATGTCAAGTACATGATTCCGATGGAGAAGTTGTGATTATATATACTAATTCACGGTACGATCTTAATGGTCGCAAACGTAAGTCCCGCAAAGTAAAAGGAGAACCCTGTGTCAAGTATGTTCCGCCAAAGTTCCAGGAATACAAACCGCAATCGTCAATCTCTGCAGAACGTGCGGCTGAGGCAAAACGCTACGCATCGTGCGTGGCTGCTCCAGCAAAGGCGAGAGGAGATAGCAAAGAGTCTCCAAGATACACCGGAGACTTCGTCATTGGAATTGCCACGCTTCACAAGTCCAACGCAGTTCCTGTAACCAACAAGAAGTACGCAACTGAAATTTCACAAATGATCTCATGAAAAAAATTATTGTTCTTTTTCTTTTTCTTTACGGATGTGGTGGGTCTGGGGGAAATTCTACAACACCGGAACCTGTTGCTGTTCCGACAGAGTCAGATATTTTATTGTCAATTATAGGTGACGTTGATGCTTTCATTTTACCAGAGAGCGATGACTATGACTCTATCCCCCAGGACCCACTCAATCCGATTACCAAAGAAAAAGTTGAGCAAGGAAAAATTATATTTCACGACAAGTCAGTAGGCATAGGAAAAATACCTGAACTAAACGGCACGTTCTCTTGCGCTTCTTGTCACAATGCGCCGTCTGGTTTTAAATCAGGTATCGCTCAGGGTATAGGAGAAGGAGGAGTAGGCGAAGGAGCAGACAGAACACTTGTGAGTTCAGACGAAGACGTCCGCGTTGACGTTCAACCTATTGCCTCGCCGACCATTGTTAATGTGGCATACCAAGAAGTGATGCTTTGGAATGGACAGTTCGGTAACTCTCCCGATGGTATTATTAATGCTGGAATTGACCCAGCAATTTTAATGACAGAAGGAACGCCAAAACAAAACAACTCAAGACAGTGGAGTGGCGTTGAAACTCAAGCAGCAGCAGCGATAGGTGTTCATCGTTTGACTGGGATAGAGGATGTGCCTTCTGCTGCTCAAGCGATGGGAGCATACGAACGCACAGTTCTAACCAATCGTGCACCGTTTCAGAAATGGTTACGCGGCGATAAAACTGCTATGACTGACAATCAACTTAAAGGTGCACAGTTGTTCTTCGGTAACGCTGGGTGCAGTGGTTGTCATACTGGTCCTGCTCTTAGTTCTAGGCAATATGCTCCAGCAGAGGAAGTGTTTATGGCGGTAGGGTTTGCTGATCTTGATGCTATGAACTTCATTGTCGGAGAAGTTTCTGAAGACGTTCGAAAAGGAAGAGGTGGGTTTACTAAACAGGATCTTGATAACTACAAGTTTAAGATTCCGACATTGTACAATTTAAAAGACACAAATATATTTGGACATGGAGCTTCCTTTGCATCTGTTCGTCAGGTTGTTGAGTATAAGAACGCTGCAGTGCCACAAGCAGATATCCCTACAGAATATCTTGACTACAGGTTTACTCCTCTCGGGTTGACTGAAACCGAGATTACTCTATTGGTTGATTTCTTAGAGAACGGTTTGTACGATAATGAATTGAGTAGATACGCCATTCAATAATGAAATTTCCTTATCCTGATTCTATTCAAACACCAAGGATAGAGTTAAACATAACTGAACTTTGTAATTTAAGGTGTAGTTTTTGTCCGAGAGCACACGGATATCCTAATCAAAATATTCATATGTCAATGGAAACCCTTGATCTTATTTTAGAATCAAGATTAAATTTCTATAAGAAATATGATATCATACTTCAAATTTTTATCATTGGTAGAGGAGAACCAACACTACACAACGACTTTGATAATTTTATTACAAGAATGTTTGAACATAACTTAAACCATTATGGTCAAGAAAAAGCTGCAGACCTTATTGTGACGAATGGGTACAAGTATTCAGATTGGATACCAAAACATTTCGATAAGTTTCAATTAGTTGACTTTAATTGCTATTCTGATAGAAGTTATGTAGAATATCTAAAAATAAAAGATGATCTTAAAAAATATAAAACTGTCCGTGTGCAAGACAGAGGAACTACTGGAAAAAATGAAGTTGGTGTGGAGATAAGAACTAATGATGTTGGACATCAATCCATTGTTAAATATGTGAACAGATCAGGAGCAATTCCTGACAATATCATACCGATGAAATCTGTTTCTGATGCTCATGGTAAAACTTGTAGAAAACCTTGGACAGATGTTTACATTGATGTCGATGGCGAGTATCGTTTGTGTTGCAACGATTGGACTGATTTGATATCATTCAAAAACATTCGAGAGGTTTCCATTGAAGAACATTTACTTACCGAACCAAAATTTAAAGAATATAGATTTGCTTTGGGGAGAGGTGACCGATCCCTTACTCCCTGCAATAAATGCAATGCTTTTATTGACGACGATCGGCATGAAGAAATTTGGCGCAAAGCTTTTGCAACTATGATGGAGTGATACATGACAGTTCGTTATAAACAAGAGATAACAGTCTGGAATAAAGCACCAGGCACCCCCAACCATGTGTACATTACTGACGGAAAGACGCTCATAGGAGTTGTACCCACCTATGGTCCTCAAAAAGGCATCGAGACTAGGTTCAGCAAACCATACCGACAGTGGTCTCCCTCTCGTCGTAAGTTCAAAGAACTCTCTCCCAAAGAAATTAAAAATCTCCTTTCAAATCAATAACTTAACTATGGTTTTGTTTCATGGTTTCTTAGGGTATAATATACCTATGGAAAGAAAGGAAAACCCCATGACTAAACAACCTGTTGACTTCGTTTCTATCGATCGCGGTGCTATTCGCCTCTATGCTGGTGACAAGTGCATCGGTCTTAGCAACTCTGCTCACTTTCTTGCTGACTTAATTCAGGAACGAAGTGGCGGACCTGCTTGGAAAATCATGTCTTCTTCGCTCTTCATCGAAGCACTCGCTGGGTGTGATGACGCTGCTCAAGAAGGTGGTTTTAATAGCGCCAAAGAAGTTGCTGATCTTTGGGACGAGGTATGTTCTTATGTCTAAGATGGGTACGGTCTACCTAGCAGTTTTGAATATGTGGGAGGAAGGTTATTTCTACACTGATATCATTGATGAAGTTGCCTTTGACTACAATTGTTCTAAAGTGTTTGTTGCAAAAATTTTAAATAACATCATAAAGGAGAATGCGGAATGTCGCATCTAGTTGAAACAATGGCGTATGCCGGAGAAGTGCCTTGGCATGGTTTGGGTGAGCGAGTGTCTAATGACCTCAGTCCTGTCCAGATGATGCAAAAATCTGGCGTTGACTGGACAGTCAGCAAACAAAGAATGTATGTTCTTGATGGTATCAGTGTGCCTAATAAAATGGCACTGCTTCGAGACGGTGACAACAAAGTCCTTGACATCGTGGGCACTGACTGGGAACCAGTTCAGAATGAGGAAGCATTTAACTTCTTCAACGAATACTGCGCAGCAGGTGATATGGAAATGCATACCGCTGGTTCGTTGCAGGGTGGTAAAGTTGTCTGGGTTCTTGCTAAGATTAAGGAATCCTTTGACGTGCTTCCTGGCGATCAGGTCGATAACTTTATGTTGTTTACCAATCCTCACATGTATGGTAAGTCGTTGAACGTTCGTATGACACCTATCCGTGTTGTCTGTAACAATACGCTCCAGATGTCTCTGAGTTCTTCCTCTAAGAACGAAGTGACTCTTAACCACCGTCGTGAGTTTAATCCTGAGATGGTCAAAGAGCAACTTGGTATCGCTCACCAGAAGTTTGAGCAGTACAAAGAGTTTGCTCAGTTCCTTTCTAAGAAGAAAGCGAAGACTGGTGACGTCATACAGTTCTTTAACACCGTGTTTCCTCACGCTGGTTCTAAAGGTCGTAAAGTTAAAGTCTATGAAGATCTTAGCACCAATGCTAAGCAAGCATACGATGTACTTGAGACCCAACCTGGTGCTAACTTCGCCATGGGTTCCTGGTGGAACGCTGTGAACGCTGTTACCTACCTGACTGACCACAAACTAGGCAGAACTCCTGAGACTCGTCTGCAGTCCTCCTGGTTCGGTTACAACTCAGGTCGTAAACTGATTGCCGTAAACAAAGCAATTGAATATGCGGAGGCAGCGTAATGTTTAAGAGTCACAAGCAGATCCCGCCGAAGTTTCGGCGGGTGATTATTGACGAGACCTTGACCAAGCGTGTATCTAAGATACCTCTTGCCGTCTGTAATGATATCATTGCTCGCCACCTTGAGGAGGAGCAAGAGAACGAGACACTCAAGAACTTCCAAGTTGAGTATTACATTGACGGCAAACATGGTTGCATAGACGTTGTGGGACGTCAGGAGGCGCTCATTGAAGTTGACCGACTACTATCCTTTGGCGAAAACAAAGATCCTACAGCGGTCATTGCGGTTCGTCAGGCGAAACGTTTGATACAAGGTTATGTGAATTGTGAGTGGATCTACCCTGAACCGAGAGATAAAATTCGTTATGTTTCAAGAACTTAAATATTAGTTGCTTTCACCTAAAAAATAGGTTAGAATTTATCTCATGATTGTAATACAAATGAACGGACGTTGCGCGCAACAAGCAAGGATGGAACAGTTTGCGTGCGATGTTATTAATCACTTTTTTCCTCGCGATCTAAAACGTAATGTCCTTGTGGGTATTGACATGGTTAAGAATTTAGAGGATAATGATGCTGGAACTTGCGTTGACTATGGCAGTATTGATGGTACACGTATGATCCAAGTGAGTCTTTCCCGCCGATATATCGACGGTGAAGAGAACTTTGCCTACTCGGCAAAGGAAATTGCCACTACGTTGGCACATGAATTGGTACACGTTAAACAGAACTTGCGAGGCGAACTGAACAATAAACTGCTCAGTGCTACGCTAAAACCCAACATGACTGAGGATTATTATCTCCGAATGCCATGGGAAGCGGAAGCGTTTGACCTACAAGACTTTCTGGTTGATTTGTACTGGTAAATTTAAATAATGGAGGACAGTAATGTCACAAGCTACTCGCGTTCTTAACGCACTCATGGATGGTCGTCAACTGACCGCAAAGCAAATCACTGCACAGTTTGGTGCAAAAAATCCCTATGCAGTGATCCAAGACATTCGTTTCTCAGGGTATCCTGTATATCTGAACGAGCGAACGAATGCCAAAGGTGAAACCAAAGGTTTCTACCGTCTTGGTACTCCCTCAAAGTCTGTAATCGCTGCTGGTTACAAGGCACTCGCTGCTTCCGCAGTGTAAATAACTCGGGGGACGCAAGTCCCCCTTTTTATTTTTAAAATCAATAACTTACCATAAGTTTCTTTTTTGGCGTTTGTAGGGTATAATATATGCATAAGTTAAGGAGAAACAATATGGACGAATACGATATATTCGAAATTTTTACCGACGAACTGTCGGAACTCAACAATCGTGATCTCGGCAGCATTGCTGACTACGCTCTTAAAGATGACTGGTTTATGGGCGGACCAAGTCGGGATGCAGTGATTGATCGCATTGCTACGGTGATCTACTCAGAATACTTTGACTCTGGCGCTGCTGATGACTGGGGTCCTAGCAAGTTTTATGCTTGGTATTCTAATGGTGCTATCGATGCTAGCACTGGACGTTCTGTGACTGACTTAATTGCGTTCGGTGAGGAAACGGTTCACTAAATGTACCTCTGCATTTGCAACGCCATCACTCAAAAAATGTTAGACGAAAACCATTTTCTTCTTGAAAAAATTGGGTCTAAATGCGGCAAATGTTTAGAAGGTAAAATTAATGACGGAAATAGAGTTACCTATCTGGCGTCGGGCACGAAAACTGCTACTAATTGCTATGTGTCCGACGTCAGAAAGGATTTTGAATAATGTCTCAACCAAACCTAAAACTCATTGATCTTCACACTGAATCTGATGGTTCTAAAATCTATGAAGAAACTGAATACTTTCCTCCGGGTGGATTGCTTTTTATTTGGGAAGATATTTTGTTTCTAGCAAATGTGTGGGCGCAGGAGTCATCGTTCAGTAATAAATACTCAGTGAAATTACACAGGAACTGCGATGGGTTCCCAACCGCTGTGGTCAGGTGTGATGATGAAATAATATCATATCTGGGGGCAGTAAAATCTAACTCGCATCCTTATCAGATGCAAAAAATCGAAGGAAAATTTTAAATGCGATTCGACTACGAAAATACATGGCATCCTTACAGAGAATTAGCGTTGCTTCCGTCAGTTGTATTGATTTTGGACCCAACGTTTTCTTGTATTTCTTTGCATTGGTTAGCATGGAAAGTTGCTGTTGAGTGGTAAGGTTCCGTCACCCTGCATTGGAGTTTGTATATTAGATCCTACTTGGAATGCGTATTGCATTGGTTGTAAACGTATGTCAGTAGAAATTGAAAACTGGAGTTACTATGACGATGCGAAGAAGAAACAAATCGTCGACAGAATAGAATCTCTAAGAGAAGAAGATCCGAAAGACTATCCCAAATATAAATAGTCATATGGCAAATCTTAACTTATCAGAACTGTTTAAATTAAATAAGGAGTACAGATCAGTTCTGCTGGTTGAAAAAACATTTCAGCTAAATGATAAGTCAAACAACTTCATGACAGATGATGGACTCTTTCATGCCAAATACCTTGTTATTGGAAATGATAAGGTAACGTCTACAAAAAACGCTGAAAAAACTGCTGGTCAAATTTTAGGATTAAAGGTTGCTAAACGTGCCGACCAAAAACTTTTACTCGGCGGCAGTTTTGCTGGTAAAAAAACCATAACAGAAGTTCCGATCACCAAACTAGAAAAAAGCGAAGAGTTTGGTGGACAACCTGCTGGTGGAGTGCGAGTCAATAAAGGATTAGTCTTTGAATCTGATCTTGCCGAGAGGTTGGATGAATGCATTTCTGGTAAAAAATGCAAAGGAAAGTATGCTTCTCAAACTGAAAAAATTATTGCGATGTGCTCAGAAAAAAACGGTTCTCCCGTTGTTGGTTATGAACACGAAGGTGGCGCAAACAAGTCAAGACCAATCGCAGTTGCAGGCACCACGGTTTATATAAGTCCTCGAAATCATAAAGAACACGGTCCTCAACTTACTGATATCACACTATCTCACAAAGACGGATCTAAAAGTTTTCTTTCCCTAAAATTCAGTAGCACTCTCACGTTCGTGAATTCAGGTGTTGCTAAAGACATTTTCACAGAAAGTGAAATTCGTAAAAACAATATTCAATTTCCAAAAGGAAAGGCAATCCTTAACGCATTTGGACTTGACGAGTTGACCTTCTGTGACGTTTTTAATTCATATGGTCGCGGTAAAAAACATCCTACTGGAGTTGATGTATCAAACGCGGTGAGTAGAACCGAACTCAAAACCTTTCTGCAAACTGCTATGGGTTCAGGGTACTGGATGATTCATGGTATGGACGGTCCTAAAATATATTCTTGGTATATGGATCCTTCAAAGAACCCTACCATGGCGACAATAAACTCTCCGATTGTCGTGGACTATGGCGGTGTAAATGGTCGAGGCAAACGTGTCGATATTAGATTCAGTAATCAGTACTTTGACTTTGCTGTAAACATACGTAACAAACAATCTGGTTTGTATCCTTCTCATATCATGTGCGATTACAAAAGCAAAGCAGCGACAGGCAAGCAATTATTATAAATAGTGGTTCAAACATAAAGGATTTTGCAAATGGCAGATAAATTCAAATCATTTTATTCGCACCTTGATTCTCCAGCACAAGGTGCGTTTTCAATCACTCCAAATGACTCGACAGATTTAACTACTGCTACTCGTAGTATTTACATCGGTGGTGACGGTGATCTTGCAGTCAATATGGTTGACGGAACATCAGTAACCTTTGTTGGTCTAAAGGTAGGTTCTGTTCTTCCCATTCGTGCCGCAAGAGTTCTTGCTACTGGTACCAGTGCTACTAATTTGGTTGGTTTAGTGTAAGTGAAACTAGGTCTTACACCATCATTTACTAATCGAACTGCGTCCAATCTGGGACAGTTCGTTTCTTCCATTGCTTCTGCTGGTGGTGGCGGTGGCGTCGTGTATATTGCGGGTGGAGATCCAAATAATCCTTTAGATGCTAATCTGTTAAATAAACAAATCATGTACTTAGATCCAATCGCTAATAATGGTAGCACTACACAAATCAATAGTACTACTGATTCGCATAATTATGCACTAACTAGTGTAACCATTGAAAATAGTTCAAATTCAAATCAACCGATTGCTTGGGTTGTTGATGGAACGTCTTTGATCGAAGTGAATACTTTGGGATATGCTAATAAAGATGACCTTTTTGCAAGTGCTGGTTTCCCTACTACAAATTTTGATGGAGATCCTAATGATACGTTTGCACTAAGTGTATGGATTAAAACAACTAGCAATAGTGCTAATGCAGCGGTTCCACAATTTGGGATGGGATTCACTGGTGACAAGTTGGTAGACACATACGTTGGAGTGGGTTTTGATACTGGAATTCCTCAGTGGGTTGCTTATCGCGGTTCACAAATAGGATGGACTAACAGTTCAGGTAGTGTAGGAGTATCTGATGGGAACTGGCACCATGTAGTCTGGGCATATGATTCTATTGATAATGAATATAGTACCTATATCGATAAAGTAAAACGAAGTTCAGCAATATTAGGTCCTTGGACGAATTCATCCTTTTTTAAACTTGATTACATAGGTAAAGCCTTCCAAAATTCAAGTTTCGTTGGAAGCATAGGTGCTCTCAGATTTATATTTGATTCTAGTAATAATAAAATTACACAATCTGAAATAGATCAATTGTACCAAGTAGATGCTTGGATGTATTAAGAAATGCTATCATTTGCAGACACATTAACAGAGCAAAAAAATACGCACATGACTCATATCGAGGACAAAGTGCTATATGGCGGTGTTAAAGGCACACGTCAAGCAATTTTTGCTCTGCGTGATCTTCGCGATATGTTAGGAGGCAAGAAAGAGGGAAGTGTATCAGTGAAGTGGGACGGTGCTCCCGCAATCTTCGCTGGTATTGATCCCAGGGACGGGCAGTTCTTTGTTGCTAAGAAGGGTATCTTTAACAAGAACCCAAAGGTCTATAAGACCAATGCAGAGATCGACGCTGATACGTCAGGCGATCTTTCTGCCAAACTGAAAGACGCTCTGAAATATTTACCTGCTTTAGATATCAAAGGGGTAATTCAGGGCGACTTTCTGTTTGGGCGCGGAGACTTATCCACCGAAACAATTGATGGTCAAAAGTATGTGACTTTTCACCCAAACACTATTGTGTATGCTGTACCTTACGAACAGTCGGCAGTTATACGCAGGGCAAAAATCGGTATTGTGTGGCATACTACATATACTGGTAGAACATTCGAGACTATGAAAGCATCTTATGGTGTGAACGTGAAGGCATTGAAGAAGTCTTCTAATGTTTGGTCTCAAGACGCAATGCTGCGTAATTTAACCAGCGCAACCATGACTAAAAGGGAGACAGAAGATGTTAATGAAACTTTGGCAGAAATTGGTAGGATCTTCAACCAAATCTCAGGAAGTACCCTCCGAGAACTTGAAGGAAACCAAACCCTCGCCCAGCACATCGAAACCTACAACAACACATTCGTCCGTAAAGGAGAAATCATCGGAAACACCGTCGCGCACACGGAAAAACTCATCCGATGGATCAAAAGCAAGTACGGGAAAGAAATCGCCCAGCGAAAAACCCAAGCGGGGAAGACCTCGCAAAGACAAAAGCGAGACGAACTCCTCAACTTCTTCTCGCTCAAAAACAAAGTCAACTTAATACAGATGTTTGAGTTACAAAAATTAATTGTAACAGCAAAGTTAAAACTTATAAATAAATTGAATAAACTTGGGAATGTAGATACCTTTGTAAAAACTCGCAAAGGATTTAAGGTAACGGGTGCTGAAGGATTCGTTGCCGTTGACCGACTAGGTGGTGATGCGGTAAAGATTGTTGATAGAATGGAATTTTCATACAACAACTTTTCGCCTGATATTTTGAAGGGATGGGATAAACCGACGAGGAAATAAGATGGCAAAGCCATTAAAGTTTAAAGATTTTCTAACTGTAGATTACACCGCCGACGGTGACGATCACATTAGTAACAATGCCAAAGATCGTAAGACTGAAGCATTAAACTTCCAGCAAAGAAGAGCTCGCGCTCGCCTCATGAAAAAAATGAAGGCGAAGATTGCAATGGGTCAAAGAAAAGCAAAAAAGAGAGCAGCAGACCCAGAAAGATTATCTCGCAGATCCAAAAAAGCAGCAAGAGCTGCACTCTTTAAGAAATTTTCTAAAGGTAAATCAAAAGCAGAGTTACCGTTCGCTCGTAGACAAGAGATTGAAAAGCGACTAGATAAAATGAAAGGGAGAATAGAAAAACTGGCAAGAAAACTTCTGCCGACTATTCGTAAAAGAGAAAAGGATCGTAGATCTGGAGCAAATAAAAGCGAGAAATAAATGATACCGTCATTTAAACAGTATCTCGTAGAAGAGGAACGCGAGATATTTTTCACTTTCGGAAGAATGAATCCTCCAACCGTTGGACACCAAAAACTGCTTGACGTTCTAAGTCGAAAGGCAGGTAGAAATCCATACAAGATTTTTCTTTCGCAATCAGTTGATGCCAAAAAGAACCCTCTCAGTTATCCGAACAAGATCAAGCACTCTAGGAAAATGTTTCCAAATCATGCAAGAAACATTTTACTCAATAAAAAAATTAAGAACGTTTTTGACGCAGCAACCAACCTATACAACCAAGGATATAAAAAAGTCACAATGGTTGTTGGTCAAGATCGTATCGTAGAATTCGAGACTCTGTTAAACAAGTACAACGGAGTCAAAGGTAAGCACGGATTTTATAACTTCGAACGGATAAACGTTGCTTCTGCTGGTGATAGGGACCCAGACTCAGAAGGAGTTGAGGGCATGTCGGCGAGCAAACAGCGCGCGAACGCTGCTTCAAATGATTTCACATCATTTCAACAAGGCGTTCCTTCCAAAATGTCTACAGTAGACACGAGAAAACTGTTTAATGATATTCGTGTTGGTATGGGTATGAAAGAGTCTAAAGATTTTAAACAGCACATCGATTTGGGTCTTCTTAGTGAAACCAGAGAAAAGTATATAAATGGTGAATTGTTTGAACCAGGCGATCGAGTAATAATTAAAGAAAATGGCAAATCAGGTTATATCTATCGACTTGGAGCAAATTACGTTATTGTTGCTTTAGATGAAGGCAGAGTTAGTAGGCAATGGTTAGATGGCATTGTATATGAAAAAACTGATCGATGGTACAAAGATCAACCTGAATGGGGAACTCCTGAATCCACCAAGAAAGCAAAAAAGATAACTCCTGGACAACAGGAAGAAGAATTGGATTTAGTTGACGCCATTGATCCAGTTAAAATTGCCAAAAATAAAATTGATCGCGAAAAAGAACAAGATAAAGTTAAGCACGATCGAATGTTAGATCGAGCAAGAATTTCTCGCGCCAGAGCAAGAAACAGAAATACTGACCCTAATAAAAAAGATTCCAAGTTTGATTTTGTTACCAGAAGAGAAACAAAGAATCCTGTTGCTAAATTCTCACAAAAATTTAACAAAGCAAAAGTTGAACCTAATAAAAAGAAAGAAGTGAAAAAGGGTTATAGTAAACATAAGAAAAACTATAAATAAAGTTTATGGAAAACGAACAAGTAAAATCATCTGACTTTAAATTAGTCAAGTATCGCGATCCCGAAACAGGAAAAATTAAGTTTCGGAAAAAGCGAACAGACGATGCTATAGTTCAGCAAGAGAAAGCAGTTTCTAAAGCACAACAAAAGTTTTTTGGCATGGTTCGCGCAAAACAGAAAGGCGAAATGCCCAACGCTTCTCCAGAGATTAAGAAGGCAGCAGCATCTATGAGCAAGAAAGACGTTAAAGACTTTGCCGCTACTAAGCACAAAGGATTGCCAGCAAAGAAAGAATCTACTGACGCTTACGGCAAGTCTATGGATGCTATCGCTAACAAAAAGAAGAAAGCAGCGATCAGTAAACCCGACCTTGATAAACTCTCAAAACTTAAAGATTTGATGAAAAAAGCAAACGAAGGATTCGCGGTTAAATACAACAATCCTGGACACGAAAAGCATGGTCGCGAAAAACATTTCGACAATAAAATGAGCGCCGATAAGCATGCTGCCCGAGGCAATAAAGTTGATAAAGTTGGCGGCAAATATACTGTCCACAAAACTAACGATAAAGGTCATACAGTCGAAGCAACGATGGCAGATAAAAATGGTCCAGGAAAAGGTAAAGACATGAGAGATATGTCTAAGTTGGATCATGCCAAGGCAAGAGACTATCATCAATATAGAGTTAAGACTAAAGGCGACTATCACTCCAAGATGGCAAAGATTCATCATGCTAATGCTATCGGCGGTAGTTCTATGTTACACAAAGAAGACAACATCAAAGAACTTTCGCCGGACACTGTTAAGAGATATCGCGACAAAGCATCTGACGATCAACCAAGACAAAAGCGTATCGCTCATGACTACGCGACCAGGACAGGCGATAACAAGTCAGACTGGACTGATAAGATGGCGAAGGTTCATCAACGCGCAGCAGATAATCGATCTAAAGGTATCGCTCGAGCAAATTCTCGCCTCGCAAAAGAGGACACTGATTTTACGCCTCGTGACACTAATGTTTTAAAAACATTTGAAGATTTTAAATCTGATCTTGCAAAACGTAAGGCAGCAAATTTAGCAAAACGTGGTGCTCGTCGTGGACCAGCAAAAGGGACTGCTAAAAAAGACGGTGATTGGGATCAAAAAGCAGCAAAACCTTTAGATTTCGAAATTAAGAGCAACGATCACCACTCAACTGTTCATAACACATTAGCAAAAGCAGCTGACGCCATGCATCCTAGTTTAGGTGGAAGAAAAGTTTCTTTAAAGATTGGTGGTAAAACTAAAGTTTACAGCAATCACAAAGATTTACAACACGTTGTTGACTACCATAGTAAATTAAAAGACAAAGGTCAGAAGGCAGACTTGATGCGTTCTGTTCGTTCTGGTGGTCATGAAGCAATTTCTAAACATACGTCAGTTTATAGAAAGGTAACGAAACAATGAAAACATTTTCTGAGGTAAGATCAAGAGCAGGTTCAGTAGCAAGAGGAACCCCAATTAAGACTGGTAAGGATCATCAGGTTCTTAATTATACCACACGTGGTGGCGAAAAAAGAAGCATTAAGGTGCATAAAGATAAAGCATTCTCAGCTCTTTCTCATTATCGTTCAATGGGTCATACAAACGTCCACTTAGAAACGAATGAAGCTTCGTGGAGAAAAGAAACTCCTTGGCGTAAAGTAAAGGACGGTGACCGCAAAGACAAATACGGCAACACTGTTAAGGTTAAGAATATCGCTAAGAATCTTGCTCGTTCTGCTATGAAGAAAACTGCCGCCGATAAGAAAGATAAATGAAATCATTTAAGTCTTTTACAGAAGCCACCTATCAAGGCAAGAAAGTGACGCTTAACAAGCCAACGAAAGGCGATGTTAAGAAGTCAAAAGTCTATGTCGATCCAGATGGCGATGGAAAAGCACAAAAGGTAAATTTTGGCGACAAGAATATGACAATTAAGAAGCACATTCCAGGTCGTCGTAAGAGTTTTAGAGCTAGACACAATTGTGATAATCCGGGACCAAAGGACAAGGCACGTTATTGGTCTTGTAAGGCTTGGTAGAAATGGCAGAGTCGCAAGTGTCACGCCTCGAACGAATTGAGGAGAAGTTAGATCGCATGAGTGAAGCAATTGTTGCTCTTGCTCGTGTAGAAGAAAAAATTGCAGATTTGGAGACTAGGCGTTCCGAATCTCATGAGAGACTCAATCGAATCTCAGCAAGACTCGATTGCGTAGAAACAGGTCAAGCAGCGGCGAATTCGACGTTGAAGACCATAGAAAAGGCAGTTTGGTTCATAGTCGCAGGTGGTTTAACTGCACTTGGAATTGAAATTGCTAAAGTATTATAGGAGTACGACATGGATCGTAAAATCATAGATAAAATCGCAGCAGCTTGGCAGGAAGTTGTTGAGAAAAAACATAAAAAACTTGATCCTGTCGGAAAAGCAGATGCTGATATTGATAACGACGGAGACGTTGATAAGTCTGACGACTACCTGCACAATCGTCGTAAGGCAATCAGCAAAGCAATGAAAAAAGAAAGTTGCTGCGACAAGTGCGGCAAAGACAAGTGCGAATGCGAAAAAGACGAAGCGTGCTGGGATTCTCATAAGCAAGTAGGTATGAAAAAGAAAGGTGATAGAATGGTTCCAAATTGCGTACCCAAAGAAGCAGTGGTTCATGACAAGTATGGTTACGGGGAAATTCTTTCAGAAAATGAAGATGGTACAGTAGATGTGCTGTTTGATTCTGAAGTTCAATTTAATGTTCCCGTTGAAGAACTTTCTGCTATTTCAGAAAAACTTGGATTGCCAAAAAAATCTGGTCACGGTAAATCAGATCATGAAGGAATTACCGATAAAGAAATGGCATCCAAATCTGCAAGAGATATGCTTGCTACTGTAAGCAAAGATAAAGACGATCGTGAAGCACAAAGTCACGTTGATGCGACTAAAGCTGGTCGTGCTGGAAAACCTTCACCTGCTCGTGGTCCTGCCGACAAATTGGGCAATGGTGATAAGTCAATAGTAAATCCTGTTAAAGGCGCTGTTACGCACACTACAGGAAAGGAGGGTTAAATGGTATCTAAAAAACCTTGGATCGTTTGGTCTGAAAGGAAACAAGCGTGGTATGATAAACAAAAAGGTCAATTCGTCAAACTTGATGAAGAACCTGCTCCCGTGGTAGCAGCACAACCTGCCCCTGTTCCACAAACATTAACCGAAGCTCCATCTGCTGAACGCGAACTTCATGAAGAAGAAGTCAATCATTATTATGGAAATCAAGTAGAAGAGGAGCATGTAGAAGAAGAGGAGTAAAAAATGTCCGAACACACTATTGACGCCGAAGTAGCAAAACAGATCGACGCAAATGGTGATGGGCATATCTCGCAAGAAGAATGGGATATGCATTTGGAATTTAAAAGAAAAGCACTCGAAGATCAAGACGCACAACGCGATGCCATTCGTAAGATGGCATGGTTCTCTCTTTTTGGTCTTTTAGTATATCCAGTAGGAATTGCTTTCACATCTCTACTTGGATTAGATACGGCAGCAAATCTGATTGCCGATATCGCACCAACATACTTTGCTTCTATTGCAGTGTTAGTCTCAGCATTCTTTGCTGCTGATGCTGTAAATGGTAGAAAAAAGGACTAATATTTTTCTTCCTATATAATGCTGGAGAAACAGTGAGAATTTAAAATATGAACGTTTTGATTACTGGTGGGGCAGGATTTATTGCTCATCATGTTATAGACCATTTTTTACGCGAAACAGATTGGAATATTGTTTGCCTTGATCGCCTTGATATTTCAGGTAATCTGAATAGATTACATGACATGCTAAAAGAGCATGATGCTAAAATGGTATCAAGTCGATTAAGGATAATATTTCATGATTTAAAATCTGAAATTAACAGTCAACTAGTTTCCGACATTGGTCCAATCGACAAAGTAATACATATCGCAGCTGCGAGTCACGTAGACAGAAGCATAAGTTATCCAATGGAGTTCGTAATGGATAATGTAGTTGCTACAGTAAATGTCTTAGAATACGCAAGAAGATATTGTACTAACCTCTCAGATTTTGTGTATTTCAGCACAGATGAAATATTTGGTGTTGCTCCACCCGGAGTTGCTTACAAAGAATACGATCGCTACAACTCAACAAATCCATATAGCGCAAGCAAAGCAGCAGGAGAAGAGTTTTGCGTTGCTTATGAAAACACTTATAAGATGCCAATAAAAGTGACTCATACGATGAACGTTTTTGGCGAAAGGCAACATCCAGAAAAATTTATTCCTGGAACAATTAGGAAAGTTAGAGACAACCAAAAAGTAATAATACATTCAGACAGAACAAGAACAATTCCTGGTTCAAGAATGTATATTCATGCTAAAGATGTTGCTGAAGGTTTGTTGTTTATTCTAAACCTAACAGACTACACGGTTGAAGGAATGTGCCCTAAATTTAATTTGGTTGGAACTGAAGAAATTGATAATTTAGAGTTGGCAAAAATGATTGCTCGTTCTATTAATAAACCTCTAGATTATGAAATGACAGATTTTCATTCGAGTCGCCCTGGACATGATTTAAGATATGCATTGGATGGAGGACTTCTAGAAGAATTGGGTTGGAAACCCTCTATAAAACTCAGCGAACGAATTGCACAAGTTGTTAGTTGGACGTTGGAAAACGATAGATGGCTTTAATTCATAATGCACCGTTACCAGATCATTTACAAGTAAGACCAGAAACAGTTGTTGCTGACGAATTATTTGATGCTATTCCTAAAAAATTAAAGATTCGAGCATTGAGTGAATATACGCATATCTTTACTCAGTATGCTGGAAGATCTTATTCTTATCATTTGCTGGGCGTAGATCATGCAGTATTTTGTCATCCACACTCTCAAGCATTTTTTCCATGGTTAACCCCAGATCAATTTTACACATATCCTATTGAATATAAATTTCACTCAGGACATCGTCACGGATGTTCTGGACAAGATGTTCCTTTATTGCTACCAAACATACTAGGAGATTGTAATCCATATAAAGAGTGGGGACCTTGTTGGGCAATTCCTCCTTATCGCGAATTCTACTCTAAAAACAATCCATTAAGGGAAACAAAAAAACCTATCATTGTATTGAATAATAAATACCAAGTCGAATGGAAACATAACCCGCACAATTATTTTCCACCCTGGTTCCTAGATCAATTCGGTAAGAATTTTACTGAAAAATATGAAATATGGTACATAAGATATAATGGTGGAACAGGATATCATGATGATGTTGCTGCCAAGGATTATGCCGACTATCGAATCGCAAAAAAATTTAACTTCACTACCATATATGATCTTATCGAAGAAACTGGACTGCCATATAATGTAGTTCAAATGTACATGTTAGCAAAAGCAAAGTACATTGTTACAGTAAATGCTGGAAATGCAGTTCTTTCTTCTTTTTTCGGAGAAGAAGTTTGGCAATATCATAGAGGAGGGGATAGAGACTTGAGCGGGTACGCTGGTGCACAAATTCATCAAAATGGAAGTTGGATAAACCTATTCAATAAAAACAATGCAGTGTATTCTACTAGTAATCTAGAACACTTGTTGATAATATTAAAGCATAATTGGATACAGAAAGAAAAACCGTTTGTGTTAAATGAAACTTCACCTAGATATCGCGGAATAGGATTTAAAAAAAGATTTGGATTTAAGTCTGGTTTTAGAAAAAGAGGAGTTTATTTAAATGGCGGAAAAATGGAAGAGCAACCTCGAGAAGACTGACGATCCTATTTGGTGGTTTGACGATCCGAGAATAGACGAAGTCAGAAAACGAATGACTTCTGAAAAACAAATAAATGCTGTTTGTGAATGGTCTTTTGTTTGGACACAATATTCTGGAAAATCATATTACTACCATCTGCATGGTATAGAACATGATGTGATTTCTCATCCATCAGCAAAACCATTTTTTCCTTGGTTAAAAGACGAACATTTTTTTACATACGAAGGCGACCCGATTTTTAACAGATATTTTGGAATCAATCAGGGAAGAACTAAAAATCCCCCACTAGATTTGAATGTTTTCCTAAAAGAGATTAATCCTTACATCCAGTTCGGACCTGAGTGGATGATTCCACCATACAAAGAGATTTACTCAAGAAATAATCCAATTGTCGCGGGTGAAAAACCTGTAATTATATTGAACAACAAATATAATTTGGAATTTTATCCACCAAAACCTATCAATTTTTTCAGTTATGAATTTATGGATTTGTTCTGTAAAAAATTTAAGGACATGTATGATATTTGGTATATTAGACACAACAAAGGAAATGCTTCTGACTACACTGATGATCGACATCCACCAATAGATAACAACTATAATGATTATCAAATAATGGCAAATAAGCATAAGTGTAAAACGCTCTATGACTTTCAAGAAGAAACTGGACTGCCATATAATGTAGTTCAAATGCACATGTTAGCAAAAGCAAAGTACATTGTTACTCTAAATGGAGGTAATGGTTGTTTGTCATCATATTTTGGAGACGAAGTTTGGCAGTGGGGTAATCCCGACGGTCCGTTTTCTGATCTTCCTGCTTTTAGAAGTTTAGGATGGTACAATATGTTAAATCCAAACGGAAGAGTTTATGGAACAACTGATTGGAAAACTATGTTGGCTATTATAGAGCATGATTGGGTAACGAAAAATAAAAAATATAAACCGCCTGAAAAAAAGAAAACAGTTTTTATAAAAGACATGCCACATCTAGTTTAGTATAAATAGATTAGTATTCTGACTGGATTTACTAATGGCAATTTTTAATAAACCGCAAAATAGATTGTTGTCTAATAACGATAAACTCTATGAAGTCGTTATGTTGGCAGATGCTACTGGTAGCGTAGAAGCATCTGCTACTGCTGTTTCTGCCTTTGGTGAACCCATTTCTGTACCTGTTACACCCGTTCTGCAATTGGATGGGTTGTATGGACTAGATCCTCTTCAGTTCGAAACTTATACTGGTGCTTTTCTAAATGGAGATCCAGTAGGAACTGCAACCACCACAGGAACCTTAATGCAAGTAGGGTCCGGAACCTCTCTTGGGGGTTATGGTGTTATTCGTAGCAAACGAGCAGTTCGTTATCGTCCCGGACAAGGTGCACAGGCAAGATTTACTGCTATGTTCACTGGTCCCGTTGCTCTGTATACTCAACGTGCTGGTTTCTTTATTCAAGAACAAGCACTGCAGATTGGATATAACGGCGAAAATTTTGGAGTGATGCGAGCCAATGGTGGTAAAGCACACATTCATAAGATTACGGTGACTGGTGCTGCTGGTGGAACCGAAAACGTTGACGTGACCCTAGACGGAACCACAGAAACAATTGTGATGACTGGCACTAATGTTAGTGCCAATGCTTCCTCACTTGCTGCTGGTATAGAAGCAGCATTTCCTTCTTGGGTTGTTGATCAATACGATGCTGATATTTACCTTTTATCTTCTTCATTGGGACCAAAGTTAGGAGCATTTACTGTAGTTCGTAATGGTGCTGGTACTTCTACTTTTGCTGATGTAGTCTCACAAACAGGTGTAGCGCAAACAGAGAATTGGACCTATCAATCTGATTTCATTCACGATAAATTAGATGGTACTGGTCCTTCTGGTATGATCATTGATCCTACCAAACTTAATGTGTATCAAATCAACTTTCGTTGGTTAGGTGTTGGTACAATTCAATATGCCGTAGAATCTGATGATGGAAAAATGATAGTGTTTCATCACGAACACTATGCAAATGAAAATACTGACGTTCACATTGACAACCCATCATTTAAGATTGGATACGTTGCATACAGTTTAGGTGGAACAGGAACTAACGTTACAGTTTCTGGTGCATCGATGATGGGTGCTATCGAAGGACTTATCGAAACAACCAAACCTACTAATTCATCCTTCTTTACTACTTCTTCCACTTTAACGCAATCCGACTGGCATCATTTACTCACTGCTCATAACAAACTTATTCACAGAGATAAGATTAATACCAGAGAATTGTTGGTTAAAAATGTGACAGCATCTTTTAACTCCACTGCTGGTGTTCAAGTTGCTTTAGTAATAGATGCACCTATTACGGGTAGAACTTTTAATTCTATTTCTGAATGGTCTTCTGTTGCAGAATCTAAAACTGAAAGTGTTGTTACCTTACCAGAAAGAGTAGCGTATATTTTTGGTGTTGATGGTGGTGGTACTGCTTCTATCAATCTCGAAGAATTACGGTTTGCTATTCCCCCCAATAGCGATGTAAGTATCTTAGTTCGTAGTTCTAACCAAATTCAACGATCTGACGTATCAATGTCTTGGGTTGAAGACTAAATCATATAAATATATCTGACATTATAACTTAGGATGTTAGTAATGAGATATTTACTATTCTTTGTTATGGCTTTCTGTGCGAGTGTGACTTTTGGACAAGAATCTCAACCTCTTGATGAGAATTTGATTCGAACTGAGTCTATCACAGACAGCAACGTGAATACAACAAGCACAACGACAACGACTTTAAAGTCGCCACCCGCGTCTGCTATTACTCCAACGATCAATACGTCGAATTCAGACTTATGTACGTTTGGGGTTGCGGGTGCAATTCAAACACAAATTCTAGGCATCTCAACGGGAACTCAGGTTACCGACGAGAACTGTGAACGGCTCAAACTGTCCAAGACTTTATACGATATGGGTATGAAGGTTGCGGCAGTTTCTACAATGTGTCAAGACAAACGAGTCTTTGATGCGATGATGATGGCAGGAACACCGTGTCCATATGATGGACTTATCGGCGATCAGGCAAAAGCAGCATGGATTACCAATGAAGAAGCACAACCCGGAGTTAAAGAAAAGGAAGGGATGAAAGATGGTACTAAGACGCTGCTTGGCGGTGCTGCTGTTTCTGGTTTACTCGTCTTATTGCTTCTCTAGCGAGCATTTCGATACCAGTACACAATACGGCACGACTAACAATGCTGCTGCTTTTGGATTGCGTTGGGTAATGACCAACGTTCTTCCACAACAAGCAGGATTGCAGGTTAGTAACGTGGTGTATCGTTATACCACTGTCAAAGATCCCGCTGACGATATGATCGTGCACGTGCAGAACGAGAACGCACGTGGTCCGGGTTATATTTTCAGAGCATCAGACGACTGGTCAGGCATTCCAGGCAACTCAATCAATAAAGCAGTGCCAATAGATTTCATTGATATTTCTTATTGGGGTCCAGGATCGATTGAAGTCGAAGGAACCGGATCTGTTACAGACGCAGAGGTGTTCTACACATACAAGTACGATCCTTGTTTCGACCCTCAGTCAAATCCAAATTGCCCAGGTTATGTTGACCCGTTCGCATTAGAAATCTTAGAGGTTGCGGCAAAAGATCCTCTTGATGACGATTACGTGCAGGATGAACTTGATCGTAAAGCAAATATGAAAGCACAAGAGGATGAAGAAAAAGAAAAACAAAGAGCAAAATTAAAAGAAGCGGCAGAAGAAGTTGATGAAAGGTTGGAACAACTTCTTGGTGTTATCATCGACAATGAATTGTCTGCTACTCAGCAATTAATTCATGATCAATTAGCAACGATGATGTCACTACCTGCTTCTTACCAGACTCAACTGAGAGGTGGTAATTTGCCAGATGGGGTTATGCCTCCTGGCGGCAAGTTGCCATCTAACACGAGAGGATTGAGACAGTCTTTCGCGTCGGAACTTCGACACGCAGAGATGGTCCGACTACAGTATGAAAAGTAAACAAACCAAAAAGGGAGAGCAGCAATGCTTAATAAAACTTTTACATTATTGGCGGTATTGGTGACCTTTTGTGCTAGTGCGTTTGCGGAAGAGATTCCTATTAGTGGTACTGTGGAATCTAAGTGCATC
>Ga0070749_10000137_pt1 | contig 42165 bp, 68 predicted proteins | sample VirMetDEL_Nov_18_FD_75180 | JGI IMG/M metagenome (GOLD analysis project Ga0070749, IMG submission 75180) | Aqueous microbial communities from the Delaware River and Bay under freshwater to marine salinity gradient to study organic matter... | ecosystem: Environmental > Aquatic > Marine >...
CTATATTTTGACTTACTTTTCAAACTAGACTATACTCCCCCCTATTGACATATATATCATTATATTGTATTACAAGTGTATTAAATTTCTAGTAGTATATTTTTATAAAGTAGAAATTAAGTAGTTAGATGTGAGTGATGTAGTTTAACTTTTTTAACTTTGATAACTTTTTTAACTTTAATGGGGTTTAACTTTTTGATAACTTTGATAACTATTCTATCTTTTTTAATCTATCTCAAATACATACAGAGAACAGGTGATAAACCCTTCTTTGTTATATCTTATATTATTGTCTGAGTATATTATTTTATGCTTTAGCAGTTTATCAGGCGTTTTATATTATTATATAAGCATTTTATTGCTTCCCTGTTTATCATAGCTTCACAGTGTTAACTGTCTTTGCTATATCATCGTTCTCTACTTAATGCCCTAAAGATTATTAAATATTTGCGGTATTTATATTCTCATTATACTAAAAGAAAAAGAAAAGCAAATACCATTTAACTGTTGATAAGTATACCTTTTTTAAGTTATCCACAACTAATACTTTACTTATACTAACGGCTAGTGTATACTCTGATTATAAGTTTAGTCAGCTTATACATTATAAATATTATAAATAAAATTATGAGTAAAATATACTTAATAACATATATAGAAGATAACACAATAGAGGGTTATGTAGAGAAGCAAGAGGACTTTATAACTTGGTTAAAAACACATAATAAGAAAAGAATAGAGGACGGAAGTGAGCCAGAGAAAGATTTTGAATTTAAGGTTGAGGAAATTAATAACTTAATTAATAAAGAATTATAAAATGAGTAGTTTAAAAACAAAATTATCAAAAGAAAGAAAATTAATAGCTAAATTATGGAATAAAAAAAAAGATTTAGACGAATTAAAAACAAGATTATTTTTTGTGGTAGATAGTAAAGAAGATAATGAAGAAATTTTTGAAACACTAGAAGAAGCAGAAGCATATTTAATATCAGTTATAAATTCTGGTAACAAAGGTCGATTATATATTGCTATGGTAAGAAATGCTTATTATGAAAAGGATTTAAAAAGTTGGAATTATGAAGATTATAGCGATACATTTAACATTATTAAAGTAATAAACGGAAAAGAATTATAAAATGAAAACAAAAAGAGATTTATTATATGATTTATTAGATGAAAAGTATCAAGAATTACGAGAAATTTTAGGAATTGAAAGTGATAGCGAAGAAATGGAATTAATATATAAAATAGTCGCATTAGAATTAGAATTAGAATTAGAATGTAATAAATAAAAATATTATGAAAAATGAAGAACGAATGGAAATGCTATGTGATATATCACAAAAGAAAACAGAAGAAGAATGTAAAAGACTAGGTATTGAAGTTTATACAGAAGAAGACGGAGTAACTAGATATACAGACGAAGCACAGGATATATTTAATAATTATTATGATGAAATTGAAAGTGAATTACTAGATAATAAAGATAAAGAATTATAAAATGAATAAAAATATAATCATTTTAATATTACTAATTACAGCAATATTACAGCATATAATTATAATACAAATACTTTAATACCATTTTATGCTTTTAAGGCTCTTAAAACTCAATTTTGAGAGCCAAATAAAGTATATAATACAATTATTATAACATTATATACTTAACGAGCGTCGCTGTTCGTTCGTTCATTGACAATATGAATAAAGAACAAAAAGAACTTCTAGAAAGGTTATATAATGAGACAGGTATAGACTTGTTTTATGAGATAGAGAACAACAAACCCGATAATATAGATGAACTTATGGAAGTATTACAAGAGAGAGTTAGTGAAATTGAGGTTATTTATTACAATAATGCAATAGAACATTTGCGCGAAAATGACCCTTCACTACAAGAAAGCTTATCACTGGCTCACGATATGGGGTATACAGCGGATAGAATAAATAGTGAACTACTTGCAACCTTATTGAAACAACAAGAAGCAAGCGAGATAATATGGACTTTTAAGGACGAGTTGGAAGAATTATTCTATAATAATGAGGAATTATAATTCTATGAAACTATACGCAACAACAACTAGCGAGAGAGCAACAAAAGGGCAAGGGGGTAATATATTTTTAGATATTGAAGTAAAAGACGAATTGAAAAACAATATCCTGAATATAAAGTTATCTCCCTTTGGAGAGAATAAACTAACTCATTGTATTATAAGAAAAGAAGGAGATGAAAAAATACTTTGGGCAGGTTACTTAAAAGGTAAAAGTCAAAAAGGCGAATGTAAACATTTTATTGTAAAAGATGATTATGGCAAAGAATATTGTCAAGAATGCGGTCAATACAATAATTTGAACTAAAAGCCAAAAAGAGAAAAGCCGATAATTTAACAGCGATTATCGGTTTTTTTTGTTACCTAAATGTAAAGCCAACTTTACATTGGACGGGGTAAGAAAAAGCTAAATGTTACAAAGATTAGTCATTTTTGAACATTGGACAGGGCAAGAAAATTTATAAATTTAACTATAAAAATATTATGGAAAAAGAAACATTGGACAGGGCAAGAAAATTGACCCCTAAAGAAATAGTAAGTGAGTATATGAGAGAATTACAAAAAAAATCAGCTCGGAAACGATTAGAGAATGACCCTAATACTTATAAAAAAATGAGAGCTTTACGGACTGAGAAATCAAAAGAGGAAGAATTAGAGATTAGAGTTGAATAATTAGTCTGAAAGAACTATCAGGACTTTATCCCCTTCATCACGAGGGGTTTTTCCTGATGGTTCTACCATCTCTTTTGCTATTTCAATAGCTTTATTTCTTGCTCCTCGGTCAATCTTTTCTTCTCCAGTTTGTTTTATGTTATCTATTAAATAGGAGTTTATTTCTTGGACTGTTATTTGTTTTAGTAAATTATCTCCAAAATGTTCTTGTAGTTGTTTAAATTGGTCTGATTTCTCTATTGTAGTGGCGTGAGTTGGAGTAGCATAACCTGCTACTATTTGAGCTTCTTTCTTAGTTTTACCAGTTTTTACAGCCATAAAATATTTTCCTACCTTTGTATGTAAATCTGGTTTCTTTTTCATATTCCTGTTACTTCACTAAACTCTATTATGTATGTTGTTCCTGACATTTATTTTTTCTTTTCTTCTTTAGGTTCTTCTTTCTTTTCTTCAGGTTTAAGAAGGTTTTGTATTTTTATTTGTAATTGAGCTACTGGTAAAGCATCACTTCCTTTTATTGGTGCTATTGAGATTAAGTTAAATATATTTTGTAATTCTTCTTGAGTGAACATAGTTTTTTTATTTAATTTATAATTACTTACATTATATCATATTAACTAATAATGTTGCAAACTATTTATTTAATTCTAATCTTAATTTCTCTAACTCTTGTTTAAGTTTATCTTCAAACACAGCTTGGTCATATTCACAGGTACAACAGTAATTATCTAAAGTTTCGTGAGCTTCTTCTCTTTCTATCTTTTTTAATTCTTCTCTACAACAGGAATATGGCATAGTATTTCCCATAGTGTTATGGTCTTTACATTTCCATTGTTTATAAGGTTCTGCACTGTTTATTCTATCTATTAGTTCTTCTTTTCTCATATTTATTCTTTTAATTTAATAATCTGTTCTTTTAGGCGGGAGAGGTGATAATCATTAAAACAATGTGTCCCGAAATATTCAAAATCAACAAACACTTCAATCGTATCCTTTCCCTTTACTTTGTATTTAGTTCCAAAGCTAGAAATAACCCCAATCTTACCCATCAGAGTTGGTTGCCCAGGTTCATTATTTCCACCAATTACCTTAACTTTATCTTTTATTTTCATATTATTCTTCTTTTATTTTAATAATCTGTACTTCCTAACACTTTACAACAAAGATTTTCTAGTGCTTCTTCTGGTGTTTCTCCCCTAACCCCTTGTTTCCATTTACTTGTGTGTTGATTTGGTGTTGCTTGCCATATCATTTTGGGGTGTTTAGGATTTTCACTATGTAATGTTAGTTTTCTAAACTTATTACCTAACTTTTCTAAATACCAATTTATATTCATTTTTGCTGCTTGTGTTTTCATATTAGTTTGCGTATGATATTTTATTACCGAATAATGTTTTATTTTTTCCATATAGAACATCTTTTACAGAACTTCTTTTAAGACCACTTTCTTCAAGAAAAGATTTTATAGATGGATACCTGGTCTTGATACCATTTTTTTCTACAATTATAGGAACATAGTGATATTCTCTGGTTGCTCCCTTCCATAATTTACTCATTTTTTTTCTCTGAAATTCAGTTGTGTCTTGTTTACTGTGACAAGAAGAACATAACATTACAAAATTTTCACGGTTTTTCTCATAAATATATCCTATTTTCAAAGCCCATCCATATTTAGTAGATTTACCACTACAATTTTCATTTTCACATTTACCTGCCTTTCCAAAGTTTTTTTTCATCCAATAATGAATATTCTGATACATCGAGTATGAGATTCCATACTTAGTCTCTATTCTTCTCCCAACTCTTTTCCACTGTTTAACTGTTTTCATATTTACTTGTTAGGGAGGTTGGTTATTTTTATATCTTTAATATCTAAATTCATTTCTTTAATAAATTTATCTGTTTCCTTTTTTTGTCTATTAAAAAACCATTTACCAAATTTCCATTTCTCCCAACTCTTTATAATATCTTCCCTCCCCTTCTCATAAGCAAATTCTACTATTTTCTCTAATTGGTAGGAGTCTATGGCTTGGTTGTAGCTCTCAACGCGTTGTTTTAGTAGAGCATTTTGCATATTTCCATAATCAGTTGAGCTTATTTGTGTTTCTGCGTACTTCTTCTCTGGAATATAACCTAGTTCTTTAGCTTCTTTTATTATTTGTTGTGTTGTGTTAGTCATAAAAAAATTGTTATTTTATAATTTCTTCAAACACTATCTGACTAGGAAGTATTTGGCTTGTAATATAAACACTACTAAATGGTGGGTTCAAACTTGGTTTCGGGTCGTTATAATTCTTGAAATAAGAAATTCTTTTGCTTAAATACATTATTTCAAATTCGTTGTTTTTAAACATATTAAATCTTTTCTTGCTTTCAAATAATCCGACAACTCCAACTAACATAGCAAAAGGTTTCCTTAACTTAAATAACTTCTCAAAAACTTCTGCTTTAAGTGAGTATGGAGGATTTGAAATAATATAATCTGCTTCTTTTACTTCTTTTGTAAAAAAATCTCCGCCAGTTAATATACTGGAGTACCATACATAATGACCTTCATTTACTAATACTTTAACAAAGTTACTTTCTTTGGTGTCAAAAGGACACCAGATTTTACTTTTTGGCTTCAAATATTTTAATAACGGCTCTATTGCATAAACTGGAGTATAGAACTCGTCATTTCCACTTCCTGCTACTTTATCCATTTTCATATATATTTTTTACATCTATAACAATAATGATTCCACCAAAAACCCCTTTTGTGCCAAAACATTTTACAGAACCAGTGTGTTTTTTGTGTTCTTTGCTTCATAAATACTTTTTTATAAACATTACTAATTTCACAATTACAACCAGTCGCTACACCAAGACAGTTTTCTTTATGTTCCAAAAATCTATTTTCTTTTTCTGAGTAAATAATTGGGCTATTGAATAACATAGACTCCTCAACTAAATTCCTTAGTTTATTGATTTCTTCCCTTATTAAGTTATTTATTGTGTCTTTCATAATTGTTTATTTTGGTGTTGGGGTTAAAAATCTTTAGTTTTAATTTTATACATTTCTCCGTTCTCGCAGTGCCAAACTATTCCCTCAATTCCACAATCGTTTCCATACTTTGATTTCTGTTCAGGTAGCCAAACTTTCAATTCCTCAAAAGTTGTAGGCACATTTTCAAATACAGGAGCTTGGTTAAGTGTAAAAAATACTATTCTGTTCGTTGGTAGATTAAGTGGATTACCCTGTATATTTGTTCCTAAAGCTTCTCCACTCCACTCTCCGTCAGGTAGTTGTGATAAATCAGTGTTCGCTAAGGCATCATTAAGCCACTTATCTTCGCTTGAAATAGCTGTATCTACATACCACGGCTCAATAATACCTTTATGTTTTTGTATCTTATCAGGGTTTCGTCTTTTCTCTAAACGAACACAAGTTCCATTACGGATAGTAACCCTCACATTCATTCCGTCTAGTTTTTCGGTGGCTTTTGCATCTTTTAATAACTCTAAATCAACACCACTAGCAATTTGGTCAATAATCTTTCTATCTACTCTTTCAAACAATGTTCTTATTTTTCTCATTTTATTTCTTCCACTAGTTAAGCTCTAGGGTAGCTTGTTAGTTAATAAATTACTTATTTCTCCATTCCTCATAATCAGGGTCATATTTTGGAGCAACTTCACAAGGACAAATTACTGCACCAATTTTATCTTTACATTTATTACACTTTTCTTCTTCCCTCTTTGTGTTAGTTTTCATTTTAACTTTCTATAATATTACTTATAATAGTTTCCTTTAATTTCTTATCTAATCTTTTAAATCCTGCTTGTTGGAAAATGTTATCGACCTTTTTTTGAACATTCTTTTTAGCTTCTTTTCTTTCATTTGGAGTAGTTTTGTTGTAAATAGTTGAACGAGTTAGCCATATATCTTGTATGTTGCTTTCTAGTCCTCCTTCTGAAAGAGCTTTTAGTATTGTTTTTTTAAGTTTATTTTTCATAAGTCTTGTAAGTTTCTAATAACTCTAAATAATGGTCGTAAGCCTTTACTGTTTTCTGTCTTTCTTTTTCTAATTGTTCCATATACGCATTACCTTCTTCTTTTAACATTCTTTTATAAGCCTCTGCACCTTGTCCTCCTCTGTGAATATTACACGCAAAGCACTGCCATCTAAGAACTCTCATATCGTATTTTAGATTTGCTCCTAACGTAGATTTAGGGTAAGGAACGTGTCCTAATTGACAATTACTACCTTGTAGTTTTTTAGCTTTACAGGTATAGCAATCTTTTTTATATAATATTTCTGCTACTCTGCGACATTCTTTCCATAATTCCCTTTGTATTTTACTTATAGGTTTTTTACTTACCTTTTTTAACTTAGTTCTTTTTAAGGGCTTAGTAGTTTTTTTCTTAAATGTAGTGTTTTTCATATTAAGAGTTGATTCCATAAACTTTTCAGCTATAAACTTTTCAGCTATTTCCATTGGTGTCATTCTTTTGAACCCTGACCTTTTCATCGTTTTACTAATTTACTGACAATAGTTCCATCTGAGAATGTATAAGTTTTTCTTACATAAGGTGTTTTTCTTAAAAAATATACAAAGTCTTTCTTATTTCCTTCTTTTCTCCACTTACCTACTACTTCCCAACCTTCCTCTTTGTTTAAATCACAGATAATAGCTCCTAATCGAGTAATAAAGTTCTGTAAAGCTCCATTTCTGGTAACTTCTCCATTATTTAATAGCTGTTCTATAGCCCAATCTCTTTGTGATTTTTTCATTTTAATATTTTTGGTAAATTCGAGTTTTAACAGAACTAGATAATTTACTTAATGCTTTTAATTTTCTTTTCAATTCTATTTCACTTTGACCTTTTTCACTTGCATCCCATTTCATTGTTGCACCACTTCTAGTTTTTTCTTTACACTCTACTAAAAATAATGCTTCAGATTTTTCTATTTCAGCTAATTCAAGTTCTAAGTCTGCTTGGAGAATATCTAACATTGAGCTGAGTTCTTCTAAATCATACTTAGTCATATTTCCTTCTTTTAAGGATTTTATTACATTTATTATGTTAATAGTATTCATATTATAATTGAAATTCCTTTTTAATGTTTCCTTTAGTATCCATCACACCAATGTATTTAAAAAATCTCTTTGCTTTGTGTCCGTGAGTAACTGTATTTTTATGACATTCTTTACATAGTGTAATTCCGTTAGCTTTTTCAGTTCTCATACTAGGAAAATAAGCAAATGGTAATATGTGGTCTGCTTCTAATTTTTCACCATACTGTCCACATTTTCTACAAGTGTAATTATCTCTTTTAAATACCGACTCCCTCCATAACTTATATTCAAGTGAGCTTCTAATTTTTCTGTTTGTGGAAGTAATTCCACCTTTCCATAAATAAGATTTTTGACCTTTACTCGCTAAACTCATTTTTTTTCTTGTTTTAATGGAAAATTTTCTACCTTTTCTCTTTTCACCACCTTTTTTATAAGATTTTTTAGTGATTTTACTCCTTGCGTTTTTAGCTTGTTCTCTAAGTCTTTCTAATTGACTTTCAACATATTCTTTTGATTTCTTTCTACCTTTTAATTTTGCACTAATCTTAGCTCCTAACTTTGGTCTTTTTTTGCCCAACCAATAAGGAGTATGAGGAGATTTAATACCTTTATTCCAAGGAATACGACCTTTATTACTTTCACTATTTTTCCTTTTTGACTCTCTTGAGTGTTTAGTTCCTTTTTTCATAATTTGACTCTTTTATCTCTGATATGATAGTTTGTATGTTTTTTTTCATAAAGTGGCTTAAAAGCTAATCTTAAAAGCTAATAATGGGCTTCAGGGAGGGTATTAAAACCCTACATCCTCTGCTGTTTGTTCGTCTTGGTAGCTTTCTGCTTCTTCTGTCTGTCCTTCCATAACTAACTCAAATCCTTTTCTTGCTACACCTTTAGTGTGGTCTACATAAGCATCTGATAATTTACAAGATAAGAATGTTCCACCACTTTTATCTTTCTTAATCCAACAAGCACCTGCTTCTACATAATTTGATTCATCTGTTCCTACATTTACTGATATTTTGTAATCAGGCATTGTATCTGTCTTTTTATATTTATTTTTTTGTAAGTTAAAGTATTTCATTTTTATTTTCTATTCTCTTTAGAGATTTTTTAATTTCTTGAATAATTGTTGTTTGAACTTCATTAAGTTCGTCATAATCATCTGAGGACATAATATTTTCGCCTAAATATTTATCCAAAAATGAGTTCCATTCTTTCCTTTTCATTAGAAGCCAAGCTCATCATCTGCTACTGCGACCTTTTTCTTACTACTTCCTAGATTTGCATCGTCATCTTCTGCTTGTAATAGGAATAGACTTTGTAGAGCATATCTTCGGTAGTAGGTTATTGCACTTCCCATTTTTTGTGGGTCTTGTAAATTCGGTAATGGCATAACACTGTGGCAAATTTCTTTGTCTCCATCCATTACGATAGTAGCAATAGCAGGACTACTATCTGGTAAACTTGTTAGTGGCTGTATTACAGTAATTTCGTGTTTCGCTAGTAATGGTATTAGTTGAGCAAGTAACCCATTTATATCCATATACTTACTTTTAAAGAAAGGGTTAGTTTCTGTTTTACTTAGCACTCCTATTTCGCTTTGTATTTTTAATATTTTTTCCATTATAGTAATTGCATTATTAGTAAATGTTGAGCTATAACTACGACCATTAGTATAACTAATATTGTTATAAAGTAATTATTCATTTTCTAATTCATTGTGAGCTTTAATAATCTTTACATTTATTTCATCTCCTAAATTACTTAATGTTTCGTGTGCTACATACTTTCCATATTTCTCTCCAAGGTCTATTAGTTCTTGAACATCTAAATATTGCAACCAAACATCTATCATATCTTCACAATTATCTTTAGTTATAGGCATACCACCTACTTCTCTTAAATCATTAAATTTATCTTGTAAAAATTCTTCAAATGTATTTATTTTAGTCATTAGAATGTTCTTGTTTGTAATCATCATAATCTCCGTGATTATCATAACAAGTATCACATTGATAATCGTGTGAGATACGACCACAATCCCAACATTCTCTTAAAACATCTTTTCCTTTTTCTAATCTCTCTATTAAATTGTCTTTTGTTTTTGACATAATATTTTAATAAGTTAATAATTAGATAATTCTCTAAAAACTCAAATCTATGGCTCTTTACTTACTTAGGGAAAGGATAGTAATTCCTCTTGCGAGGGGTGGTTTGTACCCTTACTCCTACCATAAACTTGAGTTTTTAAAGAACTATCTATAAAGAGTAAATGTTTTAGGGTAAAGCTCGTAATAAACCAACTTATCCTTTCCTTTACTCTGATTATAGTATAAACTAATTCATTTATTATTGCAAGTATCAAACTGTGGAAAACTTTTTATTAAAATATTGTCCTTTGTAAGTCTATTGGGTTAATTGCTAAATCCAAAATATGTTTTCCTACTTCTGGTTCTGCACAATTATTTATTACTTTTTTTGTAAATGTTTTTGTTAAGTTAAATTTTTTAATATCAAGTCCTATTTTATCTATTCTGTCATCAAGAGTTGCTTTTCTTTTAGAAGATGTAAGTATTCCTCTATCTTCTCCTACAAAATCTCTTAATATAAAATTAGTCCAAAAATAATGTCCTGCTAACTTGTTTGGTGGTATTAAAGGGTCATAGTAACTTATAACATTTTCAACACACCACTTTCCCTTAAACCAATGCTTTAAATATAGTATTTCTTGATATAAAGTCATTTCAGGATACTTAACACTTTTACCTTCTTGAACATTACTTAAGAGGTTCATTCGTGAATGTGTTGGGCAAGGTGGACTACTCCAAATAAAATCAAACTCTTCGTAATGGTCTAAAAGATACTGATGTGCATCTCCTACAATAACTTTATCATTAGGAAAGAAATCTTGATATATTTTTGCTATTTTAGGATTATGTTCTACTGCTGTGATTTCGTGTTCATCACCCCAGAGCTTACGATTTCCTCCTATTCCTGCATATAAATTTAATATTTTCATAAATGTAAATAAACTACTAATAAAACTATAAACCAATAAAGTAATATTCCTACATATTGTTCTTGATAAAAATCAACTTCTTTCTTTCCGAAGTATTTTGTAAATTGAACTGCAAAATGAGTTAAACACCAGATGGGGAATATATATACTGATAAATAAATCCATTCTATAAATAATTTCATTTGATTGAATACCAGAGCCATTTAGTAAAGCTCGACCTTTTGTAACCGTTTCTATTTATCATATCTCACTTTCTGATTAAACATTTCATCTAATTCTCTACTTTCTTCTTGGACTTTATTATATCCTTTATATTTTTTAAATTTATCCTCTTCAAAAATTGATACTTGCCACCTTTTTGTTCCACCATTGAAAGATTTTATATACCATTTATTATCTATCTTTTTTTCTTCGTAATAATCTTCTTCTTGATTGAATTTTTTAAGAAGTTCTATTTGTCTTTCTAGTTTTTCTTTTTTAGTCATTATATTTTAAATTTATCTGATAGTTTTTTAACTTCATCGCTGAATTTTGGCTGTGGTAATTCTTTAATTATTTCTGAAAGATTTATTTGTAGAAGTGCTTTATTTTTTTCTATTAAAGGCATTACTCTTTTTGCTTCTGTTAACAATTCTCTCATTTTTAGTTTAATACCTTTTGAGTGTATTTCATTCCAATCATCATCATTTAACTTATGAGATGGATTCCAACCCATAGTTTCATTCCAAGCTGGTTCTATTCCTTGTATGTCTTGTCCCCTAAGAGCAACACCATTTTTAAATACACCCCTTTCATTTGGATTCATAAATAAATAATATGATTTATGTGCTTCATTACCATCTATAACATAATACTGTTCTTCCCTAAATCCTGTTATTATTTTAATTTTTAAATTTTCCATTTTTTTTAAAAAGCTACTTTATTTTTTGGTTGCTCTTTTTTATATCTAATAATTGCCGACTCTAAACTTATAAACTTATCTCTTAATTGTAGTGGTGTTGTTATTGTAGGAAAGAATTTTATTTTATTTGTTTTTGGTAATGTTTTACTAATAATGTTTAATATTCTTTCAAGACCATAAGTAGTAATCAAATCTTCACTTGCTTGTCTTTGAGTTTTGTTACCATACATTCTTTTACAAGCTGGATTTAATTTACTAAATTCTTCTATTAAAAGAACAATATCCTCGTGCAAAGATTTATCTTTGCTATTTTCTTTTGTCATTTTCTTTTTTCTTTTGTATGTATACCCGCCTTTACCATTTTTGGTATACCCGCCTTTACCAAAGATGTTCTCAGACTTTACTAGTATACCCGACTTTACCACCCACTTATTATAGTCTTTATTAAAGCTCAATAGTAAACCCGACTTTACTAGGATATTTCTTATTATTAAATTTTTGAGAGCTTTAACGACTGTTACTCTCGATAACCCTGTCCCTTTTTCAAATTGTGTTAGTGATATTCTATCTTCTTTTTTATTGAAGCCATAAGTTTTACGAATAACAAAAAATAAAATATCTTTTTCAGAAGCTGGTAAACGCCACTTTACTAGTTCTTCTAATATTTCGTTAGCTATTTTTGTAAATCCATTCTCCGTTTGAGGATTTGCCATTTAGTATATTTAATCTCGGCTACCCTTAACCTTTACAAGTAAAGGGTATGCGAGATTATGTAAAGGTTGTTAAATCTGTTCGACCGAACATTGTTTTAATTATATCACAAATAATAAATGCAAAGGTGTGGATAAACTCAACTCTCCTGAAATACCAGATAGTTTACAAGAGAAATATTTTAGTTTACAAGGGAATAAAAATTACACTACTGTCCATTGAACATCGTAAAATCTTTTATACCAACCATTATTTCCAACTTCTCCTTTATATCTTCTTAATGATTGATTAGCTACCTTTCTTATTTTTTTCTTTCTATAGTGAGCTAAAAAATAACCATTTCTTGTATGGTAATAATCTTTCCTGCATTCGTAAGTGTTCCAATGCTTTATTCCTTTGTTGTAAATAGGCATTACATAACTAATACATTATAACATAAAAAAGAGACTAGGTGCTAATCATCTGACCGATGAAATATCAAACCTAATCTCTTTGAAGTATCTATAGAAAGTTAATTATTTCCTTCTGCAAGGGTTAGTCCCATTAAGGAACAGCTTGTAATAATTCTATTACATTTATAGTCAAGCACATCTAGTATTAAAAGTCAAGGGTTAAAGACAGAAATAGAGAGCTTCCACTCTCCATTTGTGTGTTACCTAGATAAATGAAATTCTAGTCGTGTTCTTGATTATTAACTTATTTATTTTTTTTTTGAGAATATTTTTTTGTACATGTATGTGGCAACACCATACCTGTCTTTATTATAACATAAAACAAAAAACTACTTAAGTAGTTCTTTGCAAATTATATCCTATCTTATTTAAAAGAACGCTCACTATCCAGTGTCAGTTCGGTATATAATTTTCTGTATCTTTATTATAGCATAATGTTATAATAAATAAAAAAGTACATTATGGAAAAAACAATTCTTTGCCGAACATTTTTTTGTAAAGAGTGTTACATAAAAGATTTTCCAGTTGACAATCAAAGTGTAGTTCTCTTTCAAGGGGAGCATCAATGTTATGCTCTACAGAAGACATCCAACACAAGTGGCAGGTTATGTGGTTATACTCCTCATATAATTGTATTACAACAAGTAGTTAAAGAGGAAGTATTATTCACTTATTCTTGTGGAATAGTTGGTTGTGGTTTCTCAATAAGAGAAACTGAGAAATCCGAAAAAGGTAAAAAAGTTTATGATGTTTTATTACTTAAAGTAAATAACTCAAAACTTTCTATCAGAGAATGGAACGCATTAGTAAATTACAGGGATGTTTACTATTACATAACATAAATAAAGAGGAGTCTCGGACTCCTCTTTTTTTATGTTATGTAAATATTTTTACAATCATTCTATACGCATTATCGCTAAGACGAGTTTCAGGAGACCTTTTACCTCCTTCAAAAAGTCTTATTATCTGTTCAATAATATCGTGACAATCACGACAAAGTAATATCTTTTCACTTCTCTTAGAGAAAAATTTAGGAATAATATGATGTCTGGTGCTGGGTTTTAACTCTTTACACCGAGGGCATTTTATTACCACAAGCACCTCCTTTTTACATAGTCAGTAACTTTATGGCAAACAAGACAGATAAGATATATTTTACAATAAATCTCGTGTTTAGTTCTCTTGTTACAGTAGAAACATTTTCTTCTAACATATTCTTTCATTGCTTTAGATTTAAAAGAAACAATCTTTGTCTTTTAAGTCCTTTCTCAACTTACGGAATCCTAAGTTAAGGATAAGGACAATAATCAGTAGTGTTATCATTTTATTTAATTATAGAGTAAAGAAAAAAAAGAATAATGAGTATGATTGCTACCCAAGTGAGAAAACAACCATACCCACCACAACCTGTTTCTATTCGTGATACTTCCATAGAATTACCATTTGTAGTTCCACTTCTTGTCGTAATACTTTCTATCAAAGAAAGGCACAAATTCGTGTTTGATGCGTTGTATAGCACCATTATCTCCTACCTTAACTGAAATCATCCAGTAACCAACGTGTGCTTGTAGGTGTTTTTTTCGCATAAAAGGAGTTTGGTCTTGCGCACATCCACCTTGAATTATGTGAACTGACCTATAGTAGTTATAACTCGCTTTATGATAATGTCCCATCAAAAGAATTGTAGGTTTTTCTCCAGAGGAGTAAGACTCTACTATTTTCTGTGGTTTGTAACTTATAGCATAACTAGAGCCACCTCCAGGGTGAACTATTCTAATAGTGCAATCTCCTTGTGGTTTGTTGATAACAATATCGTGTTCCATGTGGCTTAAGTAAATTAGGTCATAACGACCTTTTTGTTCTGCCATAAATTGAATATATTGTCCAACATCAATTCCTTCTCTTTGTGTATACCAACCTTCGTGGTCATCTCCTGTAATGTAGTAAGTCTTTATATCCTTTCGTTTAGGATAGTTTTCTACAAAATAATTAACTTGACCTCCTAAACCAACTGTGTGTAAGTCAAATTTATTAAATCGTGCTTCACCTTCAATCATATTACCTGCGAGATACACTATTTTAATACCCTGTCTTTCAAAATTGTCGTATGCTGTTTCCACAACATCTCGTCTTTCGTATTTAGAGCCATAGTGCATATCTGTAATAAATCCAAACTTAATCCATTCTCCTTTGAAATGGTAATCATCTAAAACAGAAGTTCCACCAGATTGAATTTCTTTTGCAAGTTCTATTTTGTTATCTACAAAATGAAATTTCTTGTGTTGCTTTTCTAATTCTGTAATAGCTTCTCTAATCGTCTTGACACCTATATTAAAAAAATCGCTTAATTCTTCAATAGAGATACCTTTTTTCTTTTTAATTTTTGTATAAACTTTTTCAATAAAAGCACTTTTAAATTCACTTTTATTTACTTTTAAATTTTTTAATGTTCCAAAAATATCCTTGTAGCGTTTTCTAATAGAGTCATAGGATTGTGTAACTCCTAATTCTTTTTCTATTAGTTCAGAGAGTTCATTGTAATTTAAGTCTTTGTTCTGTGAAATCAACTTATTGACTTCGAGTGATATTTTCTTTGTCATTATTGTATTGTTAATGAACACGAAAAAATAACTATTATCATTTTTATTATACCATATTAGATTTTTCTGCAAATACTTTTTGTGTTCACAACTTTATTATACCATAAAACAAAAAAACCCCAATTAAGAGGTTTTTTTAAAGTGCATATTATAATACTTAGATGTCTAAAAATTTAAACTCTAATTTATTATTTGAATTTTTTAAAAAACGAGCCCTAGATTGTTTTTGTTTTTGGTCGTATTTTCTGTGACAACTTACACACAATCCCCTAAAGTCTTTTATATCTCTCTTATATAATCCACTTATATTTGACCAATGAATATTCCACTGTCCTTTGTTTCTACTACCAACCTTTTTACACGTCTCGCATTTATCTGGGTTTCCATAATTTCTAATAATCCACCTATGAAGTGGAGCGTACTGTATTTTGTTGCCCACCCAAGAGTGATGGTTTTTATTCTTAAAATAGTCATTCTGACATTCCTTTGAACAGAATTTTGTTCTACCTATCTGCCGAGGTTTAAATGACTTGTCACATTTTTTACAATTTATTCGGACAGACCTAGATTTGAAAAACCTACAGTCCCTAGAACAAAATCTCCAATTATCTTTTCTCTTCAAGTAATCACTTTTATACTTTATTGTTATTGCTTTTTTGCAAGTCTCACATTTTTTAGTATACATATTTTACAAACCAAAAGGGACTATACGCTTGGCAGTATATAGTCCCTCCTAGTGCCAAGCTATTAATACTAGGATTATAACATACTAATACCAATTATGTCTATAATGATATTGTATGGCTTTCTGTGGATATTCATATCTCGTCTCTACATATTTAATCATACAATCAATTTGAATATAAGGATTTGATGTTTTCTCACAATCTACAATCTCCCAAGTCGAATTTAAGAACTGCCCTATACCATACGCAGAACTATTGGGGTTTTGTGCAGTGTTATCCCATTTACTTTCCCTCTCAATCAAATCAATAAAATGATACCACTCTGTTAAATTCCATTTAGTTGTAACAGATTCAAAGGCATACAATCTTACATTCGGTATTTGTATTTCTTTAGGTTCTTTTGGTTTCGTGCCGAGCACTGCTAGTGGCAAAAGCAACAATAAAAGAAAAATTATAATTAGTAAATACCGCATAGGGTATCTCTCTATTATAACACTTTTTCTGTTTCTCTATACTTTTTCTGTGCATAAACTCTTAGTCTGTGCATCTTACATCTTATACAAGTTATCTTTCTTCCTTTCATTTGTAAAGACCTTTCTTCTTTCTTTAAACAAGTAGGGTATTTTTTACTAAAACGAGAATATTGACATCTCATCATTACTTGCTCTTGCATTATTCTATATCTTCTATTGGTTTTGTTGTTAAATATCTTAACCAGAAATCTATAATAGATTTTCCTAAGATAATAAATCCAACTCCTCCATATTGAGTTTCAAAAGCAAGAAGTATTCCAAATACTCCTTGCAAAATTGCCACCCACATAGTTTTTGATTCGTACCACTTTTTCATAATAATTTTACTAACTTAATACATAACTCCGACAAGTTATGTTAATGTATTTAACACTGCTATGGTCTTTGGACCACACCAATAACCATAAGCTGACTCTAATGGATGTAATATAACTTTATACCCTACTTGAAAAGCTAAAACAGCTACCTTTGTTTTAGGTCCATAAATTCCATCTATTACATCATCTAAATATCCTAGTTGAGTTAATACTGTTTGAAGTTTAGCTACCTCTTGTCCTCTACTACCTACCCTCATTGTTGTATGAAAACGTATTCCTGTTGAAGTTTTAGGTAAGTAAGGCTCGGGGTCGATAGCTCCAAAGTAGGTATTGTTTTGCTCAAGGTTAAACCAAGTTCCCCAGTTTTCTCCTTTCACAACTGGTTTCAAACCAAAATGTAAATGCGAGCCTGTTGATTTCCCTGTATTATCTGCATATCCAATTAAATCTCCTGTTTTAACTGGTATAAAACCTGTCTTATCAGCTATTGGACTTTTATATTTAGGTTCTTTTAAAGGGTCAACCATATGCCAGTAAATAGTTTTGAAAAAACATTGACTATTTCCATATTCATATTCTTTGTCTGTAATAATAACTACACCATGTCCTCCACCTCCATCTACCTGATAAGAAGCAAAGCCATCGTGAGAAGCATAAATAGGAGTTCCGTGAGAAGCTCTTAAATCTATACCATTATGTCCTGCATTTCCATATAGTTCTGCATTTTTATTCCCAAATTTTTGTGTTACATACCATTCTTTTAATGGTCTTTTTAGTTTTAGTTTCATATATATATTATACCTTATCTTTTACCTAATAAAAAGCCAACAAAGGCAATTCCTACTGCGAATAAAAAACCTACAAACTTATCCCATAAAACAAACTTCTTTTTTTTCTTTTCTACTTGTCTGTCGTGTTCTTCTCCCTCATATCGTGAAATAAAAAGCATAGTTTTTTCATTATCACTTACTAAATAATTTATAATATCTCCTCTTTCTTTTAATAATAGTTCTATCTTTTCTTTCCATTTGTCATCTCTTTCTATGTATTGCTTCATAGTTTCTGAATTATTAGTTACTTTTTCATCTAGCCTTCCAATTTTTCCATTGAAGTTTTTATCTAAGTTTTTATTTATAATTGGTTCTATCTTTTGAAGAATATCAGTAACTAAATCACTGGTTTCTTTTTTACCAGATTGGACTGCTTTAAATATTATTCCTTCAAAATGTTCAATTTCTTTTTTGTTCATATTAAGCTGTTGTCATTACTTTAAAGTCTGTTCCACCTATGTTAATTACTATATACCCGTCATTAGTATATGGTGCTCCTGCTGTAACTTTTGTTGTGTTTGGTGCAGTAGCAATGTGTCGCCTTGTAGCGTCTGAATTAGTTACATGAAATGTGTTGTTATACTCCACCGCTCCTGCTTCCGCTGTTGTGTTTACAGTTCCTGTTGTTAACTTTAGTGGTGCTGTATTAGCTGTTGCTGTTCCAGCTTTTAAGTGGAGGACTGCTGTCGGACTCGTTGTACCTATACCTACCCTACCATTTGACGAGTCAATATTAAATATTGTAGTTCCTGCTGCGTTTGTAAAATTAGTTGAAGTTGTGCTGTTTACGAGTGGTGTGATAGTCAATTGATTTGCACTTGCCATCGTAAACTTATGTGCATTGGAAGCATTGTAACCTATTCGGAATTGTTCTGTTGTTCCTAGTATGTGGAGTTTAGCGGATGGCGTAGTTGTCCCTATACCGACGTTGCCTGTATACCTAATACGCATTGCTTCGGATTCTGTCCCCCCCGAAGAAACCTGAAAAGCAAGACTAGCATTTCCTGTGCTTATATTATTAGCAATAAGATTAGTAACTCCACCTCCACCATCAGTAGTTATCTGGAAGTTCATATTTGCTGACAATGAGTTCATTTGAAGTGTCTGATTTGCAACTGAAGCAGTTCCAATTTCTAATGCAACACTAGGTGTAGTATTTAAAATACCCACCTTAGCATTAGTTGAATCTATATTAAGAATTGACGTTCCACCTGCTGTCGTAAAATTGACACTTGATGTTGAGTTAACAAGTGGAGCAATAGTTAAAGAGTTTGCAGAACTTTGTGTAAACTTATGTGCATTGCTTGCGTCATATCCAATTCTAAATTGTTCAGTTGTTCCGAGTGTGTGAAGGAAAGCGGAAGGCGATGTTATTCCAATACCCACATTCCCCGCACTAGTTAATACAAGTTGATTAGCAGTATATGCTCCACCATTAATAGAAGATTCAAAAGTAAGGTAACCTGTTGGATTAGCTGTGCCTTCTACTGGTACAACATAACTTCTAAAGTCCACTGCTTGACTTGCTGCTGTTGCATCTGTTTTCCAACCATAACCACTCCATCTTAGTGCAGGAGATATTTGTTGTGCTCCTGCTCCTGCTGCTGTAGTGTTTACTAAAGCTAATCCTGAAGTTGTAGTTTGTGTTGTTCCTAGAGAGTTTGTGGTGACGTCTAGTTTGGAAGATGGACTTGCTGTCCCTATACCCACTCTTGAATTCACCCCATCGTAAATAAGCCCTGTTGTAAGAGAGCCAAGAGCTACAAGTCCTTTAGTAGCGTGAGATGTGCTTTGTAAAAGTAAGCCATCACTTGCGCCTGTTCCACCTATTAAAGTTTGTCCTCCACTTCTTCCTAGAAGTAAAGCGTATTGTGTGTGGTCGTCATCAGTTAATCCTGAAAGTGTTCCGTGGTCACCTCCTGATACAGAAGTTATGTAGCCACTATCGTTTGTAAGTTCTGATATATTATCTCCACTTTGTAATGCACTGTCAGCTAAAGCACCTTGAGCTGCTGTTGCAAAAGTTGAAGCTGAACTACCTGAGTCTTTTATTAGTTTACCTGTAGTTCCATCAAATGCTGCAAAATTATTATTTGTTGATGAAGCTGGACCTTCTACGTCAGCAGCAAGGTTTGCTTCTGCTGTAGCTTTTATTTTATCAATTTCTGATTGTAAGCCCATAGCTAGTTTTCTAAAATCAGGCATACCTAATGTATCAATATTCTTTTTAAAGTTCTTTTGAAATATACTTTCTACATCTGGAATTTTAATTTTATCTACTTTTTTATTTAAAATATCTATCTTTTCATATAAAGGTTTAGCATTAAATTTTTCTTTTTTTATTATTTCATTAGTGGTATGAATATCATTAGTAGTATGAATAGTTGTTGGCTTTTCAATAATTACTTTTTCTATTGTTTCTTTAATTACTTTAGGTTTTGATAAAATCTTTGCTCTATTTGTCATTTCAGAAATCTTTTCTTTAGTAGAGTTATGTAAATTACTCAAAGTTTCTTTACCTTGCTCCATAAAACTCTTTGCTCTTTTTGCTAAATCTTCTGTATCGGTTTTATTTAATGTAGCTATCTGTTCTTTAGCTTCTAAATATTGCTCAACTGTATAGCCAAGTTTTTCTAAAATCTTTGCCCTAGACATTAAAATAAGGTTGTCATATTCTTTAGAGAATATATCAAGACCACCTTCAAGAGCTTCTTTCTCAATTTCTTTATATGCTTCCTTTAGTATTCTAGCTATTCTTTTAAATTCTTTTTTGTTCATATTAACTATTATACATAAAGTATCCTACTATTATTATCATTGTTAAAGTTTCAAACATTATTCTTTTGGTATATAAAATCTATTAAAGTATTCACCTACATTATTTTCTCTTAAAAGGTTCTCTAGTGCTTTCCTTTTATTCCATTCTACATAAGTTTCTTGTATATCAGCATCTACTGGTTGTATTTTAGCACCTACTGTTCTTAGTAGCTCTTGGGTTATATTTCTCTTTTGGTTGTCTTGTGAAGCCTTAGAAGCCCCTACAAAACCTCTCCAGTCTAATTGCCCATCTCTGTTGTATCCATTTGGAAGTTGGTCGCCTACTAATGGTGGTGCATAAGTTTTAGTTAGATATATCATTAAGTCTTTTAATTGTTTTTCTGATGTGTCTGATTCTTTCCAAATCTTATTACCATAGAAGTTTTCATTTTTAGCTACTGCTGAAATAGTTTGAATAAATGGAGAGTTTTCTGCTAATCCTTGAACACGACTTTCTGGTAGTCCACTTTCTCTATCTGTTCCTCTACTAAAGAAATTACCAGATACTATATCGCCAAAAGGAAGTATATATGTCATATCAAAATACGCAGACCTACCATTCTTATCTTTTATTGGAAGTTTAATATAAAAGCCATCTTTAACCCAAGGTGGTTCACTTGCTCTTTCTCTAGCTGTTTCTTTAATGTCTGCCATTTGTTCTATACCATTTTTAATTTTACCTAAAACAGAAACTCTTTGTGGATTTTTTAATATTGTTTCAACTGCTACTGGAGTTGCCTTGAATGTGAAAGTAATAAATGGAAAACCAAATAAACTCTCACGAAGTTTTCTTACAAAAGGTGTTACTTGTGCGTAGTTAAATGTTGCTGACTCTGATGCCTTCCAAGCGTCTTCTGGTGATAATCCTTTACTTGTTCTATTAAAAATATATGCTGATAGTTTTGCGTGATTTTCTTCTCCTTGATAAATGTTTCCCAACTTTTCCTTAGTTTCTTTCCAAAACTTCTTACCCTTACCCCATAGTTGTGCCTCTGGACTATCTATAAGGGTTTTCATTTCTGCTGAAGCAAACGTATCTAAATTATATCCAAGTGGTGTAGCTTCTTTTGTCCATTTACCACCTCCTTTAAATATTTCTTTAATAGCAATACTATCAGATTTTATAACTCTTGGGTCTAATGGGTTCATTCCAAGTTTCCAGTAGTTAAGTATTTTATTTGAAATTATATTTCTTGCGTGAGTTGCTGGGTTCATAACTACCTTAAAGAATTTAAAGTTAGCCACAAGGTCTTTTGCTATTGTATCTTTAGCTGGTTCTATTATTTCATTTAAATAAGTAGCAACATTGTCTGGAACATATCTACCACTTAATGCTCCCCACTTTGCACCAGTTGCTATTTTAGTAAAGCCTTCTTGTGCAACACCTGTTCCTAATTGTTTTTCAACTGCTCTTAAAAGTTTTGCATTTTCTACATCTTTAGTTAAATCAAATACACTTTTGAATAAAAGATAAGCTGGGTTTTCTATCGCTGTTAATTCTTTAGTAATTTCTTTTCTTTCTTTTATTCCTTTAATACCAATTATTTTAGAAGGGAATAATCCTTTACCTTTACCAAGTTCATATTCTTCATAAGCGTTTTTAATATATTGTCCTATATTCGGTTCACCAACTGTTTTATCTAACAAACCTAAATCCATAGCTTCTTTACTCAAAGAATCTAATTTATTATATAATTTGGCAACTGGTTCAAATTCTTCTGGTTTTAATACTTTTTGTAATTCTTCTAATGGTGTTCTGAAAAATCTATTTCCATTTAATTCGGGAACAAATTTACTGGTTAGTAATTTAGACGCTGTTTCTGGTGCAAGACTTCCCACAGACTTACCTAAATCAGCTACTGCTTTGGTAGTTATTGCTATATTTTTTACACTTCTTTCAAATGCTTCTTTGTAGATAGGGTCAGCACCAAACATCCAAGTAAATTTAGAACCTAAATATTTTCCTGCTTGTGTGCCACCTTCTAGGGCTTGATAAGTTTTATCTGTGCCTTCTATGCCCTTCTTTACCATTTTTCCAAAGGTTGCTTCTTTAGCACCTTTTAATGCTTTAGTTAGAAATGGTATTTTCTTTACAATAGTAGCTGGTGCAATATATGTTAGTGGGTCAACTGCAATATCCATAATAATACCTGCTATAACTCCAGGTAATCCATTATCTCCTAGTGCATCTTTATCAGAGAAACTTTGTCTAGTTTTTACTCCTTCTGCAAAAGATTTACCTTTTAACATACCTGTTACTCCATATTGTAGAGCGTTTAGTCCATCAAATATATCAGATATAAAACCACCAGAGAATATCTTTTTAGTATCTTCTCCTGTTTGTGCAGATAAAATTCTATCTGCTTGATTTTTAAGTCCTGATTGAGAAGCTAAATTATAAAGACCTTGACTTGTTGTTAAGTCATTTTTTTTAGTTCCAGAAAAATTTATTCTTCCTGTTGAATTTGTTGTGCTAAATATTCTTCCCATAATATTTTAGAAACCAAATAATCCACCAAAGAAACTAGCTACAGAACTGTCAGTTCTTTGAAAACCACCAGCTTGTGCTTGTGCAAATGGTGATTGTGCTGTTAATATTCTGCCTGGTGCTTCTACTGCATTACTTACTTTATTACTAATATTTTGTCCTCGTTGGAATGGTGTTGCAGGTGTAGATGTTACAACAGGTGCTTGAGTTTGTTGTCCTCCTGTTATAATCTCTCTAATTCTATCTTTTGTTAGTTCAGGATAAGCAATACTTATTCTTTGAACAATATCTTCTATTTCTGTAATACCACCATTTATGTATCCTACTATATCTTCTCTTGCTGATTGTTCAACTGAATTTTTAACTACCCCACTACCCTTACCAACATTAGCCATTTGTGCTTGTCTATACTGATAATCAACTGTTCCACCTGATGCATTTATTTTAGCTACTGCTTGAGCAAAGGTGTCAGTAGGTAGTATTCCTGCTTTTGGGTTTTCAAGTCCGAGGTTAAGAACTTTTGTTAAATTATCATTTGCTTGTGCTAATTGCTTTTCTTGCAAACTAATACTTGCTAAGAAAGCATCTTTATATATACCTTGAATAGCATTAAAACTATTTTGGTTTTGTTCATAGAAAGCTATAGCCATATTCATTTTATCTTTTTGGTCTGCTGTTGCAGCACTTACTGCTTGTTGAACTAAATTCTGTGCTTGTGCAAAATCTCCATTAAGATTACTTAATAGAGCAGATTGATAATTTATATCTGTTGCTAGTCTGTTTAATGTTCCTGCATATTTTCTTTCTATAGCACTCTGTTCTCTTGAAATAAATCCTGTAGTAGATAATCTATCAGTTGCTTTAGATTTTTCTTCTTCCATAGCTGTTTTTGTATCTTGATATTCTTTTGTTAGTGATGCAATTTCTGATTCTTTCACTTTCTTTTGATTAAGATACTCTTGTGTGTTCACTCCGAATTTAGACTCTGCTTGTGCTGTTAAGTCTGTTTGTGACTGCTGGTTATTAAATAGAGTTGAAAGAAAAGATTTATTTTCTTGAGATTGTTTTTGTTGTGCTTGGATTTGCTGATTATAGAATTGGTCTAATTGAGTTTGTAGACTATTAGTTCCTGTTTGAGAACCTGTTAATGTAGAGTTAGCATTAGATATATCTGATACTGTTGTGTTCCCATTAGGTAAATTAACACTACCTACTCCAGTATTTATACCATCAGCACTATTTGGTGGTGTTGCAGGTGGTAATGTTGGTGGTTTTCCAGATAAACTAGAAGTAGTTAAAGGTCCTACTATTCCATCTGGTGTAAGTCCATTTGCTTTTTGGTAAGCAATAACTGCTGCTTTAGTTTGTGGTCCATAAATTCCGTCTGCTGTAATATCTAAAAGACTTTGTAATTGTTTTACATTGTCTCCTCTTGAACCTACTTGTAGATTTCCCCCTGTGAGAGAGAATTGTGAAGCTGTATTTGCTTGATTAGCTGTGTTATGTGTTCCTATATTTGCTAGGTTTTGGTCTCCTGCACTACCTACTGGAACATACATTCCAGGACTTATTTCTCTTAGAGTTCCATTAGCTACTCCTGCTTTATTAGCTGCATCTTGTTGTATTGCAGATTTGGTAGTTAAATTACCTGTTATTGGGTCTGTTACATAAGGTGTAGGTAGTGTGTCAAAATTACCACTTATTGCTTGTCTCCACGCATCTGCATACCCAGGTGTAGTGCTACCCATTTGTTGTTGAACAAACTGTTGTAGTTTAGGGTCAGATTGATATGCCTTGTAAAAATCTTGTGGAGATACTTCTGTACTTTGACTAGCAGCATAAGTTGAACCTGTTGCTTGATAGTCAGGGGCTAAATCATAACCTCCTCCAGCTTGATTTGATTTATATATTTTTAATTTTATATCTTTTGCCATTATTTTTTATTTACTTCTGAGGAATAATCCCCATTACTATCTTTATAAATGATGAGTTCTATATCATCTTCTCCGACCTTAAATTCCATTTTTATTATATCTTGTTTCATATTATTATTGTTAAAATTATAATTATTTTTCTATTGCAAAATATGGTGCTGTAACCATCATAGAACCTCCATTTGATGTATCCCCTTCTGCTCCCCACCCAAATAATATTTCGTGGGCGGTTGTTGGTAAGTTAGTCGTGTTAGTTGCTCCTAGTGTTCCATTTACATAAAATTTTACATCTACACCTGGGTCAAATTCTATCCTAAAAGTGTTTGCATCTGTTAAAGTTACCCCACTTATTGAGGTTTCAGTATGTGCTGCACCACCTGCTCCAGCTGAAGTATGTCCATATAAATTACCTGAACCATCTATTGTAAAACAAGCTGCACTAACGGCTGCACTATCATAATCAAAAAATGGTGCATTACTTTGAACTAATCCAAAACCTGCTTGTTCAACACCTGTCGCAACCATTTCTACCATAAATTCTACAATAATTTTTTTAGTAGTATCAAAATATATATCCCTCGGAGTTCCTCCAAAATTCATAAATATTGCTTTAGTTGTTAATACTGAACAATTTGCATCTGAGCTAGGACTTAATCTTGCTGCACCCATTGAGCCGTTTATTGACGTATCGTAATTAAGTAAAGTCCAAAAATCACCAGAAGGAACATTCGTTGAAACTAAGATTGGTATACTAAAGTTCCAGTAAGTTTTAACTGTAGTAGCTTCCCCAACCCCTGCAAAAAAATTAGTATCTACACTCGTTGGTATTATTACTGTTCCTGTGCCACTATCATTTAATGTTCCTGAAGAATTGCTTGCATATTGAGGTGTATTTACTATGTTATCATCACAAGTTGAAGCTGCAATATTTATTCCATAACCTCCGTTATTTTCAAAACTACCACCTAGAATTAAACACTTATCAGAAGTTGCTGTTAGTTTAAGTCCATCAGAAGTGTTATTTCTTACACCAGAGTCTATTACAGAAATACTTGTATTACCTGATACAAGTTCTATACCTTGTCCTCCATTAGAAGAAGCGTCAAAAGTTACTAAAGATATGTCTGTGCAACTTGTTAGATTAAATCCATCTGCTGTATTAGAGTTTCCTACACCTTGAGAAAATCCACCTGAACGAATAGAATTTAATACTATACCAGAGCCACCATTTGATACTGCATTTGTAGAGTTCCAGTTAAATCTTCCACCATTAGTTATTGAAATTCCGTGAGAAGTATTTGATACAGGAGTAAATCCATTTATAGCAAATTCTGCAACATAGCTACCTGTTAGCCCTATATTGTTATCTTGAGCTAATACATTGTCTACGACAATGTATCTAGCGTCATCTATATCTATTCCATCTACTGTTGAGTTTTTTACATTAAATCCTGAAAGTCTTACATTTTCCATTGTGCTAGAAATTCTGTAAGAGTCGCCTGATACAGTAGGACCATCATATCCTTCAGCTAGCGTTATGTGAGTGTCATCTGTTACTGTAGCTATTATCATCCATTGTCCATTTACAAACATACTATCTCTACCAGCTACTACGTTTGCAGACCAAGAAGTTCCTGAACCTACTACTGTTACACCATTTGTTATTGAAGTTAAAGTTCCTGTTGAATATCTATGAGTTCCAGCTATTGTAAGATTTCCTGCTGTTGAGTTAAAGTCTAAAATTGTTGCATTAGGTGATACACCTATTAAAGCAACATTTGCATACATTGTTATATCTGAAGCAAGGGTATAAGTTCCTGCTTTTAAATAAAGTGTTCCACCACCTGCTGTATTTATTTCATCTAGTTTATCTTGAATACTTTTTGTGTTGTCTATAGTAATTACAGAACCACCAATACTTAAAGTTCCTCTAAAAGTTCCATCATTAAATTCGGCATTACCATTTTTATCTATATTCCAACCAGTAGAACCAGATTTAAAGTTTGGAGATTGAACAAAAGATTTCTTTAGAACAGTTCCACCATTTTGGTTTGCAAAAGTTTCAAAGAGTTGTATCTCTTCGTTATATGTTTTATCTTTAATTGTGTCTGGATGTATATCCTCAATTTGTTCCATATATTTTTGCTGATTTAATTTTTACTGGATTTGTTGCACTACCATTAGTCCAATCAAATTCTAACCTAAAGTTATCTGTTACCTTTCCATTAAGTGGATAGTATATTGAAGTTTTTGCTGCATTTTTTGAAAAAGAAATTGTATCATTATAAATTGTAGTTCCTTGGTCATTTAAAAGTTTCCAATCTACTAAAGCTCCTGAACTCATACTCTCTATATTTATTCTTACAAAATCAATACTTGAAACTCTACCACCACCTGTAATATCAAAGAGTAGTGATTTCCAATTACAAGCTGTATCATATCCTGAAAACTTTGCTAACTTATATGAAGTGCTTTGAGTTGAAGCTACTAATACTGTTCCAAAAAGTGCAGATATACCTCCTATTGTTGTATATCCCCCATCTGCTAATTGAAATAATCTTGTTGGTAAGTCTTTACCACCTGAACCCCAAGCAAAAATAAGTCCTGCTGAATTCCATATTAAAAAATCTTGGTATGTTGTTATTTGATAAAACTCTGGTAACCCTCCTGTAAAGTTCTCTAAATCAGTTATTGAACTACCATTTACATATCCTAATTTATAACCACCTGTTGAAGTAATGTCTGCATACCATACAAAAATAGTTCCATTTTTTACGTAAAGTGCAGATATTAAACCATTTACAACTATCTCATCATCCCAAGAACTTGTAGTTCCATCCCAAGAATATATAGAAGATTTATTTGTATTACTTCCTGTTAAGTTTGGTCTATTTGCAGCTATCCATAATCTATCGCCTGACCAAGCTATAGAACTTATTACACTCCCTGTTGGTAAATCTAGTGCTTGTGCAGTAAAAGTAGTTCCATCATAAGAAGCTACATAAAGTCCATTAGCTATATACATAGTATCATTTCCTGCTGCTATCATTTGGTGTGGTGCTGATTGTAAAGCTGCTGCACCTGTTGGAACAGTAGAACCCCAGTCATCATCAAAGGTAGATGCTAAATCATATTTTCCTATATCTCCCACACTTCCAGTTTGATTATATGAGTAATATAGATTTCCTTGAAATTCAACTACATCTTCTCCTAGCTCACTTCCATTATCAGTTATTGTTCTAGGCCAGCTTGGACTTCCCCCTGAAGCCACAGTTGTTGCATTTATTTGATATAGTTTATTTCCACCTACTGCATAACCTACATTAGTTGCTGTTGGAACTTTTAATATTCCTTTAATTAAAGTTGATACTACACCTGCTTCTGTTCCGTTTGTTAAGTTAGCTAATCCTGGTCCTTGTGTTAAAACATTAGGATTAGTAATATCAGCATTCTGCATAGCACCTGCCATATTTTTATTTCCATAAGTAGGGTAAGTTGATTTCCACCAGTTAGGTGCATATCCTCCTTGAAAATCTTGTATGTTTATCTGCCATTTCATTTATGTATATTGTCGCCAATTTTTCTTTGGCATTAAGCGAGAAGGATTATCTTCTTGTCGTTTTTGATAAAATCTTGTTAAACCCTTATCCATTCTATTTTTCTGTTCTGCAAGAAATTGTCTTTGTCTTGGGTCTTGAACGAAGTCTATTGCTGTTCCATAAGAAAGTGTTCTATGAAAAGGACTAGCAAACCCTGGAGTTTGACTTGCTGCTGATACAGGAAATTCTGTTACTGCTCTTGAGAGTCTTACTTTCATACCTGAAGACATTGTTGTATAGCCTGTTCCTGGTGCTGGGTATAATCTTATTTCATTTCCGTCTAATGTATAATAAAGAGGCATACCTGTTCCAGTTAAATATTCCTCTGGAGAAATGTGTATATCTTCATAAGTTCTAGGTTTTAAAACAAACCAATCTCCGTTTGCATTTTGAACTTCAACTTGTTTTACTCGTAAAGCTGTTGTTGGTATAAGATAAGTCGCTGAAGCATTTGCAATAGTTCTTGAACCTATAGCTTCGTCTGTATTATTTCCATCATCAAAAGCCCAAGTTCCATCTGACTCCCATATAAGTCTAGCGGTATCTTGGTAATGTATATTTATATTTCTTATTTTGTCGGCATCTGGATAAGTCCCTGAAGTAGAGCCACATAGAAAATCTATGTCTGCTTTAATTTGTGTTATGTTCATATTTTATTGTATTATTTACTAATGACCCCATACTACAATATTAACATAAGTCAATATTCTAATTTCGTGTGGATAACTTATCGTTTTGCAATCACTCTAACGAGAAAAGGGTCTTCCCCTTTAAATTTTGAAAAACCAGTTCCTTCCTCTAGTTTAACTATTCTAAATCCATTTTCTTTTAAATCTTTAACTAATTGTGGAACATCTACAAAGTTTCTCTCGTGGTTATTAAATACCTTTGGTTTTAACTTATCTTCTGTAGTTCTTGCTTCTATAAAAATATAACCTTTAGCCCACTTTAATATATCTAGTTGTAATTCTCTTGTTATTGAGTGCCAAAAGAACCTAGCATATACATTTTTAGGACTTTTATTTTTCTTTATATAGTCCTCAACTTTATCTCCGTGAACTGCGTCAATACCATCTACATCAATGTCATTAAAAAGAAAGTAATTTGTATCTCTATAATTACCACAACCTAAATCAATAAGTGAACCTTTTATATAAGGTAATACTTCTTTCGCAAAAGAACTTTCTTTTGCTGTTAAACTTTTCTTATAGAATGTTTTCCAATAATCTTTATTGATGTCTGTCATAGTATTGTGGTGCGTGTTTATTTTTTAATGGTGTCTTCCAATCCCCATATAAATAAGTCAAATACTCTTTTATAGGTCCTGGTGTAATATAAGTATGTCCACGTAATTTTACGCTACTAGGTTTCACGTAAAACATTTTAGGACTTGATATTAACTTCATAGCATTAACTTTAGGTGTACAAACATATTCATCTCCTTCTTCTTTGTAAAAGAAAATAGAAAATTTAAAGTTTCTCTCACAAACAATTATTCCAGTTTCACCATCTCCGTCATATCTACATTCTCCATTTAATCCCATAGCAGTCATTTCCATTCTTCCAAAAACATTAAAACCTATCGGTTGTGTTTTAAACCCTAAATCTCCTAATGTTACACCTATAGCTTTCCTTACTTTAATATCTACTTTATCAATAATATCTAGGTCAATATCATCATCCCATTTAATAAAGTCTTTTTCTCTAGTCGCACCTAATACAGCACCATAAGAAAGAAAAGCTCTTACATTGTATTTTTTAAATACAGACATAACATCATTTAAGTCTTTTATTATTACGTCTGAACTTACTCCATGTTCTTTATCCATTAAAATATGTGTCGGCATTGATTGCCTTATCATCAATCAATAAATCAAATGGTTGTTTTTCTAAAAGAATAAGGTCATATTTTACACCCCATTTCTTAAATTGATTGCGAGTTAATTTATAATAGTTAATTCCACTACCGACTCCTCTAGCAGAATAATATACAAGTATATTGTCTTTAGAAAGTTTATTCAGTTTTTCAATTCTATCTTTAAAAGGTTTAGCATTTTCATAGTCCATTCCTTCTGTCTTACATATTGTGTTGTCTATATCTATATATATATTCATTAGTATTGAATTCCTCTTTCTTTTTGTCGGCAATAAGTTACAAAGTCTTTTAATTCGGTAGGGTCTGCTGAACCTTTTTGGTCGTGTCCAGGTAAATCTCTACTTAATGTAAAGTGTTTTTCTATAATAGTTGCACCTCTTTTTACAGCTTCTCTTGCCCAATACATACCTATTGTATGGTCAGAAAATCCAGCATATTTATCTCCAAATTTTACTGGAAAATTATCTGCTGTCATATATGTAGGATATTCAGCAACACAAAAAAGGTATTCTGCATTTTTAATTTTTGGTATTCCTCTTTTATCTAGTTTTCCTAGTGAAGCTATAATTGGTTTTCCTGTCTTTTCCATAGCTTTAATTAGCTCTGTATCATATATGGAACGACTTGCTATTTTATGTCTCTTGACTCCTAACTTTTCTAGCCATTCAAAATGTTCTAAATCAAAAGCTGAAGCCATAAATTCTATACCAACTTTATCACAATATTCTTTTAGTTCTTTAAATTCCTCAAATGTATGCTCTGAAAGTTTTAATTCAAAATACCTACTCTCCCAAGGTTTTTTTATTTTCTCTGTATCGTAGGCTTGAAACTTTGCAATATCAGCACCACACGCTTTAGCCTCATCTATGAGCAATTTAGCGTGTCTCATATAACCCATGTGGTTATGACCAATCTCTGCTATTACCAATACTTTTTTATTCATTTATTTTTAACGCCTTTATATAATCTGCATTAGTATGTATATCAACACTACTATCTTCTATTTTTAAATCAGGTTGTGGATTATAATAATCAGCAATATTTTTATAATTATTTAATCTGTTAATACTTATTCCCCATACACTACCATAAATACGACCACTTCTATGGCAAGTCATTATCTCTTCATATTCTTCCATTAAATCTTTAATTCTTTTTATTAACTCTTTATCTACATTAGGACTATTAGCTTGCACAGCTATTATAGCATCTACATCTCCCATAAATTGTAAGGCGTGTTTGTATACAGGAATATTAGGTGTATCACCACACAATTCATTAGGTCTTTTAATTGCAATAGCACCTCTTGAATCTGCCCAATCTAGTATATCTTCATCTTCAGATGATACAAATGTTTTATCAAAAATATCAACACATTTTATTACATTATTTAAGAACATAGGTAATCCATTAAAAGGAAGAATATTCTTCTTATCTAATCTATTACTATTTCCTTTTGCTAATATAAGTGCGTAAATTTTTTTCATATATAAAGTATGGGTAGGTTAAGGCCTACCCATAAATTTTGTAGAATGACTTGTAATTTTTTTACATTTAGAACACCTGTAATAAAGTATAACAATTTTTTTTACAAAATTGAAAACTTGTTTTTCTAAAGAACCTTTTTGCATATTACAATTTTTACATTCAAAGTAATATAAATTTTTCATAATAAACTATTTTACTTATTATAGCATAATTTATTTTTCTGTCATATCCCAAAGGAACATAGCGTAGTTTGCAACATCTATAGCTTCTTGTTTTACATCAGCACCTTCTTCTTCTAGCTCTGCTAACTCTCCTTTTAGTAAAGATATTATTCTTTTTTTATCCATAGTTCTCCAACCAAGTGGAGTATAACGATTATGTCTTAACTCTATTTTCTTTTGCATTTCCTTTGCAAAAATTTCAACAATTTCTTTTTCTTTATTTTCCATTTATTTTAATTTTTTTTATTACTTTATCTTTTAATAATTTTTCAAAAATACCATAGGCATAATCAAAGTTTAATCCGTAATCAGAACAAAGTTCAGCTAGTGTTTTCTTTCCATCAATAGAATAAATTAAATAATCCCAAGATAAATTCATTTGAGGACTAGGAGATTGAATATTATATTTACTTCTCATTATCTGTCCTTTAAATTTTCTAACAGGAATATAATCTTTCTCATAAATCTCTATTATCTTTTCTATTATTTTTCCTGTCTTATCTATCATTTCATAATCTATTTTATCTGGAGTATCTTGGTCTGTGTGATATTCCTTGTATGGATGTGTAGATAGTAGTATTCCAGGTATACCAATTTTAGGGTCATTGAAAGCGTATTCATCTGAGCCTATTGTATTTCTAAAGTTTCCCTTTCTATATGCTTGAGAGAAAGAATGTATTGCTAAATGTGCAACTCTGTTTATTCTGTCTTCTCCATCAAATGCTTTCTGTAAAAGAATAGAGTTAGTATTACCACAAATATCTATTGCAATAACAAAATCTACTTTTGATAAATCTTGTGTGAGAGCATAAGCAGTTGAACCTATTGTTTCAGGACAAAATATAATCTTTATAGTGTGTTCTGCTTTTAATCTACTAGCTAAATCTATAAGACAAGCTACTCCAGAGAGATTATCATTAGCTTGGAATGGGTGGTCTAGGTGTGCAAATAAAAGTATCTCTCTGTCAGACTTTCCTTTAATTGTATGAACTCCTAACTTCATTATTCCTGGTTTATATTCACTATCAATAAGAACCTCATAGCTTCCTTGTTTAAGTTTATCTTGTGTTTTTACTGCTATTGAACCATCTTCATTTCTAGGTAAAGTATCATCTATTTCAGTTAAAGGTTCTCTAAGTTGTTCTTTGGAAAAACAAAAACCCCAGTCATCATCATAATATTTAAAGACATAAGGTATAGCACTTGAAAATTCATCTGAATAGTATAAGTTCTGTTTTAAACCTTTCAAGTCTGTATGAAACTTTTGAGGAGTTGAACCTACTACTAAACATAAAGGGTTCTTTTTGTAGTCGGCTATTTTCTTTCCTTCAGGGTCTTTAATCCAAGCATCTCTAATTACCCACTCTTGTGGTATTGTCCAAGTACCTACTTTAGTTCCACTAGGAAATTCTAAAATCTCAAGTGGAATTAAGTGGTCAATAAATTCTAGTGCATTATCATAACCCTCTCCAAGTAAACATCTGTTCATTGGATAAAGTGTTTCTATTATATTTTTTGTATGTTCAATCATAATTCTGTTATATATACTTTAAACTCATCACCCCTAGTTTCGTGATTTAGAGTTTTAATTAAATCTAATAATGGTTTTCTAACTGTGTGTCCAAATATGAATATTCCTTTAGTTCCCTCGAACTTTGCTTTTAAGTATATACCCATAGCATCTTTTGACCAACAGTAGTAGACGTCTGCTTCTGGTAATGGAAATGAAAACACATTCTCTGTCATTACTTTAAATCCTTTTTCTGAAGCTAGTATTCCCCAATCTATTTCTTCTTCTATTCCGTGAACTTCCTTTGCATATTTAGAAAGAGCTACCATAAATGAACCACCACCACAACCAATATCACATACTACCTTATCTTGAATTACATCTTTAATAAGGTCTGCTATTTCTGTTGGTGTTTGTCCTTCAGGGATTCTCATTTATTTAATATTACATTTATAATCTCTTGTTTAGGGTTTTGAATATTAGTTCCACCATCATCTATTACTATTTTCTTTCTTTCTTCTCTTAAATGTTCTGGGTGTTTTATGGCGTGGTAAATTGCATCATTTATTTTACTAATATCCTTAACTCTTGTGCAAGCATTAGAATACTCTCTAGTGTATTCTCTATATCGTTCGTCTCCATTACAAGCCTTTGGTGTCCATATATCTGCAATAATTACAGGTATATCTAGGTATTGAGCTAAGAGTTCAAAAGTAGATTCTGAAACAGCTACAACTACATCAGCTGTACTTAATACTTCTGCACAAATATCTATGTGGTTTGGTAATCTTCTATCAGACCATACAGGATTTTGATACATTCCAATAGTATGTTCATCTGTAAGACATTTAGTAATTACATTAACTCCTTTAAGTTTTTCTAATTGGCTTTTAACAATAAAGTTTTCTGCAACATCTACATCCCAATGTTCTGGACTAAATACAACATTTATTCCTTTATGTTCTTTACGAGGTATTATGTGTTCAAATATAGTTGTTCCAGTAATTTTAATTTTTTCTGGTGAAACATTTGCTTTCTGTAATCTTTGCCTATCATTCTCTGACCACGCACATATAACATCTGATTTCAAAGGTTCATTAAATGGTGGGTATATTCTTGAAGTTCCTCGTCTTCCATGTTGAAGTAATACAGTTCTTTTACCTTTAAGTTGTTTTACCCATTTATCCCAACCACCCATAGGTGTTTCATTCCAAAGCACAATAACATCTGCTTTCTTTACCATTTCTGGAGTAACTTCTCCACTTAATATATTATGTCCTTGATTATGTAATTCTAATGCAACATCTGTGAGAATATTATTAAAGTCAAATAATATTATATTCATCTTTGTTGATTTTTTACTTTAGTATTTGATGGTAATTGACAAGCCAACTCCCAATCAAGACCAATAGCTTCTACACTACGATTTTTCTTAACCCATTCTCGTTGACTCTTTAGAATTTTTTCTCTAAAATCTTTATCTATTATTAAGCGTTCTAATTTATTATACCAATCTTTAAATGTATTTTTTGCTCTGTAATTTACTTCTTCACTATAAGGTTTTACATCTGAAGCTATAGTAACAGTTCCCACTGAAGCATATTCATAGAACTTTACATTAGATTTTCCACTATTAAATTCAGTATCGTGAAGTGGTGCAATTCCTATATCTAAATCACACATTGATAATGTTTTAGGGTGTAATTCAGGTGGCATAAAAGGTATATGCCAAAACCGAGTTTCAGTTAATTGTTTATAGAAATCAAGAGCTGAATTCATATAATCATTTTTCTCTGGTTGAAAGTTATATTGAAGTTCTTTTTGATAAGTATACATAGCAGCTTCCATTGGTTCTCCTGTAAGACCATAAATGGTAAAAAGAAAATCGTGTTTCTTATTAAGTTCTGCTAATACTTTTCCTATTAGTTGTAAATCTTTCCAATGAGAAGCAGCACCCATATAACCTATTTTAATAGTATCTTCATTTTGGTGTGGTCTTTCTCTGTAAATATCATAATCAATACCATTTGGACAAAGGAATATAGGTTTATTTTTAAAGTATTTCTTAAACTTTTTAGCAAGAACAGGACTTGGAGTAACTACAGCATCTGCTTCTTTAATCATACCTTCGTACTGGTCTTTCATAGCATTTGATACTAAGTGAGATGGATTGTCTTTAGACACTTCCCATATATCATCATCTAAATCATAGATTACTCTCTTCCCTCTTTTTTTGTAATCTCTCATCAATTTAACTGGGTCAAATTGAGTAGGGTAAACTCTACCAAATACAACAGTATCAGGCCATTCCATAAATTGTTCTGGCACTTCTCCTCCAATAGCTATTTGTTTACAAGCGTGTCCTCTTTTTCCTAGAGCTGTGCAAGGTGTTTCATTTCTATGCCACCATATACCACTTTGATAACTTCTAACGCTATCCAATATAAACATTATTTTCATAGTCTTATTTTACTTTCTTAAGAAACTCTACAAACGCTTTATTTGCAGCAAGTCTCTTTTGTATTTCTATTAAATTTTTACGACCTTGCTCAATAAATTGAGAACTTCCTCCAACTAGAATTTTAGCAGTAGCATCTTCTTCTAAAAGTGTATCTACTTCATTCATATACTCATATTGACTTATAAGTTTTAGTCTTGCTTTTCTTCGCAATTTCCATTTCTTAAATTTTTCTAACATAGTTATTTTCTCGATTACCCCTTGTATATCGCATCGAGACGTGAATACAAGGGGTAAACAACTAATTATTATTGATAATAAGCTGAACCAATCGGCATATTGATACCTCTTGAGCGATTCTTTGTAAATACCGCTGAACCGTAAACAGTCCAGGTTATAAAGTTAGAACCAATCATGTCGTCTTTCTTTCGGATTTCTAATACTGGTTCACGTAGTAATACTACGTCAATAGTTTTTTTCTTTCCAAAGTAAACAGACATAGAAGTAGTAGCAGACAAACCAGTAGCAGTTACTCCACCAGCACCAGGGGCGATAGCAGTTAACTTACCTGTAGGTAAGTTGTTGGAAACATAGACTTGGAAGCCCATAAAGTCTCCAGCGTAACCATTTCTAAGTGTTGAGTCTGCAACGTTAAATCCAACTGTAGCTGCTTTGATTTCAATATCAGCAGCGATTTTTGGAGGAACGATAGCACACCAATCACCTGTCTCTTCAACATTTCTGTTTCTAAGAACTTTTCTAGCACCTGCAAAGATTTGAATAATGTTTGCAGTTCCAGCAGAAACTGGTTTTGCGTTTGAACCTCCAGCTAGAATATCAGCGTCATCAGCAGGAACGAAACCATCAGCACCTGTGATATTTTTGAAAACATCTGTGTCGATAGTATTTCGTAGTTGATAAGCTGCTTCTGTAGCTAACTCACGAGCTTGGTCAACATTAGTAGTTAATGATTTTGCATCATCAACGTAAAATGTAACGTGCTTGTAAGCAGATACAACTAGAGTGTCAAAAGACCAGTCTTGAGCTGTAGCAGAAATAGTTGTTCCAGGTGTATATGTAGCAACTGTTAGGTCTCCGAATTTTGGAACGTGAATTGTATCAGCATACTTTAGAGTATCTGACAATCTCATATTCGCAACTTCAAGAGCTACCAGAGACTTATACAAAGGAACTTGAACCATAGTACTCCACAGTTCTGGTTGGATTGCACTTACGTCATTTGTTATTACTTGTGTCATTTAATTATTTTCCCCTACCGAGGTCAATTCTATCTGTCCGTTGTTTTGGATTTTTCCAAAGACCACGTTCCTCAAGGAGTTTCTCCTTGTCGGCCAAAGTCGCGTTTTTTAGTCTTTCAATCAAAGACATTGGTTTATCAGAATCAGCTTGTGTCCCAGAGGGCCTTAATGATAATTCTTTCTCTCTTTTAGTCTGATATGCAGACTGCCAGAGTTGAAAGTCTTCATCCTTTCGAATCTCTGATAAAGGTTTTCCAGTTAACTTATGCTGTGAAGCTAAGTATTCTTTCTCTCTTTTATCAAGACCTTCTAAAGATGCACTAATGTCGATATAATCTTCGACATTTAGAGTTGTGTTAACTACTCTTTTAGGTTCTTTTTTTAATCTACTTAATTCGTCATTGACTTCTTTAAATCGACTAAAAGGAATGACCTTTTCCTTTTTGGCAGTATTTATAGGCTCTGCCTCGGGTGTGTTTACGTCTTCACTGACGATAGACTCTTCTTCAGTCTCCTCTTCCTCTTCAGGGGATGAATCCTGAGTTACATCATTTTCTTCTTCCATAGTAAATACATTTTTACGTCTTTAGTGACGATACTATGTTATTTTATAAAAACTTACTCGCGTAAGTGATTTTTTAACGAGGTTTACTCCTCATATATTAGTCGTATCTTGTTTTATTACTTGTAACAACTTTCTCTTTCATAAAAGAAAAAATGTCATCAATTAAATCAACAGCATACTTTCTACCTAGTGTTTCTTCCCAACTCTTACAAGTAGATACATTATTTAACTCCTCTTTCTTTTCACTTAGAATAGCTTGTAATGCTTGACCATAATTAGTCAATCTCATACTTTCTAAAAGTTGTCTTTGTTCATTTGTCATTATGCAGTTACTGTTTGTTTACCTTGTAATGCTTGTCCTAATTGTGGGGCAGATACTCCACCTCCAGCTCTTTGTGGTTGTTGCATATTATCTATTGATTTTACTTCTACTTCAAATAAATCATTAGGGTTTATACCTCCATCTTCAGCTATTTTATAGAGTATCTTTTTCTTAACTGGGTCAGTTGTCATTGTAGGGTCAGCAGTTATAGCTTGTAGTATTGCAAAGTAAGTAGCATTACGAACTCTTGTATCTACACTCTCACCTGTTATATCTATATCAATATCATATTTAATTCCTTTATAAAAGTTACTTGGAATATCTAGTAGTTTTTCTTTTTCTTGTTTTATACTTTCAGTAATAGCAACTTCAATAATATCTTTTTCTTCATTAGTAGGTATTTTACCATTTAATGATTGTCTAATAACTTCTTTCATTATTAGTTCATTTTTCACCATTGATATATATTGGTCTAAATCTTTACCTACTAATCTTAATGTATGTTTTGTAGTATTGTCTTTTTCAAATTTAGGTAAAATTACTTCGTAAAGCATTTCCTTTATATCCATAGCAATATTCTCTTGAATACCCTCAAAGTAAGATAAAGTTTGTCCTATTGAGATTTGAGTTGAACCTAATGGTGTTCCTGCTGGTGAACGTTCTCCTTGAATAGCATCATAAGCAAAAGTCATTTCATCTCGGTTGTTCTGCCATTTTCTTGTTTGTTCATTAAAGAATGGTCCACTTCTGTCTTGAATATTAACTTCTGTAATTTCACTCTCTACATTAAAGACAGTTCCACTTTGAGCATTTTGTTTTAGATTTCTATTAAATGTTTGGTCTCTTGTTTGGAATAAGTGAAGTGCTAGGAAGTAAGCAGCTTTGCTTTCTAAGTTAGCAGTTTCATTTTGTTTTATTTGTGGTTCAAATAAAGTTTCAACAACTCCAACTCCAAGCCATCTACCTGAAATCTTTTCTGCGTGAAATTCCCAATAAGGATTTCCTTCCCATTCTTCTGAAGAAAGTTCTACACCTTGGTGCTTTACTAAAAGATTTCCATAGTAATCAAAATCATCTACACCAACATCTGCAATAAAAACTCTCTTATAAGGATACTTCATTCCATTCTCATCTTCTTCAACAACTTCTCCATATCGTTCGTAAACACGAATATGTGAAGTATCTTTCATTTGATGGAAGTTATCTATAACTTCATCTACTTTAGATTGTTTCCATTTCATTTGTTTTGCAATCTTTCTGAATGTCGTAGGAGTATAGTTATGAACTTCGGTTATAAAGTTCATATCTTCTAAATAGTCTGCTCTTTGGTCAACAATAAAATTTCTTAAATCAACAAAGTAAGGTTCTCCATCAATAATTTTTAAAACAACAGAACCAAATATTGGTAACTCATAGAATATACGATTAAGAACTTTACCAAACTGTTTATCTCTCATCCAGAATTTTAAATCTCTTTCCATAAACCAAGTCTTAATTGGTTCTCCACCACCTGCTGTAAGTAAACGAATATTCTTTGTATCAAAGTCAATAGCTTTTGTATAGACCTTACAAGGATTTTTAACAATGTTATAAAAATACTTTCTATCACCCTCGTCATCTATATCACCACTTTGAAATTTTGAATTATAATAAAAGAATATCTTTTCAATAGTCTGATACTGATTAAATGTTAAACCAGGAACAATGGTTATGTCCTTAATTTTAAAATCCTCTATTTCTTTATTTATAGTTCTTAATATACTTAAATCAGTATCTTTCATATTATTTCTTTTTCTTAGGGACTTTCACCTTCTTTACCCCATACTTTTGTCCTTTAGGCATATTATCTTAACCACCTTTGTTTTTGTTCAGGAATATCTGGGTCAAAAGGCGGATTATGTTTATCAACGACCTCTTCTTTTTCTTCTTTAGTAATTTTTATTTTCTCTTTTATTTTTTCTTTTATTTTTTCTTTCATATTTTTTAGTATAACACATTATTTTTAATAACTATCAAGTCTATTTACGTGTGGATAACTTTTAATTGTATTGGAAACGTCTATTTACTTGTGGAGTTACTTTTCTAGCTTCAATTTCTATTTCTCTTTTAGGATTAAATTCCCAATAAGCAAGCAAGGTAGACATTATGTCATCATCGTGAAAACCACGTGCTGCACCTGCACCTTGTTGAGTTGCTTCATTACTCCACATAAAAGAGTGCATCTCTTCAGTTGTCTTAGGGTCAAATATCTTTATTGCCTTATCTCTTAATAATCTATTAAAATGTGAAATCAATTCGTGCTTTGAAGAAGAAGTCATTCTAAATCCTAATCTCTCTGTTGGTTTATCTTGTTTATACTCAGTCTTCTTATCAGTATATACTTTTAAATCTCTTATCTCACGAATTAAAGCAGCACCTGCAGCATTTCTCTCTGGAATAATTAAAGGTTTTTGATATTTATAATATAAGAACTTCACTTTCTCTGCTAAACCAATAATAGGTATCTTCCCATTATACTTTGCTACCTTTTTACCACTAGAGTCTACTACAGAAATAGAACTAGGGTCTGTTATTCCCTCTGAAGGGTCAACACCTATCCTATATTCTAAACCTCTTGTAGGTTGGTCATATATCTCACAATCCTCTTCTACAGCTACAGGTAACTTTCTAAAACTTTCTAAATATTTAATATGTTCTTTAGCAAATACAGAACCTTTCAATAATGTTTCAGTAGTCCATTGTCCTAATACAAATCTCTTAACATAAGATTCATCTTCCTCTAATTGTTTTCTAACATAATCCCAAGGTAAATGTGGATTATATAACATAGAACTTTCATATAAAGAAGCATTAGAATTAGGATTTAATGTCCAAGTATCATTTACATACATTTCCTTATTCTTAAATAAATGGTAAGCCCAGAAGTTAGCAGGATTACAGTCACTATTACCTTGCCTAAAAGGAATTTCAGTTCTTCTTAAACGAGAATTTAATACCTGTATAACATTGTATTCAACTTCCTCTAACTGGTCAATAAAGTAAGCACCTAAGTTCAAAGATTTCAACTTCTGTTGAGCTTTCTTAATATCAGTAATATTACCACTTTGCATAGCATCCAATCCAAATAGAATAATCTGACTTCCATTATTAAAGTTAATCAATCCATCCTTTACTCTATGCTCATACCAACTAGGTGGCATTAAATCAAATAACTCAGGTAACACAGCTCTATCAATATCACTCAAAGTCTTTCTTCCTAACAGAACTCTATTACCTGGAAAACATTTACATAACAATATCAATTTAATATATAAAGCAATAGATTTACCAGAACCATAACCTCCACTATTCAAACAATAATCACTTTTAAAATCACTAATAAACTGACTCTGAACATCCTTATACTGTTCTGCTACCTCCTTTAAAGTATAATCCTTACCTAAAATACTAATATATTCAGGCCAACCACTCTTTCTAGCTACCTCAACAAACTCTTCCTTAGAATAAGAGAATTTATATAATTTACCTTTCAAAGTAATTTCCTTAATCTTTTTACCACTAAGTAAATCTTCTCCCAATTTAACCCACATACTTTTATATCCCATAATTTAATTATACAAAACCTAAAGTAATTAGTAAAGTTAAAATCTAGTCTGTGTGGAGAAGTTATATCTATATTTTGACTTACTTTTCAAACTAGACTATACTCCCCCCTATTGACATATATATCATTATATTGTATTACAAGTGTATTAAATTTCTAGTAGTATATTTTTATAAAGTAGAAATTAAGTA
>Ga0070749_10000139_pt1 | contig 42084 bp, 71 predicted proteins | sample VirMetDEL_Nov_18_FD_75180 | JGI IMG/M metagenome (GOLD analysis project Ga0070749, IMG submission 75180) | Aqueous microbial communities from the Delaware River and Bay under freshwater to marine salinity gradient to study organic matter... | ecosystem: Environmental > Aquatic > Marine >...
CCCGATTTTAATATGCCTAAACCCCAACTCAAATAATCTCTCAGCATATTTGAAAGAATAAACTGAGGTCATTGGAATTAGCCCATGCTCTCTGCACAACTCCACAAAAACCCTGTGCTGATCCCAATCCAATTCATAATCAGCGACCCGGTCTTTTTCATAAGACCAATTACAATCTGCAGCAAAATGAGTTTGGATCTTTGCAATCGTCACCCCGCAATCCGCAGACTGTTTAACCATTTCTTTTAATAAACGAGTTTTGCCTTGATGGTTATGAGAGAATTCAGCGATAATCATTTCAATTCCTCATCTAGTCTTTCTAAAAGAAGACCCGAATAATAGTCGTGAATCCTATAAAGAGAAATATGCTGAGCAATGTATTTCTTCATTCTCTCATGATCCATAGGCTCCAGATTCTTAAGCGCATTACACTTGTTCATCGTTTGGAACACATCTAATTGAGAAAGATCCATAATGGTTTTTGAAAACCAATCCTTATTCCAGTACTTATCTTTAATCGCATCAATCTCTTTTGAGGGTAGGGAGTAAATCTTAGATAATGTCCCCATTAAAGTATGCACACCTTTGAAAAACTCCTCCCCCCATGGGTAAGACAGCATTTGCATGGAAAGCTTTTCTTCTTCTCTTTTAGTTGTGATTTGGGCATCGGAGACAATCTTAAAGCACTTCTCTAAGTCTTTTCTGAATGTTTTTAGCTCCCCTCTGAGCATTTCCATTTGTCTCTTAAAACCCTCTGCCTTAGCGGGAGCGGGGAGTTTCTTATAATGCTCAATCCTCTCTCCAGGGTCTTCATTTGACGTAGCATTCAAATCACTCCACGGGGTCGCTTGGGTTCCAATAATCTGCGCACCCTTCATTGACGTGTTGTAAACAGTGAAGTTATGCCCCTTCTCCCTCCATTTATGAATGGAGGACTGGTACTCCTGTAAACATCTATTCCACACAGGAATAGTAGTTACAGGCTCACCACTGTTACCCATAATCTTAGTCCACTGGGGTTTGGACTTCTCAACGTTGAACTCTACTTCTGTTCCCTTCGTATGCGACTGACCGTCAATAAAACAAAGGTCCACACCTGTTAGAACAACCTTTGAACACCCAAACAAAAACGCCAACTCCATTGCAGCGTTTGCAGAAGACACCCCACCGTTCACTTCTCCTGGTTCATACTGAGAGAAATGACAGACACCATTCCCTCTAAACATCATGAAAGACTCAGGGAATAACTCGAAATACTCCCTGGGGCACCAGGGATAAGCGGCGTAGTAAATCCCATCTAAATCCTTTTTCTCAATGCCGTGGAAGATGGTTGTCACCTTCCTCTCACATCTCGTCACCAAATGAGGACGAATATCATGCGCCAGGAGTTTCTTTAACGCCGCGTCACAAGCAATAAGAAGTGAGCCCTTGGTTTTTCCTTCTTTATAGGCGTGGATGAAATCATCCATCGAAGGACCCGCTCCAATCACAATCGCTGGTACGTCCTTGAACTTGTCAAAAAGAGATTTAATCTCGTAACTCTCTTGCAAAGATTGTCTATTGTTAAACAACTGTTCCCATCTGAAATGAGAATCACTCGCACATCCCATCGAGATGAACACTTGCTTAGCAGACTGAATCACAACATGAGTGATTCTTTCTGCCTCTGGGTGCTGCCTTCCTTCTACTGGAGGATAGGCAAATGGATCCACCACAATCTCTGGATTTTGTGAGTGCATAGCAGCATGACCAAATTCATCGATCTTGGTCATGATTTGATACAAATGAGGACCCATCTCCTCTGGTGGAATTCCAATTAAAACATCAACATCATGAGCCTGTAGAGTGTCTTTAATGTATTCCCGTTTAATCAAAGCATGGAATCTCTCTAAAGAAGGCTCAATAATCACTACTCGTGAGATTTGCTTCCCGCTTTTACGACACTGATTTAAAACGTTTAGCGTTGAAAACCCAACAATTACTAGATAATCAGGGTTCTTCAGACCGTGGACTTTTAATTCTGGGTCCACCTCAGCCGGAGTCTCTTTGTGCTTCATGAGTAAATCAATTAACGGTTTACCCAGCGCCTCTAGATTAGCCCTGTAAATTCCCTCAAAGGGTTTAAGTGTTTTTTTCATCGTCTTCTCGCGTTTTCTTGCTGTGTGTGAACTAAACTGTTTGGAATGTCCTGCTCATTCAAATAGGTAATAAATGCATCCAAGTCCTTTGGTAAACACTTACCTCCATATCCCTTTTTCCCATCGGGACCTGGAACAAAGGTGTGTTCTGCGTTAATGAAATTCGTCAACGTCACCCCGCACCTAACATCCTCGTAATCAATATGAAGCTTTTCACATAGCTCATAAATCATATTGAAATAATTTACCTTTACTGCCCCAAAGCAATTGTGCGCGTACTTCATCACCTCGCACCCGGTATTAGTGGTGAAGTAAATTCTGTTTTCATCAAATATCTTTTTACCAACTTCGTTATATCCCATGACAACAGGAAGGCGTTCCATGTCGCGATCAGCCTTTCTTTGGGTTAAAAACTCTGGACATGAAATCACTCCCAACGAATCCGCCGTACCAGGGAGAACCGTGGATCTCAGGAACGTGGGGACTTTGGGAAGCTTGTTCAATGCCCCCTCTACATGAGATAAATCCTGCCTTCCCCTTACCGTGGGAACTGGCACACAAATAAACGCAGCATCAATACCATCTAGACTAGGAGCCTTCCCTTGCGGGGGGTCGTATTCCACAACCTCGTGATTATTTTTAAGGTGTCTTGAAAGCGCTCCACCAATAATTCCAACACCCATAATTGCAATTCTCATTTGAACACAATCTCCTTGTCCGTAACTTTGTCGAATATTCTTTTGTTCTTAAGAGTGATTTTAATTGGTGGAATAAGCTTTGTATTATCTGTCTTTCTCAGCTTATGCTTACGATATCGTTTCATCTGGAAATGATCGCCCCTGTAATCCACCCACAATGGATAACTTAACGATGGTTTTCTGGATAACTGCAATGCGTCTATTTGAGAGGCAATATTAAATCCCGCTTGCCCCGCTCCATAGAGAAACGATCTCTTGAATGCCTTTTTATTCATCTGAATCTTCATGGCTTCAATGATTTCGTTGTGCTCGTAATCAGCGTCATACACATTCCATGAACGCTCTCTTAGTCCTTGTCTGTCCCCGATATTCACAGCAGGGACACCCAAGTAAGATGCCTCTCTAAAAATACAAGATGTGTTACCCACAATAACAGAGCACCGATTCAAGGATCGTAAGAAATCAGTAGGAGATAAGTTGGGTGCCTTTTTCATTACTGGATCAAACCTTTTTAAGGCATTGTCCAATAACTCTATAATCTCTGTTCTGCCTGGGTCTGGATTTGGCATATACCACTGCACGGTACAAGAATAAGTCAGACAAAACTCCATAACTGCTTTAATTACAATTTCTGTCTGATGATAGGCGTCCTCAACATTATCTGTTTCTGGATGAAAAATACAAATAATCTCTGATCTCTTGTAAGACGCCTTACCCTTTCTTTGAATCCCTATATCTTTAATAATATCCAACGAAGGACACCCAAAGTGAAACACCCTTGAGTCATCCTCACCCATTGCAATTAAGTATTGTTTGGCCAATCGAGTACAACAAAAGTGATAATCAGATAGCTTTGTAACTGCATGTCTGACTCTGTCGTCAATGTTATTTGTAACTTCTCCACCCTGAATGTGAGCCAATGGAATATTCAAGTACGCCGCCGCAGTTGCCATGGGTAGCGTTTCAAATCTATCGGCAATGGCAATGACCAAATCAGGCCGCTCTTTAGTGAAAAACTCTGAAAATCTAGATGTGATTTCGCCCGCTGTACGACTCATCCCATCTAGTGATGGTTTGTAATTTAGCTCAATATTTTCAACTCTGATGCGATCACTATTGGCCTTGATGTATTCTGCTGATGCATCAAACTCTTTCCATAAAAGAGAATTAGAGACAACTAATACAACCTCATATTGTTGCCTTAATGATAACTCCCTCACCACCGATCCACATCTGGCTAGAGTGGCTCTATTAAATATTGGGATGATGATTTTTTTAGGAGTAATGGTTCGACCCATCTTAGTCGATAATCTAGTATTGTTGTCCATACATGGCTCTGGCTAAAAGCAAGTCTCGCTTGCAGTCTATGTTTACTGATTGATCTTCACTCATAATGTACGGAGTGCATGGCTTCATGTGAAACTCTCTTCTTTTCAAGAATTCACCAGCCTTCACGATATAAAAACAACCATTCCTAATATAGATAGGTTTTAAGTCCTGTTTGTTTTGAAAATTTGTAAACCTTAACGGAAACAGATGATTGTTTTTAATCGTATAAGTTCTGTTTGGATGATTTGCACCAATATCAGTCACAGAAATAAGAGAGTCCGGCTTGTCTCTTTCTAGAATTTCTTTAATCTCATATGCGTTTGACTTGGTTCTAAAAGGTGATGTGGGTTGGAGTAACCATATGTATTGACCATCGTTTACATGATATGATTTGATTACATCCAACACCACATCGGACATCAAGGCTTCATCAGTGCACAACTCAGGTGGGCGAACCCTTTTATGTACCCCCAACTCCTCATCTAAAAGAGTAGGAATGTCTGTGCTTAAAATAACCTTTTCAAAAAATAACGATTTTGCATACTCAATCGCGTGGTCCACCAACCTCTTCTTACCTAGAATTTGAAGATTCTTGTTGATAATGGACTTAGAGCCATCCCTAGCCGGTATAATTGCAATCATGATGCGATAGTAATAACTTTGTATCCTCTTTTATCGTCTAGGATTTTCTTTTCATGTGATGCAATCTCCTCTAAATCCCTCTCAATAAATACAGAGTGATCATAAGGATCATGACCCATTTGTTTTTTTAGAATAGGATAAATCTCTGGTTCAATACTCCACGACTCAGTATGTTTGAACTCATTCACCCGGAGTATCTTTTTTAATGAATCCTCATCAAAATACCAAAGATGCTGCGGACAAAAGGTAAAACACTCTTCTTTCAGTTCTTCCACAACAAGAGACTTCATATTAGGAACACAAATCACAACATAAGAAGCCATTCCTCTAATTCTAGACAATAATTCGCGTGGATCAGGAACGTGCTCCAATACTCCCCAAAGACATACAGCATCAAATCTTTGCCGGTTAGAGTAAAAAAACTGTCCAAATGGAAGCTCTGCTACTGGAATATTATTATTTCTACATGCTTGTGCAGCGTTTTTGTTGGGCTCAACACCCAACACTTTCATTCCATGACAATGCTTTAGAAATACCCCATTTCCACAGCCAATATCTAAAACACTGCGAACATTTTTATCCTTCAGTCTCTTAATCGCAGGCCCAAACTTATAAAGCTGGTCCTGTTCTTCTTTCAATTCACTCCACTGGCGCATTGCATCTGATTCTTTGTAAAACTCCATCAGAGCCTTAGGAGTGGGAGGAGTCTTATTGTATACAGTTCCACACCCACCGCACCGCACCACTGTCATTTTGTTTTTTGTGAATAAAAGATGAGAATCTCTTTCCGAACACCAACAATTTACTTCATGGGTAGGGCGAGAATCAAAGAAGTCTTTGACACTACTTTCGTAGGTTCTGTATTTGTTCATTCCCGAGAAGTGTAATATGGATTTGATATGAGTCAACTAGTTAATTTAGCGCGACCCACCCCAGGAGATAAAGACTTCTATACACGTTGGAATGAAATTGGACCCGTAGGTGAGAGATCCATTGATACCAAGATCCTTATTGTAGACCACAGATGCAGAGTGACAGACGATCTCCTAGAGGGACTTCCTAATCTTAAATGTATTGTCTCTGCTAATACCGCACACACTCACTTGAAGTTTTCACGTAAGAAATTTCCAATTAAAATCATTAGTCTCAAAAATGACATAGGATGCCCCATTCGCACCTCTGTTGCTGAGCACGTCTTTAACCTTATTTTTAGACTCGTTCGCCCATTGGACACCTACGGCACAAGATTACATGGGAAATCCATTACTGTTGTTGGGCCTGGGAAAATTGGTCGCCAAGTCATTGATATCGCCGCTGCATTTGGAATGACTGTGATTATTGCTGATGAAAACTCAAAGTTAGAAAATTCTTGGGATACAGATTTTATTACATTCCACACTCCCGAAAAAGTGAGAGTGGGTACAAAAGAAGTCCTAGAGCGCTTCTCAGGTTATGTCATTAATACCTCTAGGCCTTCTTGTATCGATGAAGTTGCATTGTCGAAACTACTTAGGTCAGGTCAAATCAAGGGGGCTGCTCTTGATGTTGTTGGAACACCTAGTTTGTTTTGGGGATTAAATGTTGTGATATCAGACCATATTGGTGGATCAACCCTAGAAGATAGAATTCTAACCGATGAGTATATGGTGCGTAAGACTAAGGCTTATCTCCAAGAGCAAAATATCGAATTGACACCGCAGCCGTCGTCACATCTGAGAAGTTAGCCGTTCCTGAAATTGTTCTTAATGTAACCGTAATCGACGATACGCCGAGTGAGGTCACATGCGCTGTAATTTCACTGGAAAGCGCCTCTGCTTTAGCAAAGTAAATATTTCTATAAGATTCTGAGAGGTTCACCGTGAGCGCGACCGTAGGAGACCCGGTAGCTGATCCGGTTGTTGAGCCGGTTAGAATATAGGGGTATGTGACAGCAGCGGAATTGTGTAACGAGTGCTCCACTTTTTTTGTATAAATGTCCTGCAAAGCTCTCTCTAGCTGTGGGGCCTCTTCATTTAGTCTAGGAGAATAAACCTTCTTACGGGGCACGCGGAGTAGTCCTTAATCTTTGCTGTTCTTCAAATTCTTTACGAGCCTGCTCTAGAAGTCTTTCTAGTTGGCGAGGTCTAGTTGCGTTGTCTCTTTGTTGCAAATACCAGTTGATGATTTTTCTATTCTCTTTAGTCCCGCCAAAGTAAATAGATCCACCGATTCCCCTGGCTGTGTTCGTCTCCAAAATAATGTCGTCTAGTTCTTTGGAGAATCTTTTTCTGGCAAAGGATAAAACCTTCTCCGCATCTGGAGTGAGTCTTGTGACTCCTGTAGTAAAATTAAGAGCGGCGTCAAATCCTGTTTTCTCCTCATTTTCCAATTGCCCGACCATCGATTGAAATCTCGAGGTGAATGAGGATCTTAAAATATGCAGTTTATCTGGGTCTCCAATGACCTTCTTTGGGTTTGAGGGGTCTCGCTCTAGTTTTAAGAATTTCACCACCTCACCCATAGATTGTCTCACCACCCACGGCATCGTTTCATCATTAGCCATATCCAGTGCCATTGTGAATTCCTTGGCACCGTTGACTGATTTAATATCCCTGTCTGAGAAGAAATCCTTTTGTACTGCCCTCTCAAGTCCATAGCGAAACATGGGGTTGGTTCTAAGAATAACTTCCCTACCATCTGATCCGGCCAACTCCATAATGTCCTCAAAAGGAAGACCAAAACCAGTTGAGAACGTGCCGTTTATCCTCGCTACAAACCGTCTTCTCACCCACTCAGGCATTTCCTCCCACTCATCATCCGTAGGACCCAAATCCCTGAATGCTTTTAATTGCGCAGCTACCGCTCCAGGCCGGTGAGAAAATAATTTTGCCTGGGCTATTAAGTTGTTTTTGGTGAAAGAATAGAATGGGATTAAAAGCTTTGCCCCTTCTTCAAATCTTGTTAGTGCGCCGTAATCAAAAAGAGCAGCATCCACTTCTGCCTTTGCCAATTTAGGAGACAATCCCTTTTGTCTCCATGTCATGTAGTTCACTAATCTAGCTTGAGACTCAATCGCCTGACCCACTTTACGGCCTTCTCGGTACAAAACAAACTCATTAGCAGATAATGGGTTTAGCCTTTTAGTAATCGTCTCCCATAGATTTCTAGCTTCCCCAGATAACGCCTCACCACCCAAATCAGCCTGGTAGTTCTTAATGTCAATCACACCAATGTCAGCGGCTTCTCTTTTAAGCTGCTTTAATGTCAGCTCCTCACCGATATCGGTCTTGAAGATAACATCCATGCCCTTTTCCCTAATCATATTAAGAGCAAGTTTATGTTTTTTGGGGTCTACCGCATGTCTTCCAATACTCATTGAGTTTAAGACAATATTGGAGTTGAAGTTTCTGGCATGAAACCCAGGAAAGGGGCCTGTCACCGCAGCTTTGAACAGTTGCGTGGCCGGGGAGATAATAGGAACGTGTATTTTTTGGTCTCTGACAATTTTATTATACTGCTCTACGAATTCTTTTTTCGCGTATACAGGGGCGTCCTTGAATCTCTTTTGCGCGTGGTCTGATTCAAATAATAATTTATGCATCGGCCTACGAATCGGGGCATATCCCGCTGCGTCTGCCTCTAGTGGGGTTTTGAATGTTTTTACATCCCCAATTTTCTTTTTAACAATCGAGTCATATAGTTCGTCTTGTAGATTGGCATAAGCAATTTGTGTTCTGCGAGTGGAAATGGCCTTGATGGGGTCTCTCACGTAATTTCTAGGGTCTACCCCCGGCTTACGTCTTAAGAGAAAATCCCTTCTGGCCGGGGTGAGCTTTGTTGGGACGGTAAGATTCGTGTGCTCAAACCTTCTATCAATCCCAGGAAACCAGTTTGCTAGTTTATTATCCTCTAATAGTTTGGATTTCTCAGCTAACTGATCGGCAATCCCCCGGCCCTTGAATTGACCTTGGCCTAACCATTTATCTAGTCTTTTTTGTACAGCCCTAGAACCCGAAGACGATGTAACAATCACCTTCTTTGGATTTTGAGAGGCTTTAATGAGAAGGTCTGAAAACTCAAATCTCTCTGCCTTACTCATCCCACCAAACCATTGGGCAGTTCTATGCTCAATTCGTCTTTTAGTCGCTGCGGCTTTTCGCTCTACATCAATCCATCCATCGATTAACTCTTTGTCGAATTTATGCCTGTGAACAAATAATTTTCCAGCAAAGTCTTTAACCTCTTGAATTCCGCCTTTAACTGGATCAATGAGCTTCATTTGGGTGTACTGGCCGGGCTTGGTTTGAATTGCGGCCCTTGCCACATCTGTTACCCCTGCTTTATCAAGTACCTTCATGACCTGAGCACCAGTCACCACTTGCTTACCCGCGAACTTAATCCCGCCTGGGTCGTAAATTGTGTTAGGAAGTTTGGAGACTTCCTTTGAAATCTTAATTTTACTCGTGCCCTCTTGAATGGACTTGAACTTTTTAACAACGTCTTTCTCAACGTCCTCAATCATTCGTCTTGCAACAATGTTTCTTTGCTCTCTTGTCGCGGCCCCGCCCAATTTAGTCGCAATGAATTTTTCTGTTTTGTCTTTGGCTATTTTATTAACAAGCGCTTTACCTTGTTTTGTTAACGCCGCCTTACCCACACCCTTTGCCGCTACCTTGACCGCTCCGCCTGTCCCAAACGTCAAATATGTAAGTGGAGACGCGAATATAGACAAGGCCAAGCCCATTGCGTCTAGGCTAATTGTGTCCGGAACAAGTGGAGATAACTCACCGTATGGAACCTTGATATCCTGACCGATTTGTTTTCTCAGTAAATTAGTCCAAGTGTTTTCCGAAAAGTCCTCATGCGCTTCGTTTCCTAGAAGCTTATTCACACCCGCGACAATGGCGTGTTCATCTACAGAAAGAATGGTCAATGCTGTTTTTGTGAACCCGGTTCCTGTTTTGGGTTCGTATGCGTTGGCCTTAAATTCTGTAGCGTCCCCAAGGAACTCCTCAAATAGGGCTCCTTGTTCTTGATCTTTTTTAATAGCGTTTGGTATTTCGTCTTGATCGTGAAGAATGATCGATTTTTCTTGGGGCTCTAGGAAATCTGCAAACAGATTGTCCTCTGGGGGTTTTGTGTCCCCCAATGACCCGGCCTGAGAGATGGCAAAATTCCCCTTAATGGAGAGTTTGGCTTCTTGTTCAATGTCTTTTTTTTTAAGCTTCGCTTCTTGTGGCTCGTCTGGAACGAGTCTTTCCTCTAAGAAGTCATCAAAAAGAAGTTCTGCCATTACTTAGGTATCCCCAATGATCCAATATCAGCCGGCGCTTGGCCAGGAAGGGCGTCCAGTGGTCCCTGGAGTTGTTGTTGCTCAGCCCTTTGTACATTGAGTCTGTCGATTTCTTTAATCTTAGCTGCCATTAATCGACCAAACACCCTGCCTATTTCGGTGCCTTTTCTAATCCCTGAGTTTACTAGCTGTTGGTTAAGAGCCATAATTTGCTCTCTTGTATCGGCTACTTCAATACGGCTTTTTAAGTCTTCCTGAGAGGGTGAGAGTCTAACCTCATTTCCTTCCGGCGAGATTTGAATTGCTGCTGGGGCTTTTGAATTAAAAGAATTAAGCTCAGTGATAATCATTGAGCGCTGTTGATCGATTTGGTCTTTTTGTTCTCTTACAGCCATTAATGAGTCTTGAATCTCACCTAGTTTTTGTGGGTCGTTCCTGAATAAATCCTGCTGCCTCTTAAGACCGTCTTCTGTTTCTTGAAGTTTACTTCTTGTTGTAACCAAGTCGTTAAATTGTTTTCTTAGGTCGCGTTTTTGTTGGGTCTCAACACTAACCTCTTTAGCTCCAAGTTTCCTCTCTTCAATGCCAAGCATCTTTTGCTTAACTAGAGAGTTAAACTCTGATCGATTCTTCTCTTGCTCAGCCCTGACTTCTAGCTCTCTTTGTTTCACTCTGAGGGCTTGTTGTTCCTGTTGGCGCTTCTCTCTTAACTCAAGACCTTGCCTGAGTCCTTGAGTTAAACCTGCCAAAATAGATGCTGCGGTGTTTTTATCTGCCATTTATAATTGCTTCAATTCTGGTAAAGTAAACTGTTGTTCCTGTGGCCCTTCTTGGACTTTAATTCCAACTCGTCTATTTAAGTCTGCTACCGCGTCTGAATCATCTACTCTTGGAGCGATCGATTGTGCAGATTGTTGTTGTTGCTGTTGTTGCGGCGCCACCCCAAATCCACTAATTGCCATTGAAGCCACATTACCGAATGTCTGCCCTAGGAGTTGATTAAACTGCTGTTGGCTTTCTGCGGATAATTGCTTTTGAACCATTTGGGATCTCGCCGCACCCGCTTGTTGAATGGCTACGGTTTGAAGCTGGTTTAGTTTCTTTTTTAATCCCGAACGAAACTTAGAAGCCTGTAGTTGATCGGTAATATTTGCCTCTTTTAAAAGAGCGTTTACCGTGTCTTCAGTAGCCCGGTTGAAATCTGCCAATTCTTTTCTAGCTATAAGTCCTTTTTGTGACCTCAGCGCTTTGGTCTCAAACCGACCCGAGCCTTCAATGCCAATTGATTCCTGCCCACCTCTTAGTTTAGCCTTTTGGCTCGCCAGATCAGACATAAGTTTTTTTCTTAATCCCATTAAAGTAGCCCTCCTGAAAAGATTTTAGCCGCTGCACCCGCTGCTCCACCTAGAAGGCTATTAAACAAATCTCCCTGTGCAGCGTCCACTTGCAGTTGGTTAATCTGTGCATCAATTTGCTGTTGGAGTTGGTTTTGGTCAAACTGGAATCCCGCTTGTTCAATGGATTCTAATTGTTGCAAAGACTGAGCGGTCTCAGCCTGTCTTCGTCTTTCTCTAATTCCTTCAATCGCCTGGTTAGTCGCTCTACGGGTTCCAGCAATTTGCTCAGAAGCCCTTAACCGCTCCTCTCCAGTTGCGGCAAACTCTCTAGCTGAAACCTCCCCTAGTTGATCCGCTGCCGCCGAAGACCTCAGCAACCCTCTAGATGCCGCTTCTCCCCCGACAATAGACCTTGAGGCATCGGCTTGTGCTCCGATTTGCTCGAGCCTCGCTTGTAAGAGCGCGTCAATCCCACCCTCTTGTGCAATACGGGCCTGGTTAACTTGGTCGCTTAAAAACCCCTCTCTGGCCCTTGTCCGGCCTAATTTAATATCTCTGACCTGACCCCCCAGGGCGCCTTCTTGTTTAGTGAGACCCGCAATCTGTCCACTTAATTGAGAGAGAATATCTGATCGCAGCGCTTCTGCGCCCCGTTTTTGATCTTGATTACCACCAATCAACCCACCTATAAGACCGCCTAACCCTGTGCCTGTAGCCAAAGCCCCCAGTATCCCGCCGCCTACAGGGCTGCCCTTTTCGGTTAACGCAATCCCCCGTCTTCTCGCCTCATCTGTCAAAGATCCGTAGTCAGCTTGTTGAAGGTACTTCAACTTGTCCTGTTGTTGAGCGATGTCTTCTTGTAATGCTTTGAGTTTCTTTTCTTGCTCAGTCGTACCAGACTGTTCTGCTAGAGATTTACTTGGGTCAAAATTTGGATCTAATGCTTGTTCGGCCATTATCTTTTACTCCGCCTTTTTAATTCTGCGTCAAAACCAGTGATCTTAAAACTCTGATTTGCCTGGTTGTTTGAAAACCTCAACGCCAGGTGTGTCCCGTTTAATGATTGCGTGGTGGTGGGCCTCATTGAAATCTTACCCGTGATTGCTTTTTTCCTTCCCCATTTCGCACCACCCCACACCGATAGCCCCCACGTAAACCCTCCCCCAAAAAGAGAAAGGGCCTTACACGTCGCCTCAGCCAGTTTCTTAAAATCAACAATATAACAAACGTTTAGGTTAAAATTACCTTCTTCTCTCGTTCGTATTCGCAAATTACGAAACAATTTTACAATGTCTCTTGCTCCAAAATCAAAATCTTTGGATTGCCAGTACCCATCAATCGCAGCAACGGAGTAAGTCGTAGCCGTAGTAAAGGTTGTAGTTGGAGCGGTTTCAAGTGTGAGCACTGCAGAGGTGTTTGACTCAATCACATACTCCTCGCCGTCCCCAGGCCCCCCAGTAATTCTAACCATGGCTCCCATTAACCCATCACCTGTCGTTAAAAAGTCCGCGTCTGAATCGGTAATGGTAGAACCCGTGGCTGATTCAATAGTCCCGTTGTAACCAGTGACAAAACCGTCATTTTTCACCGAGGCGTTGTCTTCAAACAACTGCCCAAAGTAATCTCCGTAAATTAACCTCTCAGTTCCATTGGAATCTCGAAACTCAGACGCATAACTCACTTGTCTCCCGGTTACGGGGGGCTGCCATGCCTTGATTTTCAAATCATAAACCAAAGCCCTGTTGTTTCTCGTGGAAGAACCATGCGCGTAATAAAGCGTGTACTGGTTCATTCGTTTGTTAAACACACCCTTGGCAAGAGAGAGTCTTGATCTATTGGAGTTATCCAACAAATCACTGTCTACGTCTCGGGATAAATGAGCAAACCCATTCCCATCAAAAGCGTAAACTCCGCGCTCTGATAGAAAGATATGAAAGTCCCCTGTATCCACCAACGAGAAGGGGGCAAATAATCCTAGTGAGGATTCAAGCTGTTGCAAGGACGCAGTATCAAGTGCGGTTCCCGCTCCAGGGGTGAGTTTCCAAACAGAGTTGCGAGTGTAAATCGCTATTTGGTCGTTAATGACCCTCGCTCCCCTAATGTCCCCATCCGAACTAGCTCCACCACAATAAAATGTTTCTGTGAACCTATGGGGGTCTGGTGCCCCGTCCCCTCCAAAAGAGGAAATCTTTACCTTCACCGCAGCATCAGCGTCGGTGTCGTCAACTACATTAAACGCATAAAGACGGTTCTTGTGATTGAGCAAATACTTAGCAATCGGAACTTGAGTGGCGCTGGTGAGAGAGGACAGATAAACCGCAGTCCCCGACCCATTCCATAAAGTCATGGAGTCATTTCCATTGGTCCCAACAACGATATCATCACTGCCCGATCTTGGGTCTTGGATTTGATGAAACTGCCAAAAAGCTTCTGAGTCATCGGTGAGTCCCGATAAAATCTGTGTGGCAGTAGAGGAATTGTAATTATACAAAACCCCACCCGCTGCGACTACGTGAGCGGTTCCAGAAGCTCCTAGTTTATCGAAATAAAAATGCCCTGTGATGGGTCTTACGCTCGTCCCTGAGCCGGTTAATCCTGTGTTGTACAGTCTTAACGACCCGTCCCGTTGATACAAATCCCCACCCGGGGAGTAGATTACGTTTGCTGCGTTGTTTGTTTCTGTGTCACCTAAATCGGTATAATTGGAAACCGATTTGTATCCCCCGCGAAAGTTATCAATTGTTACCGCTGGTGGATATCTAAACGCCACATCAAGCTACCTTTGCAATTGTAAAATAGCATCGTGCCCCAGCACCAGCCGCAGCACCATTGGTATGAGCGCGGATAATATCCCCACGTCTCAAGACACCAGTCCACGAAACACTACCATTAGCAGACGCCGCATCTGTCGTTTCAAAGATTAATCTATCGTTTACGTTCGTTAATGAATCTATGTTGGTTGTTAGCTCACTTGAATTTAAGCTTACTCCTAAAACAGATCCAGCCGAGAAATTATCCAAAAAACTAATTGAATAAACACCATCCTCATTAATGGTAAAAGAATCCCCGCTTGCTACTGATTGTGTGAAAGAAATGGCTTTTCCAATATTGATTATCGTCGTAGAAAACCGTCTTATTTTTGTATTCGTACTCCCATACCCATTGGATGTATGAAGTCGAATCATACTCTTAGCCTTAAGTATTTTGGCTAAGCTCCTTCTCATGATTGATCAATCCTATTGATATGCCCGAACACACTAAAGGCATCGGTTGTAGAACAATACGCAGAAATCACCAACGGTGTTGCGTTCCCTTGTAGTGGAAGTCCGTCTACTATTGGCGCTAAATCAAATGGCGCTACCTCTTTTTTTATAGTGTCCTTTGTGGCAGACGCGCCCCACTCCAATGTAATTAAATGCGCTTGTGAAGTACCGTTATAGGCCGTTAACCACACTTCCTCAATTGTTGTGGTAGTGGAGTTCCCGGTGTGAATCGTAATCACCCCTCCCGCTGTGGCTGAGTGAACTGAAATCCCCGTTCCATCTGTTGAACCAGATAGAATAGCTTTTGTGAAACTTGCCATTAAGAAAAAACCTCCACCGCTATATAAATAGAAGCGTCAAATTTAGCCGGTGTTACTGCGTTATCATCCAATGCCCGTGTTACAACCGAACTCGTTTCCAAATTCCCAGCCCCCACACCACTGTTGGCAATATTAGCTGAGTTGATGTTTCCGTTTTGCAGAGTGTAAAGGTCGTCAATGACTCTGTTGACACTTGAGGCTTCAGCCGTTGTCCCATCTGTTTCTGAATAGGCGCGGGTTATTACAGACATTAAAACCTCTGGAAGCCTGCGACTCTAACAATGAGCCCATTTGTTGTTGCCGTGTTATCAATAATTGCCCGTACTCGAATATATTTAAAACAACTGTCAACTGCAGATGTCATGGCAACAGCGCTTGCTGACGCACCAAGTGCTGATGGGACAGGAATTGTCGCTGTTGGAACGTCTACCCATGTTGACCATGACTCTGAAATAGACATTGCTGCTTGTACCTTCATATCCAGATAACTTGCAGATCCTGGGTTTTCATAGGTTAGACAGAACTTATCGTATCTAGATACGTCTATTGGATTAATAATAGTCGTAAACGTACTAGAGTTTAGAGTAAAACCGCCGTCTGGGAGTTGGTACTTTTCTAGATTAAATCCTGCCATTTAGAAGTCCTTTGTCCTTGCTACCCTTCTTGGGCGTTGTACCTGTCTGTCTTCAGAAAAACCTACAATCCGTTTCAAATGTTTTTCAAATTCACCTGCGGCTAGTTGATAGGTGTCGCCTTGTTCTTGAAACAAAGCCATTTTCACAATTCCCCATACTAATACGCGGTGGTGGTCTTGTGGGATCTCTGAAATGCTTGACGCAGAGGTGTACTCTACAATTCTCTTAACGTAATGAAGTTTAAGTCCAGAAGCATTGTTCACAGTTGGGGTATCGAGCAATACAATTTGATTGCCCTTAATGTAATACCCTTGAGGGTTAAGTGCTGAATTGCCAAGTAGATTGTAGTAGTTCCCCTTGTCAGACCACTTAACAGGGAATATTTCTACCGCTGATCCAGTGGTGTCTTCTAGTCTTCTGATTTTAATTAAATCAGTTGGCAGAGTGTACTCTGCGGTACCATTTACCATTGCAATTGCGGTTGAGGTCACAAAATAATCTTCAAAGGTTTGGACCATCTCGGCTTGCACCTCTTTTTCAATGAGGTGAAGATAGGTTCTAAGGTCACTGTCTTTGAAGAAAGTAGAAGTGTCGTCTGGAAAAGAGCGCGTGGCTGATAGTGGCTCGCCTAGCATTACACGAGCAGCATCAATCACCTCAATAATAGTCACGCCTTGCCCCCAAAATAGTGAATCGCATTCATAGTACTTCTGGCGAAAGTACGTTTTGCCGTTTTAGATTGCAGGTCTGGTTTAACCCAATTGCCTGTGTGCAATTTTTTTCTTCCACGTTTAGCCAATGCTTGAGTTGGATTTTTGTTCTTCGATTGATACCGGCTGAAATGAAAGTTGTTAATGGCGTGATAGCTCTCAGCCGCCATGTGTCTGAAGTCTTCGGTTTGTTTTTTTCTTTGATTGATAATCTGTTCCTTCCAGCGATCTTCTCCCATTTTAATATGGTCCATGCGTGTTTTGGTACGCCAAGAATCAGCGTGGAAGATCCAAACCAGAAGTCTCTCATCTAGAGGTGTATAGACTTTTTTTCCGTGAGGTTTATAAATGGATTCGGTGACAGGCGTAATTAAACGCCTGCCCCAAACCATTTCTCTCCATAGCTCGAAATAACCCTTTTGGTTATTCCACTCTACGAACAACTTAGAATCATACTCCCTAATCTTTCTGCATATGACTCGATCAGGTGTGTACATCCTAAGCCCTCCATTTATCGACTTTCTCGGTGCTTATTGAATGTATACCGAACGTGGCAAACAACGCCAGAGATAGCCGCAGCCGATCCCGCAACTGTCGTTGTGAGATACAGTATGGAGCCCTGCGTTAGCGAGTTGTTTGAAGTCACGTTAATTCGATAACGTGAATTTGCAATAAGATCGTCCGATGTCCCTGCAGTCGCCGATGTCCCACGAGAGGCAATCGTTGATGATGCAGTGGTCTGCGGATTTATCAGAGCAAATGCTACGTTTACATCTGAAGCACCTGAAACCCCCTGTAAGGAATAGATGTCAATTGTCTCTACCTTACAAGCATACGGAGCCACAAAAACAGCATCGTTACGCGTTGCGGTCAAATCACCCAACGACGCTTCGACGTGTCCCTTGAAATACTCCGTTTGCAGGTCTACGTTTTTAGCCCTAATCATCTATGGCTCCTTACAGATCAGTCTTGATATCCCGAATCATTACAGCCAATTTCGGGTTCGCATCAAGTCCGATGTTTTTGTAACAACGCATGTATGCTTCGTAGCTATCTTGGTTAGAAACCCTAGATAGAATCGATCCATCATCGTCCGCCCACTCAAGATCAAGAAGCGTATACATTTTGAGCGCCATCTTATTAAAGATCAGCAACGAGTTAAATGGTGCGAGTCTATCGCGTTCAATTGCTACACCGTTGTATGACAGTCCTGAATGACCACCATCAAATTTAGGAGCCGGACCATTTGTTACATAACGTCGATCTCCTGAAACGGAATCCAAGAAAGCACGAACAACTTCATGGTGACCCATGATCATGTCAGCTTCTTTACCCGTATCGGTGTGAATTTTATCGAAGGCAACCTGCATCAAATTGCCATCGATAATTCGCTCCGTTTGAGAGTTTCCAAGAATCGTTGCGTTCCATGCCGCAACAGTCTGACGGTTGACGTTTTGGATAGTGGTGCCAGCAAAGGCGTTTGAGCCCCAAATGTTTGATTCCGTGAAAACGTCAATCAAACCTTGAATGCCCATCATTTCTACACCAGATCCACCAGCGCCTCGGTTGAATACGAAAGTATCCGATTGAGACACAGTAACAGTTGAATCTGAAATGGTCAGAGTATCAACCGTGGTAGCTGGGTTACTTGAAAGCGCAACACTCACAACTGCCTGAGACGATGCTTGTGCAGTAGGTGATGCTACTGTGCCCAAATCAATCGACTGCCCAGCAGTCAAATAACGACCACCAGGCTGGCCTGGCTTTTGGAAGCGATTGAAAAGGCTGATTGCTGATGCTGAAGCGCCATCTGCACCCACCTGTGCAATTCGTCCATCCCCAACACCCCAGGTTTGACGACCCAAGTCAACAGTGAGGTCATCTACCAACCCTTGCATTTCAGCTTGAGCCGCACCTACGAATGCGTTCTTACCAGCGGCGATAACCTGCCCGGTAAACTGAACACGTCCGTATTGGTACGTGGCTGAAATACGAACTTCACTGTAGGCTTGGTTACCTGCGGTTGGAAGCGTTCCACTTTCTCCACGAGCACCTACACCCGAGTTACGTTGAGTATGAAGAGGGAACCGAACGTGACGACCTGCCCATTCCCGGTCAGATTCATCCAAGACCCGAAACATCTGGACTTGGTTGTTGACGGTTTCTCGCACCGCCCCTTCATAGAATTCTTTCAAAACTGCATCAAAATTACTTAGCGTCTGTGCCATTGATCCTCTCCGTTATCTGTTGAAAAACCGCTTAGCGGCCTCCCCTGCATCTTTAATTGAGGTAATTGGCTTGTCCGGCTTGATTTCAATCCGTCCAGGTCCAGAAGGAATGCGTTGCTTAGCCTTCTTTTTTTTGTTTTCCAAAAGGTTTCGCAATGCACTCTCAACACGCCCTTTGTTTCTCGTGTGGCTTTCTCTCATGAGGTCGCCTAGATCGGCCTTAGGATTGACTTTCATCCATCCCAAAACAGCCAAATCATCGGCCTCTGGATATTCCACCTTGAGAGCCCTTAGTTTGGTCTCAAGTTGAGTTTCATTAAGCTGTGTTGTTACCCCGCCTAAATCACCCCTAAGACGATTAATTTCATCTTTTAGGGATCGAATCTCACGTTCTGATGGATCAAGAACAGAATCGTATTCTGCAGCTTCTTGTTCCCGCTTAATTCGATTCATGATTCTGAGTTCAGCAGTTTCTAATTCTCGCTGAAGATCAGATTGATACCGGCTCTTCCAACTCTGAAGTTCTTCCTCCAAAGCCTTGGATTTCTCGTTTACTTCCTTGAAACGAGAATATGGAATTTTTTTATCGTCTTTGGAAAACTCCTCCAAATCCGTTTCTTCTAATTCCAATTCCTGTTCATCGGTAATGGGCTCTTGAACCTCAGACGCTTCAGGTTCCTGTTTTACGTCACTTCCTTGTTTCTCAGACACATTACCGCGTGGTTTTGCCGATGCTGCCATTAGCAATCCCCTTTCTGATTTTTACGAGTATTTTACGCCGCTTCTCTCGTGGGCGATTGGTTCATGCTTTTAATCATGATGATTTGACCTAGACTCGAATGGCCTAGATTGGATTTGGGTTTATATTGAACCTATTAAAAACCAATTGCAAGATTTATTGCACTGGTCTAACAGGCCCAAATTCTGTTCCAACTGCAGCTTGGTTTTGTTGAGGGACGGCTTGACCTTGTTGAGGTAAACCGCCCCCCTGAAGTGCTGCTATGTGGAGTTGCAGGAGTTGCAAAGTTTGTTGTTTTCTTTCTGGAATTAACGCCATAAATTCCGGCGTTTGAATGAACTTTGAAAGTTGGTTTACATAAACAATATGATTTTGGAACTGATTTATTTCAGGCATCTTGCCGTTTTTGAGTTGTTTAATATCCAAGTAAACGTTTTCTTTGAGTTGCTCTAGTTCTTCGGTGAGCTTATCCCAATTGCCAAATCTAAATAATTCTAGGAATTGACCTGGATCCTGAATAATTCTCCTGTCCCACATATCAAAAAGAGTTTGTCGTTTGGATCCTCTGAAATCAGGAAACATTGATTCCACTTCAATATGGACATCAGTGTGATTTCTAAAATCAGTCCCACGAAAGATATCCATTGAAATTTTTCCACCCGCTCCCATCACTTTCACCACTCGGGGATCGGTGTATTCTTCAGTCATCAAAATAAGTTGTTGATTTCCAACGAGTTGAAGCCCTCTTGCGACGTGTCTTAAAATAGGACCAATTGCCTCATCTGCTAACTCTGCAGCGTTTTCAATCGCTACACCCGCCGTGAGGTTAGGTGGAGGAGTGACAGAGGACTCTCTTTGACCCCCTACGTCACGAAAATCAATGATAAGCTCCCGAGGCAATTCCACACTGTACTGGGGCATCGGGGAGAGTCGCGCCTGTTCGGGTTTTGGAACAGCCGGGTTGTACTCAATGACTTCTCCTTCCTCATCATTCAGTGCGTCATCTACAACTTGAGATCCCTTAGCCAGCAACCATTTTCCATTAGCAAGTAAACCGGCGTTTTTGACTTTTTGTTGTCGTAATTTATTAAAAGCCTTTTGAATGGGAATGAGTCGCTCAATTGTAGACTGTCCCCAGAAATGAAACCCGTCTTCTCTTTCGGTAAATTTCACATAAGGGTAGACGTTCTTTCCAAAATCATTTGGAAACTCGGTCATCATGGCGAGTTCGTTTTCAACCACAACAACCACTAACCCGTCCTCATACTGAGCGTTGGGTTTCATCATGAAGGTTTTGACGAGAACCGACCCATTAATGGAATCATCCTGAGAAATCTCCGCACCTCTTAGAGCGGTGAAAACCGGGGAAGCCATTCTATCAATAAGCTTCTCATACTCAGTTTTAATTTCTGATTTTGGTTTTCCTATCTTCCCTTTGAGATGAGGATAAATCGCCTCTACTTCTGCAATAGGAAGAAAGTTTCTCTCAATAAGGTAGGGTTGATCGCGGGTTTTAGGAATCGCCTCACTACCAGGGAGAACAGCAAACGCACTTAAAGCATCTGATCTCACCTCACCCATGAAAATCTTTTCTAACTTTGGAATCCCCTCTTCATCTACAAGGGTCTCGCCATCTTCCTCTGCCTCTCGAATGGACTCGCCTGCAATGGGATCCCATACTGTACGGACAAACGCCGTACCCGTAATGAGCATGAGCATAATCATGCGCTCATACTCCTCACTCATGTCAATTTTTCGCCAAAGGTAGGTTAGAGCTTTGTCTGCTCTTTTCGCCGCTGCTACGTCCTCATCGTCTGGGGTATTGGGGATGACTTTTGCAATCGGATTAGATTTAGTAATCTTTGCATGCCGTGCGTCAATAAAGGAACCAATCCGATTAATGGTCAGGGGTTGTTCTTCCCTACTCATTTCCAAAGCACCCGAACGAAGATTATAAGAAAGATTCTGATAGCCTAGATAATAGGCAAGATTCACAACCCATTGAAACTCTTTGGGTCTACGCTGGGACAACCTCTCATCATGAAGCGTATTAATGTATTTCACCCAGCCACTTTGAGTGACGGGAAGGTCGCCTTTTTTACTGTGCTTCGGTAACTTAATCTCTGCCATATCAATCTCCAGACATGGCTGGGGTCTAGCCCCTTAGCTCTTAGGAAAGACTCTACAGTGCTACGTGATCTTTTTTGACTATTTTCGGTGGGATCACGGCAGTTTTCCTATTAATTTCTGCGGTGTGAAAATCCCCAAAGTGTTTGGCCATTATCCTATCTAACAACTCGCTGCGCTCTTTTAGCGTAACAATTTCCTTAAAAACAATATACGCCAAAAGAAACCCCTCAACAACATAGTGCGTTATATATTGATCCATTTCTTCCTCTTAATCTTTCTTACTCCTAGTAACTTTACATGCTCCCACTCTTTTCTTTCAAGTGGGGTTAATGCCTCAATCTTTGGGTCTTTGGACGATTCAGGTTTTTTATCCGATGGGTATGTAATTTGTAATTGCATTTGTAGAGCGTCCAATACGTCGTCATGTTTCAACTGAGGGAAATGAGCGATTTGGTACTCAAGCTCAATGTGCTCTTTTTTGATGAAGATTTCTTTTGCCTCGAATTTGGGTTGAAGACCCTTAATTCTGGTCTCCTTGGATCTTCTATTATCCGTAGCCAGTTCTTTAACTGGAAAAACAAAATTCCGTTTCTCCATTTCGTAATTAAGTGTGTGCATAATGGCTTTTTCTAAAATGAATTTCTGCATTCCTACACACTGCATTGGGTAGCGTTCGGCTAACCTGAAAATCAGATCAATGACTTCGTTTAGATCAAGTTTTACCTCTAGGGCCTCTTGCACATACCAGTTGGAAAAATAGTCTACTCCCACCACGCAAATGCCAGTTGAGTCGGACTTGTACCCGCCTGACAAAGCGGGGTCCACGGTCATAAAGTAAATGAGTCCTGGTGGATTCTTATCGTAGTACTGAATGTAATCTTGCTTAAAAGTTTGTAACTCATCACTAATAGGAAGATTCTGGTACTGACAATTGAAGATGTATTGACCCTGTGTGTCGCGTTGCTTTTCTAGAAACTCTTTTGTTAAAACTTTAGGCATCAAAAGAGATCCGGGCTTAATCTCCCCATTACCGTCTATTTCGCAGGCGCTTTTCACCAATACGTCAAACTGGCTTTTTTCCTCCTCTAGAATATGCCCGTATAAATCGGCTACCGAATACCTAGTACCGTTAATGAAAATCTTTCCCCCTGGGTCTAGAATGGATTGAAGCATCCGGTAGTAGTTTAGGGTTTTTCTGATTTGGTCAGGGGTGTTGATATTGTTAAGGGAAACCACGTCGTCCAGATAGATCTGGTCAAAGTGCATCCCCGTTAACATCCCTCTCTCGAGAGAGCCAGCCGTAACAGTGGGTTCTTTTTTAACCTTAATTCTTTTTGAGACTACAAACTCATCCGGGGTCCACTTTTGTTTGGAAACAAAATTCCCGTAAAGGGCTTTTAATCTTTGGTTTTTTTCAAAGTGGTTTTTAATTTCATCTACATACTTACGAGCGTTTTTTTGTGTTTCAGAAACAATCAAAATCCGTACATCTGGATTTTGAACAATTGTGTGTGTCGCGTGTGCGACTGTACCCACCGAGGACTTGAAAGAACCCCGAGGCATGAGTGTTAGTTTTTTTTCTTTTGAAGAAGGTTTAGTTAAATGCCGACACAGTTCTCTATGGGGTTGAGGGGTCATTTTTGAAAACCCCATTACGTCCTTAGCAAAGAAGTAAAAGTCTTTGTCGGCCTTATGCCGGACCTTTTCAAGTTTCGTCGTCATCTGTATCTACGTCTTGAAAGAGTAGTTCGGCGTCTTCTGCTGGATCTTCTGAATCATCTTTAGATTGCATGATTTTAATCATCATCTCCAACGCCTTAATTCTCACCCTAAAGTCTACTAGTGTGTGCGGTTTTCCGTTTTTATCAAACTTTAGAACCTCTGCGTCTAAACAATCTTTTAACTTTTTAGCGACGTACTTCGCATCCACACCATGATCATTTAAGGCGGTTACTAGGGAGTTGGCTCGTTTCCACTCCTCTTTCATAGACTTTTTTACATAGTGTGAAATTTGGCTTTCTTCTGCGGCTTTTTTGAAATCTCCCTTGGTAACAAGTTCTGACACAAACTGTCTTTGCCATTCAGGGAGAGAATCAAATTTTGTTTGTTTCGCTTTTGTATTTAAAATTTCCTGAGACAGTGGAGCGCGCTTGAATGTTGGAACGTTATCAGACATATACGGAGTATAGGAGAAATAGAAATGCAATTCAAAGCTAAATCAAAAGCAGACCCTAATGTCATTAGGCTCAAAGATGGTGAGTCCGTTACGGGTGTCTTTCGTGGTGAACCCGTTGAATACTATCAACACCGTACTCCAGATGGCCAATACGTCCAGGCTGTACAAGGAGAAATGATGAATGGAAAGAAGCCTCAATTCCGATTTCGCTTAAATCTTTGCGTTAGAGGAGAAAATGGAGGTTTTGAAGCGAAAGTTTTTGAGAATGGATGGAAGGTTTACGAACAACTCGCTGCGCTGCAGGAGAGTGGTTATGATTTGGAAACAACTGTCATTAGGCTATCTCGTAAGGGTTCTACGGTCAGTGATACCGTATATACTGCTTTGCCTGTACCTAATGTCGTGCTTAGCAATGATAATCTTGCTAGCTTGGGGGCAGTTGAGCTAAAGGATTTAACCCCTGCGTTTGCAACTCCATCCCAACCGTTGAAACAACCTAATCCAGTTCACACAGAAAGTGACGTTCCTTTTTAGATGGATTCTAGACTAGAGCACAGACTCACGCTTTGGCATAAACAGATTGAAAAGATCCGAGAGTTGGAGACGGCATATCTCGAGTTAAAGGCTTCTGAGAAGGCTTTATATTCGGAGATGTTTCTCAAGACTCATGGGAAGAATCTGGCTGAGCGTGAGGCTCTAGTCCGCTGCTCAGATGAATGGGAGATGTTTATGAAAGGGCGTATTGAGGCTGAGAGTGCCTATAACCATGCAATGCGTCAATTAGAGTTAAAGAAACAGGCTTTCCAGGCAGAGTATCTTAGTTTGAAGATTGAAGCGGACGGCGTGAGGTAGTCTCGAGTCTTTCTAAACGTTTGTCGTGTTTGTCTAATTCTCTGCCTTGCCAGTTTGTTCTTTCAATCACTACAGCCACGTTTTGATTCAAATCCTTCACTGAGGCCGTTAAATCATCCAATGTCCTCATCCCCATGTACCCTAAAGCTGAAATCACTACATAAAACAATAGATGTATGTATTGATCCAACTTTTCCACATATTGATAATATCACCCGAGTGCGCTTAAGATAACCCCAATGGAATTATTGGTTGAATATATTCAAGATTCTCGGGCTAGAGAGGTCATTTTCTGGACTGTGATTGCGGTATCTCTTTTAGGATCAACCATGGATATTATTCAGTTTATTCAAATGATTAATGAATGGAGACGAAATGGAAGAAAAAAGACAACTCGTAATTGCCCTTCTACCCGCAGTAAGCGCTAAACATTCTGGCTGGGGACCTCGGTCCATTTACCATGAGGCGTGTAAGTGGGCTAAAGAGATTGAGCGGTACATGAATAAGGACTTTCCTACTTCTTCGGATACGCCCGAAGTTGAGTCCCCCCAGAAAGAGAAGCGCCGGGGATTTTCTGACCGCTTTCAAGCGCGGACTTAATCCGCTCACGGTCGGGCTCCCAGGTGACTAATTGTAGCTTATACTCTTGGGGGAGCAGGTTTTCATCAACCTCTAGGCGCTTCTTGCCGCCTGTAAGCTTAAATACTACCTGAGAGCCTTCAACTTGTGTCTTGTTGGATTGTTCAATAGCTTGCCTAATTCTTTCTTTCAACCGTTTTTGAAAGTTTTTACAGGCCCTAGAAACCTTTGCCATGTAATCGGCTTGCTTCTTCCAATGCTCCTCTGCGGTTTTCATTCTGCCTAGAATGAATTGTAAGTTATCCGCTTTGGTTGTTAGTTCTGAGGAAACTTGGTCTAGAAGTTGTTCCACCTCTGGAGACAACTCACCGTTATTTTCTAAAATGTTTTCTTCTAGTTTATTGGCTTCGTGTAATAGGGTTGCTAAGTCACTCATGGCTTATCCTTTAAAATAGTGTTGAGGTTGTTGGACATATCAGTCAACTCGGCTATTCCACATGTACAACCATCCATATCCATTGCTTCACATTCGTAGTAATGGTGCCCTTTTTTAATATGCAGTGATTTATTTAGCACTTCTGCGATGTATTCCAATGAATATTGCCGGTTCATTCTTTTGGTGCCCTTTTTTGGTCTCCATACTCCGCGCTTAATCGCACTCTCTCGTAACCACTTCTCGTGATTTGGACAAAGATTAGTTTTCTCTGCGTAACCGGATTCATACTTGCACTTAGGACACTCATCGATGGATTTCATACTTCCTTACACGGCCAGCTTGGCTTTTCGTTCTGCTCTGGTTTTTTTACCATGACATTTTTTGCACAAAGCTTGTAATCGGTCAGAGGGAACAAATAATCTTTGTATGTAGTCGGGGCCACCGACTTGCCCGACAGGTTCAATGTGGTCAATGGTGACTTGAGGTACTGGAGAGCCCTTTGAATCGCAATCTTTTCCTTCACAGTAGTAAAATCCGTCATCTCTTAATGCCCGTTTTTTTGCTAGCCGTCTAGGGTAAGACCAAGACCATACCTGTCTTACTGCCTTGTGTATTTTTTTTAGGTCATCTGGAGAGAGACCATCAATTTTCTCAACTGCCTTTTTTTTGGCTATTTTTCTATCCTTGTAAACAAGACATGAAGACCTTTTGCCAGATTCTCAATATTGTTATCTGTCCAACCCTCAGATTTCAACACATCCCCATAAACCGTAAGAAATACTTTTCCATTCAAACGCATATTAATATCTGACCCACCATTATCGATTCGCTTCAAAGTGCCTTCCATGTGTGGTGTTTTAGTTTGTTCAATTATTTCTTCTTTCATCTCATCCTCCGTAGATTCACATAATAATCCCCAGCCCTGCAATCACATCTCCAAACAGTCATTACGATGGGATCTGGCTTCATTATCAACCCCGGGGTTTCCTCGCAAGCCATACACCCTTGTTGTGGAAAATTCTCAGAACTCACTTGTTTGGTTTTGAAGTCTGAGAGCTTAGGCGCAGTGCGCATTTCACAAATAAAGTAAGTCACTAATTGTGCGAGTTGATAAGCGGGTTGATACTCAAATCTTCTCCAAACCTGTTTCATGAATTCTTCAGGAAAGTATTTAGGGCCAAAATGGTTTTGGAGTTTGGTCATGTTTTCTTTGAATTCGATTTCAGTCATTTTAGGAATCCAAACACGTCTGGGGTTTCTTCTTCGGGCTGTAGCCAGTCAGTCCATTGTCCCATGAAGGTTCCAAAGTACATTATTTTGTCTTTCTCGCGATTCTCTTTTTTCATGGCTAAGTTGAAGTTCTCAATTGCCTTCAAACAACTCTCATACTGTGCTCGTGACTTGATTGTTTTACGAGCCACGCGAAGCCCTTGGCTTTTACCTCTCTTGCGAGGGAAGGCTTTATAAAGCGCTTCGTAATCAAATTGCTCAGTTATCTCTTTCCATTTATAGCTACACCTAGGGCACTGCATAATCTCATCCTTTTTTTATCAGGTAAGCTTGAGTAGTTGATTTTTTTTATTTAAGCCAACGGGGCTTTACCCTAAAGAAAAAAAACAGAAAAAAAAAGAAATGACTGGTGAGGGAGCAAAGCGACCGAATGAGCGACGCCGCCTAAAGGCGGAGCGAAAACACCTTACTGGAGGTACTAGATTGATTTATACACAACTTATTTTTTAGCCTGTCAATCTAAACCAGACTGTTAACACTTCTTAACAATTCATATCCAATCAAATCAAAGACTTATTGATGCGCAGCGTGTTTACTCGGCGAGTTCTTTTTGCTATTCAATCCTCTACTCATCCTTCACCCCCGGTAGCCCATTAGACCAATTGCCGGGGGTGTCCTATTTAGGGGGAATAATGGATCCATTATGGTTTTTAATAGGGCATACTACTTCAGTGCCTAATATGCAGAAGCCCATCAGAGAATCATCACCTAAAGACGCGGGGATCCGGCGGACCAAACGAGACGTGGAACCTCATCCCAGTGTGCAGAAGGCACCATCAAGAGTTTCACCAAAAGGGCATAAACTACATGTCCGAAACGTACCCATGCGTTCTGAAGTTTCTCGAGGAGAATAAATGGCAGAAATGTCCCTTAAGGAAACGGTGGATTCATTAATCGGAATATTAAGCGAAATTAACATTGTGGCTCAAAACAACCACCCACCATCTAATCAGTTTGCGACTTGGGTGGAGAACAGGACTGAAGTTGCCTTGAAGAGGTTTTCACCGTCACGCCAGATACGTCATCAAGATTCGCATAATACAAATCTCCAGAATCCAACTCACACTCATAAAACAAAACCCCATACTCCATAACCACATCTAAAACGCGACAATCCAAAGGACCATCAGCCAGAAGAAGAATAACGTTTTTACCCTTAAAGCGGGATGAACCTGGGTTGGCCATGCTCGATTTCAGTAATCCCCTGCGTCCATTTGAAATATTTTGTTAATGGTCGATAAGAAAGCCCCTCCGAGTATGGAGAGGCAATATAACCACAACAATGAGCCCATAGAGTTAATCGATCTGAAATCCTTTCATAATGTGTCTCTGCTCTGTGTAAATGTCCAATGACAACGTTGTAGTTAAATCCAAAATCTTGAAGATGAGGAGCAAGCTTGGTGCGATGCCCATGAGTGAAAACAATATTCCCTTCAATAAAAGGCTCTCTACAATCATGAATCACTTCAACTCCAGGGAAATCCCAAAATTGTTTTGTAGAGATAAAGGGAAGTAACTCAGGAGCCTTAGACTTGACTAACTTATCTATGCGTGGCGTGTCATGATTTCCCACAAGTTGAATGAGTTTTGCTTTTGGACGTTTCTTTCTTAATTGTTTCCAAAACTCCGTAAGAACACCATAGGCTTCTAGAATCTCATCTTGAGGATTAATGATTCGGTGAGGAAACCTTGACCAGGAAAAGCCGTCATACGCATCCCCCATCTGAATAATTAGCTGAGGCTTAAAGATAGATATTCTGTCAAGTATTCTTGAGAAAACACGTTTGTCTATGAACGGAGCATGTATATCTCCGATGCACAGAATTCTCACACACTCATTGTGAATGGAACTTACAAATAAATCACCTAATGGATTTTTGACGATCTATACAAGGAAAGGCTTTTATTGTAATTTTTTTTTGTGACTAATCTTTCTAACGCCGCTAAATCATCCTGGTTAGTTTTAGATGGCCAAACGCCTGGGTCAGCCAGCATTACTAATGCTGCATCAGAAGTTTTACCTCGAAACCCTCAGCGAAGGGGTTTGATTTTAACGAATAGAAGTGCAACTGAAATCTTTATTGCCATCGGAGAAACCGCCCAAGCAAGTAAAGGGATTGTACTGGGATTAAATGGATCTTTAGTCATGAATGCTGATTTTTTATCTACTGAAGCCATTTCCATTGTTACAGCATCCGGTGCATCGACAGTGACCTATCAGGAGTTCCATTGAACTACAATTATGGAGTTCAACTTGAAGGACACGATAACTTTGTTGATGGGCTTAATCTCACTCGAACTGGAGCGTCTACAGTTGCTATTTCTACAGGATCTTGTCGAGACAGTACAAATTCAGACGTAATTGAAGTCACTGCAACCATCAATCTAGATATGAGAATTGTTGGATCTGCCACTGGAATTATCAGTGGGACTCAAATTGCATCAGCTTGGTATTGTTGTTGGCTTCTTAAAAATTCCACAACAAAAGCAGTAACTGGGATTTTGGATTTAAGTTTTTCTAATCCAACCTCATCTTCAAACATTAGTGGATTTGATTTGAAAAAAAGAGTGGGTTCTGTTTATCAAGATGCAAATGCTGATATTCAAAGATTCCATCAATCAGGTCCTAATGAGGTGAAGATTTATTCCTGGGATACATCAAATAATCCTGTAGAGGTTTTATCTGGTGGGAATGCCACAGCAACCACTTCTGTTGGAATATCCGCTACTGCCCCACCTTCAAACATGATGGTGATGTGTACTTTGCAGTTTACAAACGCTGCATCAGTATCATCTGACAGCGGGTATGTTACGGGTCCTTCTTGGAATCAAAATGCAATTAGAAGAACTAAGCCAGGTATATTGGCAACCAATCATAGAGAAGCGGGAATCCCAATTTTGACAAAGGGATCTCAAAGCATCGGATATCAAGTGACCGATGGGAATGATAGTTTGGATATTATTATTACTGATTATTACGAGCTTTTATAATGCCAACATATACAGGTGTCATTGAAACCAGCAGCGGCGATTTGTTAAGGTGTGGATTTTCTGATTTTACAATTAACTCAGCCACAGAAGAATTAAGAACCGATGTCCCTTTTCCGGGGAAAAGAAAAAACAACTCTAGTCATTCAACATTTCACCGATGGACTGGATCCGCTTGGATTGAGGTTTCAAATACACCGGCACTTAGTCCACTGGAGTCTTTACAGGTACAACTTAACGCCCTAGAGGCAAGAGTAGATGCCTTGGAGAATCCTTAATTTCACAATGAAATACCGCATTAAATATAACCCAATCATTTCTCAGTACATCGCCCAAAGGCGATTTTTGTTTTTCTTCTGGATTAAACTAGGGTTATTTAGTTCTCAGCAAGGTGCTGAGAGGTGTTGTTTGAATCACCAAAAAAAAATAAAACCACAGATTATTTGGAAAAGTTAACACTTCTTTTCTAGCTTTTTATTTGTTCATTAGTAGAACGAATAAATGGCAAAAAAACTAACAGAAAAAAAAGCAAAGAAAATTCTCAAAGACAATTCCATAAAAGGAAAACCTTTAACCAAAAAACAAAAGGGATTTTTTGGTGCAGTAGCCGGTGGTAATAAACCCATTAAAAAGAAGTAAATAATGAAGTGCCCCACATGCGGTAGCCCGGTTCGGGTTGAAGGGAAAACAACTCAGTATTATGTGCCGGTAACATCCGATGGATCTGTTGCTCGGGACGTTGAGCGGGCGGCTGAGAACTGGGCAGACGCAAACTACAATCACAGCATGACATCTCTCGCTGAATCAACATGGGGTCCAATCGCAGCTAAAGAAGGCTTTATCGCAGGCGCAAAGTGGGCCACAGAGCACCAGTCAGTTGATCGGTGTCCTTCATGTGGTTTAAAAAACAATACCCAAAGCGGGTCTGGGCAGTGATTTATGTCGCGGACGATCTTAAAAGTTTTTGTGAGAAATGGGGCCTTGAACTCTTCGACCCAGCGAATTGCTCGGTCTGCCAGAAACCACGTGAACTCAACCGGCCCTTCCTCACCAAGAAAATGGCGGGAGTCATGATAACCCAGTGCTGCAAGTTCGAGCGCGTGATGGTAGTGGTGAGCCGGACCGGCGGCTTGCCAGAACCTTTTGAGGATATTCCGATATGCGACTAACAGAGGAGAAGTCAGGTGAGCAGGATTAAGAGAATACGTGAGGCAAACGAACGTAAGAAATATGTTGAACGTTGCGCCGATGATTCCGCTAGTTGGCAGAGTCAGATGACTAAAGACACCGATTTCCTCCTGGCCGAGATCGACCGCTTAACGGCAGTTGATCGGGAAAGGCCAGATGTTTACAAAATGGCGTTTGAGCAAATGGCAAGCGATGTTCTTTGTGCTCTATCTGGTTTGGGTCACTCTACGCCCGAAGAAGGGTACGTCAATTCGCCATGGCTTGTTAAGGGCGATATTGAGCGGGCTTTGCGCTCAACAGATTCCCCATCAGTTGATCGAAAAACCGTTCAAGAGGCAATTGACAAACTGAATGACCTTGGACACTCAAATCTTGAGAGTGATTCTGAATTTAACCACAATTTCGGTGCTGGTATTTTGTGGGCCGCATCTCATTTTAGAGTTCGTGTTTTGGGTAAGAGAGAAACAGATTCGAAGTCAGTTCATCAGAAGGAGAAGGAATGAATCTAGCAATATTATTTACAGCCCATTGGCTTGGTGACTTCGTTCTACAGACCGATGCAATGGCTCAAGGAAAAAGCAAATCAAATGCGTGGCTTACAAAGCACGTTTTAACCTACGGCGCTCTCATGACCGTGGTAGGCATTCTAATCGGTCATCCATGGATTGGTTCGATCAACGCCACGGCCCATTGGGTGACTGACTATTTCACGTCCAGGTGGACCTCGAAACTCTATCAGGCTGGAAAGCGGCATGATTTTTTTGTAGTGATTGGCCTAGATCAACTTCTACACGCGCTTGTGTTGATTTGGTCTTTGAGTGTGTAACAGATCTGCAACCTGTATCCAGAAAGAGGTAGGTAATGGAATTCAACGAAGGTGACCACGTCATCATAAAGCTGGAATTACAGGGCATCAAAGCTCAAGTTAAAAAGGCAATCATGTCTCAGGCTGAGGGGCTTGCCGCCATGGTGGACCAGGAAGTAGAGAGAATGTGTCAACCCAATGTGATCCAGTCTTTAATGAGGGACGAGATCAAAAAGTGTATCGAGCATTCTCTTGCATATGGAGACGCTCACAGATTAATCAGAGAGCAGGCCGAGGCCGCTGCCAGCGAAGCTGTAAGGAAAAGTTTTGGATTATCCCGCAAAACAGATCCCAAATCACTTGAGCAGGAGAAGAAATGAGGCTAGCTCGTGATGTAAACAAGAAAGACTTTTCCCGCAAAGACATCGCCAGACTGAAAGCGAAAATCGCGATCAGGCAAAGCGGATGTTGGGAGTACGTTGGCTCTGTCGACAAGATCGATGGATATGGCAATTTTTATATTAACGGTCGTAAATTCCGGACACACCGAGTGATGTTTGCGTATTACAAGCGCGACATTCCGGCCAAAAAGATCATATGCCACAAGTGTGACAACAGGCGTTGCTGCAATCCCGATCACTTATTTATTGGGACGTCGAATGACAACTATCTTGATGCCCTTAAGAAAGGGAGAATAAAGATCAAATTGAAAAGTAAAAAAGCGTGGGCGGTTCGACGCATTGTAGCCGTCGCCAGAGAGATTTCTGAAAAGAAATTGCGTGGTTCTATTTATGACGACTTACGGGCGGCAATAGTTGAGTACGATCGTTACACAGGGAATATATGATTATGAAACGTACGCGTGATTCCGAAACTGTGGGGCAGGAAAAGTTATGATGGGGGTATGTCAGCCCAGAACTATGGATTCAAGTTCGCATTGGGAAGGTGACAGACCGGCGCCGGTTCCTCGTTCGACTCGGGGTGCCCTCTCCAAACGTACGACAGGCGTCAATACAGTTAAGCGAGGTGAGGGGTGAACCATATTGACCTACTTTTGGATTTAGAACGCCATGTACGGGATTACGATAAAATAGTCTGGCGCGAACCAAATTTGAGTGGCTGGGGCGGGAAGGGAGGTCTCGGGAGCCCGGACCTTTTGGCGGTGAAAAAATCCTACTCGCGTCCCGATTGGCACGTTTATGAGGTAAAAGCCACGCAAAGCGACTTACTCTCTGATCTCAGGAAAAATAAATTTGAACGCTATTACCCGCTGTGTGAGCGTTTGACATTTGCCGTGCACCATTCAGTGGACTGGAGGAAACACCTAACTCCAGTCCCCGGCGTCGGGATCATGGTGTTCACCGAAAAAGGCAGATGGCATACGAAGCGCGCAGCTCGCAAGCACGGGGGGCCGTATCCCGACATTGATGGCGTTGCAATGTCTCTCATGTTCGGTCGCATGTCCGAGAACGCCAGGGACGCAAACGGACCGAGACTGAGCCGGTTAGAAGCCGAGAGAGCGCGTCTTGCAAAAAGGGACATCGATAGCTTGTGGTGTGCCGCTAATAAGTTTATTTCCGAAAAAGCGCGAGACATTCGAGCCAAGGATGCTGAAGTCGAATTTAAACTCAACAAACTGGAGCGACTACAGGAAAATACAAACAAACTAGCGAAAGAGAAGGCGCTTCGTGACATTCAAAAACTGCTGGGGCTTGAGCATCGATGGCGGATTCTGGAACCAAAAGATGCGCTCGAAGAGGTAATCAACGAAACACTTGGAGCTAAGTTCAAGGAAATACGAGAAAAGGTAAAAACCGCAATGCGCCTAACAGCCAACAACTCTGGAGGACGGGATGAGTGAAACGATGTACTTAGTTTATGACCCATTAGATGGTGATCACCAAGAGTGTAAAACGCTCAAGGAAGCTCAAGAAAAAGCCAAAGAACTTATCGAGAGTTACATTGAATGTTGTGATGGCTGGCCTCAGGAAATGGAATCGGACGGTGTAAAAATATACCTGCTCCTAGAACAGTCTGAAAAGTACGACGTAAAGAAGCGCGAGGACTACGATCCAGATGATTGGATCAACATCGGTGCAGATCCAGAATGGTCTGAAATGTGCAGTTATCAGATGGAGCCAGTCAGCAAGAATCGCACAACAGACGTTAAAACTGTTAAGCGAGGTGAGGGGTGAGATTTAAAGAAGCGATTGTTCAATGCAAATTCTGCAAGCGGGACATTCACCTAAAAAAGATATGGGGGAAGGTCTTTGGGGAGTTCTGTATCCAAGGTAAATGCAAATGCGGAGCCGACATATCTTTCGGAGTCGAGTTCGACGTCATGGGTCGTCCGCCAGAAAAGCGTAAAAAATGACCGATCAGGACCGCATCAACACAAAAATACTAGGACTTCTTCAGTGGGCGACTCAACATCTCAAACCTATGAAGAATGTCCGCGAGTCTATTCAATATAAAGACATTATGCGGGTATTGGCGGTATTTCCTGATGATATGACAGCAATGATGTCTGGAACTAAGGCCCGCGAGGCCCTAATTGCGGACATCGAAAAATGCATGGACATGAACTCAGATAACGAGTCGGCGTACCGATGGATTCATGACCGACTAACAGACCACAAATCAGGAGTACGGGAAAATGACAGTTAAAGCATGGATAAAAAAGAGAAAAATCAGAGCTTTATTTGAGGCCGAGATTTCCGACTGGGATTTAGAATTTTGGAATGAAAAACGCATAGCCGAAAATCTTCGCATAGAAGCTGAGATCGTCGCACAAAAAAAACTACGTTCATATATTGAAGTTGAAATGAACCGCGGAGAGATTGAAGCTGCAGCAAAAACCGCTCTGTATGAAATCTTAGAGGATGCTGAGTTTAAGACCGGGCTCAAGCAAGCGGTTCGAGATTCGATTAAGAACAAATTCATGAACTATTTGGACAACCTGGGTAGATAGTGAGTAACAGACCTGAAGTCAGGAGTACGGGAATGATTGGCGAATTGCTCAGGCTATATAGAAATGTCCACAACATCGGTGTAAGAGAGTTCTCGAAGCGTATTGGTGTATCAGCCGCGACCATTAGCCGAATAGAACGAGGCAAGCCAATGAATCATTACACTATGCTCAAATTAATCATGTGGTTGTTTAATAAACGGGCAACAGGCTAATCGTCTGTTTAATAAATTAAGGAGAAACGAATGGCACAAAGACGAGAATTGGGACGAATTGAGGCAATTAGCGATGACGACACCGGAATGTACCGGATGAATGAAATCGACAGCCTACCAAACTGGGTTGACGACTATGTGAAGTCGGATTTCACATTCAATGAAGCAATGGATTACGCGGGGGCAATAATCGAACGCGCCCGTAAAGCCCGACGCAAGTACAACGAGGCGAAGCACCACGATGCGCAAGCAGGGGTGTAGGTGCGAATGCGGGTACCGCTGTGGCGGACCTGGGCGTTGTGAATTGTCGATTGATGAGTGTCTATTGAAGGACGACGGCAAGCACTTTGTCAGGGACTGTGAACACGATTTTTCAGGCCCACTGGTAGAGTTCAAAATGCCCGGAGGAGGCGGAGGGGCCTCAGTCCATTGTCAGAAATGCGATATGAGCGCCATGACCCATGATGAGTGGTGTGGGCCGTAGAACAGTTTGTCCCACAGGTGTACGGTAAGTTTTTATGAGGCGGCAGCACGGAAGGACGTGCAGACAGGGTTGTAAGCTGCAATGGGGTCATGCCCAGAGAGTCACCCCGACGGGGTAAAAGTGGCGACAGACGACGGTCGATAAAGCCTGTAGTGACTCAAGCCGGTATCAAGCCCGGCCCGCCTCACCCTTTTTACAGCATTGGCTGTAGGTCAGTGTTCAGCGACAGCATATGCTGTACACCAGATCATACCCCTGTTACCCGCGACCAACAGTTCTAATCTCTGCTAAACAACCTTAATCCTATTTTTTTTTGTAAATTTTTTCTAAGTCACTAACTGACTATAATGTATATATAACTAATATAGTTAACTATTGGGAATCGTTATTTTTTTGTGGGGAGTTGAGGAGGAGCGGTGTCTTATATTAAGAGTAGCGGTATTCATCCTAGGTGGGGTAACTGCAGGGCGGGGCGTCATGGGATTGCTGGTCGATAACTATTCACCCAACCAAAACTAACGCACATAGGTCATTCTCGAATACGCCTCTGGGAGCGCACAAGCGCGCGTCTTGGATATAATATACACCTATAGTCATAGGATTAGTCATCTCGCCAGTAGACTGTGTTCTAAATGACACACATCCTCAGTTGTCTTCTTCTTTAGGTAACAAGGATCCATCAATACTGAAGTGGTCTAGATACATTTGCTTAGGTCTATAGCTAGTTGAGCTATACGTTTATCGGTATCCACCTCAGTTGTCTTCTTTCTTTTCGGGGCGAGTATGGCTTGATAACACAGGCTTCCACACGCCTATCTCGGTCAATAATCTAATGGCTTCTTCTCGATGATCATCACACATAGGACTAGGATACTGACATTTAGGACATTCAATAGGATCACTCACCAATACACTCCTATTAATAGTCCTACAATCAATCCAAAGGAATATACTCCAACATTCCAGGCTACATCTGTCCAACTCTCAAGTCTCATATACTCTCTCCTTAGCTGTCTAAGTAATGTAAAGTGACTAAAAGATCTACAAGTTTAATATCTTATTGTAATCTCAGGGGTTTCTCTCTTTTCGGGCCAAGTATGAGTAGGACTGTCAAACTGTTTAACATTATGCGTTGACGTATGGCATTCAGAATGGCATAACGCATGGCATTCAATATGCAATAACCCATGTGAAGGATGAGTAACAATGAAATACCTAATGACACACTGTAACCGACCATTATTGAACGTTATTATATTACTGTATGCGTCATGGTTGTCAGCTGCAGTGATTCTACTGGTTAGGAGTATGGGATGAAAGAACTAGAACCTACCCGATATGGGATTGAAACGGTCATCAAGCTGTATTCAGACAATTTTGAAGGGGCATTGATGTCTTGGTCTGCCTATAAAGAAGTCAGACTCCAGATGTCCACCGGAGACTTCCACACACATCGCATTGAAGTCACCACAATCGACCTTAATGAAGACGATGTCTTAACCCTTGCAGACATAATTGAGGAGTAAACAATGAGCATACGTTCAATAATTATATTCACAGGAAATAGAGAGATGTACGGGGCCCAGACTTTCCGAATTTATAAACACTCGGACGGCTATCCCACTGGAGTCTTGCCTCAACTAGCTCAAGCCATTGAAAAGGCTCTAACTCAGTGTCACCTAGACACCCTCCGCTGGAAGCGGATCGGCGGGAGAGAGTCTAAACCTAATGCCGGTCAATTAACTTCTCTGTTTATTGGGGAATGTGCCTCAGTCCACGGTCTAGGGGCTATTCTAGAGGGGCAGAGCGAGAAATTCACACCTAAAGCTCTAGGCATTCAAGAAGACCTAGAATGGATTTACATTGTAGACCTCAATAAACGCACTGTCGGGGTTTACGGGGGGGGATATACAGGAAAGCCTCCTCAGCATGCCTATAAACAAGGCGTAGTTGATCCACTAAAATACGCCGAAAGTATTCGTGATGAGCATCAAGCACGCGAACGGTCGAAAATTGAGAGCGCTATAAGCGACCTTCGTTTCCTTGGGTTCACTGTCTTAGAAAAGAAAAAACGCAAAAATAAAACAAAACTGAAAGCGGTGAAAGCATGACCCTACCCATACTATTCAGCGTACTGATTTTAATATCCGCCCGGTGCAATGGGCTTGTGAAGGAGTGAAGAACGATGTTTCATCTTAAAGTTTGGAGAATACCTAATCCACCAACGGCAAACGGTGATCAAAGACTTGTTTTTGAAATATCAGACGAGACACCGGAACAGTGCTTCGACGAATTTCAAACTCGAATGTGTGATCGATATTCTAACTGGAAGTTTGTCGAAGAGATCGGGTCAGACGACGGTGTTTATCGCGTAGCCGGAAAGGCGGGGTTCTGTCCTGCAGGACATCGAGATCGACCTATTAAACAAGTAACTATTGACCTTGAATTCTACTGCGTTGGATTGATTGACGCCGTAAACAAGGTCATTGGAGCGAAGGAGTGAAGAAAATGAGTAAACTAAAACACACGCCAGGACGATGGAATATTAAGACTGAAATATTCAACGACAGAAATCATCCAGTCTTATCTATTGAATGTGGCGACGTAGCAATAGCGCATGTTTTTTGCAATGACCAAAGCGATGATGGTATGGACGAAGCAAACGCCCGACTCATCGCCGCGGCACCTGAGATGCTCGAAATGTTGAACACTGTCGCCGAGGGCATGAACACCGTAGCCGACAACGCTCCTTATTGGACTAAGGAGCAAATCGTGGAACATGCAATGCAGATACAGTCTTTAGTTTGCGAACTGGAAGCCAAAGCAGAAGGACAAGAAGAAAATGACTAAATCAAAAAACACCCTGCTCCATGATCTCCGAAACGAGCTTCAATGCATCCTATACGGAAAGGGCTCAGTCGCTCGAGTCAACAAACTTAGAACTGAATTCGAAAGAATCGGAGCAATAGAAGACTATCGAATCGAAATCCTGAATGCTGCAGAGATCTCTCGAGACAACGAGCGCTTTGCTGCAGTCATGGAATACGAAGCTGCAGAATTCGCCCTTTGCGAAAGCTGTCAGTCTCAAGAAGCCGAACACAATGGCCTATGTAATGAATGTGAATCAAATAAAGGAAGGGATGATAAATATGCGTAACTTAATACTAATTCTGTTTATAGCGACAGGATGTGGGACTGCAAAAGTGGATGAATGGGATCGTGATGATCACATCGCTATGGAAAACTATCGCAGGGATATCCACGAATGCCGATTGACCCTACATGAAATGGGATACAAGGAGCTATCCCGGACCATGGTGGACGACTGTTTAGGATACAAAGGCTATAGAGATGAGTTTTTGACTCCTAGACTCTACACGGGAGCGCGTGGTGATAAAAAAAATTAGTCTAATATTACTTTTATGCACAGGATGTAATGACTTCACTATTACTGATTTCAATGGTGAGAGTATTCCCTGTGATTATCAATTCACTGAAAACGAGACGGTTAAAAACGGTGTTGTTGAATGCGAGTATTTACAAGTTAATGCCGATTACGTGACTATTGAAAACGTAACATTCCACACTAAATACATAGGTCTAAACGGTGGGTTTAGAGGGTTAGTTGTTAGAAATTCTTTATTTGAAAACATCTCTGGCACTGATCAAGACTCAGCCTATGCAGTAGGGATAAACAACCCGGGTAAAGATTGTGAAATTTACGACAATACTTTCAAGAATATCTACCGTCAACCCCACCGAAATGGAGTAGGTGAGGGGGTTGGAGTGTTGGTCTCTAAAGGTTCGAGTTGTGTGATTAGGAATAATCGTTTCATAAATGACGTATTTGAGGACCATTCATACGGTATATGGGTCGCTGGCGGAGCTTATGCTGACATTTACTCAAATTACATTGAAGGGTTTGAATACCCTATTGCGAGGGTTAAATGATTCATAAGAGACTAAAAAGTAAACCCGAACCAGAGGATAAAGAACTAGTCCAAGGAAAGGTGCCCGTCTCTTTGAAGCGTGAAGTGGAAAAGAGTTTGGGTGCCTCCACTTGGTCTGAATTCTTGGAAGCTTGTATGGAGGAGTTTTTGAATGAAATCCGAGAAAAGAAAAATTGAAGCCTGTCCTCAATGCCTCAAATACAAACAATATTGGATTAATGAGGTCTGCTCCGCTTGTGCGAAAAGAAATGAGCTATTTGGTGGGGTAAAAGTGATAGCTGAGGCTCCGCGTTTTGAATACCGAAAACCCCTCTGGGAGAGGATTGACGATAATGGGATGGCCATTCTTATTGCGTTTTGGATCTTTTGGGCTTGTGTACTGTATTTTGGAAACAATCATGACCCAGAAATTCACGTTTTAGAACAATCGGTTCAAAATTAAACGACGTGACTTTTGATCGAGTTGATCGAGTAGAAACTGAAAGTCATCTGGGTTAGTGCAGATATAAAGGTCCATTTGTTCTGGAGTTAAGGAGTAGTCTTCTTCATCTTTTCTTGGATCATTACACTCTCCCCCAGACGGATGGACATAAGTACATAATTCAATTTGGAGGTTAGCTGTCTTGCAAGAGCTTATTAAGAGACTCAATAGCAGAACGAGCACGCTTGCGTTTTTCTTCAAGAGGAAGCTCCTTTGTTTCTTTGAGTTTTTTAATGGCAGTGTGAACAGAGTTTTTGAATTCTTTTTTCTCTTCCTCAGGAGACTTTTTGAGATCCCTTAGAAAAGGTAAAAGTTGTAACAATAACTTACCAATGAGAATGATTACCTCAATCACTTACTTACCCGTCCTTGTGTGGCTTCTCCTTCGTGGAGATATCGCTGCGTTTAAGTTTACCACATGGATCCCGTTTAACTATTGGTGGTTAGACAGTCAGTTGTCTTTATTAATCCCATTAGTGAACCACCTATGTGGGATCCAAATGGTTTATGCCCCTATTGATTTGCATGTGGATTTAGAGGACTTGGGTCTGACTGTCATTTTAACAGTCAGTTGCCTATTGACTTCGGCGCTTTTTCGCAGCGCGACCAAAAGATTCATTTAGTTGATCGCCAAGGGACTTTGTTGGCTTTTCTGGAGCAGAAGGTCGTTTCTTTTTCTTCTTTGGGGGCTGATATTGATCAGCATTGCCTGGAGTGAGCAGACCCATACTTGCGGTCTTCTTGTTAATGGTCTCTCTCATGTCTTCCCAAAAACCCTTTTTCTTTCCCATCTACAATTCCTTTTGTAATTAGGGGGCCTAAGCCCCCCAACAAACTAATCTACAGGAAGCAATTTATCGAGGAATCCCTCTGCTGCCCCAATCAAAGTATCATCCCACGTTTCTGAAGATGATTCAGCTAGTGCCTTAAGAGGAGGAAGAACAACGTACTTCACTACTCCGTTATAATACTTGGTTGACTTAAACACACTTAGGAGTGCTTCTTTAGCGTCCATTAAAATCCCCGTTTCTTTGTTTTCTTCTTACGCATGACCTTTTTGCGTTTCGCTACTTTCTTCTTTGCTACTTTCTTCTTTTTTCGTGGCATAACGTCTCCTTATTTTTTTGTCTGCCGAATGAAAACTATCCAACAAATACAATATAAAAACAACAACTACCCAGACCCAACCGGGATCAGATACGGCTTTATACAATTCAACTCCCCCCCCTGGATCCAACATAACAACCTCTTCATATTAATTATGGGACACGTTTTGTTAGGGTCAAATTCATAGTGTCCATAGATCTCCCAATTAGGAATGTCATAGGAGTATTGAATCGATTGAATGAAATAAGACAAAGCTAGAAATTGTCTAAAGTAGTATTTGCCGTTGCCCACTAAACACACACCAATGGAATCGTTGTGCCCCTTAGTATGTGCGCCTTGTTCATTCAATGCACGACAAAATGGATACTTCACCGTCTCACCATTCGATAAAATCACCGCGTGGTAGCCGATTTTTCTAAATCCTCTTTTTTTATGCCAATCCTCTATTTCCTGTGCAGTTGTTCCATGTTTCGACGCGGAGCAATGAATTATGATTCGCTTAGGTTCCATCGGCTCTCGTATTTTTTAATTAAATCCTTTTCGTCCTGACCCTGAGGATAAGCCCACATCCCCACCTTAGGACACTCGAGTAGTTTCTCCTGAGGAGTAAGCCTATTAAACCTCCCCAACTCCTTTAACTGGTCCACACACACACTCACAGGCCCGTCCTTCGTCTCTGAGGGCTCAAGTAGGCTGAAGTGTACCTCTATCATCTCCGCAATCATTAGAGAGGCTTTGAGCGGCTTATCCCAATCTGGATGCAAAGGATTTACATGAGAGGAAAATCCAGTCAACGCATTGGGCCATTTCTTTTTTATTTCCACTATTCTACTCAGGTTAGATTCATAGGGGCTATGTGGGTATTTAGACACACAATGCAGCACACCCCACTGAGGCATAACCTTAGGCACCTCCCTAATGAGCCGTCCCCCCGTAGAAATACAGGTCTTAAACACAGCCGAATATTTTTGAATCAACTCCTGGTCATGAGACTGAGCAGACCCGATTTTAATATGCCTAAACCCCAACTCAAATAATCTCTCAGCATATTTGAAAGAATAAACTGAGGTCATTGGAATTAGCCCATGCTCTCTGCACAACTCCACAAAAACCCTGTGCTGATC
>Ga0070749_10000141_pt1 | contig 41868 bp, 93 predicted proteins | sample VirMetDEL_Nov_18_FD_75180 | JGI IMG/M metagenome (GOLD analysis project Ga0070749, IMG submission 75180) | Aqueous microbial communities from the Delaware River and Bay under freshwater to marine salinity gradient to study organic matter... | ecosystem: Environmental > Aquatic > Marine >...
TATCGTTGAAGATAGTTGTCATCTCTTAGAAACCCAAGTAAATGTTATAGAAACTGTACACCCATATCTTAATCCTGGAGGGATATTAGTTATTGAAGATATTTATCCTATTATAAAAAACGGACATAAAGGACATGGTGATTATATGGAAGAGGAATTTGCTAAGGCTATAGAGCCTTTTAGACAATATTACTCTAATATAGTATTTGTCGATGCAAAGCATACATACAAATACACAGGCTTGAATGGAAATCTTAAAATGTTAGTATTATATAAATAAACCAAAAATGAAAAAAGTTTTAATTACCGGTGGAGCAGGATACTTAGGATCCGTTTTAACAGAAGTGCTATTAAATAAAGGTTACAAAGTAACTGTATTAGATAATTTGATTTATAAACAAACATCTGTTGCACCTTTTGCTTATCATTCTAATTTTGATTTTGTATTAGGAGATGTAACAAATAATTCATTACTTAAACCATTAGTAGAATCACATGATGTGATTATACCGTTAGCGGCAATTGTAGGGATGCCTGCTTGTAAAGCTCAACCTGAATTAACAGTTAAAGTTAATTATGAACAAGTAAAGAATATTACCGAATGGGTTATCAAGAATCAAATGGTATTAATTCCAAATACTAATTCTCAATATGGATCATCAACAGAAATTATCACTGAAGATTCTCCGTTTAAACCATTGTCATTATATGCTGAGACAAAATGTGATGCTGAAAAGGCAGTACTAGATTCAGGTAACGGAATTGCTTTAAGATTAGCAACAGTATTTGGTATGTCCTATAGAATGAGAATGGATTTATTAGTTAATGACTTTGTTTACAAATCTTTAGAAAACGGTTATTTAGTATTATTTGAAGCTCATTTTATTCGTAACTACATTCATGTGAGAGATATTGCTAATACATTCTTATTTATGATTGAAAACTACAGTAAATGCAATAATAACGCTTTTAACGTAGGTCTGTCATCAGCTAACTGCACTAAGTTAGAGCTAGCTAATAAAATAAAACAATATCTTCCTGAGTTAGTAATTGTTCAAAATGATTTTAAAAAAGATTTTGATCAACGGAATTATATGGTATCAAACTCTAAATTAGAGTCATTTGGATGGCAGCCACAATATTCGTTAGAAAGAGGTATCCAAGAACTAATCAAAGGATATCAGCTAATTACTAAATTTAAAAATAAAGATTTTACAAATTTATAATGAAAATACTAGCAGTATATAACATATGTGGGATTAAGTTTGATAACTTAGGAATGTGGAGAGATCATCTTCAAGACATATTAAATCAAAATTATCCTAATTTTATAGTAGCAGTTTCTGGATGTGTCGTATCCGAAAATAGTAAAAAAGAATTAGAAAAATTTAAAGACCAATATAATAATGTTGTTTTTAACTGGATTGAGGATAAATTACCAGTTAATGTAACTTTTAATCATACCGCACAAGTATGTACTGATCGCTTTGGATTATTTGATGGTTATCTTTATATAGCATCTGATGTAAAATTTGGAGTAGATAGAGAAGTTTTAAGTAAAATGTCTCATTTACATATTAATAGTAATAGTGCTATGACTTCAGCTTTAGTAGACAATGATCATGGATTAGATGGAATATATGCTGACACATGGTCTGAGCTTGATGTTTTACTTGAAAAAGATCATTTCAGGATTAACATAGGAAGAACAGCTAATATGCATGTTTTTCTGTTTGATAAAGATATATATACTCATTTTAATAATAAAATAATACCTGATATATTTGCTTCACATTGTACTGAAACAACTTATAGTTATATTGTTGCTTCTTTGGGTAAAAATTTTGTAATGCATAATAAAGATATTATATTAAAGCATATTGGATTTGCTGATGGACATAGTGTAGGTTTTATTGAAGAAATTCAATATAATAATAGTATTGCTTGGAAACATTTATTTAAATCAAAAATACCAGCAGATCAAAGATTATTAAATGATGAGGCTAAAGCTTGCGGGTTTGGTTATAATGAAGGAAGAGCAACATTACCTCATAATGAGGAAATGTACGATGAGAATGAAAATCATAAGGATCCTCAACGATTACTTAATTTCTTAAAAACAGCAATTTATCTAACAGAAGATGAATTTAGCTACAAAACAATTAATTATAGATTAGTATGATAGATGTTCTATTTATATCACCAGGCAATGCCTCAGGTATATATCAAAATTTAGCAGATAATTATGCTGCTATTGAACCTCCAACTTGGGCTCTGTTATTAGCTCAATCCTGCCGATCAGTAGGTTATAAAGTAGGTCTAATAGATGCTAATGCTGAAGGTTTAAATAAAGAAGCAATAGTTGAACGAGTTAAAACCATTAATCCTCGTTTAATATGTTTTGTAGTTTATGGACAAAACGTAAATGCTGGTACGGTAAATATGAGTGGAGCTGTTTATTTATCGAAATATATTAAAGAAGTAGGTATTAATATTCCTATATCTTATTTAGGTTCATATGTACAAGCTGTTCCTGTTAAAACATTAAATGATGAATCTTCTATTGACTTCGTTTTTACTAATGAAGGAGTTTATGCTTTAAGAAATATACTAGCAGAAAAAGAAATAGATCTTACTAACATGGATCATATTAGGGGAATAGCATGGAGAAAGAACGGAACTCCAAAAATAAATGGAGCCGAAAAAATAGTCCCTAATAATCTAATGGATACAGACCTCCCAGGATATGCTTGGGATTTACTCCCATATAAAGAAAAACCTCTTGATTTATATAGAGCACCTTTATGGCATGCTGAGTATGACCAAACTAAAAGATCTCCATATGCTGCTATACAGACTTCTTTAGGATGCCAATTTGGATGTGATTTCTGTATGATTAATATTTTAAACAGAAATGATGAAGAAGAAATAGGGGTAGCAGGAAATTATAGTAATATGAGATATTGGTCTCCTGAATTTATCATTAAAGAATTTGATAAATTAGTTGAATTAGGAGTTCACACTATTAAAATTACTGATGAAATGTTTCTCTTAAATAAAAAATATTATGTACCTTTTTGTGAATTGTTAAGAGATAGAGGATATGGTAAGTTTCTTAGAATGTGGGCTTATTCAAGAGTAGATACAGTTCGTAGACCAGATTTACTTCAATTAGTTAGAGAAGCAGGTATTAAATGGTTAGCCCTTGGGATTGAAAGCGCAGAAAAAACAGTACGTCTTGAAGTTTCAAAAGGTAAATTTGAAGATGTTGATATTGCTAAAGTAATAGAACAAGTCCATAACGCCGATATAGAGGTAATGGCCAACTACATATTCGGTCTACCAGGAGATACTAAGGAAAGTATGAGGAAAACTTTAGAATTTTCAAAAGAATTATGTACATTTGGTTGGAACGCATACGCTGCTATGGCGTTACCTGGTAGTCAATTATATAAAACTGCTGTTGAAAAAGGTATTCTATTACCTAATACCTATGAAGGATACTCATTTCATGGGTATGAAACATTACCTTTACCAACAGATACTTTAACAGCTGCTGAAGTATTAGATTTTAGAGATAAAGCGTTTGAAGAATATCATTCATATCCTTTATTTTTAGAAAAAGTAAAGAATAAGTTTGGTCAAACAGCTGTAGATAATATAAACGAAATGCTTAAAATTAAATTAAAAAGAAAAATATTATTATGATTTTCTTAGGAAAAAAACATCCACTATTCGATAGCTATATAAAAAATCATTGTGAAAGAGCAGTTTTCACAGACGCTCTTCTTCATAATACTCATAAAGGACATTACATTCCTAAAGAATTAATTGAAGACGGGAAAAAATATTTTTTCCATCCTGGTCTTCCTATGTTTGATCATAGAAGTGATTTAGAATATATTTTTAATTTTGAAGACCAAATTACTTTATATAGATCAATAGATAATGGTTTTACTCAAAAAATAGATTTCTTTAAACATCCTGAAACAGAATATCTTAGATATGTTTTAGAAGAACCAAGATGTAAAAAAATAATATGCCATGTAGAAAAAATGGCTCAAGCTTTACCTAAATTGCTTCAAAGTAATATAATTGCTGATAAAGTTGTTTATAAAAATGTAGGTATTGATGTAAAAGATAATATAGAAATACATAAAGAAAAAAAAGAGTTTACTATATTGTTTACAAATTCCTACCAGGACCATGAGTTTTCTTTTTTCTTACGTGGTGGGTCTTTTGTAGCAGAGGCGACACTTAATTTAATCAAAAAACATAAAAATGTTAAATTAATTATGAGAGCCGGCCTATCAAGTGTAAATAAAAATTTTCTTATTAATGCTTTAGGTGACAATATTGAAATAATTGATAAATATTGCTCAGAAGAAGAAATGGATCAGATTTATAGAAGAGCAGATATAGTAATTTTACCTGCAGCTAGAATACACTCACATTCTATATGTCAGGCATTTTCATATGGGTTGCCTGTAATAGGATCTAATGGATGGGGAATGAGTGAATTCATTCAAAATTCTGAAAATGGTATTTTATTAGAAGGGTTTGAGCAGGTGTCATGGCATGACGATAATTTTGGATGTATAGAAAATTATGATTACTTAAACAATATGCCTAAACCTAAAAGAAGATATATAATTGAACAAATATATTACTATTTAGAATATTATATAAATAATCCTCAAGCATTGTCTTCATTAAAAGAAAATTGCTTAGAAATTTGTAAAACTAAATATTCTTTATTAAATTGGGAAGAATGGAAAATTTAATGACAAAACAAGACCTAATAGACTTTGAAACAGACATAGCAGAATGTTTTAATAATGCTATGATTAAAGCACCCGTACATTTATACGATGGTAATGAAAATCAAATAATAGATATATTTAAACAAGTACGACCCAGTGACTGGGTGTTCTGCACTTGGAGATCTCATTATCAATGTTTACTTAAAGGGGTTCCTAAAGAACAAATTAAGAAAGATATACTAGAAGGCAGATCAATAACATTATGCTACCCAGAGTATAAAATATACTCATCAGCTATTGTAACAGGTAATATTCCTATTGCTACTGGAGTTGCTTTAGACATTAAGCGTAAAAAAGAAAATAACCATGTTTGGTGCTTTGTAGGTGAAATGACTTCTGAAACAGGAACATTTTTTGAAAACTGGAAATACGCTGTTAACCATGATCTACCTATTACTTACGTAATTGAAGATAATGGTAAATCAGTTTGTACAGATACTTACAAAGTATGGAACATAAATGAATTATACTTTGCTAAGGAAACAAGAAAAATAATTTATTACAAATACGAAACTAAATATCCTCACGCAGGAGCAGGTAAACGAATTCAATTTTAATATGAAATATTTCGACGAATTAAAAAGATCAATGGATTGGTTAAACCAAAAATCCGATACATTATTCTTAGGACAAGCAGTAGAGTACGCGGGTACAGCTATGACTAATACTATTAAAGATGTAGATAAAAATAAATTACTAGAAATGCCTGTTAATGAAGATATGCAAATGGGTATGACTATAGGAATGGCTTTAAACGGTACTGTGCCTGTATCAATTTATCCTAGATGGAATTTTCTAATACTAGCAGCTAATCAATTAGTTAATCATTTAGATAAAACAAAAATAATGTCTAATGGAGGTTACACACCAAAAGTAATCATCAGAACATCTATTGGATCACAACGTCCTCTACATCCTCAACATCAACATATAGCTGATTTTACAGGGGGATTTAAAGCAATGTGTGATACAATTGATATAATTAGATTAGATGAGCCTCATTAGATATTTGAGTCATTCAAATACGCTTATGAAAGAACAGATGGTCGTTCAACTATTTTAGTTGAATGGGGAGATTATTATGGAGAAAAATAAAAACAAATATATGAATAACTTTTATTTACCGTTAATGAGTGATAATATCGATAAAGAAGATATTAAATCACTGATTACATTTTTAGATCAAGAGCAAATACCCAAATTAACCAACGGACCTAAAGTAGTTGAATTTGAACAAGCATGGGGAAAATGGTTAGGTACAAAATATAATCTAATGGTCAATTCAGGAGCATCAGCTAACGAATTAACCATGTTAGCATTACATTATATTCATGGAGACGGAGAAATTATAGTGCCTCCACTTACATGGATATCAGATGTATCATCAGTATTGTTTGCAGGTTTTAAACCTAAATTCGTAGATATCAATTTAAAGAATTTATCATTTGACGTTGACAAATTAAAGAAAGCAATTACACCTCAAACTAAAGCAATATTTCTTACTCATGTACTCGGAATTAATGCATTAACAGATGAATTGATTAATTTATGTAAAGAAAAAAATATATTATTGATTGAGGATGTATGTGAATCTCACGGTACAACATTTAAAGGACAAAAAGCAGGATCGATTGGATTTGCTTCTAATTTTAGTTTTTATTTTGCTCACCATATGTCTACAATTGAAGGTGGTATGGTATGTACTAATGATGAACGTTTTTATCAAATATGTAGAGCACTTCGCTCTCATGGTATGATGAGAGAAATGACAGATAATACACTTAAACAACAAATAATTGATGCTCATTCTGATTTAAATAAAGATTTTATATTTATTAGACCTTCTCATAATTTTAGGAGTACTGAATTAAATGCTGTTATTGGTTTATCTCAACTTAAAAAATTAGATAGTAACAATATTAATCGAATAGATAATTTTAAATATTTTATAGAACGTTTAGATTCAAATAAGTATATTACTAATTTAGAAACCGAAGGACAATGTAATTATGCTTTTATTGTAATGTTAAAAGAGCCTTCATTTGAGTTACGAGATAAAGTAGAAGAAACACTCAGTAAAAACGGAATAGAATTTAGAAGAGGATTATCAGGAGGCGGAAATCAACTTAGACAACCGTTTTTTAAATATTCATTTAATTATGAAGAATTTAAAAACGTAGATCATGTACATTATTTTAGTTGGTACATTGGTAATTATCCAACATTAGAACGAGAAAAAATTGATGTGTTACTTAATATTCTAAATAATGATATTTCCTGAAGTAAAAATTTTTAAACCTGATTCATTTACAGATAATAGAGGAGAACTATATACAGTGTTTAATCAAGAAGAACATGAATTAGTTTTTAACCATGATAAGGTAGCTGTTTCAAAAAGACATGTATTAAGAGGAATCCATGGAGATTCTAAAGCTACTAAATTAATTACTTGTTTACACGGTACAATATATTTTGTGGTAGTTGATAATAGACCTGATTCTAAAACCTATCTAAAATGGGATAATATAATTTTAAGTGAAAAAAACAAATACCAAATATTAGTTCCTCCTGGATTTGGAAATGGGCATTTGGTTTTAAGTGAAGAAGCTGTATTTTTCTATAAATGGTCGTACGAAGGAAAATACCCAGATGTTGAAGATCAATTTAGTTTAAATTGGAAAGATCCAAGAATAAATATAAATTGGCCTATCAGTAGCGAACCTATACTCTCAGAACGAGATAAAAAAATACATTAATGAATTGGAAAAAATATATAAACGAAATAAATGATTTTCCTAAACCTGGAATATCTTTTAAAGATATTTCCCCTTTACTAAAATCCCCTAATTTTTCCTTTGTTATAGAAGAAATGAGGATGTTAGTTTCTAATCCTGATTATTGGATAGGTATAGATTCAAGGGGATTTATATTCGCATCTGCTTTAGCTAGTATTGATGGGGGTCTTATAATGTGTAGGAAAAAAGGAAAACTACCACCTCCTGTAATCAGTCAAGAATATACATTAGAATACGGAACAGACGTTTTAGAAATACAGCCAGGCAAAGGAAAAGTAGTAATTGTGGATGACGTATATGCTACTGGAGGTACTATGAATGCCGTTGAACAATTATGTGTTAAGGCAGGTTACACTGTTGTAGATAAGTTAGTGTTAATTGATTTAAAGTTTTTACATGGTCCAACTAATATTAAAAGTTTAATACAGTATGTCTAAAAGAATTTTCATAATAGCCGTTCCTGATGAAGTAGATACCCAAACAAAAATATTAGGATGTAATGTTATTTTTGGAGGAGTAGGAAAAATAAATGCTACCATGGCAGCGTATAATGCTTTTGCTCAAGGATATGATGAAGTAATTAATATAGGTTCATGTGGTTCTGTAAATATACCTGTAGGAGAAGTAGTGAAAGTAGGAAATGTATACCAAGATATAGATGTTACACCATTATGTAATTATGGTGAGACGCCTTTCGAAGCAGTAGGAAGAAATAAACAAGTAGTTATAGACACTAAGTCTTTGATTAGTTGCTTCACAACAGATTACTTCTATGATGAAAAACAATTGGGAAAATATTCCAAATATTATTTGGAGATGATTAAAAAATGTAGTATATTTGATATGGAATGTTTTGCATTAGCGAAAATATGCCATAGATTTAATTTAAAATTTCAATCATATAAATGGGTGTCGGATAATGGAGATGGAAGTGATTGGAAAGAAAATTGTAGAATAGGATTTAAAAAAACATTAGACATATTATCTGATGAATTTAAAAAAGAAAGAATTTAAACAGTTTAACATACTAGTTGTAGGAGACACCTGCATTGATAAATTTGTGTATGGTACAGCAGTCAGATTAGCTCCTGAAGCTCCTGTACCTGTTCTTAATCCTACAGAGGAAACAACCAACCCAGGAATGTCTGGTAATGTTGTAGCTAATTTAAAAGCCTTAGGATTAAATATCACTCATGTATGTAATAAAGAAAATGTTTTGAAAACTCGTTATGTAGATGAAAGATCAAGACAAATGTTACTACGGGTAGATGATAATGATAAAATAAAAAGAATAGACAATCAGATATTAACAGGAATATATAATAATCAATTCAATAATAAAAAAATAGATGCTATTGTTATCAGTGATTATAATAAAGGATTTTTAAAAGAAGAAGATATAAAATATATTTGTGAGAATAATTCAAATGTTTTTATAGATACTAAAAAAATCTTAGATATATGGTGCATCAATTCATCATATATTAAAATTAACCATGTAGAATACGAACGTACAGAATATTCTATCAAAGATTTGAATATAGAAGATAAACTTATTATTACATTATCTAGCAAAGGATGTAAGTATAAAGATAAAACATTCCCTGTTGAAAAAGTACAAATCAGAGACGTATCAGGAGCGGGAGACACATTTCTATCAGGTTTAGTAGCTGAGTATGTTCTAACTCAAGATATAGAAAAAGCAATTTTATTTGCACAGCAATGTGCTACAATAGTAGTACAAAAACCAGGAGTATCAACAATTTAAAATATGCATATAGAAAACATAGGAGAAGTTAAACTCTCTACACCATTTAAAGCAGACGGATTCAAATTTAGACATGAAAAATTTTCAGAAGTAATTCCTAAAAATTCAGTAGTTTTAGATATAGGAGCTCACACGGGTTACTTTAGTGCTTTATTTGGAAGTTGTGTAGGAGAAGAAGGTAAAGTATTAGCTTTTGAACCCAATCCTAGGACCTATGAAGAATTAATTAAAACAGCAGAATACAATCCTAAATTTAATATTATTCCTCATAATTTAGCCTGTACATTGGAGAATAAAAAATACACATTTAACTACTCAGATCCTTCTCATGGTAGCGGAATGAATGGTGGTTTTCTTAGTAAATTAGAAGCCGCAGAGCATATAAACAAATTTCATAATCACCAGATAGAAGTAAATGGAGTTAATGTTACTGATTTTTTAAATGAAAATTACAAAGAATTAATCTCAAAAATAAAATTCATCAAAACCGATACAGAAGGATTTGATAAGGAAGTACTTAAAACTTTAGCTCCTATTATTAAAGCAAATAGACCTGTATTAATGGTAGAGGCATTTAGGTTCTTATCTTTAGTAGAAATAAAAGATTACTGGGATGTTTTAAAATCTTTTGATTATGAAATATATGATGTATCTCCTTTAGATAACAAAACTGACTGTACAGGACCCTTAACATTAGAAGAATTTGAATATTATATCTATAAAATAGTAGATAATGGTAATTTCTTTTGTTTTCATAAGGATGAAGTTCATAAATATAATTTACCGACTACTATACCTGGAAAAACAGCTGTAGTTGTTTTTGGTAGAAACGATGGTTATAAAGAAAAAGAACGCTTTGCTATCCATTTAACTACTATGTTAGAAACTTTTGATGAGGTAATTTATATCGATTGGAATTCACCTACCCATAGTTTCTTATATGATGTTAAGGATATGATTCCTAAAACAGGAAGATTAAAACATATAGTAATTCCTCCGGAGTATGCTAGAATGATGTCTATGAATGATGATAAGGCTCAAGTATGTAATAGTGTTCTCTCCTTTAATATAGGATTACGAAGAACAAATGCAGAATGGATAGTTTTATCCACTACAGATATTATTCCTCCTACTAAAGACCAACTTCAGGACTTTATTCAAAATAAAGCTAATAAAAATTCATTCTATACATTTAGTAGAAGAGATATTGAATACGATGATGTAATAACTAATAAAGATAATTTAAACGAATATAGAAAACATTTAGATCAAACTACAAAACCACGTTACTTTCCTGCTAAAGTGACTCCAAATGATAATTATAGTATATTTAATTGTTGTGGAGACTTTCAATTAGCACCTAAAAATTTATGGTATAAATTACGTGGGTATGAGGAACCAATGTTATATGCTTGCTTTGTAGATACTAACGTTCAGAAAAAAGCAGTATTATATGGTTTTGATTTAGTTCCAATTTATGATGTTCCTCTATATCATATGTCTCATAAAGGAATGGGCAATGATGGTTCATCACCCTCAAAACAGTATTATAATAACGCTATGGAATGGGTAGAACATTTTAATAGATATGAAGAGCATGATCATATAATGTTCTCTCGTAATGAAGATACTTGGGGTTATTCAAATGTTGAAATCGAATTTGAAATAATTTAACTTATGATTAAACAAAAATCCACCTCCAGAACAATTATGTTAGGAGACATAAATACAGAAAACTCCAATGAAGTTATTAGGTTTATATTGGCCGTAAATGAAGAGGATAAAAATAAACCAAAAAATAAACGAGTTCCTATACAATTAATAATAAACTCTACAGGCGGAGAAGTGTATGAAGGATTAGGAATAATCGATGCAATTGATTATTCAATAACTCCTGTATATACTGTAGGATTTGGGTCAGTAATGTCGATGGCTCTAGTAGTATTTGCAGCAGGTAAACATAGAACTTGTGGTAAATTTACTACTTTTATGTACCATGAAACATCGTATATTAGTGAAGGAAAAATAATCCAATATAAACAAGAAATTAAAGAGGCAGAGAGAATAGATCTAATAGGAGATCAATACTTATTATCTAAAACCGAACTAACACAGCAAGTATTAGATGATGCCCGAAAATTCCAAAGAGATTGGTATTTTGATGCTGTAACCGCATATGAGTATGGTATAGTACATAAGATTCTTAAATAACTTCATATATTTATACTCAACATAATTAAACCAGCATGCAAACTCAATTAAAAGTATCAGTTAATAAAAATCCTACAAAAGAAGGTATTAAAGTACAATTTATATTACCTGAAATGGTGGATGATGATAAAAAAGCATCAATAAGTCAAAAACTACAAACTAAATTAAGCCAAAATTTAGCTAATCATAATATGACTATTAGTATGGACACAGATGTTCCTGATCCTAATGTTATTGGATTTTTAATTCCTATTCAAGATATTAAGTTGATTATTAAAAATGCTTTAAGAGGAGAAGAAACACAAATATAATATGAGTCGAAAAATACCTATTATTAAATTATCTCCTGGATATAGCAATTATGATGCTCTTTTAGAGCTTCCTGAAGTAAAGGAAAAACTAATAGGTGAAGTAGTCATAGCAGTTGAAGAAGCAATTAAAACTAATAAGAAAAAAATATCTTTAGTTGAGATAGGGGGTTCGGGATATTATATTGAAATAGGAAAAGAGCAATTTAAATCTTCTTTAGAAAATGCTTTACAGTATTTTCTAAAAAAAGAAGAATATAAAGGGTGTATCAAATGTAGAGATTTAATTAAAGTTTTAGAACATGAGCCAGAATGATAACCGAGCTAAGGAAATTAAACAATCTTTTGAAAAAATATTAGGAACGGATTTAATTCTTAAACGTAAGAAAAAAAATAATGATGATATTAGGCGAGAAGCCTTTGAAAAATTAATCTTTAATCTAGAAAGATTAAATGTAAGGTCAAATATATTAGTAAATGATTTTAATTTAGATTTAGCTAAATATGATGATTTATTTTATGAAGTAATAGATACTTTAATATTTAATACATTTGGAAAGGATGCAGCAGAAATTATTTTTTTCTACATATATGAAAGGTTAAACCCAGATGGAACTGTAAGTAATTTTGAAATTAAGGATGCTCAAGGTAATATATTGCCTTTAAATAATCCAACCGATTTATGGAATATAGTTTGTAATTTAATTAAGTAATGCCTGCTCCTAAGCCTATAACTAAGGAAGATGTTTTAAAAGCCATGCGCTTCACGAAATCCGTTCGTGCTGCTGCTAAATATCTAGGATGCTCATATCAGCATCTAAAACCATATATGAAATTATTTAGGATAGATGACGCTGATCCTAATTCTCCTACATTATTTGAGGCTCATAAGAATCAAATGGGTAAAGGTATTCCTAAATTTTTACCTAATAAAAGAAAAGAACCAAATGTAAAAAGAATATTTGAAGAAGGATTAGGTTGGGAATCATTTACACCTGACAAAATCAGAGTTAGAGGAATAGCTGAAGGTTATTTAAAGGATGAATGTTATACTTGTGGATTCCATGAGCGTAGAGTTACTGATTATAAAATTCCTTTATTACTTAATTTTAAAGATGGAAACAAATGCAACTATTTAATAGATAATTTAGAACAACTTTGTTATAACTGTTATTTCTTACAAGTAGGAGAAGTACTAACTCCTGATCAAATCCGTAGCGTAGAAGACAATCAGACTGTTAAGATGAAACCATTTGAATGGGAATTAGACGATGAACAGTTAGAAAACATGAAAATGTTAGGTCTTATTTAATTAGGATTGTCAAAATTTCTTTATTATAATTATAATATATGAAAAAAATACTTACAATAATATTAGTATTAACTACATTAGTCTCATTCTCTCAATCAAGACTTAAAGTATACGCAGTAAAATCAGGTCCTTATAATTTTAATATAAGAGAATTTGTAACAGAATACAAGTCAGCCGATATGGAAATTGTATTAGAGAATTCTGTTATTTATGTATCGGATAATGCTCATAGTGTTTACATAACAAGTAATCATAATATGGAAGAAAATGACAGTGATGCTTATATATCAAGTTGGGACGCTGTTGACGAGAAAAGTAGAAAATGTAAGATTTTCATAGGTCAGAATAGAAAGACTGGGGAAAATTCAATGATCGTTATGTATAACGATTATATGTTCCAATATTTTTATTATTAAAATTGTAGAGTGGTGAAATGGCGTACGCCTTGGCAGACATACCCATCCGTCTCATGGGCGCGGAAAAAGAAATAGGTTATTGATAACGGGGGGTAGACCACCCCGACTGCAGTCACTTTTGTCAATAACTGAATCTCCGTATGTAGGTTCGATTCCTACCTCTACAGCTAACTTCTATATTTATAATCATGGCATGTAATTGTTTAAGAATGAAAGATCCTGATGAGTTCTCTAATTTAATTAAAGATAGGGATATTGGTATAATAATAAAGATGGTTAGATGTGTTCTGAATGCTAAAAGAAAAAATTTAAAAAAAATAGATATGTTTGATATTACTTTTAACGATAGATCATCTTTAATATTTTCTATCAATGAAGGTCAATATGAAGAGTTATTAACTAATTGTCTAAAAGATTTAGAAAAAGCAGAGGAATATGAGTTATGTGCTGAAGTAGTAAAGATTTCGAATACTCGACCTAAAAAGACTAAGGAAAAAAGTCTTGAAAATGAAAAACAAAAAGAAAATTTATCTTGAAATAGGTTATTTTCTCCATAGAGGTGTAATAATGAATAAAGTATTTTTTCTTTATAAGGTACTTTATAGAGATATGTTTAGCAAAAGATGTAAAATAAAATATACTATAAAGAGATACCTTCATAGTAGATAAATTTGTCATAATCTCTTTACTATATTTAAAATATAAAAATAAAAAAAGTTATGAAAGAATACACATTAGAACAAATTAAACAACAAGCACCGTCTGTCTTTACTACAAGTAAAGCATCACATTTAACGGACAAATATGTTCAAACACCAACTTCACAAGTTGTAGAAGATTTGATGAATATGGGTTGGAAGGTAACCGATGTTAAAGAGGTAAAAGCACGTAAAAATAAAGGATTCCAAAAACATCTGGTGACATTTAGGAATCCAGAAGTTATTATTAGAGGTAAAAATGGAGATGATTCATTTCCACAAATTCTATTAACTAATTCGCATGATGGAAAAAATGCATTTAATTTTCGAGTAGGTATCTTCAGATTAATATGCAGTAATGGATTAGTAATTTGTGATAAAGAATTTAATAATATTTCGATCCGTCATATTAATTATACATTTGATACTCTTAGAGAAAATATAAACACAATTATTACTAAACTACCAGGGTTAGTTGAAAAAATTAACAAATTTAAATCAATTGAGCTCTCGGCTGAACAAATGGTTGATTTTGCTCGTAAAGCCGCAGATTTACGTAAACAAACATTAGCTGATATTCCTACGCTTCTTAAAGCTGAGAGAAAAGAAGATGAAGGAAATGATTTATGGGTTGTGTTTAATCGCCTACAAGAAAAAATTGTAAATGGTGGTTATGCTTATGGTAAGAAAGACCGTAAAGCAAGGGCAATAAAAAACTTCCAACATGATATCAAAATAAATGAACAGCTATTTGAATTAGCTGAGTCTTACATTTAATAAAAATTAGATATGGCGCTCATAAAGCGCCATATCTATATATATTCATATATATGATATTTAATGAGATTATTATATTTATGATTAACTAAATTTTAACCACATGAGAACATTATTAACAATAATATTGTTATTTGTTACGGAATCGGTTAGCTACCAGCAATCAATTTTAAACCCTATTATAGTCTCCTATAACTCAGAAGAATTTGTTGACTTTTGGGAGGCGTATAACCATGTTAGGAAATGGGAAGGAAATTATAGTAATTTACCCTTTGATAAAGGAGGAGAAACGTATGGTGGAATAACACGAAATTTTAATAAAGGATGGAATGGTTGGGAAGATTTTGATAAGCATAAACAAGATTGCGTAGTTTATTGGAATAAACATATTCCTGAGTTAGAGAAATGGGTAGAGGATTACTACTATACTCGATGGGTAAATGATGGATATGATCTACTAAATAACCAAGCAATAGCCAATTATCTATTTGATTATAGAAACACAGGAATTATAGCATACAAACATGTGAATCAAATTCTTAAAAGTAAAGGATATAAAGTAGATGTAACCTACAATATGGATAATAATACTATAAACGCACTTAATAATATCCCTTCAGAAATTTTTATTAAAGATTTAAGAAGAGTAAGAAAAAATTATTATTATGGAGTAGTGGAACGTAACCCTCAACTTAAAATTTATTTAAACGGGTGGATTAAAAGAGCTAATGATTTATAATATGGCAAAAGGAATTTTAGAATACGACTTAAACGATTTTGATGATGCAATGGCTCATCGTAGAGCTGTTAAATCAACTAGTATGGCTATTGTGTTACATGAAATTGTATATAATTTACATAAACGAATCGAACACGGAATAGAGGCCCAGGAATTTTCGGATAAAGAAATTACTCCCATGAATGTTATTCATTTATATCGTTCAGCAATTGCTGATCTTATAGAAGAAAATAATATAATTATAGACGACTTAATAAATTAAAATATGGGACAAGCAATTTTTATTATATCATGTGTGCTTCTTTTAGTGGCTATATCTTGGACATGGGTAGACGGGATTACCTACATGAGGGAAAACCATCCAGACTACAAAGGTGAGGATTTATTTGATGATAATCCTCCTAAGAAAGAAGAATGGGATGATAATAAGCAACATACTGAGCAAGATTTTAAGTAAAGTGATGCTTTAATATATTTATCACTGAATTGGTAACTGTACTTAGGTTAGTTGCCTGTTTTGAGGTTTTGGTAGTTACGAGTTACAACTTAAACTAAACGACTATGAAAACCTTTTTGAAACAATTATTCAGTGACGACAATCAAATCAACGAAAAATCATTCGTTGGATTTTTAGCTTTTATTTGTATGGTGTTTACCCTTGCTGCAGACGTAGTTACGGGTATTTTAGGCCAAAACATGCCTATCCATGAATTCGTTTTTGACGGATTTATGGTAATTGTATTAGGTTCCTTTGGAATCGGTTCAATTGATAAGTTTATTAATGCTAAGAAGGGTAAAACAGAAGGAGGGGAAGAATGAAACTAGAAGCATTAAAGGGACATATTCCCGACGCTGTTATACCTCAAATAGCCGACGTAGCAGCCAAATTTGAAATCAATACTCCTTTAAGATTAGCTCACTTTTTAGCCCAATGTGGGCATGAAAGTGGTGGATTTAAAGTAGTAAACGAAAACTTAAACTACTCAGCTAAAGGATTAGCTGGTGTGTTTAAAAAGTATTTCCCAACTGAAGAAGCTGCTAAGCCTTATGAGCGTCAACCTCAAAAAATAGCTAACAAAGTATATGCTAGTAGAATGGGTAATGGTGACGAGGCAAGTGGTGAAGGTTTTAAATTTAAGGGACGTGGATATATCCAATTAACAGGTAAAAATAATTATGCTGATTTTGGTAAATCTATAAACGAGGACATAACTGCAAATCCTGATCTAGTAGCAACTAAATATCCCTTACTTTCCGCTGCTTGGTTCTTCCATAAAAATGGATTACATAAAATAGCAGATGAAGGAGCAACCGAAGTTGTTGTAACTAAAATTACAAAACGTGTTAACGGTGGTACTCTTGGTCTTGCTGATCGTCTTAAACATTTTAATGAGTACTATAATTTATTAAAGTAACATGAATGGTAAACTAATTAGCTTCCTAGGCTCACTCTTAGTTATTAGTATTGCTATAGGTATATTCTTTATGCTAATGACTAAGGAAATGCCTCCTAGTAACAGAGAATTACTTATAGCCTTCGTATCAGTATTGTTTGGAGCAATGTCTGGATCAATTAAAAAAGTTACAGGAGATGACGATAATCAGTTAATACGTGAATTAGAAGAAAAGAATGAAAAATTAGAACAACGTATAAAAGACTTAACAGGAGGAAAAAAATAAATATGAAAATTAGAGATATAGTACTAGTACTAGCAGGAACATTGGCTATTCTAATATTCATGGGATTTATGTTTGATTATTACCTTAAAGTAGAAGAGACTCATCTCATTAAACAAAATATCTATTATGATTCTTTACTTCTTGAAGAACAGAATCAACTAAAACAAAAAGATAGTATTATTTTTAAAGATGGGCAGATAATTAAAAATCAACTCCATAACCATGAACATAGGTTGGATAAAATTGAAGAACACCTAGTAAAAGAAAAATAGGGTTGTCAAAATAATCTTATTATATTTAAGAAATAAAGAGAGGATTTAACAATCCTTTCTTTATCTACAGTCAGGTGGCGCAACTGGTCAGCGCAGGATGCTTATACCATCAAGGCTACAGGTTCAAATCCTGTCCTGACTACTGTTATGGTTTTCTGTGGAAAGTTCCTTCGGGATTCACCAAACAAAAGCCTGTGGTAGCCGTTGGACTGCAGGGGTAATACGGGAAAACAGATGACAGCTGGAAAGACAGCACATAGTCAGGTGGTGGCATGGTGTCACACTCCAGAAATAAGACGTGTATAGGCTAAGCGCTAATCCTATACATACAGGTTCGAATCCTGTCCTGACTACATTAAAGCCCTAGTGTTGGAATTGGTAGACATCAATGACTTAGGATCATTGGCTGTAAAGCGTGGGGGTTCGAGTCCCTCCTAGGGTACAATTTGGTCTCATAGTTAAAAGGATATAACAAAACTCTTCTAAAGTTTAATTGATGGTTCGATTCCATCTGGGACTACTATATGTAATTTGATTGTCAAAATGTTTTTTTATATTTAGTCAAATAAAAAGTTATGAAAACACAGAAATTTAAATTGCCGTTTTTGATTGAAGTGCATGATTACCATTCGTTTTCTTTCGTAGAGGGTTTACTCAGGGATTTAACGGGTAATAATAAGATTAAGTTTGCTGAAATTGTCTTTGAAGATGAAAATGATGGAAATGACGACTTTGATGATAACCAAACAAGGGTATATTGGAAGAAAAAGACACATATCGTTCCCGAAGAGTCATCAATCAATGATGTGAAATGGTTTTACCTTGCTGTTGTTTATGAAGGCAAACAACCCGACTTTAAGGATATTTTGAAAGCTCAATTGGTCACTTGGGGATAAACAAAATGAAAACGCAAACAAAAAAGAAAGTGGTCAAGGCGACCAAGAAGGTAGTCAAAAAAAGACGGCAACCCAAAAACTACTTAGACAGGAAAACCATATTAGTTCATGTTGAAAACTATTTAACGGGCGGGTATGACGTTATCACTTACTTCGCAGGTGGTGCTCCGTGTGAAGATACTGAATATCGGGTTGAGGAAACTGCATATCAACATCATGGTAAAAACTATGGTAGTGGAACTGGTTTTGGTTTTAGAGATTTTCACTATGGCTTCGAAGATGCATTCTCAGCATATGGGTTTTATCGTGAGATGCTTAAGTTGGTTAAGAATGGTAAGTTGGGTTGGGTTACATTAAAACCTCGTGAAGATTAAACGATATGAAAAAGATAACTGTGGAAATATCCGGTCGAGCCACATTGAGCCGTTAACCACAAAATTGATTAAAACCAGAGGTGGCCGTAACTGTTTTAATTGAGCTAACTCAGCACGATGCGGGCTCATACCTGCGGAGTAGGGTGACAGCCGGAAAGACGGCAACATAGTCAGGTGGCGGAATTGGTAGACGCATAGAGTTAGATTACTGCGTAAAATACTTACTAACTCTATTATACAATGCAGCGGTTTAAATGCCGAGTATTACAGGTTCAAATCCTGTCCTGACTACTAAACAAACAATATATGAAACAGACAGCACTACAACAACTCATAGCATGGGGTGATGAAAAGCTAAAAAATGAACCAATGAAACATCTTTCGTTTGCTGAGGTTATTGATAAAGCTGAGGAGCTTTTGGAAGTAGAAAGAGAGCAGATTGAAGATGCTTATACTATGGGAAGTTATGATATGGCAGATAAGAAATTTAATCCTTCTCAATACTACCAGGTAACCTATGAAACTAACAATTAAACATAACGGAACTGAGTTTGCATTCGATGATGTAAGTTATTCCCATCAATATTTGATTGATTTAATCAAACAGATAACAGAACAAATCATCAAGATACAAAACGAAACCAAAGACAAATGAAACAGACCGCAGTAGAATGGTTAAAATCACAAATTGAGTTAACAGTTGATGGTTATTTTGGTTCTCCTTGGGCAGAGATATTTGAAAAAGCCAAAGCAATGGAGAAAGAGCAAACGGGTTACTCTAAAGAAGATGTAATTAAAATAGTAGAAAAAAGCAGAGAAACTGGTTTAACTGCTGAATACCTTTTACTAACCTATAACAAATGAGATTCACACAACAAAAGAAACTAAAGAATCACTACTATAAATGTGACAAAAAAGTTGATGTTGTGTTCCTATGGTGGCCCACAACGATTGATGGAGAAACCCGATGGTTGGAACTAGCAACAATAGAATACAAAGTTGATTACGAAGACACTGTCTTTTTAGGAAGGATATATAAATGGATTCCTTGGAATTTCTTAAATGAATAAACTATGACACCAAAAGAAAAAGCATTTGAATTATATCATCGTTATGATGAGTTATTTAGAGATTTTACAAGGGGTGTTTCTGTAAAGGAAATAGCTAAACAATCTGCATTAATAGCAGTTGATGAAGTATTAGGATATATGGGAGCAGATAGAGGTGTCGAATTTTGGCAAGAAGTAAAACAAGAAATCAAAAAACTATGAATGAAAAACCCAAACGGTATTACTATTCAACAGTTGGCTATGGTGTGTTCTCGTTATTGGGAGAACGATATCGTATGGGGCGTATTGAGATATTTGATAGAGAGGAAGACTCAGGATATCAAATATCAGAAGGAATATATTGTATGCCGTTTGAAGTAGCAGCGAAGTTTGAAGACTTCATCGAGTCCCTAGAAACAGATCTGCCGATTTATATAGACATTGGATCGCACGAGTGGTGCGAAGAAGAGTGCGCCAAAGATTTGGGCTTTGAAAAAGCTGAGGACTTGAGAGACAAAGAGAAGATTGAGGAATATTATAAATCAAAACATAAATGAATATTATACCTTTAAATAGAGATTTCATTCAAGAAACATCTTTATTAACAATTGAAGTAATTTCTTCTTTAGAAGGAATTTATTCTAAAGAAGCAAGAGAAAAAGAATCAAAAAAATTTACTCCTGAAGATCTCAAAAACAGAATAGCAGATCCTAATTGTATGGATTTTATTGTTGTTGAAGATGATAAAGTTGTTGGATTTATCTATGGAGTATTAGACGCTAATATTTTATTTATACAGTGGGTAGGTATACATTTTTCTTATCGTAAAAAGAATATAATGAAATCATTGCTTTATTATACCGAAAATATTTGTAAAGCAAATAACATATCTAAAATATGGCTAGACACAAATTGCAAGAACAAACCAGCTATGAAGTTTTTTAATAAGAATGGATTTACTAAGCTCACTAAAGTTACAAACTTTTGGTACGGGCATGATTATTATTTTTGGATTAAACAATTAAACAAATAAATTATGGATTACGCTTTATTTTTTCTTTTAGGTGTTATGTTTACAATTGTTGCTCTTGAAGTAAGAGCTACTATGGAGTTCAAAGAAGAATTTAAAAAGATAAATAAACAAATAGGTGATATTAATAAACATCTAGAGTATCTTGAACGTAAAGGATCAATAAAATGAATCTAGTTGTTATATCTGATACTCACGGGATGCATAGGTCTGTGAAAAATATTCCTGATGGTGATGTTCTTATTCATTGTGGTGATATCTCTAATATTGGGGAAAGATACCAAGTAGAAGATTTTGTAGAATGGCTTAAAGAATTACCTCATACTCATAAAGTCTTTATAGCAGGGAACCACGATAGAAGTTTTGATCCTAAATTTAATGATGGAGACAAACCAGGATGGTTAAAAGGTCTGTTAGCAGACCTACTGTTATCCGATTACAACATTCATTATCTTGAAAATGAATCTGTTATTATAGATGGGATTACATTTTGGGGATCTCCAATTACTCCTGATTTTTATCCTGAGTCTTGGGCTTTTAATAAACCTAGAGGAGAAAAAATTAAAGAAGTTTGGAGACAAATTGACGCTAGCACTGATATTCTAATTACCCATGGACCCCCATTCTATATTAAAGATTTAACCAAGTCAGGAATGTCAGTAGGTTGTGAAGACTTAGGTAGAGTAGTTGACATTTTAAAACCCAAATATCATTTCTTTGGTCATATACATGAAGATTATGGAATGTTAGTTAAAGATAATACGACATATGCTAATGCTTCTGTACTGAATGAGCATTACAGAATTACAAACAGACCAATAATGTTTGAATTGTCAAAATAATTTTTTTATATTTAATATATGAATTTAATTAATGTAGTAAAAGCATTTATCATTATTCTACTTGTAATAATTTTTAGTTTTATTATTTCATTTGGATTTTGGTATTTAATTATTTGGTTTATAACAGGTAATATAGATCTATTTACCTGGAATTGGTGGGTGAAGTTAGTGTATTTAATTCTAGCGGGTTTAACTCTTAGAGGATTTGCTTTCGAAATAAAAGAAAAAACACAGGAGTAAATAATTTCATATATTTATTGTTTTCATTTTTATAGCATGAAGCATAATATTTGTGGTATTTTCTTAAGTACTACTTCAGTTTTATTAAATCTATGTATTAAATATCAATTATGGGGTATGACTAAACGCCTAATTGATATTAGGAAAAGTTTCTTAAATAAAGTTTTGAGACGAAAAAAACTAAGTTATGGATAATAAATTAAAAATAAAAGAATCATTTATCCCTCCTAATAGACTTTCTTATAAAGAATGGGTAAAATTTGCAGGAATTAACGAATTAAAATGGCTATATGATCCTTCCGGTAAGGAAAGAGCAGATAGAATAATGGAAAGAGTCGGAATCCCTCAGGAAAAAACATTAATAGAAGTTATCTTAAACGAAGATTAATGGCTAAAAAAGGTAGAATAAAATCCGAAGATCAAGCAGTACTAAATGGGTTAGCAGATGGTATTGTTACAAAAGGAGGTTACTCTAGAGAGAAAAAAGGAACAAAAGTAACACATATTTTTCCTAAATGGAAAATGATCTTTGATTATTCTATAACTAAAAATGGTCCTATTTCAATAGAAAACCTAGATTAAAAATATTTATATGTAATCTAAACTACTATAATTATGGAACTATTTATTACTATGTTTATTTTATTAGTTATAATAGTTCTTATAATAATAATGACTATATTGAAACCTTCTCCTACAGAAGGTAAAAAATTATATTTAGAAATAGTTGAAAAACTTAAAACAGACACCGAAGAAAAGGTTAAAAACCATTTAAAAAAACAACATAATATGTCAACATTTATTGCTTCTTCTTTAGTATCTGCTGCTAGAAGACAATTAAATGAACATTTTGAACTTATCTTTGATAATTATAAGAAAACAAAGAATAAGGAATAATTTTTGTCGAAATTTTTTATTATATTTATAATATGAATTTTTATTTATTCGAAATTACACCTAAAATTCATATAAGTGAACACGGGTATGCTATTTTAACAGGAGTTGTTAAACATTATGAAATTATTGTTTTTCCTAAAACAAAATCTAAATACTATCCTTTATCCGATATTGTATTACATTTAAACTAAGTATGAAACCTATTATTATATACAACGATAAATTTTTAGATAGAATATCTCTATTTATGAAAATAGGAGGTATTTCCTTATTTCCTTTTATTATTCTAAGAGAAATCTATAGAGACGGAAATGAAGCATGGGTAAAAGAAGGAAAACGTATAATTAACCATGAAATGATTCATCTCCAGCAAACATTAGAATTATTAGTAATTCCTTTTTATATTCTATATGTTGTGGAGTACATTATTAAAGTATTTATTTATTTAGATAAAGCTTATATGTCAATTTCTTTTGAAAGAGAAGCGCATGACAATGATGATAATTTGGATTATTTAAAAAATAGAAAAAGATATAATTGGATTAAAAGAATAATTAAATAAACAACGTTATGGATTTTGAAGTTACTAAAATAAGGAGACCTATGAGTCTAAATGAGCTTCTATTTGAAGAAGCTCTAGATAAACTGCATGGTAATCATCATCAATTAACTAAAGAAGAAGAAGAATATATTCTTGCTCTTGCTAAACGCATTGTTAATGGATGATGAAAACAAATGGGAAAAAATAAATAAACTATTCGAGTACCTTGTAACAGAAGATAATGAGACTGGAAGATTGGTATGTTTGTCTTGTAATGAAGATTTAACGGATAATAAATACAAACAATCGCATATCTGTTCTCCAAATGAACCTTATCCTGATGTAATTTATTTTTAAACTAACAACAAGTTATGAGAACATTTAAAACATGGCCTGTCCTTTATAAACGAGCAGTAAATGTCAAAATATCTCAATGGCAAATTGAGGTAGAGGATAATTGCTATAGAACAACTTCGGGATACACTGATGGTGTCCAAACTACATCTGAATGGACATGTTGTGAGGCCAAAAACATAGGTAAAAAGAATGCTACTACTGCTGAACAACAAGCAGAAACAGAAGCAGAAGCAATGTGGACAAAACGAATCGAATTAGGTTCATTTGAAGATATTAAAAAGATAGATACACCTGTTCATTTTAAACCCATGTTAGCTCATAAATGGGAGGACTATAAAGATGATATCAAATATCCAATATATTCACAACCAAAATTAGATGGTATTAGATGTATTGTGAATAAAGATGGAATGTGGAGTCGTAATGGTAAACGAATCATATCTGCGCCTCATATTTTTGAAGAATTAAAAGATTTATTTGAAGAAAACCCATATCTAGTATTTGATGGAGAGTTATATGCAAATAAATTTGCTAATGATTTTAATAAGATTGTATCATTAGTTAAGAAAACAAAGCCAACTAGTAAAGACCTAGAAGAAAGTAGCAAACATATTGAATACCATATATATGATTTACCGGAATCATTAGAAGATATTGAATCTGGTTTTTCTATTCGTTATAATAATTTATGTGATGTTTTACGTGATTTTAAGAATTCAAAATCGATTAAAATTGTAAAAACAGATACAATCAATAATGAAAAGGAATTAATGAAATTTTATGAAAGTTATGTAGAAGATGGTTACGAGGGACAGATGATTCGTACAGATAGTTTCTATGATAACAAACGCAGTAAATCGCTTTTGAAACACAAATCATTCATTGACGAAGAATACACTATTACAGGTGTGTTTGAAGGTGAAGGCAACAGAACAGGAATGATTGGTTATATGACATTTGAAGCTAAAAATGGTAAACCATTTAAATCAAATGTTAAAGCTGATTGGGATACACTGAAGAAATTATGGAAAGTAAAAGATACACTAGTAGGCAAATCAGCCACAGTTAAATATTTCAACTTAACTCCAGATGGTGTTCCTCGTTTCCCTTATGTAATTAACATAGACAGAGAAAGTTACGAATAAATTTATGAGTACATTTACAATTGATTTTTTTGAGTTGGCTTTCTTAGCTGAAGCCTGTATTCCACCGAGACCTATCGCTAGGACCATATTTTGGCACAATCTCACAGAAAGATATTGGCGCCAAATGACCGAAGGGGAAAGGATACACCTGTTCGAGTGGTTACAAAAGAATTGGCAGTATGAAAAGAGTCTACAAAAAGAAGAGGATACTCAAGTGTTTCACGCAAGATTCAATCCGGATAACCAATACGAAGTAACCACAACAGAGAAAGAAAAGATCAGAGCGTTTAAAATGGGAGATCGATACTATGTCGGTACCAATAGATGGGTGGCTGAAGAGTACATAGTGTCTGTAGAAAAGTTTGTACCAAAAAGAGAGTATTGAATAAATAATTTATGCAAGAAAAAGAATCAAAAACAAATTGGCATTTTAGGATTAGTTTAATTAAATCTATCCTTAGAATATGGGCTGGTGTTTACCTAATTATAGGTGAAGTAATTCCTGCTGGTGTTTTATTTATTGCTGCTGAAGTATTAGGCATTGTTGAAGAACTATAGAAAAAGATTGTCACAGTTTTTTTATTAATTTTATAGTATGGAAATACAAGAAAAACCATACATTTATAAAGGGAACCAATACGGTAAACATTTATATTACTCTAATATAGAGCCTGAAGAAGTCCCTCTTACACCTGGGATAAGAGTACTCCCAGCTCAATATTTTTATGAGAAACGTTTAATGTTTGTTTTAGTTAAACGTTATGAACCAGGGGAAAATACTTATTTTCCTAATGGAGGTTATGATATTAGAGATGAAGGTGGAGGTATAAGGTCCTATAATTTGGATGAAGTAGTTATTCATCCTCAAGTTTTTGAGTATAAAAGGCATCTAGAAAAAGTTGCTAAGAGATACTCTAAGAAAATGGAGAAATTAGAGAAGAAAAATGCTAAAATTACTAAGTACTTCCAAAATGGAAAACGTGGTCGTCCTGCTCTTTCTCATCAACAAGTTGAAGAGAGGAAACAGATACAACTAAATCGAGTTAAAACAGGAAAAAAAGGCCGCCCAGGATTATCACCTGAAGAAAAAGCACTTAGGGAAGAAGAAAAGGCTCGTAAAAGAGCAATATCAGGGGGTAAACGAGGCCGACCTAAAAAGATAGGATAAAAAGTTTGTCAAAATTTTTTTATTATATTTATCTTATAATTAAAACAAATAAATGCTATGGCGGCAAAAAATTACAGACCTTATAATACTCTTTCAATAGATGAAAAACAACTAGCTTCTACTAGGGCTAAAAAAATAGGGTATAAGGACAATGAAATTCAAAGGCTAGAATTTGAAGTAATAGACGGAAAAATAACAGGTACACTTGATAAGTACCTTCTCTCAGACATTTTTTATACCAAAAAATAAGTAAGAATGAAATACACAATTACTGAGACCAGGAAAGCTAATGTTATTTGGATTTATGAAGTTGAGGCTAATGATGAGGAGCAAGCGCTCCATGCTGTTATGGATGGTGCTATAGAAGCACTTGATTATATTACTGAGGAAATAGAAGATTCTGAAGTTGAGTACAATGTTGAAGAAACAGACGAAAATAATTAAAACCAAATAACAATGGAACTATCAGAGGAACAAAAACAACAGGTTATAAATATTCTATCCAAAGCAGATGGTGAGGATATGGATGAAATAGTTAGAGCGATTGGGATGGAAGATTATTTATTTCATTCACTTATGATGAGTGCTAGTGAAAATGATATCAATTATAATTTAGACATACGTTCTGCATTTGATGACCTTAAACATTAAATAATATGTTCAAAACAGACCCACTATGTAATAGACCTGGATTTCAGATGAAATTTTCTAACGGATGGACCATATCAGTTCAATGGCATCATGGATCTTATTGTGATGGCCGTAACAGTGAAAATGGTGAGTCACCAAACGCTGAGATTGCTATATGGGATTCTAAGGGCGAGTGGTACGACTTTGGAAATGATACGGTAAAAGGTTACTGCTCAACCGATGAGGTAGCTGGTTGGATTAATATTGTATCTAAATGGGCTTGATTGTCACAATTTTTTTATTAATTTTATACATAATTAAATAATAAGTTATGAATAATATAAGTAAAGCATTTTCTGAACTACGTAAAGCCGGTTATTTTGCTCGTCAGAATTATTGGTGCTGCCAATCATGTGGATGGTCTGCTGTACCTGAGGGTAGAGAAAAAGTTGTTTTTTACCACAGTCAAGATAATGATAGAAAGAAAGCAGGTCAACCTTTCCATTTAGCATGGAGTGGAGACGGAAAAGAAATTTGTGATATTTTAAATAAAAATGGAATAACCACTGAATGGGATGGAGATAAATCACAAAGAATTTTAATTTTAGATTACTAAAATCTAAGGGCCCTTAGCTCAGCTGGTTAGAGCATCAGACTCATAATCTGGGGGTCGTTGGATCGTTCCCAACAGGGCCCACTTCATTATATTTATAAGTAAACTTTAAATACTATGTCACAAGGAAATAGTGGATACGGAACTAAAACGATAACAGTTTATAATCCTGAAAATGATGATACAGCTGAAGTAGAAGTAGAATTTTACTTCTATTATGACCCTGGGGTACATACATACCCAAATGGGGACCCAGGATATCCTCCTGATTCAGGCACTGAAATTAGAGATTGGAAAATAGTAGCTAATGAATCTGAAACAGATCCCTCTACCTGGGTTACAGAAGAATTAGTGTATGAGGCTTTTGATGATGTTGATATTGATTTTGATGATTTTGACCATCACGATGATTATGATTATGATGACTATGATGATGGTAATTATTGAAAATTTTGATTGTCACAATTAATTTATTAGATTTATAATATAATTAATTAAACAAATAGAATAAAAAAAAATTCAACATGTTCTTTAGATTTTTTAGATTTTATTTGTCATAATTAATTTATTAGATTTAAATTATAAAAATAAAAAACAAAAACAAAGTTATGGAAAATCAAGTTAAAGAAAGTGGTAAGCGTGGACGTCCGGTAGTAGGTACTTCAGCTCGCCAAGCAAGGTTGGCAGCTCGTGCTGAACGAGCAGCGCAAGGTTTGTCTACTGGACGTGGACGTCCTGTGAATGGTGAATCTTCTCGCCAGAAGAAGATGGCCGAACGTGCAGCTAAACAGGCATCAGGTATTGAAATTAAACGTGGTGCTCCTAAAAAAGAAGCAACAGTAACAGAAATCCAGGGATGATTTAAAAGGCCCTGTTTATATTAACAGGGCCTTTTTTAATTTTTTTATATGAAGATACGATTGAAACATGTTCTGAGTTTGGTTAGTGTAGTTGCTTTTATTATATTCATGCTGATGTTGATAGGAGAAATAGCTCCATAAATAAGTAAAATGCCTTCGTGTTGGAAATGGTAGACAAGAGGGACTTAAAATCCCTTGGGCAGTAATGCTCGTGCCGGTTCGACTCCGGCCGGAGGTACATTAGTCAGGTGGCGGAACATAGACGCTAAAAATGTAAGCAAGGAAGACATATCAGAAGTCCCGAAAGAAGGATTGCATACAGGTTCGAATCCTGTCCTGACTATAAAATAGTCGTGTGGCGCAAGTGTGAAGAATAAGCACCTAGGGCAGCGAGCTGCGGAAACGCGGAGGTTGTGGGTTCGAATCCCATCACGACTACAAAGTGGAGCAACATGTGCAGTAGCCACAGGGTCCTAGGTCCCACTGCACTCCTTAAGTTAGGTACCAAGGTGGTAAATAATAGTTATTGCTATCGAAAGATGCTTGCGCCCAATAATTGTTATATAGGTTCGATTCCTATCCTAACTTCACCCTGTCAAGGTAGTACTTTTTTTGTCACGAAAATTTTATTATATTCAAATCAAATTAAACAATAAATAATATGAAAAAAACAAACCTAATTCTAACATTTTTTCTCGCAATTGCATTCATGGGTTGTGGAAGCAATGCTTCATCTGACTCCACTTCTGATTCCACTGTTGTAACCACAGATACAGTAGCTGTTGACTCTGCTGTTTGGGTAGAAAATGGTGGGGCTGATCCTAATGTTGGTACTCCTGAAATTAAAAAATAATGAGATCAGAAGAAATTATTATACTTATTTTTGTAGGAATCGTTGTGGTTGGTACTCCATTAATGATATGGCTTGCTGATAGAGATAAAAATAAGTGATAACTTTAGTAGTGTAATTTTTATTTGGTTTATTTAATTATGGTTGAGGCAAGGAAATGAAAATTTCTTTGCCTCTTTTTGTCAAAACTTTTTTATTATATTTAACTCATAATTAATTAAAATATATGAAAAAATTATTTGAAGTGCTTAGAAGAGCTTGTTGTAAATATTGTGGTAGAGATATTGAGAGTGTTGGTGCTGGTACCAACATCAGAGGAATGTGTGAACGATGTTATGAAAGAGGAGGGGACGATGATGAGTATTAATGTTAGAGTTTGTCAAAATAATTTTAATACATTTAATTATAAATAAAACAATATAAAGTAATATGGAATATAAAATCATAAGTCGAATAGAATACCACTCAGCTATCTCTATGTATGAGATGTCATTTATGTTTAGTAATTTTACAGAAGCATATGATAAATATAGAGAAATTTGTAATAATAATAATGATGTGCCTTCTTCAGGTAAAAAAACAATAATTCTTTATACAATAAAAGATGGAGTTGAAACTAAATACAAACAAAGAATTATCCTTGAATATGACAATTGGCAATACTGAGAAATACAACGGATGGAGTAACTGGCATACATGGGATGCTTATAACCATATTACTTCATATGAAGGCTCCTGGATGAGAGCATCTGAATGTAGATCAGTTAATCGGCTTAAGAATGAATTCGGCCCCTGGATCAAACTCCAGGAGAATGAGATTGATGTCAATGAAATTAATTGGGAAGAATTATTTGAAGCAATTTAATTAATGTAAACGTTTGTCTTAATTTTTATATTACATTTATAACATAATTAAATAAAAAGTTATGCATGTATTTGATGTAGTTTCTAAAGTAATCTACGCCCAGCATGGCTGGGCAGTAGCGGAACAATTTGATGACACTTGTACTGACTCTAGTGAATTTGAGAACCAAAATGGAACTGCTTTACATTTGATTAAAAGAACTGTAAAGGAACTAGTATATGAAGGTCCTTTTGATGAGGATGCTATTGATGAGTTAAAAGATTATTATGATGATCTTGTTAACTACCTGAATGAAGAAAGGTAAAATTTTGTCAATATGTTTTTACTAAATTTAATCATAAATAAAAAAATCAAATAATAAAAATTATGGCAACACGAGCATCAGTCATTTTTAAAGAGGAAGGCGAACCAATGTTTGCTATGTATAAGCATTGGGATGGTTATCCTGAGGGTTTTGGTGAAAAATTAAAAAAAATTATTGCCAAAGGTAAATTAGTAAATGGTTTAGAGGGTGAACCCAAACTAGGAGAAGTATTTAATGGCGTAGGTTGTATGTTTGCAACCATCATTGCTAAACTCAAAAGCGAACCAGGGGATGTTTATATTTGCCACATTGATCAAGTCGGCAACCATGGTGAAGATTACATTTATGAGGTAAATGAGAAGGGTGAGGTGAGTTGGAAATTAATTTAATAGGGCGGGGGCTTCGGCCCCGCTTTTTTTTACATTTATATCATAATTAAACCAAATAAGTTATGTTATCAGACAAATCAGCAGATGGAACTTCGTTTCATGATGACGTTATTGTTACCACATTTAATAAATTAGTTGATGTTATAGGTTATCCTCAAATAGCAGATAACACTGGTGAGGATAAATCCAATTATGATTGGAATTGTGAGACAGATGAAGGTATTGTTTTTACAATATATGATTGGAAAGAATACCGTCCAATAGATGATGATGAAGAAATTGAATGGCATATTGGAGCACACGATGCATTTAAATCAGTGGCTGCTTACAAGTACATGGAAAGTTTATTATCAGAATAATTTTTTAGTAAATTTACATCACAATTAAATCAAAACGACATGAAAAAAGAACAGTATCTTTACGCTACTAAAGGTTACTACACCAACGAAAACATCGTTTTTATGAAAAACGATTTGGTCAAAGTGACTAATGTAGAAAAAGGAATGGTATACCTAGAAGGTATAAAAGGCTGGTGTGAAGGAATAGAAATGAATTTTATTCCTAAAGTGATAGCTGATCACTTTGAAACTGCCTACATGAGGTAAGAGCAAAAATGGCGGGGGCTTCGGTCCCGTCTTTTTAGAAAAATGTTAACATTATACTATGAAAAAATTCAATTATATTATTGCTGTTTGGTTACTATTAGCTGGTCTCTACAATATAGTTAGATTCTTTATTTATACTGACTCAAGCTTATTTTTTCTAAGTCTAGGATGCGTAATACTCAGTATTATTTTTTATTTATTTTTCTTAATTGAACTTCGAAATGAAGAAATATCAAATCTTAGACAAACTGTTCTGAATTATAAGAAACTTTTTATGTTAGAGGATTAGCGCAAATATTTGTCAAGATTTTTGTATTATATTTACTTCATAATTAAATAAAATATATGAATCCAAAACAAGTAGAGGCTGTTAAAAAAGATATGGCTGAACGAGGGATTAAACATTATACAATTCTACCGGGCAATCATTGCTTGTGGGTGAGTTATAATGTTCGTTTTGAGGCAACCATTAATTTATATTTTATCTTCAATTCAGAGGATGAAATCATTGATGTTCAAGTTGATTAAATTATGAATAAAAGAGTTAATTTTGCTGGTTATGAGTGTGAATACACTATTGGTGAGTACGCTAACGGAGGTACTGCAATACGATTAGTTGATGTTAACGATGGTTATCCTGTTGCAACTGCATCTGTTTGGATTGGTAATCTTTTTGTTGATGAGATAGCAATTAAAGACTATTCAGAAAATGAAGGCATGGTTGAAGCACTTGTCAATGCTGGTATTATAGACCCACCACATCGATCTGTAAATGGATTTCCTATAGTCCGTTTGAAGGATTAAAATTAAGGTAACAATTTGTCCCAATTTTTGTATTACATTTATAACATAATTAATTAAAACAAATATGGAAATTAAATTGACGAACAAAGAATCAGAGGAGTATTTCTATAATGCTCTTTGTAATGGTCTTTATGTTGTACAAAGTGATTATGGAGTAGAGATGGTATACGATACTGATGAATACGCTCATGCTCGAGAAAATCTAAAAGCAAAGGGTGAAAGTCCTTGTTACGAGGATATTCTTATGGAAATTCTTCGTATGGGAGGTACAATATCTTTAATTGATATTGAAGGAGAAGGAGCAATGGATTCTTTTGTTAATATGGAACTTGTACATGAACGGGTATGTAAGACACCCACAGATAATCTGATGAATATGATTAAGGAGGAAGATGATGCTAATGATGCTGATGTACTCCTCCAAACAGTGTTTTTTAATGATATAGTGTTTGGATAGAATTTGTCCTAATTTTTATGTTATATTTATTTCATAATTAAATAAAATATAATTATGAAAAAAGACAGCATCAATGGAGCGAAACGAAAACTCCAAGTATCACAAGGAGCATACGATGGACGATATCGTCAAAAACGAGTAGAGGATCGAAAGAAACTTGAAAGTAAAAAAGCATGTAGAGGCTATCATATTGAGTATTAAGGCGATATTTTGTCTCAATTTTTATATTAAATTTATACTATAATTAAAATAAAAATAATATGAATAGAGAAGACATAAAAATGCAGGATGAAAACTACAGAAGCAATTCAGCTTTTTTAATAGGATACTACGGATCGGCTATTAAGAGTTTAGTTGAGTTCTTGGAAGATCAAGAGAACCGTTACGGAGGTACCTTATATGCTCGTCGTATTAAACTAGCTAAAGATATTCTTAATGATGGAGAAAAAGTATGGATTAGCAAATATGACAAACATTATACAGATATTTTGGACTTTAGTATTAAAGATTAATGTAATAACTTGTCACATTATTCGTATTATATTTAACCTATAATTAATTAAAATAATAAATGAAAAACACAAATGAAGTTTTTGCTACGGCAAAACAAAATGTATTGACTGCATTCCCTAGTATCTTTACTAAAGAAGATGTAGCGTCGATTATTGACTCGATCCAAACTCAGATTAATTCTTCTTCTAAAAATGAAAATTTTTCTGAGGACTATATGACAAGTTTTTTTGAGACCCTTAAAGAAGAAATAGAAGGATGTCTTGAAGACTACGACTACTCAGGTAGCATTGATTTGGATATGAGCTCTGGGTATAATGGTACATTTGAAATTAATACATCATTTGATCATGGTGATCTTGAAAGACAAATTCAAGATACTATTGAGATAAACATTGAGAAATTTAACACCACCTTCTTCTCTAAAGAAGAGAAACAGCAGTAGTTTGTTTTATTTAATTATGGTGTGGGATAGGGGCTTCGGCCCCTATCTTTTTTTATGTAACAATTTGTCCCAATTTTTGTATTACATTTATAACATAATTAAAACAATATGAATTATTGGATAGTAGATATCAATGGTGTAGAGAGACCAGTAGGTCCTATAAAAAGTTACGAGGAAGCAATCACACTCCAATATCAGTATATACGATTTCGAGGAATTGCTCACAACATCATCAACGATGAAATTAAAGAGTTAATCTACCAAGACGAATTGGACTACAGATATGATGAATTGATGCTTGAATATTCAGAATATGGGGATATCTAAAAAGAAAAAATAGTACATTTTTGTCATGTTTTATGTATTATATTTAACTCATAATTAATTAAAACATATGAAAATCAAAACAAATGAGCAAATGCTCAAGGCTTTGATCAAAGATCTTGACACAAGCCACTCAATTTACGCTGCTATCTTGAGAGAAAGAATCATCAAAATGATGGAACTCACTTTAACCAGCATTGAAACCGAACCCGAGAAATGGAACAATAGTTTCATACACCCAAATATGTATAAAGAATTGAACAACATTGTTCAGAAACATATTGGTTTTGAGAATAATTGATATTTTTTGTCACATTAGTTTTATTAAATTTAGTCATAATTAAAATAAATAATTAACAAATAAAGATTATGGAAAACGTAGTAACAATTGAGGCAGCTCCTGTAGCAGCTACAGAGAAACGCCGTGGACGTCCAGTAGTACCAGGTTCAATTCGTCAAATGAAGTTGCTTGAAAAGGCAGAGAGGATTGATAATGGATATGTAGGCCGTGGCCGACCTATTAATTCCGAGAGTAAACGCCAACAGGTTTTGGCAGAGCGACTAGCTAAGATCTCCTCAGGAATTGAGATCAAACGTGGCAGGCCAAAAATGGCTAAACCAACACCAGAAGAGGACATGCAACAAACATTGACGCAGGTTTTTGCGGATTGTCTTTAGTTAGAAATTAAGGAGGTACGAACATGTCGTATCTCCTTATTTATTTTTATTCATAATTAAAATAATATGAAAGTTAAAGAATTGATGGAATTGTTGAGTTCATTTGACCCTGAAACTGAAGTACTAGGGGCATGTACAGATCCCACTGATTATTTGTACAAAACTCAGATTGAGAGTATTAAATTAGATGATCCTTTTGACTCAAACGGCTACTCAGGGATAGACGGAACTGAGATGGAGTATAGTACTGTATGGGAAGAGGATAAGGAAACAGGTGAGGAAAAATATATTGGACCTAAGGTTGTAATCATTGATTTGGGGAATGTGTAATAAATTGTCGAAATAATTGTATTATATTTACTTCATAATTAAATAAATAAAAATGGAATTTAACCACAATCTTGCAAAAGAAGTCCTAGACAGAAATGGTATAACATCAACGTACTTATGTACTACGGATGGATGCATCCAAACAGACACTGAAGAGTGGATGTATGTGATAAACGATATTACGGGTAAAGATCCTTGTAGGGATGATCTTGATGAGGAGGACTATAATACAATTAGTAATTTTGCTCAGGTACTAGATCGAATGAACATTCAATTGTTTTAGTATTTTAGAGATAATGTGCAATTTTGTCATGTTTTTTGTATTACCTTTATATCATAATTAAAAAAAACATTTATGGAACAACTAATTGGTAAACTAGAAATAGTAGATCCTAATAATAATCAAAAAGTACTGAAATTATTCTGCGATCGAGAAGAAGGTACTGTTAGGTACCGTTTATCAAACAAAAATGGTATGGGATTTAGTATTAGTAATCTCCAATGTGGATGGCGAGGTCCTTCATTACCCGATAATACTTACGAGTATAGGAACAATCAGGCTTTGTTAGAAGCCACAGTAAAAGCAGTAAGAGGTGGTACTTATAGTATTGTGAGTACAAAATTATTTGTTGAATAAATTTGTCATATTTTTCTATTTAATTTTATATCATAATTAAAAATAAAATATGAACGCATCAGAATTGAAGTCAAATTATTCCCTATATGGGGGTAAGGGAGACGTATGGGGAAACACAGCTCATATCTACGAATCAAGCAAAGGAAATTTATGTGGGAAACCTGCTCTAGCATCCAACTGGGTGAGAATTGAAGGTGTAAAAACTGTTGGTTGTCCTAAATGTTTAGAAGAGTATAATAAGGTAAAGTAATTTTTTGTCGAGATTTTTGTATTACCTTTATATCATAATTAAATAACACAAAAATGGAATTTGATCACGTTGAATCATTGACTTGGGAAGACATTGTATACTTGGCTCAAAACAAGTACGACGGAGCATTTTTTAGTATGTTGAATGATGCTATGAAACTAAGCAAAGATGGACCATGGTTTGTTCGCAGTTGGAGTAGAGATTGTGATATGTGTGAATCAACTAGGACATATAAGCTGGAGACCAAACAAGAATTGGTTCATAGTATTATGGGTGAAATTAAAGGTTGGGAGTGGGCTGAGGGGCCTAGTGGTTATGAGTTTATTCCCGTTGATGAATATGGGGGAGAGGAATATAGGACCAGGGATCGAGTAATGGAAGCATATGAGAATGGTAACGGTTCAAGTATTTGGGTATAATTTTGTCGAGATTTTTGTATTATATTTATTTTGTAGTAGGTTAATAAAATGTGGAAAATAGAATTAAGTGTAGTGAACCGTATTTTTTATTAAAATTAATATGGTATAGGAACTACATAGTATATGGAACGAGTAGTGTAGGTGGATAGTAGTAGTTATGTGGAAGATCCCCTCGTTGTGTTCAGTTATATTATTTTCTTTATACAACAACAAATTTTTTATTGATTTTTTTTGTCACAATAACTTTATTATATTTAATCATTATTAATTAAAACAAAACAAAAATGACTGGTAAAGTAGTGAGAACAGCTGAGGAAGTGCTTAGCAGAGCAAAATATTATCCTGAAGCAAACAAATGGTTTGAAAATGGACTGATTCATGCCGCTTGGGAAGGACAGTTTTTCAACCGAGTTTTTATTATTTTTAAGGACGGAATGAACTGGCCTGTGACACACGAGACATTCAAAACCATTCAGGAGACTTATCCTAATTTGAAACTTGAGAAGGCACCATTCAAAATAGCAATTAGCGAATAATTGTAAATGACTCTAACAACCCTGCCCCCAATAAAGGGGGTGGGGGAGGGGGGAGGCTTGCCGGAAGGAGGAGGGGGAGAGAAAAGGATAAAAGTAGAAATTTGTCGCAAAAATTTTATTATATTTAGGTATAATTAAAAAATAAATAAAACCAACAACTCCAAAGAAGGGGAGGGGGAGGGGAGGGGGAAGAGTGTAGTCGCCCAAAGAATAGAGAGGGGGGAGGGGGAGAGACTTGTGAATAAAACAAGTGATGTTGTATAATAGATTGATAAGGTTATTTTATTAGAGTAATAAATTGTCGTAACTAATATATTAAATTTATACTATAATTAAAATAAATAAAATTATGACAATCGAAGAAAAAATTGTAAAGAGTGGCTTTATTTGGACGAAAGAAAGACCTGGATTTACCATGTCTTTTAAAAATGGCTGGACTATCTCAGTACAGTTTGGCTATGGAAATTATTGTGACAATGGTCACCATCCTGATGGCTTTTACTTTTATAATAAAGTTGATAAAGTAGCATCAACTGATGCTGAGATTGCTATTTGGGATAAGGAAGGTGAATGGTATAATTTTGGAGCAGACACTGTCAAAGGTTATTGCACCGTTGATGAGGTAGCAGAATGGATTGAGAAAGTTAGTAAATTTTGATACGGTAGTAAATTGTCGCAATTATTTTATTAATTTTATTTTGTAATAGTTAAATAAATTAATGTTAAACCAAAACAAAAATCCAATGAATAACGTAATTGAAATCCCAGCCCTAACCTACTTGGACACTAAGTATGGTGAAGAAAAAGTAGATGCAATTTTGAATGCATTGAAAAAACAATTTGGACTTGAGGAAGTTGAGTATTTGATGACATGCACAGATGTGAGTGACATTGAATTTGTGATCGAAGAGGTTATTTAAAAAATACATTGGTGGTTGCAACCGCCAATGAGGTGAATTAGGTGTTATAAAGCACCAGGTGACGAGTGTAAGTTAACTTCTTGGGTATGTAAGGCATACTTTAATAAAGGAGGGTACGGCTAGCTCGGGTGGGTTCAAGTCCCGCTTCATCTCTAATATGTTGTTTGAGTAGTAAATTGTCACAATAACTTATTTACATTTAGGTATAATTAAATAACGTTCAACAATTAAAACCAAAACCAATGAGCGCGAATGAAATTTTCACCAATGCAACATTTAACATTGCTGCCGGAATGGGAACTGTAGTTATGGTTGCACTTTCAATTGTGGGTGCAAGCACAATCATTTACAATTGGGATAAAAAGGAGGAGCGGTAAAAAATTGTCGCATTAATTATATTACATTTATGTATAATTAATTAATGTTCAACAAAACAAAACACCCATGAACAACAATTTCAAGAACTTCAAAAGTAAACTCAATGAGTGCCTTACTCAAGTTTACCAAGCCAAAGATGTTAATGAAGCTAAAAATTACATCTTGGATACTCTAAATGGCAGTGAAATTAATCCACATATGAAAAAGCATATGATTAATGTTGTGGGTTCATTAGACACGTTGGTTGGAGTACAAACGTATGCCACAAATAGTATGTTTAGGTTTGAAGGCCTAAGTGTTACTAAATACACCAACAAGAATAGGTAACATGGGTGGTGATGGTTGGGGCGTTTAGGGGCGCTCCAACCCACCGCTTTTATTTCATTCGTGGATCGATAGCGTACCGCTATCGTTATAGCCACGGACCGGGCCCACGCTAATCGCGGTCCATCGACGGGGACACCCTACCCAGGAAAAAGGCCCTGTATTCTCAACAGACATACGATCTCTATGCGCCGACAGTATATACTAATATACTACATACAATATACAATATTACCACAAAATCGGCTACAAAAAATTGATTAAAAGTTGGTTTAACCCCCTTTCATATACTTTGTCAAAAGTCAAAATCTACCTTTTTAAAACCTTTTTGCCGTCGAAAAAATATATATTTATCAGCATGATCAAATTACTTAACTTGTTCTCTAAAAAACCACTTAAAAAAGAGGATATAGTTAAATCCAACACTTGGACTCACGCCACACACTCCGAAGAGTTAATGAAACACTTAAAAAACGGAGGTAAATACATTGGTAGTAAAGAAGATCTATCTAAATTTAATATTACAATTAAAGGACCATTTCGCACTTCAACAAACCAACACGCCCCTAATTTTAAAAAAGGAAGCATATTCTCAGGATACGAAATATCCCCTTATCTTATAACTACAGATTTACCAGATAGTGCTTTCCAACCAAATTGGAATTCAACAAATTACAATAGTTTTGAAGACAGCCAAAACGTTGGTGTTTTAAAACCCGAATATAGGGATGCTAAACATTTTAAGTTATGGATGAGAACCAGAGACGGTAAGTACACCCCGTATTTACCAATATAAAAAGTATATCCTAATTACTAGACCTACGTTTACTAAAGAATCTAAAAAACGATTTCCTATCGTTTTCATCTTCAATTACTCTAATAGAAGGTAATTTAGTATCCTCTTTAATCTCAGGTTTACGAGCAATAACAGGTGTCACGTGAGTATCACTTTTTGCAGCATATGGTTGTATCACAATCGGTAATGGAGTTTTATCCACTACTTCATATTTCCTTCTTCGTATCTTAAGAGTGTTTTCTATTTCATTTAATCGATACTCAATAATTTGAGGAGGTGTCTCCAAAATGTCTCTAAACACATTCTCAAATATATCCAGCTCGGCCTCTACTCTGGTTAGACGATTTCTTAAATCATCATTTTCTTTTGTCATCGCTGTTATCTGCTGGTTGGCCAGATCACTTTCGATTACAAAGTAAATTAGACACACAACTAAACTTACGAACACCGACAATACCTGCCAGTAGTCCTTTAATTGTCTCATGTTGGAAACCATGCATATAAATATAATTTTCTATATTTATCTGTGATATAAACTATAATACTTTAGTATATATGTATGAGCAATAGTGGTGATAAGGTTTCATTGTGTGAGAAGATGAATCCTAAAGAAGCATTTGCTGTTAGGGCTCATAAGATTTTAAAAGAAAAAGGTTACGATGAGGCTTCTGCACAATGGATAGTAGATTTTTATCTACGAAATTCTAATTTTAAACTTAAGGAGGCTTTGAGGCAAGTTAAAAATGAGCCGAATTATAACTAATATATATTTATTAGTATGAAACTTACTAAACGCCAACGCAAGTATAAGAACCGTAAACGCATGCAAAAAGCAAATCGCCGAATAAATATGCGTAAAGGTATACATCAAAAACATACCTAATGATTAAATTACTAGATTTATTATTGGAAGTTGGAGATAGTACTCCGTTTTCTTTTACTGGTCCTAGTATTGATAATAATAAAGCTACTTATAGTTTTAAAACTGATGCTGGCTATGAGTATGAGGTTAATGTTAAACAAGTAGCATCCCCTGATAGTCCTTCTGATTATTATTTATATATTGATTTTAAGGTTAAATCTGGGAAATTTTCTGATGTAACTGGAGAAAATGTTCCTCTTAAAATTATGGCTACTGTAACTGACATAGTTAAAAAGGAAATTAGTCGCTTGAAAGTGAAAATAAAAGGTATTATTTTTTCTCCTGCTAAAACGATGTATGTTGACCCTGTTGGTAGGTTTGTGGAGAAAGGATCTGGTGCTGATAAACGAAAGAGACTATATGCGGCGTATATACAAAGGAATGTTCCGGGAGTAAAGCAAGTGAGTAGTGTTCCAAAAGATATATATTTGGGACCTAATATTACTTTTGATAACCTAATCGTATTTGAATTTCCTAAAGAGACTTCGACACCCCAAAAGTCTAATACTGGTGGTTTCTTTAAAAGATTATTTAAAGAATAAAATGCTAAAATATATTAGCATATTGCTTCTGATTCTTACATCATGTGTATCCACAACAACTATTGTAGATACTGATGATTTATACTTCAGAAAACATATACATGATACTATAACACATATTAAACGACATAGATCACTTTATTATATACCTTCTCCCGGTTTGGTTACAACTTATGGTTGGGGGTACTCGTATGGGTACCCCTACCATTATTATAGACCGCAAACTATAATAGTAGTTCCTAAACAAGATAATACTAATTATGGTAAACGTCCTTCGAGAGAAGGAAATTATCAACCTGATATTCAAAGAAGAAGAGGCAGAAACTAAATTTAAATTATGGGGAACTGGTTAGTCGATATATTTATTAGTAAACAACAAATATTTAACAACAAATAAAAAACTTTAAAATCATGGAAAATAACGAACAATTACAACAAGAAATAGTAACGGAACCATTTACACTTATGGATCCCTCGACGTTAATCGATGCTGTACAGTCAATGACTTATGGAGTTAATACAAACGTTCTTTACAACTTACTTTTATATATTTTAGGAGGTATGGGTACTATTGTTGGTTTAGGAGGTTTTCTTGGTGCAAGGGCTGAGAAAAAGAGAGAACAAGAAAAAGCCGCTAAAAGAGCAGCTAATCAACAAGGCAATATTCAAGAAGGTCTAGATGAAGGTCTAGATGAAGGTATGATGGATGCGCTTAGAAACGCAGGAGATTTACTTAAAGCACCTGTTGAAACTGTAAAGAAAAAACTTACAGATGTAATTGTAAAAGCACTCCAAAGCCCAGAAGCTGGCAAATTTATGGCTTATTTAAAGAAAAGCCCTAATCCTGAGATTCAGAAATTCGCTGCTGGTTTAGAGCAAAAAGTTAGTAAAGGTAAAGCCGCTCCTACTAATGAGTCTCTCAATGAAGTAAGACGTATGAAGAAACTTGCTAATATTATCTAATAAGACATCAATTTGTTGTTATTAATATAGAGGGGGCCTAAAAAGCCCCTTTTATATTTTATATAAAGCTTGTATAAAAAAGCTTGGAGATATGAAAAAAATTCATTACCTTTGGCCTACGGAAAAAGGGAATGAGAGAAATAGGGATAACGGGATAACGGGATAACGGGATAACGGGA
>Ga0070749_10000142_pt1 | contig 41711 bp, 54 predicted proteins | sample VirMetDEL_Nov_18_FD_75180 | JGI IMG/M metagenome (GOLD analysis project Ga0070749, IMG submission 75180) | Aqueous microbial communities from the Delaware River and Bay under freshwater to marine salinity gradient to study organic matter... | ecosystem: Environmental > Aquatic > Marine >...
GTATGGATGTGAAACCAGCGAAACTAAAATATATGGTTGTAAAGTTCTTTATACTTCAAATCCTAATTGTTTCGCTAGTTATTTGATAACAATACCTATGGTTGGTATGAATGACCAATTGGGTTTAGATAGTTCATCTATTACTAAAGCAGGACATCAAAGAGGTTGTAGTGGTTATTATTTAAAATAAAAGTTAACAAAAAGGTTGTTTAATTGAATCAAAATGCTTATATTTAAGTATTAATTTAAAAAGAGAGAAAATGGCAAAAGGAAAAAGAAATTCAGGATTTTACAAGCAAGAAGGAGTAATGGGTCAAGCATTGGCAACGGCAAAGCGTTCAGCTAGCACAACCGACGCAGTGCACCAAGCAATTGCAAACGGCAAAAAGAAAAAGAAGCCTCAGACAGAAAAGGTAGCAATGTCATTCAATTTTCTAATCAATGGCAAGTAGCAGGATCCGGGCAGCAGCATTCCAGGCAATGCTGTTAGCCTTTCGTATAGGGTATATAGTTAGCAATTAAAACAATTAAAAGAGTTATATGGGAAAGAATATATTTGTTACAAAGGGTGCTATTAACAGCACGGCAGACAGCACTAAGGCATATATGCGAGACATCAAGCGTGTCAAAATGATCGATCGAGATCGGGAGAAAGAATTGGCAGCTCGTATCAAAGATGGAGATCGTGCCGCATTGAATGAGTTGGTATCTGCCAATCTGAGATTCGTAGCACAGGTAGCTCGTAGCTATCAGGGAATGGGTGTAGCAATGGAAGACCTTATTGGGTTTGGTAACATTGGATTGTTCGAAGCCGCTACCAGATTCGATGCGTCCCGGAATATTAAATTTATCAGCTTCGCAGTATGGTATATCCGAGCAGAGATCCAGAAAGCACTGAATGATTTGAGTCGCACAGTTAGGATCCCTTCTCACCGTACCCGCAGTGAAGAATACGGAGAGGTTAGTACCGATGTGCAAATTAATGATGAAGACAATTCCGAAACCTATGGATCCAGATATCTGCAAGCTGAGGACTCAATCGGTGAATTTGAAAGAAGTCAGTTCCAGCAAGAGTTAGCCGATCTATTAGATCAGATTAATCCTAAGCAGGCACAGGCGTTGGTGCTTCACTATGGTATAGGACAAGAGTATCCGATGTGTATGGATACCATTGCAGACAGAATGGGTATCACAGGAGAGCGAGCCAGACAGCTTGTTCGTGCCGGGGAGAAGTCATTACGTGGTATAGCCGGATCAGAAAGTTTGTTGCAATATGCTTAAACTTTTCTTGCAAAAAGGTTGTTAGAATGAAATATTATTCTTATATTTAAGTATTAATTTAAAAAATAAAAGATATGACAACTTACGAAAAAGTATGTGCAGGAATGTATTTAGAAAAGTATTCAAAAGACGGCAATCTTATAAGAACCGCAGAACAATTTGGAGGATCCGGCAATTGGGTTGTACACGTATTTAGCGGTCTGAATATCGGCGGAGAATACAATGAAGATGAATTTAAACAAATCCGGAAATTTTTTAAAAAAGATTAGGATCCTAATAAAAAAATGCTTATATTTAAGTATAATTAAAAATTAAGGTTATGAAGAGAGAAGAAATGTTATTAGAGTTATTGTTAGAGCGAATCCAGGAAATCGAAGACCTAGTGCATCAAGCACACCAAGCAGGAGTTGAAAATATACGATTAACTCGTTTAGGTATCTTGCTAGCAGGTATGCTGCATATGTTTGAGAATGGATCCGAAAAGGATATATCCGATGCGGTAGCCAAAGTGGTTATACGAAATATCGATTCTGGCAATGAGGCAGCAGCTGGTAATGCGGTAAAGGATTTGATTTCAGGTATTAACGGAGTTAACTTGAATTAAAAAAAGTTACCAAAAAGGTTGTTTAATTGGGAGAAAATGCTTATATTTAAGTATAATTAAAAAATAGAGAGATATGAGAAATGTATTTGAGCCTGTAAAGGTTAATGGTAAGTTAGTAGCAAAGTGTATTGAGACTGGTAGCATTGCACCGGCGGATAAAATCAGAGATGTGCAGATCCGCAATGCATTCAAAAATAGCGAAGTGTTGGCAGTGGATCCAGAGTCAGGTCGAGTAACCAGATTGTCGGCTAGCATCTTCGGCAAGCAGACAAGCAGTGAGCCAACCAAAATGAATTTCTTGCAGGTTGTGACAAAAAGAGATCCACAGGTAATGTTCAGCAATTTAGAGCGTCTTACTAAAATGGTAGCACGCGGAATCCAGCCAAGCTTATTAGTTACCGGAGGTCCTGGATTAGGTAAGACATACCTAGTAAAGCAGACATTGACAGAATCCGGATTGCGCGAAAGTTATGACTTTGTGCATTTCAAAGGACGTAGCACAGCAGCCGGGATGTTTATCACATTGTACCAGAACAGCGACAAGGTTATAGTGTTTGACGATTGTGATAGCATATTCAAAGACGCAGATGCAGTTAACATGTTGAAGGCAGCATTAGACAGTTATGACACTCGCAAAATCAGTTACCTGACAAGCAAGCCGCTTAAAGATGAGATGGGCGATCCAATTCCAACCTCATTCGAGTTTACCGGTAAAGTGATATTCATTTCAAATATATCTCAGTCAGCAATGGATGAGGCAATCAAGTCTCGTAGCTTCGTGTCTGACATCTCAATGAACACCGAGCAAATGTTTACTCGCATTGAGCAGCTAATGACAAAAATGGAGCCGGGTATTCCAGAGCAAGCAAAAGAGTCCGCTTTACAGATAATGAAGCGCCTCAACACAAAATACTCCGGAGTGGAGATCAACCTGCGCAGCTTCATCAAAGCTTCCCGCATATGTGCAATGGGTTTTGAAAATCCTGAGGCAATGGTAGCAGAGCAGATTATAGTATCGTAAACATATCTCTCAACATAGTGGATCCGGCAGCAGCAATGTTGTCGGATTCGCACTGTAAAAAAAGTTAACAAAAGATTAGGATTATTGAAAGAAAATCCTTATATTTAAGTATTAATAATTAAAAGAGATAGAGTTATGAAAAAAGTAAATGTTAAAGAGTTAGGAAGCAAGTTTATGATCTTCGGTAACAAAGGCAATGTGTGGAGCGACACGGCTCATGCTTATAAACTAGGAACCGGCAACCTATGCGGTACTCCAGCATTAAGCACCAACCATGCTAAAATAGCCGGCATTGAAGAAGTAGGATGTGCAAAATGCTTAGCAGCATTAGACATGTTCTCGACAATAACTTTTTCAATGTTTAATCGAAATTAGATAATAGCATATAACATCGACAATATATAAACCAACAAAAAAGAGAGACATGACAAAGAAACAAATCACAGAAACCATTCAGCAATTAGAAGCTGCAGCTTGGAGAGAGATGCATGAGCGCAACCGTATCTGCGGCCGTGATCATGTATTAGCATTAACTGCCAGAACCCGTTGGACGACCATACATGAGATGATGGCTGAATTGCAAATAACACCAGACAGCACTCTGCCAGACAACCAGGCAGTATTCCGAATGCGGCATCAGAGTTGACATATATAACATGCAGGTGCGAGGGGGGCTTAATAGCCCCCTTTTTTACTGAGCGGGGAGGGGGTAGCATATAGGGCCAAAACAGGGGAGGGGGAGGGGGTTAAATAGGGGGGTGGGGAGGGTTTCATTAACACCCCCGTATATAGGTGGTGATATTGGGTGGTTATATCTATTTTTCTAGCACGGGTAAGATTTTTGCTATATAGGTGCTCTTTATTAGAATATACAATGTATATAATAGTATAATACCATTCTATATCACCTTAACCCATTCTATCACATTCTGTCACATCCATTCTCGCAAAAGGCATATTTATTAATATATGATACGATTACGAGATTTAATAACGGAAACCACGCATGCGGAGGTATATGACTATCTGCGGCAACACATCGATCGCATTGCGGCCGAGCATGCAGAAACACCAGCACGCAAGCTAGGTTCAGGATATTGGGGTGAAGCTTGGCTGATGCAGTCAGGGCGTGTTCTCAAATTCACAGCGGACCCTAATGAAGTGGCTTTGGCTGCTAGAACGTCACGTAGACCAGCGTCTCCACACTTAATAGGAGTATATTCGGTTCGGCCGATCACCGGGATTCCTTTAAAGGATCCAAACACCTTGTATGATGATCCCGCAGAGTGGCAATCGGGACGTTACGGAGCTCGTGGATATTATGTGATTCATCAGGATGGTATTACTCCTTTAAGTGAATATGGCGTCACACTCGAATTCGCATACAATTCTTTATACACTGCGATATTCAGTGGCGGATGGACCACAGAGCGCCTGTTGCAGCGTATCGAGCGAATGAATTATTCGAATCGGGACGCGGAGCTGTTGCAACGCATCGTGTCCCAAGCTGACGGTATACGACGTGATATACGCAGATTCGGAGTTAACTTCACCGAAGCTCATTCAGGCAATGTGGGATTCAATGCATCAGGTAACTTTGTGATTTATGACATGCAAGCCATGCAGGGAGCCCCAGGAGTAAAACCAAGCAATTTAGGTAAGCCGATCAACATGCAGCAAATTGCGCCTGTGTACACCACAGACGGAATCGATACACCAGATGATCCCAACATGTAAACACTGCGAGGTTATATTTATATTAAACCATTATTAAAACACATACAACATGAAAAACATTTTAACAGAAAACATGCGCAGGTTTGGTACCAAGAATTTGCGTGAACAAACCGAAGACGTGACACGTGTAGGTGTGTCAGAGATCAAGAATGCAAAGATTGATGGTAACACCATGACATTCAAAGCTGGCGATCTAGATGAAGACACCTTCCTCGATCTCTCTGACATGGTTCATCCCGACACTCAAATTCAATTGAAAAATATTAAACACAACCCTGCTACACCAACCACCGCAGAAAGATACACTGTATCTAGTATCAATGATATAGTTGCAGATTTTGACTACGATCTTGCGAAGGAAAGACTTTTATTCTACTTCAATCAATAAACCAAATTAATAAACAACATGATACGATTAAAAAACATTATCACGGAGACGTCACTAAGCGATGACGACTTGCTAGACATCATATTAACATACACCAAAGACCCCGAAGATGCAGAGGCTGCCCTTGCAAGCTATCGAGAAACAGGAGATTTCGGTGACGCGGCAATTAGCTCTAACGTGCAGCGTGACCCTCGATTCCGAGCTGAGTCTGAGACCGGTGGCGCTGGTGCACGACTCGCCGCTGCTGTGATAGAGCGCGCGCGCCGAGCTATGCGCAGCATGAGTGATGCTGAGGTTGCTGAGTTTCGTGAGCACATCGCCCAAGCATTCGACATGAAGTTGTAGTGCCGACGTGCTGCTGGTATAGTCCTGGAAGTGTGACCTGACGTGCTGCTGGTATAGTCCTGGAAGGACGTACTAACGTTCTACCGCACTACATATTTATATTAAAGCAATCTGTCATGGGGTAATAACTGAGTTTCGATTAAAATTAGCAGCGGTGGCACTTGCTGTGTTAACACCGTTGTTAATGATACTGTGTTATGGCCCGTTACCTTCCATTTCAAAATATTGGGAAACTGAGTGGCAACCGCTGTTCATACTTTCCAATGCAGTAACCAGCTATTTCTTTTTCACACTACCTAAATGGAAACTTCCGGCGGTATTCCTGATGCTGCTAACTGCATTTTCCGTGCAGGAATACCAATACATCCACAATCTGTTTGCAATTGCCTTCTTTTTGAGTTCGTACTGGGTATTGTGGTATTCTAAACGTTATCCGGTGTTTTTACTGCAGTATGGAGTTGGTATTATTGTTATGCCTTTTAGTTTTTTATGGGGAGAAGTGATTTCTATCAGTGCATTGAGCTTGTATCATTTAACCGTATTAATTCGATTGCAACAGCTAACTAATCGATGACTCGTACATATTTATATATAAAAAAGATTATCATGATTAAACTTAAAAACATGTTAACAGAAGAAGGTATTATAGAAAAACTACCAAAAGACATTCAATCTGCAATCAATCGATTGCGGACAAAATGGGGTGTTATAATTACTGATCGTCACATCGAAAAAGAATTCGATCAAGAAGGAGGTACTAGACCAGATAATGGTAGTGTAGATCCAATTGCCGAGAAACAAATACTCAAATTAATAGCAGCAGTTAAACAAAAATTTCCATTAATCAAAAACCAACCAGGTATCATATCTAGCTACCGTAGTTACATGGCCCAGGCAGATAATTTTGGACGTAAAGTCAATTCCGGCCGGTCTATCGATAATGTACAATCGGCAAATACAATACCTGGATTTTCACAACATCATACCGGTAAAGCTTTCGATATATTCAGTGTAAAATCTGCGTTTTGGAATAAACACAAAGATGTAGCAGACTATATCAAAGAAATTGCACCAAAATATGGTTTCGATGTTACATATAAAACACAAGGAACATTAAGAATAGCTGAGCCATGGCATTTATATTATACTAATTAGCAGTGACACACATGATACGATTACGAGACATATTGACAGAAACGGCACATGAAAATGTGGTTGATTTGGTTCGTGATAATTTTGAAACCATACTAGGTAACTACGAAGAATGGTTAGAAGGACAGTTGGATGACTTGGTAGATAATGAAGACATAACTGAGTGGAATCGTTATGACACTTTAATGAGTATGCGAGACAATTCAGATAGTCCGGAAGAATTTATAGGATATTTAAAGTATCGACACAAAATGTTTGATACCGCACAATTATATCAGTTTATTGAACGTTACCTAGATTACCAGAATATTGCATGATTAGTTTACGGGACATATTATCTGAAAAGAAGATAACTAAAAAATCTGATTTTGATAGAGCCGAATATTATAAAGAATATATCAAGCAGCTTGTGCCAGAAACATTTAAAGTTGAAATGAAGGATAGTGAAATAACTATTAAAATTAAAAATTAAACGCACGTCTGCTACCTTAGACGTTTAGTTGCAAGACCCGGGGTATTTCACCCGGGTTTTTTTATGCACATATATTTATATTAAATAAACGTAATAATCATGATAGAAAAATTTATTTCCACTCTGTTTGCAAGCCGGACTCAGGCACATATATATCATTTGCAAACAAAATCTTATGCAGAGCATATGGCATTGCAAGAATATTATGAAGGCATCGTAGATATGATAGATGCAATTGTCGAAGCATATCAAGGTAAGCATGGAATTATTAAAAACTATACTGCTCCTGCTAAATTTGAGAATTATGGAGACAAGAACGTTGTTAATTATTTTAAAGGATTAGCAATGTTTGCTGAAAAGGCATATGATAAATTACCAGAAGATTCATATTTACAAAATCTATATGACGGAGTAATTGAGTTAATTTATTCTACAGTATATAAATTGGAAAATTTAAAATGATAAAATTATTAGATTTAACGAATCCAAAGCATCAAAAAATTGTTGCTGAAGAAATTGCTAGAGCAAAACGTATTCTTAAAGAAGCTGCGTCAGATCGGTTTTTACAATCAGCTGCAAGAAACTTGGCTGCTCAAATGCAAGGCAAAGCTGCTAGCGAAACAACTCTAATGAATCGTTTAAACAGAATGCCATTAGCTAATAGACTTACAAAATCAGATTTAGATAAAATTGTTGGTTATGCAATGAAAGAAATGGGATTGGATGTTGCTGCGGCTGCTGGAGAACTAGATTATGCTAAGATAGTTAAATGGATAGAAGGCAATCAATCCATGTTATCTGGATATGAGTATGAATCTAGTGGCGTTGCTAAAAATGTAGATGAGATCATTAAATGGGTTCGTTCTGGTCGTGCTTCTCAATCATATCTTAAAGGATTAATTGATGACATGGACAAATTGGAAGGCGTTGCTATTGACGATGCTCAATTTTATAAAGAAGCAGAAACACCAGGATTAGGAAATATTAGTGCAAGAACTAATCCTAGAGATATGGGATATAGTTTAGATTAAAATTGTATATATGAAACTTATACAAATTACCGATGAAGATGGATACCAATACATGGTAAACACTGATCATATTGTGTATCTTTGTAATAACAATAACACAACCACAGTTAAACTAAGTAGCGGATTAGAAATTTCAACATATCAACCATATATTGCATTAGCAGAACGAATTGCAGCAACACAAATAAGTTTAGAACGAGATAAAATTTTAAAAGATTAATATGGATTCACAGGAATTATATGAGCAAATGAAACAGTTATGGGAAACGTTTGAAGAAAACCATACTCGTTTTTACACTAAACAAGTAAAAGCAGCAGGAAGTCGAGCTAGAAAATCTATATTAGAATTAAAGAAGCTTTCTAGCAATTATCGTACTGCGTGTTTAAATGAAGCAAAAGAAATATGAAACAGCTGTTTGAAGAAATATTGAATGAAATTTTAGCAGAGCAAGGTGCTGAATCTGCAGATACAGAAATTACTGGGAAAGAATCGGTATATACTCCAGAGCAACAAAAGTTTCTAGCAAACTTTGCAAAGAATCAAAATGACTCATTGGGTATATTGTATTCATTATCTCCCGCAGGTATACAAGAATTCATTAATCGAAGTGGTGCTATCTATAATCTTTCTACCGATGTTCTAACACAACTGTTAAAATCTCGTGTTGTTTCAATTGTACCATATACTGGTTACAGCAGAAATACAGATTATACTATAAAATGCAATGTTCCGTTAGAATCATTAGCTGGATTTAGCACTGAAGATGATAAAGAATCTGAGGAAGGCGGTGATGCTGGCGGAGGAGATATGGGAGGCGGCAGTGATTTTACCGGTGGTGGTGGAATGACTACTGCAGATTTAGATACTGGCGGAGATATGGGAGCAGATACCGGCGGTGAAGCACCTGAAGCAGGAGCAGAAGAGCCAGTAGGAGCCGAGGTACCAGAAGAAGGAGCTGAACTTCCGGAAGAAGGACCAGAAGAATCATTCCGTAAAGATGGAGATTTATTGTTCGAAACAGAAGACCTAGTTCATTCTAAGTATACATATCCACAAATATTGCGCGAAACTGCTAAAATTGCTGAAAAATTGATAACAGAGCAACGAGTCAATGAAACGTTTTCTAGTCGGGTAGCAAAATCCAGAGTATTGAATCGACTACCAGCTGGATATCTGAATTTGTTAGAGCGAATTATTAAAAATTTAAGTGGTAAAATACATAACACACTTGAAAAAGAACATCTAGTAGCAGATATACTTGATAATTTAGCTCATAACTTTGGATTGACACCGAATCAAATATTAAAGTCTTATACATTTTATAAAAATCAAAACAGATTAAAGAATTTAATCAAAAAATAGTTACAACATTGGAAAGTTCCAATTAATTTCATATATTATCTATAGAAACTAAATAAATTTAACAAGTTATGGCTTATTATGTAGCAAAAGTACAATTAATCGATGAGATTGATACGCCGAAAGGTGTAAAACAAAAAAAGGTAACTGAATCTTACCTAGTAGAAGCATTGTCAGTAACCGAAGCAGAAGCAAAGGTAGTTAAAGACTTTGCAGGTTATACGTTTGACTTCGAAGTAAAAGGAGTTACTCAAAGTAAAATCATTAAAATCATCGGATAATGGCATACAAAGAAGGAAACACAGTTATTGTAAACAACGAAGGCAAAAATGAAGTTGGAGTTGTTATTAAAAAATTCATTGTTAGTAAAAACACATTCTACGATGTCCTGTTAGAATCCAGGTCATGTGTAACCTGTGTGAATACTGCTAGATCCAATCGAATTTTTATCGATCGCACTTTGACTAAAACTTTGGTAGACTCCGGTGAAATCGAATGCACGGTGCCGTATGCCGAATTAGCAGAAACTGATCAATTGCCGTATACTAGGTAATACCGAACGTATACAACTACCTAACTTAACCACCTTATAAGTTATTAGAAACAAATAAACAAACGAATACGAATATAAACAATACAAATATGAACAGTGTAAATCAACCATGGGCAGTTTCCGACAAGTATCGTGCACGATATGGAGAAGTATGGGCAAATATTGATTTTGAATTTAATTCAGTTTCAGAAAAGTTATTTCATGATAGTCCTATGAGTACAATTGTAGGTCGACTAATAGTTGCCAATGTCTGTGAGGACATGAGCATGAATGATCTAGGTATCACACAGGCCGCGTTAAAGAATCTGATTAATGAATCTGCATTTGCTTCAGGTAATACCTGCGAAGTTAGAATTAAATCAAAATACGTGATGTTAAACAGAACGGAGGCAAATCGTTTATTTGAAACGATTGAAGATGCAACCACAACAATCACTAGGAAGTACCAATTAGGATTATATTTATAATAAATGATATATGAAAACATATGGATTTTTTTCAATTGCAGATTCTAGCAAAGAAATTATAGCAAAATGCAAAGTAAACACCGTCATGGATGCAATTAAACATTTTGCAAAAATAAAAAATTTATCCGCAGAAGAATTTGTAAAACTTTATATTGTAACAAATGAAGTCTAATACGATGCAAAACATATTTCAACATATCAAGATGACCAAAGCTGAGTATCAAGTTATGTTGCAATATTCACCGGCTGAGAAATTTCAATATCTAACTGATATATTTCAATCACATCAGGATCTGTCAAAATCATTGGAGACAGAAGACTTTTCTAAGACTCTGGGAGATTTCTTTGATGAATTGACAAAAGGAATGGATTCGGATGATCCAACGGAAGATGATGATGACGATGATGAAAGTTATTACGAAGTCAATTCAGAAGATATTCCAGATTCTAAGAATCGAGTAGACATTCTTATTGATGACGATTATGTGCTTGTTGAGTCTGACAGTTTAAAGGCTTTGAAGCACATTGTGAATAATTTTTTCGATAATGGTTATATTTTACATCGGGACACAGAAACCGAGAAAATGTTTCGAAAAGACAAATTAACACGATACCTGCGAGTTTATAGTATCATAGGCATCAACCCAGTTATATGTCCAAATTAATATGGCAAAGAAAAGAAAACAAGACGTACCAAAATACATACAGGCAAAATTCAAGAAAGAACAGTATAAGCCCGGAGACTATGTTTGTATGACGTGGTTAGGTGGATTGAAATTCGGCCAGATAATAGAAACCGATAAAAAGAATGAACATGTTCGTTACAAAATTAAAAGCTATAATACGTTTTATACGTGTGGCATTCAGATTGGAGAGTACCGATCAGAAAACACAGATTACGGAATCCTCCTTGCCGATGAAACTGAACGAAGAGGAGCAGCAGCAATACAATCAAAAGCTACGGGTAGAGAATTACATGAAATCGACAGAAGGGCAACTAGTAGCATACCACCTAAAACAACAAGCGCTGGACAATCTGCTAATAACTCTAACAACGCAAATGCAACTAGCAGAAGCCGAAAAACTACAAAGTCAAAAAATGCTGTTAAGCATAGCTCTACAAATGACAGTAAGACAAAATCGAAACCTGCTAGAAGCAAAAAGACCGAATTAGATAAAGAGGTGCAGAAGCAACGAGACTTTTTGAATGGTTTTGTAAAAAAATAGCTCTAATAATTTGGACTTCTGAAAAATTATACTTATATTAATAGTGTAATTAAATAGTTAACCAATTAAAATTTAGAGCAATGAAAAAGTTATTAGTAGTATTAGCAGTAGCAGTGAGTGGGTTTGTTGTAGGGCAACGTATCGAGATGTCAACTACTTATATTGGATTCTTCGAAGCATTTAATGAAGAATTTGACATAAAAAATACATGGAGATTTTATGATAATTCGGATACCAATTCATTCAACATGCCGGCGTTGATGTTTATCGAACCAGAAGACAGCCTAGATTATCTCGAAATTGTTGACTTCGATAAAAAGTATTTTTACCGCCAATTCCGCCGCGAAGATGGAACGTTATTTCAGAAACGAGTACCAATGCTTAAAATTCACCAAGATGGAGATATTAAATCGTGTTTGGTCGAATTATCAGATAAAGATGGAATTTCAATGCCCATGATTATTTCAATTCGAATGAATGAGTTAAAGAAATTAAATGAATATTCTGGTCAAAATTGCATCATGTTTATTACACAACATAAAGGTGGCGGAGTTGAAGGTAAGATTTACAATGTTCCGTGTTTCAAAACAATCAATGCAGAAACTGGCTATGGTAATTTATCGGTGAAGTTTTAATTTAATTAATTAAGTTATATATTATATATATACAGTAAAATTGCCCCCATTGGGGGCAATTTATTGGTTTATAAAAAAATTATAATGTATTTTGAATTTTTTGAATTTCTGGTACGTTTTTATATGTATTTGGATCCTGAAGTGCATTAATCATAGCCGGTTGATTATTTTGTTGTCCGTCAATTTCGAATGTTGCGTTTTTTAAATCGGTGTGTTGCGGCCACAAACGTATTTCATCTTTATATATTATTAATCCTATTTTAGCTAAGTCAGTGTTTTTATTGCTGGCAGGTTGATATGTAGTTAATTGAAGGGTAACATATGGCTGTCCATTTTTAGATTTACCCAACATTTTTTCTTGCAATCTCCATGTATCCTTTGTATTGGTATTAGGATTTGTAACTAATAACTCACCAGTTGCGAACCCCGGGATTGTTATATTTGTTAGTGGGAACTTTTTATTATGTTTAATATCCATAGCTTCGATATCATCCTGTTCCGTAATAATCTCAGCCAATTTCACAATTTTACGCTTAGTAGTTTCGGAAAGGTTTTTAGCTTTGAATCTTAGCATGTTTTCTGCTAGAAGGTTTTTCTTTTTCATATAGTTTCTATTATTTAGTAATCTATTTTATATAAATATATACGAATTAAAAAAACCGTAGTATTAGGATATTCGAAAAATTTTTCTTATATTAATAAAAAAATACTATGATTAGATTTGGTTATTGTTGTATCAATATGACGCTCGGCAAGCAAGATATCCGTACGGGTCGCACCATGATTGAGCGAAAATTTAAGCAAGGCGGTATGCAGTTAGCGTCTGATATATCTCTTAAGAATGCAAAAGATTTACTTCCTATACTGCAATGGAATGAGCGTAACGGCATTCGATTGTTTCGTATAGGTTCTGAAATATTCCCTCGTTGGAATCATTACGTGTTAGAAGACCTACCAGACATCGAAGAGATCAAGCATCATCTCCGAGCAGCAGGTGACTTCGCTCGAGCACATGGCCATCGACTAACTACGCATCCAGGTCCATTTCACATACTAGGTTCGCCTAAACGTGACGTTGTTACTAACAGTATCATTGGCTTAGAACGACACAGTGAAATGTTTGACCTTATGGGTTATGAGCCTAGTTTTGACAATCTTATCAATATACATATCGGCGCAGCATATGGCGACAAAGAGTCTACTATTTCTAGATGGTTAGCTAACTATGCAATGCTATCTGATGAACTTCAAGCTAGGTTAGTGCTGGAGAATGACGACAAGGCTTCGTTATACTCAGTTCGAGATCTGTATGAGATGGTGCATGTGCATACCGATATTCCAATCACGTTTGACTATTGGCATCACACTTTCAATACCGGCGATTTGTCCGAGCGAGAAGCATTCTTTATGGCACGAGAGACTTGGGAAAAGCATGGCGTTACTCAGTGCACTCATTACTCTGAGTCTCGTAGACGCGAGAAGCAACTTCTTATCGAGCGAATGTTTGAACACCATGGTATCAGCATGGACAATATAGATCAATGGCCTACCTTCCACAAAGAATACAAGGCATTCACCAAGATCAAAGAGCAGGCGCATTCTGACTATATTGTCGACTTGCCGAATACATACGGTGTTGCAGATTTAGATATCGAAGTAGAAGCCAAGGCAAAAGAGCAGACATTGCAGCAGGCAGGTATTGAATGTTGTCAGCAGCAAATACTAGTGTAACATATTTATATTAAATAATAATATAGTAATAAAAACAAAAAAAAAATGAAAACATTAGTTTTAAAAATTAAAAGTTTATTAGAACGAGTTAAAATCTTGTTTAGTAAAAAATCAACATGGATTCTATTAGCAGTGTCCGCAGTAATAATACATTTAGTTGCTCCTAACAATAGTGTGGGTGACTGGAGAAAAGGTAGTTCAGCTTCATTACAAGCTACAATATCAATTGATCAAGCTGCTTTTAGGAATAGTAATCTAGATGATTCGATCCTTGTACAAAAAAGTTCTGATTATGAACAGTGCATTAAAGATGTAGTTATTAATCCTACTTGGTGTACACCTAGTCATGATGTGATAGCTACATGTAGCACAACATCAAGTGGAATTTGTTGGGCAGGAGAAAATTCAAACTTTGAACTTAAGTTTCATAATGGTGATGGTACATATGTAGGTTATATCAAGTTTCATGAACCATATGCAACTCATTTCGAAGTTAAAGACATTCAATCTTACAATGGGTATCTTGTATCTTGCAAAACAATAAGTACAGCAGATAGACATTCTAACTTTGAAGTAACTATATCAGTATATTAATAAAAACAAATAAATTATGGCGTATTACAGATACAAAGCAAAAGTTACAGATGACCTCACAGAGGCTCATGAAATTGTAAGAAATGTCGGCAAAATGCTTTCAGAAGGCAAAATCGACAAAACATCTACGTTGGACAATCTAGGACGAGCTCTTAAAAAAATAGAGTCAGCAAAGTACTACGTCGACCGAGAGTAGACAAATGAAACGTATGTTACCTTATGTAATGTTGTTGTCAGCATTATCATTGGCAGCTACCGCAGCTTATTACAGTATATTCGGTTTAAGCAAATTATTTTCATCACAGGCATCTGCCGTTATTTTTATGGCTTCTATACTGGAAGCTTCTAAATTAGTTACAGCATCTTATTTGCATCGACATTGGAGTTCGATAAAATGGCTTGCTAAAACTTATTTAACGACAGCAATGATTATATTGATGGCAATAACATCATTAGGTATATACGGATTTCTAGTTTCTTCTTATCAGCAAACTGCTTATAAAATGTCCGCAGTAGAAAGTGAAATATCAGTTTTAGACCTTAAAAAACAGCGATATGAAACGAATTTAGGGGCTATACAAGCAGAAAAAGAATCTTTGAATATCAATATATCAGAATTAACTAAAGGCTTGGCAAACAACGTTATTAGCTATGTAGACGGAGAAGGTAATCGAATAACCACTACTTCATCTGCTACCAGAAAGGTGTTGCAAGGTCAATTGGATTCTCAATTAGCAAGACGTGAAAAATTATCTGACATGGAGATTAGTATAGCCGATTCGGTTAGTTCAATCGAAATGCAAATATTAAACACTCAGTTAGACAATGAAGTTGCAGCAGAGTTAGGACCATTAACATATGTTTCTGGAATAACTGGAGCTTCAATGGATATGGTAGTTAATTGGTTTATATTGTTATTCATTATAGTGTTTGATCCGTTAGCAGTAATATTATTAGTATCTGCTAATCGATTATTAGAAACTAAAAGCAATCAGGATTCTGTGCCGGTAGCAGAAGATGAGGAAGATTCATTAACTGAGGAGTGTGAAGCCAAGAGGGTTGAAGCCCCGACTCAGGAATCTTCCATTCCGGTGCCAGAGAAGCCAAAAGATGCTTCATTTAAACCACATTCATTACACAATGTGTGGAGATCAGCAAAACGTAAAAAATAAATAAATGGCAAAAAAGAGTTTTCAGAAAAAGGGTAGCGGTTCATTTCATTCTTTAAATTGTAAATACTGCGGAACCCAAGTAAATCGTTGTGATATCAATTCGGTTAAAGTTACATGTTCTAAATGTGTACATCAGCTTGTAGAAGGTAACCGATTGGAAGAACGAAAATAATTACTTATATTATAATTAAAAAAAGTTATGTTAGAAGCAGAAAAAATAAAGTCTAACTGGGAAGAATATCGTTCCCGGGTCAACAATTTATTTCCTACTCGTGCAACACAGTTGAATCGGTTGTATGATGATTTAGAAGATCGCATGGTAATGATGCCAGCATCAAGCATTGCACATTTTCATAATGCATTTGCCGGAGGTTATGTAGACCACGTGTTACGAGTTATGGATTGCACAACCAAGTTGTATGAAGCTTGGCAGGAAATGGGTTCGGATATGTCTGGTTATACTCGAGAAGAAATGATGTTTGCGGCAATGCATCATGACCTAGGTAAAGTAGGATTTCCGGGTGATGGTAATGAGGTGTATCAGATAGAAACATCGGATTGGCATCGCAAGAACATGGGTCGAATGTACAAACACAATGAAAACATTCCTTTCACAATGGTACCAGATCTTTCTATTTGGTTGTTGCAGGAATATGATGTTAAAATGTCATGGACTGAGTATCAAGCTATAAAAATTCATGATGGTATGTATGACGATGCAAATAAACCTTATTTCGTAGCAAGAAGTGCACAGGCTAAATTGAAAACTAATTTACCGGTGTTATTGCATCACGGAGATCATATGGCGGCTCAAATTGAATTTGAAAGATGGAGAAACAATCAGAGTCCGAAAGCAGTTGCTCCTAAATCTAAGGAAACTAAGAGTAATGCAATTAAAAACTTAGCAGAAAATAATCCGGATATTGGTAAATCTATTTCTGATATTTTCAGCTCATTTAACCAAGATTAATCATGATTATATTAGCAATACTATGTGTTATACTGGCAGGCGTTGCTGGATATTTTATATATCGAGCTTATGTATTAGCCGGGTTATTAGCAGATCAATTAGACTATACAGATGAAGTAGAACAGCTTTCTGAATACATGTATCGAATGATTGATGAAGCACATCGCAACATGAAACGAATTGATCGTTTAGGCGCATTTGAAAAAGAAGATGAAGCAGGAACAACGTTTCAGTTATTAAAAGAAGTAATAGACAATTTAAACGAAGAATTCAATGGGACGCAAGAGGAAGAAAAGTAATAATTATTTTACATCAATCACGCAAGCAGCAATAGTTGCGTACAATCAACTAGAAGACCGTCCTGTGTTAAAAGAACGTGTTTATCGCAGATTCATTTTTCCGGCATTCATGAAAATGGCAGAAAATTTAATCAACAAGATGAAACCAGCATACATCGATTCTTCATTTTTAGATTTACAATCAGACCTTGTTACATATCTTACTGCTCGTCTAGATAAATTTAATCCTGAATCCGGTAAAGCTTATTCATATTATACCAGAACTTCTTGGAATTATTTAATTGCTGAAAATTCAAAAGGTTACAAGCAATTAAAACAAAAAACAGAAGAGTTTGATATGGATGAAGAAAGAAACATTATCACGGAAATGGATAATGATGAAATGCGAGACAACCTTCGAGTGTTTATGGATGAGTTTGTGGAATATTGTTATCGTAATCTGAATTATATATTTAGTTCTTCGTTGGATATACATGTAGCAGATTCCGTGTTACACTTTTTTGAAAATCGTGAAAACATTGAAGAATACAATAAAAAGTCATTGTATATTTTAATACGAGAACGAGCCAAGCTCGAACCGGCACAAACCACATACATTACCAGAGTAATGAAAACCATCAAACGTTTATACGAAGATAAATTTACCGAGTATCAACAATCAGAGTTCATGAAATTGCCTTTTTGATATTTATTATTAAAAGGTGTTATGGATAAAGACGATAAACTATTCAAGGATACTTCTTTCTCGGATCTCATGTCCGATATTTATCACAATTCCAAAAAGAAAGATCGCCAGATCAATCAGATGATAGCACAGTTGCAGCCTTTAATTAAGAATGCATCTGATGCTACTATCATCGTTCCACTTATCAAAGAATATCTGGATATATCCGTGAAAAATGATGATCATTTAATCAAATTAGCGGCTATAACACAAAGATACATTTCTACCAAACAAACTATTTCTGGAGCTGACGGCTTAATGAGTGACGAAGAAAAGAAACAACTTCTTTCAATTGCTGAACAAAATTATGTTTCGGAACTAGAAGATGAAATTGAAGAGATAAAACGTAAAGAAGATGCAGAGAAAGATGTACATGATCGGGCAGATGAAATAAAAAATAAGATATCAAAAACTGATGAATAATACGAATATACATTTTTATTGGGCAGAAGTTACTGGTACAGAAAATACATATACGTATGATAACTCTGATAGTGAAGATTCTAATAATGAATATTTGTATACCATACAAGCTCAACGATATGATACAGATGTTAAGTCAGAGCCAATTTCAGCAAAACCATATAATTTAAACAATTTAATTGTTCCAGTTAAAGGAGAACATGTAATCGTATTCCGAGCAATTGCTCCCAGAAATTCCGAAAGATTTGATCGTACCACACAATGGTATTATCTACCGGCTATAGGAATCAATAGTAATATAAATCAAAATGCATTTCCAGGTTTATCTGTTACTAACAATGCAGATACTACCATTCAACAAACAATATCTCCTACGCAGATATATAAAGGCGATAATGTAGTATCCGGTCGTTTTGGTAATACTATACGATTAGGATCTACTCCTGATAAAACTCAAACGTATTATAAATCATCTCCATGGAGTGGTGTAACAAATGATCCGATTATTGTTATATCAAATTCAAAAAGTAATTTTGTTAATAATGAATTAAATACTAATAATATTAACAATGATTATTCTTCCTTATATTTAACTAGCACACAAAATATCAATGACTATACCGTCGTAAAATCTTTAAAACAAGAAAATGGATATCAATCGCAATTTATAGGCGTTGCAGATCGAATAAACCTAAATGCAAAAACTGATAGTGTTACGATTAATGCTCCTAATAACATTGAGTTGAATACTGATAAAGTAGTGTTTGGTACTCAATCAGATAAAGAGTCTGGTGTATATTCAACTGAATTGCATGATGTATTAAATAATATATTAAACGTGTTAACATCTGGATTTAAATCTGCAGATAATACACTTATAACATCTGCCGTTGATCAGATTAGTTTACTAGAAGCAGGAAAACAATTGAATAATATTCTTAACAATAAAATTCAACAAGACAAACGAGAACAAGAATAATTAAAGTATATAATCATGGCATCATCATTTCCTATCAATCAAATTGCTACTCCGCCGGTATTAATTGCCGCGCGGTTGCTTCCATTACTTAACAAGTATATAGGAACACTTCAGCAATTAGGTGCAGTGGAACTTCCTAATTTATTGGAAAATATACCTACCAATGTAACGTGTGACGATGCCGATGTTCGCGAATTACGAAACAAACTAGAAGCATTATTAAATTTTTTAGAAAAAATAAACGATTTAATTGCAGTTTTATCAACGGTAGTAGATGTGTTAAAAATACTAGCACGGGTTGGACAAGCTTTAGCGGTTGGTGCAACACTAATAACGCCGACTAATGGAGCTGCTCAAAGTATTGGAGAATCAAATGCACAATTAGCTCAAAACTCATTAACTGTTGCTAACATATTGCTTAGCATTTTCGATCGGTTGTTAGCATTATTCCCTACAATTTTAAAATCGGCATCTGAAACACAGCGATTCCTAAATAATTTATGCAATGAATCGGATGATCGTGTTAATGATTTTTTAAACAATTTATCTGGAAATGATACTATCGATGTAACACTAGTAACGCCTCCTACCGCACAAGAAATATTGGATCAGTATCCTAGCACATTTTATACAGAATTAAATGTATCTGATGAAGATTTAAATGCTCGTTATCAAGAAATAGTAGAACTAATCGATGGTGGCTTTGATGTTATTAATAATCTAGTAGAACTACCTACCAATGTATTAACAGGTCAAGGAGATCCGGTAGATACATTAGGAACTGCAGGAGATTTTTATATTGATACACAAACAAATCAATTATTTGGTCCTAAGCCAACTAATGGGTCTTGGAGTTAACCTATAAATCATACATATTAATATTTATATAAAAAAGTAATTATGAGTCAATCAAAATTAATTTCAGTTTTAAAACAAGTAGTAGCTGAGGAGGTTCGTAAAGTAATTAAAGAAGAACTATCTGAAATACTGCAAGAAGGGTTACAATCTACAATAAATGAAATGAAAACGGATGTTGTTTCTAAAACGGCACCAGTTAAAACGTCGGCACAACCGAAACCAAAGCGCAAAGTTAATTTCAAAGAAAACAAGTTTTCTAATATTTTAAATGATACAGAATCTTTGCGAGAAAATACTCCGTTAGACATGAATTCATATGCGGAATTGATGACAGAAGATATCACAATGACGTCTGCAGATGCTATGAATTTCGGTGCTGCTAGAAAAATGCCGGTGCAACGCAATATGGCGGCTCCATCGGTCATGACTGATCCAGAGACAGGTAAAAACATGGAAGTAGATCCAATGGTTGCAAAAGCAATGACAAGAGATTATTCTGCGTTAATGAAGGCGATAGATAAAAAGCGAGGTAAATAAAATTGGGATTCGTAGTTTTAAATAATATTAATAATGAAACGATACAAAATTCGTTACAAGCTCGAGGTATTGGGGTTAAATTTGTATTAGGCGAAGAAAATGTAATTAGATCTACGTTTTCTAATTCCGAACAAGCTCGAGTAAATTTAATAAATTTGTTAATGACTACTAAAGGAGAACGACTATATCATCCAAGCTTTGGATCTGATTTACTTCGTTTAGTTTTTAATCCAGTTTCAGATATTTTAAAACAGCGAATAAATGATTCTATTAATCAACCTGTAGCAGCTTGGTTACCTTATATAACAATCGAAGATATTGAAATTGAATCTGCAAACACAGATCCATCTATACAATATGATATTTTTATAAAAATTAAATGGGCATTAGGACAATTTTCTGGTGAGCCGATTGCAATTTTTACTGAAAACGGAAATGTAGTAACAGAATAACATCATGGAAATAAAAAAAGATATATCATATCTAGGAAAAGATTTTGGTCAATTTAGAAAAAATTTAATTGATTTTACTAAACAATATTTTCCAAATACATATACAGATTTTAACGAATCCGATCCAGGTACCATGTTATTAGAGTTATCTGCATACGTAGGTGACGTTTTATCATATTATGCGGTTAATAATTTAAAAGAATCATTATTAGATCAAGCATCTGAAAAAGCAAATATATATAATCTTGCAAGAACATTAGGATATATAGCAAAAAATGCAGTACCATCTTATGTAGATTTAGATGTATATCAATTGGTACCTGCAATTGGTACAGGTGCAAATGTACGTCCGGATTTTACGTATGCATTACAAATTCGTCCCGGTATGCGAGTTTTGCAAGAATCAGGCCCAGCTCAGTTTCGCACGTTGGATTCTATAGATTTTTCGGTATCATCATCATTTAATCCTACTGATATAACTATATATGAAACTGATGATACAACCAATTTACCAATATACTATTTATTAAAAAAATCTTCACGTGTTGTTTCCGGCACAGTTAAAACTGCTACATTTACATTTAATTCTCCTGTGCCATATGATAAAGTAGTATTACCAGATACAAATGTAATTGATATTATTAGTATTGAAGAGTCAGATGGTGATAATTGGTATCAAGTACCATATTTAGGTCAAGATACGTTATTCGAAGAAGTTCCAAATTTAGCAGAAAATGACCCAGTATTAAGTCAATACAGAAGTTCAGTTCCTAGTTTATTAAAATTAAGAAAAACTTCTAAACGATATGTAACTAGATTACGTAGTGATAATAAATTAGAAATACAATTCGGACCGGGTATATCAGATAATAATGATGAAGAGGTTATTCCGAATGCAGATAACGTAGGAAACGGGTTAGCAGGATTTCGAAGACCAATTGATGTCGATATAGATCCATCAAATTTTTTATATACTAGAGCATATGGACAAGCTCCTTCGAATACTACATTAACTGTAACATATACTGTCGGAAACGGAATAACTGATAATGCAGAACCTAATACGATTAAAAAGGTTGATTTTGTTGAATTTATTGATAATGTAAATTCCACAGTTTCTAGATCTACACTTAATTTTGCAAAACGTAGTTTAGCAGTAGATAATATGTCAGCAGCAATTGGAGCGAAGCCAGCAGATAGTTTAATTGATGTAAAAACAGCAGCTGTAACTAATTTTGCTACACAGAATCGGTCAGTTACTATACAGGATTATATTATACGTTGTTATTCTATGCCAGCAAAATTTGGTAGTGTAGCAAAAGCATATATTGTACCTGATGATCAATTAACACAACAACAGATCATTGAAGAAAATAGTCCTAATCCGTTCGCAATGAATTTGTATGTGTTAGGTTTTAATGGGAGTAAACAACTAGTTAACTTGAATCAAGCAATCAAAGAAAATCTTAAAACGTACTTAGACTATTATCGAATATTAACTGATGCAATTAACATTAAAGATGCATTTGTTATTAATGTAGGTTTAGATTTTGAAATAACGGTATTACCTAATTATAACAGCAATTCAGTGTTATTGGATTGTATAGCAAATCTTAAAGATTATTTCAATATTGACCGTTGGCAGATCAATCAACCTATCATAAAATCAGAAGTTGTTAATATTATAGGGAGCACAAAAGGAGTTCAAAACGTGGTTAGTGTAACCATGAATAATAAATTTGATACTGAGTTAGGTTATTCTGGAAATCAATATGATTTGACTTCTGCTACACGCAATGGAATTGTGTATCCTTCTTTAGATCCAAGCATTTTCGAAATCAAATTCCCAGATTCAGATATAAAAGGTCGAGTAATTAATTACTAGGACTTATATTTATATTAAAAAGAATATATCATGGGCGTATTGAACGATAACCGTGCACAAATTGTGAATGGTGGACTTATTTCAGCAAGTTTTGTTTCTGATTTATATGATGTTTTAACTGGTAACACGTTAGAATCAGTTGCTATTTCCGGTTCTTTGGATATTACCGGAAGTTTAATTGGAAACTTAACAGGTACAGCTGACACCGCAAGTTATGTTACACTTGCACAAACAGCATCATATGTAGAAACCGCACAAACAGCAAGTTATGTTGCCAATGCACAATCTGCATCATATGTGAATGGGTCATCAGTAACGGCAACTAGTGCATCATTTAACAGATTAGATGTATCAAATACATTTATAACACAAGGAACCATTTTATTTTACACAGCTTCATTGCCAACAACAGATCCGGGAGTTAACGGACAATTATGGCGAAGTGGAAGTTGTTTACAAATTAGTTTAGGTACCGGTTCATTATAAAGATAAGACACAATGTTTAGAATATTTTACGCAGAATCAGATGCCACATTATATGAGTCATCGCCGACTCGTAATACTGGTATTGACGAAATACTTGAAGTTGGTAAACGTTTAGCAACAGACGGAGAGACACTACAAAAGTCCAGATCTGTATTGAAATTTGATATGGATGAAGTTAATGCTGCGTTGTCTAAATATAGTGTAGATGTTAAAGATTGTAAATTCGTTTTGCAACTATTACAACCCACGCAAAAAATTTACCAGCAGAATACACTATCGATGCATTGGTTGTAGGACAGGAATGGATTAATGGTACTGGATTTGAAAATTCAAACCCCGTTGTAACTAATGGTGTTGCATGGGATCAGCCACTTAGTGGATCTGCATGGATATCTAGTTCACAAGAAATTAATATACCAGGCACAAGTCTTTATGTATCTGGTTCTGGTGCGGGAGGTAGTTGGTTGTATCAAAGTGGTTCAGCTTTATTTAACACTTCTTCTTTTAACACATCATATTTCTTTCAGCCTGGTTTAGATGAATCAGAAGCATTTTCATATCGTCCAACTGATATTAACATGGATGTTACTGAGGCAGTTCAATTATGGATATCTGGATCTAATTTGAAAGACGTAGAAAATAACGGATTCTTGCTCAAGTTTTCTGAGTCAGATGAAGCTGATAACAACAAACAAGGATATATCAGATTTTTCAGTCGAGAAACGCATACTATTTATGTTCCTAGACTTGTAATGTATTGGGACAATGCAACATACGATAACACGCTGCCGGAAGTGAATTTAGAATCATTTGCAATGTATACTAAACTCAAAGCAGAATACCGTGACACTGACATAGTAAAGGTTAGATTGTATGGACGTGACAGATATCCTAGAAAATCACCTACCAATCTGTATCCGTTGCAAACAGTTAAACGTTTTCCGACGACAACATATTACTCAATATTGGATGCTAACACAGATGAAGTCATAATTCCTTTTGATAATATTTATAATAAAGTTAGTTGCGATGAAACAAGTAACTTCATTTACATTGATATGAATAGTTTTATGCCTGAACGTTATTATCGTTTAGAATTTAAAATTGTAGATGGATTCACTGAGCAACGCATTGACGATGAATATTATTTTAAAGTTATTAGATAATGCCAAGTAATCCAAACAATACTACACCTGTATTTACACCTGGTGGTAATTTAGTACCATCACAACAAACAAATCCTCCTGGTGCTGTTCCTTATATAGAAAATGGATTAGTATATCAATCAAATAATCCGGATTTTGTAGAACGTGATGATAATGGTAATATCATTGTGAATCAAGGTGCAACCGACAATCAGAATTTAGTATTAGAAGCAACTTCTTTACGATATGTGAATTCTAGTGTGATTCGCAACATAGATACTAGATTTAAATATTTTAGATTTCCTGCAGAGAATGTTGCAGTACCAGAGATTTCGTTTGAAGGATTTGGTATTGATGATTTAGTAGATTTAGTGTATGCAAAATACAGACCTAGTGAAGATTGGACGTTGAGAGAAACTACACTTTATTCTGGTGTTTTAATGGATACTGTGTTAGCTGGCCAGCCTCAACTCAATACTAATGCATACACAATAACTCCGGAGATAAAAGAACTAGCAGTTGATGGTTTACGAATGCGTATCAGATTAGCACATAGATATACTTCATATGGAATTGATTTAGCAAACTCGAGATGGGATCCGAATTTTGGAACTGTAAAAGCATCATATAGTAACTTATCTGATTTTATTAGAAATAGTGTAATTACAGAATCTGATTGGAATAGCATTTTGTTTAGTGGTGGTAATGGACTAATTTATTATAATCGTTTTGTTTTTGATAATCGAGGCGATCTAGATGCAGCAGAAGATGCATTAGTAGACTACTTGACCGATCAATTGAATATCACTCAGGCTGATGCAGAGTTATATGCATCTAATGCACGTACCAAATATACTAGTATATTCGTAAATCAATCAAGTATTGGTACTGTTTACTTTTCATTGATTAAGCGGGAATTTGAAACTGGAATTGTTATACGAGACTTCAGGGAATTAACTGTAGATGCAGGGCAGCAAACTGCATTTATTGATGCAAATACAACTAAAATTTCAGAATATGATATAATCATACCAAATGAAGATTTCCAGGATGGAGACCAATTCAATATTGGGGCATTAGTTGGACAATTTGTTGACATTCCTTATACCGAAAACCAATCTGGCCGGGTTTCTATACATACCCTTTTACAATCTCCAACTCAATGGTCTATTACAGATGCTTCGCAAAACGTTGATGAAAATAATAACGAAATTGATTAATCAAGATGTTAACTCAATATAAAAATATCGAACAAATTTTAGCAGCACAAGGTGCGGTATCAGCTCAGCGATATCCACAAAAACTGTTAAATTTATTTGAGACAAACTATTACAGTTACATCTCAGATCCGGGTATAGCCTTACAAACTACAGACTACCGCACCGAGCTTCACATATATTCTGGTGAAACATGGATAACTGGTAATCATCAGGTTCAACATGTACCTACTTCTGTATATTTTGATGCTGCTGGCACACAGTTAACACTGAATCAACCGGTATCAATTGATATATACAATGAATTTGAATCTCTAGGTGTTAATTTAGGAAATTACAGAATAGCAGTAAATTTCTTCAAGAACTTGATAGGTAGTTTCGACCAACAATATCTTAAGATTGAAGAAATATCTCCAGACCGTACGGAATTAAAACTTCGATTAATTGATGAAACCAACACGGATGCGTTGCAACAGTTAGCAGACTTTGCTGATGATATTCAGAATTCAAATGCCCAGACAGCCGTAGGTAACTCAACCGGATTTATTTCTATACCGTTTCAGCATCGCACATTCTTATTGAATTTTAGTCGCAATGAAATGGTACACTTTGTCAACAGCGTTGTTGTCGGAGAGTATTTGTATGTAAAATTATTCGACCCGTTACCAGAAACAATTGAAAAAGACTTTCGCTTATGGGTCGTAGAAGAACGTAAACAGCCTTACATTGACAAGGTATCCATTATACCAGAAACACAAGTTAAAACGTTTAACCAGCTTGCAGGTGCCAATTGGGATGCCGTAAGTGATGCAAACTTATCTACAGAAACAGGATACCAGGCCTGGACTGAGTTATTGGGTAGTGGAATACAAACATCGCAGCAAATTATTGATGCTGCATTTTCTGGTAGCTTGCAAGGCGTAAAATTAAATATTGATTATTCGGATTTTAATAATTTCATATTTTATAGTTCTGCATATGATCGGGTTGAAAATTTTAGATATAAACTAGAACTTTTAGAATATTATAATTCACAATCGATAGCTGTATCCGAAATAAGTGGAAGTGTTGCAACTACAAATGCATCGGATTTTCAAACACAGGCTAACCAATTGATTGGAATGTTTGATAATTTTGAAAAATTTTTATATTATGAATCTTCTTCGATACAGTTTAACAATGAAATACCACATCCAAATCCAAATGTATCAGAAGTAACTGGTAGTTATATTACTCCAGTACCGAAAACAAATTCAACTCGTCCTTATACCAATGTTTCAGTAAATAGCAATCAATTTAAAACATGGTATAGTAATTTAATTTCAAATGCACAGGAATATGACTCATTCAATTTCAATGCATTAATTAATACATTACCAAATTATATACAACGAGAAACTGATAAATTAGGATTAGTTTCGTTCATAAACATGTTAGGTCAACATTATGATGTACTTTACACGTATATTAATAATATGACTAAAATTAGTGAGCGTGAAGAACATCCTAAATTAGGTATGCCGAATGAATTGTTATATTCTGTAGCAAAACAGTTCGGGTGGAATCTGGTTGATGGTAAACAAGGAGAGGAACTTTGGAGTTATTTGTTAGGTACGAATGAAACTGGTACGCCTTTAACTGGTTCAAATTCTGTTACTGGAGATTCTTTACCCGCTCAAGATCAAACATATACCATATGGCGCAGAATTGTAAATAACATACCAGGACTTCTTAAATCAAAAGGAACTAAACGAAGCATACAAGCGTTGTTAGCTTGTTATGGAATTCCGCAGACTCTTATAACAATTAAAGAATATGGCGGTCCTCGTATCAATCGTGTTCCTATATATGAAAAATTAAATTTTGATTATGCATTAGATTTAATCAATAATTCTGCAGGAACAGTAACCGTTAATTATGACGAACCTGTTAATAGTGTTGAACTTAGATTCCGTACGGATGATGTGTTAGAAAATCCTACACTTCCGGGAACCATGCACTTATATACTATAGACGGTAATGATGTAACTATTGATTTCCAGAGTGGAACTTATGGTAGTATACTTATTAATGGAACTGCTTCAGCTGCTATCGAAATGTTTGATGGTGGTTGGTTGAACACTGTGTTAAGAACTAATGGTAGTTTATTAGAAGTAGTAGCAAAAAGATCTAAATATGGTAACATTGTAGCTACTACGTCAGCTAGCGCTACTGCTTCAATATCAGATCCAGGAACATTGGTAATAGGAGGAACGAGCACAGGTGCAGTTCGTTTGCAAGGTCAAGTTCAAGAATTAAGATTGTGGAACACGTCATTACAAGATGATGCTTTTGAAAACCACACTAAAGCTCCTGCTGCATATGATGGTAACGTTGACGCATATGATGAATTAGTATTCCGAACTCCATTATCACAAAAAATTAATCACACTGCTACTGCAAGTTTATCAGGGGTTGAACCAAATTTATCAGGAATATCTGCTTCATTTGCAGGATGGAGCAATGATACTCCATATGATTCTCTTGAAGAAACTTATTACTATGATGGTATATCAATAGCTGCAGGAACTTATGATGATAACAAAATACGTTTAACTGATAATGAATTAGTTGGAAGTTTAGATGTTATTACCAGAGCAACTCGTAGTACTTCAGATGATGCCCCTACAGACAGCAAAAAGCTAGGAGTATATTTTTCTCCACAAACAATGATTGATGAAGATATCATTGCACAGTTAGGATATACTATACTTGATGATTATATAGGAGACCCAGGTAATACTGAGCAATATTCATATCCTAGGTTAACACAGTTTGCATTAGATTATTGGAAGAAATATGCACAAAGCAATGACATCAATGCGTATATTAGTATATTTGCTTTGTATGATCTATCATTCTTCCAACAATTGAATCAGTTGTTACCAGCACGTGTAGATCGTTTAACTGGTGTATTAGTTCAACCTAATCTGTTAGAACGTAGCAAAGATACTCTTCTTCCTACGGTAACTAGAGAATTGTTTACGTATGAAGCTGAAATTGATTTAACTGACGATGGAGCTATAGTTACGGGTGAATATGAAAATTATGATGCAATCATCGATGCTATACCGGATGACTTTATTATCGGCGAATATGATAATATTGATGGATTAATCGAAGTAATTGAAGATTCATTGAATACCAATGAACCATTTATTCCACCGGTACAAGATTCAGTACCTTCTGATACTTATTTAGATGATGCGGGTAATCCTGCAGAAACACAGGACTATTTACCAGATGGATTAAACAATGCATTTTATAACGGAACACAATCTACTTCACCAGATTTTAATGAACCATCTCCAGATACCATTGATGGAGGACCAGTTGTTGAAACATCGGTTACTAACCCTAATCAAGTTATAAATGTTCCAAACAACCAAAACACCGGGAACTTCGGTAATGCAGGTCCGACACTAGCAGATTTCTAAAAAATCAATAAAGTAAACATGTATATATTTATATAAAAAGAAAAGAATATGGGATATTTAGATAACAGTAGTATTACGGTAGATGCTATTTTAACATTAAAAGGACGAGAACTTCTATCAAAAGGAGATGGTTCTTTTAATATCGTACAATTTGCATTAGGTGACGATGAAGTTGATTACAATTTATGGAATCCAGAACATCCACTTGGTACTGACTATTATGGTACCTTGATAGAGAATATGCCGATTACCGAAGCTATTCCTGATGAAACTCAAGCTCTTCGATACAAATTAATCACACTTCCAAAACAAAGCAACTATGTACCGATTGTTAGTGTAGGTAATACTAGTTTAACATTAAGAGCTGGACAATCCGCGGATATTACTCCAAACACTACATTGAATGGAAATTCTAATTTTGGATATACTGCAATTTTAGGAGATTCTACTGCGGCTACCTTAACAGTAACTCAACCAGTAGCAGGAAATATTGCTCCTGCTCAATTAGGTGTTAATCAAGATGCACAGAGTGTAGCAGAAGTAGGATTTGCATTTAACGTAACTGCTAAACAATTAACATTTACACAGAAAACAACTACGATTACTATAATTGGAAATGAAACTGGTGGATCTGTTACTATTAATTTAACTGTAACACCGATTACTGCAGCAGACAGTGCTGGAAGATAAAACAAATAAAATATGAAAACATTGATTTCGAAATTAAAACATTTACCTAGACATGGTCAAACGCGATCGGAAGAAGAACTGCAAAGATCCCCTCGACCAGACAATAACAATACACCGGTTCCAGTATCTACCGATACATTCACAGTGTTCGGTTCAGACGATGTGGTTACTAATAGCAAACAAACGGTAACTGCAGGACTATGGTCAGATGGTGTTGGTTCATTGACAACGTTTTTTACTGCATCTGCTCAAACTACATCGCAACGAAGATATTATGTTGATATTTATGATGATACTCCTAGCGCCGATGGGTCTTCGGTACAATTTTCTGCGGCTTATGGTCATGCATTAGGATCCGGTTCTTCTGAATTAGGAACAGAAGAGAATCCAGCATCAAAAGCAGTTTATGCACAATATAAAAGTTTGTTACTTGAAAAAAATGCATCAAGATTCATTACTGCAGGCTCTGGTAGTACCGATTCTATCTATGTTATCAATGTTAAAAGAAATCGAGTAAAAGAACGTTTGGACGAAGGTAACTTTGAATTACCATTGGTAGACATATCAAGTCGTGCTACTAACGCAACTGGTTCGGTAATAGTTGGATCATCTGTTGTAACTCTTATTGATGATTCATCGATTGCATCTGCTACAGTTGGAGTTTCGGGCCGAGTATATAATATTGTATCTGGATCTTTAGATAACGGAGTATTTAATTCTTCCGCACCTGTTTATTATGGATTATTTTATCCAGATTACGGTGTAATGGTGTTAGATGGCAAGATGCTAGATCAACAATTAACTTTCCAAACTAATACAACAACAAATTCTGAAGGTAGTAACCATTTTGCATTGTTCCATTCTATATCAGGATCTGGTGCAGGATTCCAAGCAAGAAATTCACAGCAAATAACTAGTGCAAATTATTTCGTGCGTGTTAAAAATGGTCAATACAATTTCTCAAACAACCCTTCATACACAACCGGGTCAGACGGATTAATAGCACAGAGCACATTTGTTGGAGATCCTAAATCTTATATTACTACAATTGGATTGTATAACGAAAGAAACGAATTGTTAGCAGTTGCTAAAATGAGTAAACCGTTATTAAAATCATTCTCCAGAGAACAATTGATTCGAGTGAAACTAGATTACTAAAAAATAACATCACAATTTGAACCCGTTATATTTATAATAAAGTGTAACGGGTTTTTACTATGTCTACAATAAATTTATTAGAAACAATTGACAGAACATTTGTTACCCCGTATAATCGTATACGGCAAAATGATGTTACTGTTAACCCGTTTAAGGCTTATCGTACCTGGACTTTTACTTCTGCAAGTGATTCTAGTTATGTAAGTCCACTGCGAGCAATACATGTTAACGGTTTGCCTGCAATTAGCAGCAGTGTTCCATTTAATGATGCTACTAACCCTAATGGTTCTTATCAGTTTATTATTTATGATTCATTAGATCATTTGTTTTATCGCAGAGCGGATGAACCATATAACACTTTTGGACAAAACAACGAACAGCGAACAACTAAAATTTTGTTTGAATCTGCATCAGTTTTTTCTATTCCACAAATACGTATTGGGGAAGGAATAAAACCAGCATCATTTAACATACAAGGCGATTTTCTTACTGCTGCAGTATATGGGTCAGCGGTATATGGATCAGGTATATATGGATTTGGCGTAGCTGATTTTAATATTCAGTCTGACAGATATGGAAATTTATATGATGTAGCATATGATACTGCATCTATAGTATCCGACGTTAAATATTATGAAGGTTTCAATGAATATTTTGATACTAGCAGAATTGATTATGAAATATCCGGATTAACATTTACACCGGGTGTTCCTACAACTACTGGATTATCAGAAAGTATCGGATTATCTGCTTATTTTAATGGAAGTGGATACATCAGAAAAACGGTTCCTGGACTATATAATCGTGATAACAATTATGCAGTTTCATTGTTTGTGTCTGCTTCGAATGCCGGACCTGACAATCAGCTCGTAATTGCTAAAGCAGCATCTGATTCAGTTTCACAGTATCCATTTAAATTGGAATTGAGCGGTAGCAATCAAATTATAGCAAGTGCAGGTGGAGCTTCTAACTTCGTAGCACAAATAACAAGCAGCACGGCTATTACGGATTGGACTCATGTTGTATTGAATAAATCAGGCAGCAGTTTGCAATTATATGTGGATGGTGCATTAGAAAATAGCATTACTAGCACATTATTAGCACCTGTTTCTAATCCATTATCAGCAAGTGCTCGAATAGATAACGAGGATGATGTGTATATTGGGGGCTATAACAGTAATAGTTTTAATTTAACCGGATATCTAGATGAAATAAGGATCTTTAACCAGTCACTTACAACTAGCAATATAAGTGCATTAAATGACCGTAATGAGGCGACCATGGGATTCATTCAAACCAATCATGTTGGTAATGTGTTTGAAAAGCAAGGCATCGTAGTTCTATCTAGCATAGATTACCGATATCGATACGTTTTAGATTCAGCATATACCGCAAGTTACAAAAGCACCATGACTATTTACGAGTTAGGTGTTATTGTGAGAACTCCCCGGGGCACGATGAATGTTTCTACTAACCCAACCACACTGCTTGATGATGATTTCACGATAGCTTCATTTGCTACCGGCAGTGATTTTCAACCATACATCACAACTATAGGTTTATACAATGATCGCAATGAAATGGTTGCTGTTGCAAAATTAGCACAGCCAATTAAAAAGCGTGAAGATGTTGATATCAACTTTTTGGTTCGTGTGGATTTAGATAACAATTTACCAAGTTTATTATGATACGAATGTCACACATATTGCGAGAAGCGTCTGATTCAGAAATTGAAGTGTTGCTGGATAAGATCAAACAAAAACAATTCAAGTTTTTCAATAAAGGCGACAACGGTCGTATATATGAAATTGAAGGTACCGATTATTTATTTAAAATAACTACTGAATTAGATGAATATCGAGTAGCATCGGTTATTGTTGGTAGACATTCTGAATTCTCTACTTTTATTCCAGTATATTATGTTGACGGTAAACGAATGTACATCATGAATAAAGCTTCTGAGTTATCTGGCGCAATGCGTCAACAGTTAACACAGTTTTTCAATTCATATAAACAATGGCAGCGTGAGACATTCGGTGAACATAGTGTGTTTGAATTTGCTAAAACAGAAGTGGTAAATGATACGGATATCAAGATAATTAATTTTATCAATGCGCTTGAAGCTGATGTGCGAAAAACAGGAATACCAGAGTTTGAATTGGATATAGATTTCCGACCGGACAACATTATGAGTTGGAATGGTAATTTGGTAATGATAGATTGGTAATATTTATATATAAAGAAATAAAATGAAATTTGATAGTAAACTTTTATTAGAACAACTTATACGAACACATATTTTAGAACAAAGTATTGTTACGGATACTAATGTGAAACGTGGTAAAGTAGGCTCAGCTACTAGTTATGGTTCTATAGATAGTCCGAGCAATGTTAGTTCAGCAGATCGCAGTTTTTTTGATAAGGTTAATTCGATTAAGAGAACAAATCCAAAATCGAAACGGCCGTACATTAAACTTTATTCTAATGTAACAAAAGGTGGAACTGCTTCTGAAAATGATCGTTTACAAAGCGTAGCTGGGGTTGCAAGAAGAGAAGCATCTGCATTGATAGATAGATTTGGTGGCCCTGGTGCATTAAGTGAATATTCTGCAATTATATCTGAGCCACAAGATGCTAAAAAGCAAGCTGATGCATCTAGCACGGTATCATATGATCCTAGTGCAAAGTTATATTATACTGTAGTTTTTATTATGACATCGGATATTAATACTACAATTTCTCCAGAATGGGGAGTTACTGGAACAATGAAATTTTTCGGTGAAGATCAGATATCTAGTTTAAAACCAGTAGTAACACCGAAAGATGATGAAGTAATTGATGATACAAGTAAAAACAAGCAAGACATTGATACAAAAGATGACTCAGAATTAACTCCAGAACAGCTTAGTAATCAATTTATAACTAAAAAAACGCAGTTAAATAATTTAGGAAACAGTGGTGATGCAGCTAAAAATTTACAGCGAGCCATGTACACGTTTGGTATGAAAGAATCGTCTGGAGAATTTAAAAACTTGCCAGAATTTAAATCTTTTATAAATGCTAGTTGGAATACAAGTCGTGTTCCTGGAGATTGGGATGGTGAAATTGGAACACGTTCTCGAGCTTTAATAGATATACTTAAACCCGGGTTCACAGTAACGTCAGATGCAGATTTATATACAAAATTACAAGCGGCAATTAATGAAATACAGCCAAATTTATCAGAATCAAAATTATATAAATTAACAGAACAAGCAGGATTTAATATCGATAAAGCAAAAAAGGCTTCGTCGAATAAACAACGTGTAAAACAAAAGAATGATTCTTCATCGGGTACTTCTGTAAAATACCGCGGAAAATTTGCCTCAAAAGCTGTAGAAGATTTATATAAAATTATAGTACAAGCTCAAAATTCAGCTAAAGAGGATCTAGGTAAGGATCTAATTGTTCGCTCAGCACCTCGGCTTTCTGCAGTTGCCGAAGAAAATTCCTTTGGACAAATAAAACAAACTATTAGTACCGAACATATTTATGCCGAGGATGAATCTCGTTTAGTTATAACAGATTTTGAATGTTTTGTAGATGCCAATGAATCATTAACAGTGCTTGCCTCAATATCTGTTAACAAATCACCAGTTCCTGCAGCTTTTAATATAGCGAGTAATAAAATAAAAATGAACTCAGATTCTGGTGTGTTGAATTTGAACTCTAAGATTATCAAACCTATAGGTGTAGTTGGAGTAACAGGTAATGTAACATTAATAGATTATTTTATGAACCCATTTAAATACCTAAGCTTAGATGTTAACAACGAATCTCAATTAACAGACCATATTAACCAAATGAATGACTGGACTAGAAATATAGCTGTGTCAATTAAGGACTTTATATTAGATTCTAAAAATTTTATTGGATATATTGGCACCAAACGAACTTGGAGTACATTAGGAATATTTTCCGATGATGATGAGAACGGAGCTTGGACCGATGTGGTAATGGCGCAGTGGAACGACGGTGTACCGTCTTGGTTCCCGGAAGATCCAAGATTTGCACATTCATGGAATGGTCAAGTCAATCAATTGCAAACATTAGTGAACCAATTAGATATGGTTTCATTAAATAACTCCGAATTAACAGCAATAGTACAAAAATTTCAAACCGATGTGGACAGTTATCGAAACATGTTTAAAACAGGTAGTGTTTTTTATAACAAATTCCATGGGAATACAGCCGATGATACATATTGGTATGGATATCATGTAGCTAACCCGGATGGTACTGGAGTTTCATATCAAAAAATTAGTGTCGATACTGACTTTGGTTAAATAAAAAAATAAAAACAAGTTATGCCTAGAAATCATTGGAACACCACAAGTAAAACACGACAAGCTGCATATAAACATGGTTATAAATCTGGATTAGAATTAACTGTATCGGAACAAATAACAGCAGCAGATTATCCGTTATGCTATGAAACTGAAACATTGAATTACACGGTGCCTGAAACAAAACATAAATATACTCCTGATTTCATATTCACTAAACGTAACGGCGAACTCATGTACATTGAAACTAAAGGACGATGGACTACTATAGACCGTAAAAAAATGAAACATGTTTTGCAATCAAATCCTGGTATCGATATCAGAATTATATTTCAGAATCCAAATCAGCGTATATCAAAAACAAGTAAAACTACATATGAAGCATACGCAAATAAACTGGGTATTACTCATGTAGCAAAACGTGATATTCCTGCAGAATGGTTGGCAGAATGCGTGAAAAATGGCGAAACAGCAAACAATCCTAAAAAGTTTTTCGAATAAAGGTTGGAATTTAAAATTTAAATTATTATTTTCTTTATAATTAATGAAAAGTTAATTAATTTAACTGATTGAATGAAATTAAATTTATTTAATGAATGAGATCGTTAGACCATTAATGAAATGATTGTGTCTGACATATATTATAATTTAATTATATCAAAGCCATATTCTTTGGATACTTCAGTATTTTTCTTATTATAATAATATGGCAAATCAAAGATTACTGCAGTTATTAGAATCTGTTCTAGGTAAAGGTAAATCTACCTCAGGTGATAATGTAGCATTCTTTTCTCCGTTCAAATCACATTATAAGCCCAAGTTAGAAATCAATTTAAAAACTGACAGTAAAGGAGAGAATCCATGGCACTGTTGGATATCAGATCAAAAAGGTCGTAGTATTCACAGTTTATTCAAGCAATTAAATTTACCCAGAGAACGTTTCGAAGAATTAGAACGAATAATTAAAATTTCTAAATTCAGAAACACTGATACCACAGAAAAAAAAGAGCTTCTTCAGCTTCCAAAAGAATATCAACCACTCTGGGTTACTAAAAATACACCAGACTATCGCAATGCAATTTCTTATTTGAAATCCAGGAATGTTTCAATTTTTGATATTATCAGATACAGAATTGGATATTGCGAAGATGGAGCATATTCCGGCAAAATAATTATTCCTAGTTATGATGCTGCAGGACAATTGAATTATTTTGTAAGTCGAGCATTCTATAGTGCAGATTGGCAGAAACACAAGAATCCGCGCGTATCAAAAGATATAATAGGATTCGAAATGATGATCAATTGGAATGAACCAGTAATTTTATGTGAAGGTGCGTTTGATGCAATTGCAATTAAACGCAATGCATTACCTTTATTCGGTAAAATCATTCAACCAGCTTTAAGAAAAAAATTAATAGAAAAACGTGTAAAAGATATTTACATTTGTTTGGATAGCGATGCAATACGCAATGCATTGGATATTGCTGATAATTTCATGAAAGAAGGATTGAATGTGTATTTCGTAGAATTGCAAGACAAAGATGCTTCGGAATTAGGTTTTGAAGAAATAACAAAAAGAATATCAGACACAACACAATTAACGTTTCAGTCGTTAATTAATTACCAAATGGGTATTTTATGGAAATAAAACGATTAGATATTGGAATTGACACAATATCAAACATATTTCACGTTAGTGATATACACATAAGAACATTGAAACGACACCGAGAATATCGTGAAGTGTTCGAAAACATGATGTTGGAAATTTCGCAGCATGCTGACGATTCAAGCTGTTGTGTGATTACCGGTGATATAGTTCATAGCAAATTAGATATGAGTCCGGAATTGGTTCGTATGCTAACTGAATTCTTCAACATGTTTACTATACCTACCATAGTTATACTAGGTAATCATGACATGAATTTAAACAATATGCATCGAATAGATGCATTGTCACCGGTATTGGATGTTATACAAAACAAGCACGTGCATTTTATTAAAGATAATGCAGTGTATGAAATTGGCAATGTTTTATTCAATCACATGGCGGTTGATGTAGCACCAGAACATTATATACGAGCAAAAGATATTAAATCAGACAAATACAAGATTGCATTGCACCACGGTGCCGTTCATTCTGCAAAAACTGATATTGGTTATGAAATATCAAATGAACATGTTAAAACTGATATTTTTGATGGTCATGATTTAGTATTGCTAGGAGACATTCATAAAGCAGACCAAACCTTACAAACATATGCTATTGATACCGGCGTTAAAAAACCATTAATAAAGTATCCAGGGTCACTCATACAGCAAAACCATGGCGAAGCATTAGATCACGGAATCCTACATTGGAATCTGCCAGACCGAACAGCCAAGTTCATGGAAATACACAATGATTATGGTTATGTGACATTTGAAACCGAAGGAACCAGTATCACGGCAGCACCGAAAAGAATGCCTAATAAACCTCGGGTTCGTGTGAAGTTTAACAACACGGATGCTGCAGATATGAAAAAATTCATAACTACACTTCGTTCTAAATATCAAATTCAAGACATATCAATTCAACGAAGCAATTCATCTAACTCTGGCAATGCAAACACAAACATCACAATAGGCAATGTGCGTGACGTTGAATATCAAAATACACTGATAACAGATTATTTGCATAATAATAATCCAGACATAACAGAAGAAGAATTAGATGCAGTAAGACATATTAATCGCACAATAAACACCAAGTTGCCTGCATTAGAATCAGTTAGACACGTCACTTGGACGCCGGTATCATTTGAATTCGAAAACATGTTTTCTTATGGAGATAACAATTCAATTGACTTCACCAAGATATCAGATGTTACTGGATTATTTGCACCTAATACTTCAGGTAAATCTAGTTTGCTAGATGCAATAACATACACAATTTTTGATAAATGCAGTAAAACAGGTAAAGCTGGAGAAGTTTTAAACACTCAAAAATCTGCATTCCGAGGAGAATTTAAATTCACAATCAATGATACGTTGTATACTATTCAGCGCGAAGGAATCAAACAAAAATCTGGCCATGTTAAGGTTAATGTGAATTTCTTTACTGAAGCAGAAAACTTGAATGGCGAAGAACGAAGTGAAACAAATAAAAATATTCGCAAGTATTTAGGTACTTATGATGATTTCATTTTAACTGCATTTTCATTGCAATCAGATAGCAACAATTTTATTGACAAATCACAGCGCGAACGAAAAGACTTGTTATCACAGTTTTTAGACATAACGGTGTTCGAACAAATTTATCAGTTAGCAAATGATGATATCAAAGAAACTGCAGGTAAATTGCGAGAATACAAGAAAACGGATTTTGCTGAAATAATAACACAGTCTGACAATGTTATTAACAAGAATAAAGATTTTATCATCGAATGTGAAACTTCTGAATCCATATTGTCAAACCGAAGAAATGATTTACAAAATGAAATTCTTAGTTTAATTGAGTCTAAACATGCAACAACGTATGACGGACCAGATATTACAAAACTAGAACAAACTGAAAACGGGTTGATTGAAACTATAGAATCATTGCAAGAACAAATTACTAGCAAAGAATCGGATATAGAATCATTTTCTGCAGATATAAAATCAAAACAAACGGAATTAGATCAATATGATATTAATCATATAAACACACAAGTAAATACACATAACGAATGTCAAGAAAAACATCATGAAACGGATAGAAAAGTTAAACAACTTCAAAAAGACATTGATAACAAACAAAAAAAGATCGATCATTTATCAAAACACGAATATGACCCAAACTGCAAATACTGCGTGTCTAACGTATTCGTTCAAGATGCATACAAAGCCCAGAATGAAATTGAAACAGATAGATCTGTATTAAAACAATTATCAGATCAATTAGCAGAACAAGAAAATCAAATTCAACAAACACAGAAATATGTCACAGATCAACAAACTGCGGACAATTTAAAAACTGAAATTAAAAACACAAAAAACCAAAAAGAACGGGCTGAGCTCGAACTGCAGATTATTGAAAATGATTTACAAACTCGTGAATCTGAACTTGAAACTTGTCATGAACGGCAAGAACAATTTCACAAAAATAAAACTGCTATAGAATTCAATGCAACGGTAGAAACGAAAATTCAATCTTTAAAGACGGATATTGAAACAAAAAATTCTGAATTAAAAACTATTTCTGAGCAGATTAAATCTAAACATGGAGAAATTGAAGTAGCTCGAACTAAAAAGAAAAATGCACTCGAACAACTTGATAAATACAAACAATTGGAAACAGAATACCGTGCATTTGAATACTATTTAAAATCAGTTAGTCGTAACGGTGTTCCATATGATTTAGTAGCATTAGCAATTCCTAAAATTGAATCTGAAATAAACAATGTGCTCAATCAGATTGTAGATTTTAACATAGTTTTGCATACAGATGGTAAAAACATTAATGGATATATTATTTACGATGAACAAAACACATGGCCATTGGAATTGAGTAGTGGAATGGAAAGATTTATTTCTAGTTTAGCTATTCGCATTGGACTTATCAATGTCTCGGCCTTGCCACGTCCTAATTTCATTGCAATCGATGAAGGATGGGGTAGTTTAGATGCGGAGCATATATCATCAGTTATCAATCTGTTTGAGTATTTAAGAACCAAATTTGATTTTTCAATCATTATCAGTCACGTAGACTCAATGCGAGACATGGTAGACAATCTGCTAGAAGTTAATAAAATTGAAGGATTCAGTCATATATTACATACTTGATATTTATATAAAAATGCAAGTACGATATGCTACAAAAAACTGCAGTTTATAGAGGATATATAAATACACCTACATTTCGAACAGATAATACCGCAACATCGCCAGATGTTTTTGCGATAACTGAATTTCCAGAAAGATTAACTGCTGGTAAAAATGTTATAAAATTTCGAGGACGTGAAGATACACTTCAGCCTGGTTCTCTAATACAAGTTGAAGTTTTAGATTATAATGGTGATCCTATATATTCGGAAATACTTGCAAATTATATAGATGAAGACAAAGCCCGAGTCATAGTAATTTGGGTGTATGAAGATACTTCTCCAGGCGATGCTACAGTAACACTACTCAGCACACTTCGAAATGTTCCTGCAGAATGGAAGAATAAACCGAATGTTAAATGGACCAGAAGCGTAGCAGTTAATCCTACTGCCCCAAATGTTTCAGAAATAATATTTGAAACTGAACCTACAATACGAGTGTCAGAGCAAGTAGGGGTTCAATTGAATCGCACATACACATCTGGTCAATTTCCAACCTATGCTGGTGGAACTATAACATATACCGATCGCAACTTTAAGCGAATAGCAGTTGTAGCTGGCGGAGGAACATTTACATCGGATATGGTAGGAGGAACACTAACTGTTGCTTCTCCTACAAATCCACAATCTACTCCGAGATATCCAATAAGCAATAACACTTATACTAGCACTATTAAAAAAGTGTTATCAAGAGACGCAATCGAATTAGATGCTCCATACACAGTATTTTCAAGTCAAAGCATATTTTCACACACATACAACAGTTTCGGACCAAGCGCCTATACTATAGATTATGAAGCTACTCCGACGTATACTCCAACACAAAATTCTGAATCATTTGCATATGTAGAAATAGAAGGATTACAACCAGCGTCAGGTGATGTTAGCCGAATCAAAGTGTATGCATCAGGAAAAGGAACTGTTGGAACATATGAACTTACAAATGACATTGAACTAGTAGAAACAGAAATATTCGTTCCTTCTACATCGAGTGTAGATCCATACACTAATATTGGATCTATAATAAATCAAAACGTTATTGATACATATTGGGAAAGTCACACATACTTGGGACGTACAGAAACTACTGCCCCTATTTTACTATATGGTAACAAACCGTTAATTAATGGAATAGGCCTAGTGTCAGCAATACCTATACCCAGAAAAAATGATGTATATGTATTACAAGTTTCTTCATCGGTTGCCGGTAAATTTATTGCAAACTCACAATACAAAGTAACATTTGATGCATTCGGCCAACGTAATAGTTTTAGTAACAATCAATCTCCGAAAATTCATGTATACATGAGTGGTAGTGCATTTAATTATAATACTACAGATTATTATAATCAAGAGTTACCTGTTCGTGTTGGAAAGAAAGTCGGAGAACTTGAAATACGTTCCAATTCACAACGAATTGATGATCAAACGTTTTATTTTAAAGCAGATCGAACCGGTACCGGCGTATTGCTA
>Ga0070749_10000147_pt1 | contig 41272 bp, 38 predicted proteins | sample VirMetDEL_Nov_18_FD_75180 | JGI IMG/M metagenome (GOLD analysis project Ga0070749, IMG submission 75180) | Aqueous microbial communities from the Delaware River and Bay under freshwater to marine salinity gradient to study organic matter... | ecosystem: Environmental > Aquatic > Marine >...
CAAAGTTTTTTAGTCTTAAGTTTTCGCCCGACAAGCTATCCCTGCTTCTCCTCAAATCAGACTCTGCCACAGTATCTGGTTGTTGAATTATAGAGAAGAAGAGAAGAGAGGTATCATCAGGAAGAATATAATCGCTACCCAAATCAGATCTAGCAGGAATATTGAAAGAAAACTCTACCTCTTCTGACTCAGATAAAGAGGAGGTTATAGTCGCAAAATTCTTGGTAAATCTATCATCAAGGTCCTGAGCCTCTGATACAGTGAATGTTGAGAGACGTTGTGGGTAAGATTGCAATCCGTCAGAGCTTTCTATCTCCGTTGCGAAAGTATTCGTCTGAAAATCTAAAAATCTTTTCTTTTTGGAGTTTACGTTATACAGACCTAAGTTTATTCTATAGACTCCAGATGTTGTAAGACCTTTAATTCTTTCGGAATCTAACTTTACTGTGACTTTTGTATTGGGTCTTACTGGAACAAAGGACGGCTCTGTTAAAGTATAACCGCTAATGTCTAGACCCATTAAAGAGTATGCATCTTTATCTCCAAACCCATTCTGGCTTTCAGAGTCTAGTCTAAATCTATTATTGTATCTGCCAAATTCTGGGTATCTGGAAAGGATGACATCTGTATTGGCTCTAATCGGAGAGCCGTAGTTTTTATCTACAACAGTTCCTACTTGATTTAGAAGGTTAACATCTCCTTGAGACAAGATATCACAGTAGTCCAGATGCGAGAGCTTTACTCCTATTTGGTGCTGTCCTGTATAAGTTGCATCCGAAGAACTTGTTGACTCAGAGTCTATTACCAACAAATACTTTTTCTTTGGCTCCATTCCAGTAAAAGGTATGGTAACGTAAGTTGTTATATCCGTGCTGGTATAAGGAGCCTCTCCTAACGCGACTGGGGCTTTTAGAGTTTTGGTAGGATCGTATAGGACGATTCCAGACGCACCTAGAAGCTCATCTCCAGTCTTTAGTGTGTTCTCTATGGACTCTGCTTTTGAGAATCTAAATGTATCGGATGCAAAAGGAACATCCGTCAAGTATCCGATTCTTATGTTCTTGATATCCGTGTCGGCAAATCCAGAGTCTGATCCTCCTATGAACGTGACTTTATAAACATCGTTTACTTTTGACCCGAGGATATTTGCGAACAAACTAATGTTGTTACTTATTAGTGGCTCTGCATTTCCTTTGGAGTAGGATATTTGATGTCTTGTAGAAGCTGATCCCCATCCAGCGGAACCATTGTCTTTGTCAGAAAAACTGTAGTACGTTCCGTCAGTGAGATTCTGCAACTCTACGAACAAACCTTCAGCACTGGAAGTGGAGAGTCTGCAATCAAAAGAAATCTCAACATACCTATTGAAAGGTCCAGAGTTTGAATTGTTGGTCCCTCCAGCAGGACTAGGCTGAGTAAGCAAGCTGTCTGTAGGAGAGGGAATTGTAAACTTAGTTTCTAGGGCTGCTGCTCCATTGTTGAAGTTTACTAAGTCCGTTGATGATGCATGAAGCCTTACATAGTTATCGCCTATCCAATCTTTGAAAAGAGATACTCGTCCCAAACCACTGACTTCATCTTCCGGGTTTGTAGACTTAGATAGAGGATTATATTGATCCCATCCCGGAATCGTGGCTAGACCGTACTCCTCCGGGTTTATGGTTTCAGTTCCTGATAAAGTCTCATAAACTGAAAAATCTCCGTTATAAACAATATTGGATATTTTAGAGCGACCTACGGGAGGAAAGATAGTGAGAGAAACATTTGAAGCTTTTACGCCGTCGATAACCACCTTACCCTTTTCATACAGGTTATCTGTAGGTAGTTCTAGCTGCAAGGTGTATTCGTATCTTTCTATACTTACTTTAGAAGCTTGACTGTTTAAAGTTTGAAGGTCTAAAGGAAACTGTACGACTCCGTTTTCAAAGGGAAAGGATTTTTTCGTGGGAAGGTCTTGAAACCTTTTAGTAGAAAAGTTGTAGTAATCCTTGTCTGTCCCTTTTGTTCTTATGACTCTGGCGTTTATCCGTGCCTCAGACTCTCCAAAGATTTGAACATTGTTAATATTAAAATCTTCTAGAGGATAATCTACGACTGCGTAATCCTGACCTACTAGAGCCTCTACTGTTAAAGGATTGAAAGTTACTCTAGGGTTTCCTTCGACATACAGAAGACTAGGTTCAATAAAGTTATCTTCCCCGTCAGAATACTTTGGCTGTGGAACACCGTCTAAATCGAGGTCAAAATTTCTAGGATAAGGAAGCTGGTAAATGTACCCAGATACATTTACTAGGGACGATGGATCAAGAATTCTGTGAGATGAAAATTTGCTGAACGCCTCAAAGGGAGGGGAAAAAGCGACTGCTGCTATCTGGTAGTTCTGAACAGCGTCTATGGTGCTTGCATCCGTGAATCCGCTAGGAGCGGGATCATAAGCAAACACCTCTGCGATGGTTTTTCTAGCACCATCTACGACAACCGTATTAGTAGAACTTGCAACCATTATATCTGAAATATTGTGAACCCTTCGAAGTTAGGACCTTGGTTAGATCCTCCGTAATAATCTATATAGTCAAGTCTAGAACCGCCAGAAACCCCAAGACCTAATGTTTCAGCGGTATCTGGGTCTCTAGTCAATGATGAATCTTTGAGACCGTTGAAGAACTCAAACAGTTCTTTGGTCTCGTTGCGGGTGTAATTTTCTCTGGCTTTCTCATATTTTTCGTTTATGAATGAGAAATCAAAGATTTTTATAAAAGGTTTCTCTGCATCTGATTCTAAAGTTCTTTTTTGAAGAATCGGAATAAACTCTACATAGTATTCAGTTTTATCGCTGTGTACGTTCCTGTACTTTGATCCGCCATTAACATATAGGGGCTGTCGTATGGACCTATCAAGCGGACCTCTTTCATTGAGGGTCTGGAACCTAAACTGTATGTCGTTTTCTTCTCCATCAGGAGTTACGGGATGCACGAATACATGATCCTCTCTGTACGCTTCTCCTGGCAGGATCTTTTCCCATCTCCCATTCTTAGAGTATGCGAAAAGATCTCCATCTTCTAGTTTAGAGTAAGCCAATATCCGTATTGCCACAGAGTTGCTAAGACTCTTGGGATCTTCGCATGAGGCTTTAACATTTATTCTGTAGTACTCATCCTTAAAGAGTCTGTTTTGACCGTCCTCTCTCAAGAAGATGTCTTTTAGGTACTCGACTGAGCTTGCGACATTGGTAAATCCAACTTGATAAGCATCATTGACTCCAAACTGTTTCACCTCTGTCTCCCCTTGAGCGGAAACAGGAATACTAAACTGCTTAGTAACTTGGTAAAAATCAGTAATGTTATCGGGAGCCGAGCTTAGGTAAGCAAACGAAGATGTCCATGACCCATCAGAGGAAAGATATAGGTCTTGTGATTGGTTTCGTACAAAGACTTCCAAACCTCCAGAGGCTACTTGCGAGGAAACATCATAAGTTAGTGTATAGTCACTTCCTGGGATGAGACGCTTCATCTCCTGAGTTCTTGCCACGGAAGTGTTAATGTTTCCAGCATTCGTTAGAGATCCTCCCCACCCGGAAGCACCTTGAATCCTAATAGAAGATACGGGAGTCTCAGTTGTAGAGCTTAGATACTCTACGGAAATATTTCCGTGTCCAGTCAGACCAGTCCCAGAGAAATAGGTGGACCTGTTTTGATCCAGCAATTCCCAGTTGTATATCGAAGAAGTAGAGGGGTCTACAAACGAGTCTGGCAGACGAACCAGATCGCCATTTACAACATGGTTTCTGTTGTTCGTCAGAGGATATCTAACTCTCAATAAAGAAGCCAGATCTCCTGCGTTCTCTCTTCCTCCGAATACTGTTACGGATGTCTGTGCAGTTCCTGAAGTATATTTATCGCAAGCTTCTCTAAGCTCGTCTATGGACCTTACGGCTATCTCCGTATTTCTTTCCGGGGCTACTATTTGAACGCCTGAGAAGAACGTCTCGTTGCAATATGCTTCGTCTTGCAAGTAACTTTCTATCTCATGTCTATAGGTTCCGTAACCTGCTTGCTGTATCAATCCTTCATAAATCATGGGGATGAGTTCCCCGTAGTTTGTTCTGAAAGCCTGACCTTTGTAATCTCTTGCCCCTATCGTTCTTTGAAGCTGACCCTCAGATATTGCGATATCCTCAGAGTTTAAGTCTGAGTAAGCTCTGAATGAGCTTGCTGCGGAATCAGCAATAACTCCTGGAGTTTGGATTCTATTGTTATAGAATCCCGGTCCATATGCGTGGTTAAGGATTGACAAAGAGCTTGAATCTAGAGAGAGATTGAATTTTCTTCGGTAATCAGCCCACATCTGGTGGAACTCTGGGCTGAACTGAATTGAAATATAGTCCTTCTCCGAGAAGATTAGTTTAGTAGAATCTTCTAATCCTTGTCTTAGCGTTATGTCGTAGAAGGTTTGCGCTGATCCTACCGACTTAATTCTATACTCAGGAGAAATAGAGCAGGTGTCTAATTCTTTGTATGCCCTTACTGGGAACATTGCGGAGTAATCCACTCCGAGGGCTGACCCTTCAGGGGCTTGCTGAGTTATAACGTTATCTTTTATGATAGGCGAGTTAGAAGTATCATAAATGGAGCTAAGTCCTCCATCCACATCGACAAAACTTTGAGAGTTAAAATCGAAACCTTTGGGAGCAAAATAATCTACCGTTTTAGGTGCTATTATGGCGGAGGTAGAATAAAATGCCATAGACATAGGCATTGATTTACCTTGTCTATCTGGAAGCAGCCTGTCAATAACGTATCTGAAGTTCTTTCTTCGACCAGTGGTTCTTTCTAAGGCAGGTGCGCTACTCCACGTCCAAGAGGAAGGATCTCCGCTTGTCCCAATCCAACCTGAGGTGTTGTAGTTTTGGTTCTGGTTTGTAGACTTGTCATCGAAGAATAGTCTACCTGTAAACTTTAAGCTGTCTCCTTGATCGTCGTAATCATCTGTAAAAACTTCTGGAACGTATAGCCTTGCTACAACGTGTAAAGGAGTATACTCATAAACTACGTTTGCGATGTCCCGTACATCGGAAATCTTAATCCTGTTTGGTCCAGTGAACGTATTGTCTGGGAACTTGACAAAGATGTTTGAAGATCTAGTGTTCCAGTAATCTAGAACGGATAACTCATCGCTGGCTCCGTCTGAAATGACAGAGCTATAGTTTGGAGGTACGTTTGCACTGAAGGTGTAGAATCTGAGGAAGTTATTGTTACCTAGGGTAAGAGACTCAGTTCCCTCTACACCGATAGTTGTTTTATCTATGATATAGTTGATGAGTTCGTCTATGAACTCATCTCGGATATCGAATGCGAAAGAACTGTCTGTGTTACAGTTTCCTTCCAATATTTTTCTAAGTGCATCAAGAACTTGTCTTGTGATCTTAGTTGTTTTATAGAACGTGTGCTTCTCCCAAGGAGGAACGACAACATTAGTGCCTCTATGCTCAAATCCTTTTCCTTGGTTGAGAGCGTAAATGTCAGTCTGCCCATTAACGTCGATGAAGCCAACATCCTTATGGATCTTCTCCATAATCGCATCAACACAGAACCTGATGTTAGTGTCCTGGTCTGGGCTTACGTTTATCCTCAATCCGTCTTTATTTGTCGCCCGTTGTTCTACCAAAAACTCCCTGAGTCTAACAGGGTCTTTACATATTGCTGACTCTGTTTTTAGGGCGTAGTAAATTAGGAACGGCAAATAAGACTCAAATGTATAGTAAACATTTGAAGATGGATCAAACGATGAGACTGATTTAGGGAAGACGTAGGAGAGAGCGTCGGTGAGTGCTTTTCTTGTTCCTTTCGCCTTATAAGTATAGATCGCTTGTCTTAGCTGACCTCTCCAAAGAGTAATGTCCTCGCCTAAGAATCTCCACCCGACTGTACGGGCGAGATAATCAAGGAACTCAATAGGACACTCCTCTACATCGAACAAGTCCTGAAGATCGTCTATTAGTTTGTCTACGTCGTAGAACGCATATCCGATGGCTCGTAAAAACTTGCCCAAAGATCCCGCTTCTGTGAATACGGAAGAAAGGGTTCCGTCATCGTTATACAGAGTGAGGGATTTGCCTACTATGTTGGCATCTTCTTCTCCCGGCTCTAGCCATACTCCAGCGTAAGTCTTTATTCTGTCTAAATCCTGTATGCCTGAGGAATAGGACAGTGCGCTGATATCTGAATCGTCCCGACTCAGCTTCGGAGGAAGGTATCTTTTTAGTGTTGATACGTCCTCTCTGTTTCTCCAGCAGTACTCCAGAAGGACTGAAATACCTTGCTCCTCTGCGAACTCCTCACCGAAGTAAAGGGAGTTAGTGAGAGAGCTAAGAAGCACCGAGGAAAGCTCTGTAGACGCTCCTGCGGCACTAGAAGTGTTGAGTATGTAAGCTAGACCTAGATTGTCTAGAAGTTGCTCATGGGCTTCAGAAGCTGAACTGGCGGGATAGCTAGGGTCTGCTGAAGCTGCTGCTACGAATGAGGTAGAAGGATTGTTTAGGACAATCTGAGGAAATACTGAGTCACGAAGGAACTCAAACGCTGCTCCTGAAGTCTTAAAATCAGAGAAGTTCTTATCGAATCTGCTCAGGACGTATCTCTTGTAATCGTTAGCGGATACTCTAGTCTTTGCGTTAATCGGAACGAAGAACGCCTCTGTTGCTGACGAATCTCTAGCACTTACGTTGAAGAAAACTTCGTGTTCTACGGCAGCCAGAATAATCTTGCCTAAAACCTCGTATGCGATATCACTTTCCGTTCCTGAAACAGAGCGGTCTTCATCCAAATACAAATCAGGTACGAGACGTTTTATTGTCTCGACATAGTTGTACTTAAGAATCTTATCGTCACCTCGGTATGGCATTATACGAACTCAACGTTTAGTGTTAGGTTATTAAGTTGAATGATCTCGTTGTGACTTACAAAGATATCATCCTTATAGTTGTCGATGCGGAAGAATCGGATATTGTTGCTCTGTAGAACGTAGTTTGCTAACTCGTCAATTCTGAGAGTTTGTCCAAAGTCCATGTTATCTATTGACATGAAATCTGTAACTCTTCCGGCAACCTCAGACTTGATGGTATCTTGCAGCGATCTCTTGGATTTGTCCACAAAGACGGTTGCCTTCATGTCAAGGGTTCTTACCAAACCGTCTACAATAGTGATTTCGTCTGTCATCATCTTGAAATCATTCATATAGCCCAACATCTTAGATTTGAAATCAAGGTTTGCGCGTTCAAACTGATTCTCAGAAGACTTCAGCAAAGTATAAATGTCTATCATGTTACCCGCTGCACCATTCTGTCTGTTAACAGCGATAGCCTTGCCTACAGACCCAACAGAGGTGATGTAACTGTTTGCGATGGTAGTGTAATCCTCTCCTGTTACTGCTCTGTACTGAGTTTTGAAGAAGTACGGAGCATATTTCTTGGCGTGTTCTACAGTCTCAACATTTTGTCCGCCTGTTGCCTTAGAAGTACTCTGTATGGTGACTGACACAGAAGATCCCGTAAGATCTGCTGATATGGCTTGAGATATTGTACCGTCTATGATATCTCCCCTGTCTCCACCGCCTGTTCTATAAAATATTGAGTATGCCGTGGAAGCGGTTGGATTCTTTCCTCTTACCCCATCACCAAAAAGAATGTTGACAGAAAAGTCTGAGTTGTATCTCTTCTCAAAGACCAGATCGTTTCCGTCTTTGGCTAGAGCCATACTTTGGATCTCACTGAAAACGCCATCCTCTGCTGAAACGACAATGCTTCCTTCGATGACAGAAGGATCGTTAATTAGCACTGTCTTAGGGTCTTGGGTGGCGGGGAATCTACCAGAGATGGATTTATATTCTCCTTCGACTAGAACTAGTCCACTGAACTGATTTGTCGAATCGCTGTAGTATGTTGAAGCGTCAAGAATAAGGTCTCCAGTGATAGTGTCAAGTAGCTGTGAGATTCCTCCATTGGTTGGCTCTGTCTTAAATAAAGTAAAGGATACGTTGGTGGAATCTCTACCTGAGGTTACTGCAACCTTTCTATTAGCATTAGTAATTGTTAGCTGATCGCTGCTTGAGACAGCAACCCCAGCATCGTTCTTAACAACGGCTGTACACTTGCTTGCGACTGGACCCCGTATCTTTACCCCTAAGATACCCAAAATCTTTGTTAGGTTTTCTCTGGTTTGTACTGTATCGATATAGCTCTCGTTTGCTAGGAAGTCTGCCTTGAGTGAGAGGGTGGCGGCGAGATACGAGAAAAGTTCGGTCATGAAAATACCGAAATCAGACTGGTAGAAGTTATTGTAATCGTCTGGGTAGACAGCCTTCACATAATTCAGCAACGCCTCTTTGTATTCTCCGAAGTCTGCGACAGAGTAGTCAATTAACCCTTTCTTTTCGGACTCCTGAACAGTTCCAAGCTTTTGAAGGTCCGTTTGAACGGTTCCATCAAAAGCAGACGCATTATACCTTACGTTTGCGGCGTTAAAGGGGTTGGTGAAATCTACCATTACGTTGTTAGTACTACTTCAATTTGCTCTTGAGAAGCCGCGTCATCCACAAAAGATAAGTTGATCAGTATGTAAATACCGTTGAACTCCTCGTTCCCTCCAGGGGCGTTTGTTATACTGACATCTCTAATAACCACTCTTGGCTCGTAAAGCCTAGCTGCCTCTCTTATTTCAGCATCCATGCTGTCCTTGAGGGATTGGGTGACGGGTTCAAATAAGTATCTTCTGAGGTTCGTTCCGAAGTTAGGGAACATGACTCGCTCGCCTTTTTGGGTTAGCAAAAGCTGTTTAAACCCAGCATAGATCAAGTCACGGTCAAACTGCTTTGACCAGTCGCCACCTTCAGTTCGGGACAAAGGGAATCGTACACCTACAGTCCGTTGTCTTCTGGATGTAGTTACGAAGTCTAGCTCTGGTGCAAACAGTGAATTAGCCATTATACTTGAATATTCTCAAAGAAGCTTTGGTGGGCTTCGTAGTTTTGAGTAATCTCTGTAGTAGTTAGAGGTCTTGAGTACAACTTGAAGTTTCCAATAAAGCCGTCTAGACCACTTCTAGGGATAACTCTGTTCACTCCTGAGTACTGACTTCCGCCTAGTCCAGGAGAGTGCTGCCCTTGGAAACCTCCCGTGGTTCCATCGACAGTAGTTGTGTAGTAAGTGTCGTTTGTGTTTGATCCCAGGAAACCCAGAGGAGTAGTATTGAACCCAGCATCAGACTCCATCTTTCTTGATCTTGGGACTATATCGGTAAACCCTCCTCCGATAACCCAAGGAGTTAGAAGAGAAAATGCCGGAGCTTCATATGCTCCCTCATGTAGGCTCTCAGTATTTCTTAGGTTATTGTTTACTCCCATACTTCTGGAGTATCTCTCAGAATCCACGGAGGCGGGGCTAGGAACATTTAGAGGCTGACCTGGATTTAGCTTGAAGCAGGTTGATACAGCAGAGGTTGCCAGTTGCTCACCGTTTATATAAGCGGTTATTTTGTCCTTTTTGTAATCAACAGACAAAGCAAGGTGATGGAACCCAGAACTCACATCTCCGATTGTTTTTCCTTTCGATGTTGTGGCATCCATCCCAATGATGAAGCCAAGCTCTGTGTGTGAGGACTTGGGATCGTATGGATTGGAGGGGATCTCGGCTAGTGCAACAGAGTCTCCGAAAGTTCCGTCTTCCTTGTTTTGGGATACGGTAGGCAAAACACAAAGCTGGAGAGTGTCATCATCGCTCTTGTCCCTGTAACCGAAAATCAATCCGTGGACTTTAGAGAAGTCTCTTTCGGTGGTAACGTTTCCGTTGCCGTCAAACTTGTTGGGGCAAGCGGTGATTGGAGCATCCGAATCCTTTGCTCTGCCAGCCCCCGTGTTCTCACATCCCATGAACAACCTGTATCTGTGTGAGGTTGTCATATCTGATAAGACATTCGGAACGTAAGTGAAGAAGTCTACCGTAAAGCCGTCTGGGTTATAAGTAAGGTTGTCGATGGCTTGTGTTCTAGGATCTAGCTCACCGTCAGTCACATTGTTCTTGAGTCTGGCGTACCCTCCGTTCGTGAGGGCATCGTACCAAGGCTCAGGTGAGTATAGCTCGGAAGCCTTCACCAGAGTTCCTCCTAGCTTCGCAATGCTCACACCGCTTGGGAATATGTCCGTGGCACTTGCTGCCACTAGCTTCGCGTCTAAGAAGCTGTAAGAGGTTGATCTATTATCCAGCTTGTACGAAGTGGAAGAAGCGTCTTCTACGTCTGCTTTCAGGAAATTTAGACAGGCTACCAAACCATCTGTTATAACCGTATCGTCAAGGTTCTTAATGCTGGCAGTTGTAGAGGAGGCATTTGAGTCGGAGGACTTTACAAACTCTGTTCCAGGCTCGTCAACGACTGAGAACTGATCGACATAGACAGTCCCTCCTTCTAGGGAAGTGATGATCTTGGGAGGCAAAGGCTTGATTATACCTTCGACGTCGGCAGCGTGAACTAAGTTATCAGTTTGGTAGTCCAGGTTTGGCACAAGACCAGATCCTCTCAAGAAGCTGAAGTCGTTTACTGGAACATACTCAAGGATATCGTATAGCTTTGCTTCAGCACCGTTACTGAATGTAGCAGTGTTATCAGTGAGGATTGTCCAACCAACAGGGACTCCTTCCGCATCAATCACCTCACCTCTATTGATGATGTACCCTTGACCTAAAGGAAAAGATGTATCGGTCAAAGTATACCCGCCGAACAATCCGGCTAGTTGTAGCTGCTTCTTTCTCTTCTTTATTTTCTTGTCGTAGGTGGCAGCTATTGCGTTTGCGTTCTGTCTGTAGTTTAAGACTAAGGCACTAGAAGCATCGTAACCTTGATCTAAAAGATCGGTGACATTTGCAGACACATCGCTTATCTGCTTCTCCTTATCCCCGATGAATGATTGGACGATCTTGTCATTATCATAAAGGTACTCTACAACATCGTTAGTCTCAGTGTAGTTATCAGAGAACACCGTGTTTGAAAACTCATTGATATCCTTTGTTACAACGATACCTTTACCGCCTTTATTGGGGTCGTACTCAAGTTTCCAATTAGAAGCCAATGCTTCCTGAACTGCTACATCTGGGATGCCTCCATTTATGGAATCATAATACAGACCATCTTTGGAGAGGATGAACTTTCCGTCTGTAGAGATGGGAGGACCGAAGACGAGATCGAATAGTTTCTCATCCTTTGGATCTACTTGAAGTCTTAGCTGCGCTCTTCTAGCGTCTTGTGCAGCCTGACCAGCGAAGAACGGCTCTACGATCTGAGTTTCTACAAACTGCTTATAATCCTCAATCTCTCTTGAGGTGTCTGGGTCTAATTCTGCTATTCCGTCGAGGGCTTCCTTAACATCTTCCCGCGTGTAATCTATCGTTGGTTCCGGGGCGGTTCCGTTGGCTCTATCCGCGAGTGCTTTGTTAATGTTTCTTTGGTCTCTGGTAAGTCTTGCTACGACAGCGAGGATTCTATTTTTTGCCGCACTAAGCACGATTATGGTCGCAGCCGCCCTTACTGCTTTGGCTACTGCATCTAGATCCAGATTAAAGTTAGGAATGTTTAATACGATATCAAGCAGATTCGGGATTGTACCCAAACAGGGGATATCGATAGTCCCTGCTTCGAAGGGATTGCCTATACCAGCATTTTGTAGCGACTGTAAGGCGTCTATATTTCCGGCGAGGAAATCGTTTGTTTTATCGAAGAACGAGTTTCTTTCAGCTTCAAGAAGATCTATTTGAGCATCTAAAGAGATAAGCTCCCCTTCCAAAGGATCTATAGCCTTAGCTAATAAATTATTAACTACGGTTAGAGAAGCGGAAGACAAAAGCTTGATAAAGCATATAGATAGTTGTGCTTGTTGCTCTTCTCCAAAGCTAAGGTCTACAATTTCATCGAAGTCTGCCATTTTTAATTATTTATAGTACAATTACGGGTCTGCCATTTACGGTTAGTCCATTCGCTACTTGAACAGTCGCTACACCCGTACCAGTTATTGGATTGACTTGGACAGGTATTGTATTGGGAGTGACAGCACCTGGAGAAATGATGTCTAAAGGAACAGTGCTAGTTATGGGAACCGTCGTAGTGATGCCAGCGCAAGCTATAGCCCCAGTAAAGGTTGCTAAGGGGGTAGTGAAAGTCATGAGAGGAGATAGGAAATCTATCCCCGTAAGAGAAAAGCTTTGATATGATGTGGATGGGAAAAGAGGGATGTCGAAATCTGTCGGGTTAGGTAGACCTATCCCCAAGCTCAAACTTGGGTTTAAGTCGGGAATAACTGGCAAAAGTTTAAACGGTCTGAATCCTGTGGAAGCGACCATTCCCGGCATTGGAGAGTTTCCAGGAGTTATAGCAGACCCAAAAGTTGCTTTGGTCTTCCCCAGTATTTGGGTGTCTCCTCCCAAAGCATACAATTTTGTGTTACCCGTAGAATGGTTTCCTACTTCTACTTCCCCTAACGCTCTTGGGTTTTCTGCCTTAAGTGAGACAAGACCTCCTTCTGAGTGAACTTGCACGCCGTTCTTGGCGAAAAGTTCCGCTGCCCTCTTGGAAGAATCTATCACCAACCTATTTCCGAGAGAGTCTACGATAATGATTTTGTTTCCGGCATACTCGATGTTCGGACCAGCGTTAGGGTTTCTAGGGTTTGTGAATGAGAACGGTTGTGCTGGGCTCTGAGTATTCGATAACCCGTCATCTAGAATAATCTTCTTACCAGTAGAAGACTCCAGCTTTGCATAGTTATGACTTGTCTTTTCAGTGATCTTCTCCGCAAACTCCAGAAGGTGTCCCTTTGGGCTTTTGAACAGATACCTCTCTGGGTAATCATTCTCCTGATAGGTTGCCTCTGGATCTGGATTACCGTGATTTACCTTGGTGGTTGTTTCGCTAACGGTTCCGTAAGTTTCTCCTGGGACTGGCTTCCTGGGCTTATCTGAGTTGTTGTTTCTGTGAGGAGTTGTGATGGTTGTTCTTTCCGTTACCGTTCCGGGCATATATGGAGCGGCGAACCAGAAATACTTTTTACTTCCGTCGTGAACATCAGCTTGCATGACAAGGACGTTCGTTCCTTTTCCGGGGATTGCGAAGAAGCCATAGTCAGATCCACCGAAAGGGGATGCGTAACCAACAGTCATGGGTTGATTACCGTTCAGATCGGGATGCTGAACTGATATACTTCCAGACTTCATAGAGTCTGATGTTTCCACTACTTTACAGCAATACAGATGCATTATTTAAACGCGGTAAATTCTACCGATGCTAGAACGTCCCTTTGAAGCTCAAAAGAGGTCGTGTATCCATCTGTTGAGTTTGCTTGGTGAGTATATCCTAAGATCCTGTAAACCCCGGAAGACCAGTGATACTTTCTTTCTACTCCGTCATCATCAATGCTTCCTCTCGGATTTGATACAAAAAGAAGAACTCTTCTGAATCTTACGTCCTTAAAAGAAGATGAGATCTCAGGTATTCCTAAAGTTTTTATAGAAACATTTAAAATATAGTTTAAATATACTTCGTCCAAGAGTGACCTCTTTTTCAAGAAGTAGCCAATGCCTCCCTTTTCCTGGTTAAAAATTGAAGGCTTAAAGGCTATGCTTGTCCTTGGAATCTTCTTAGATTTTATAATTCCGCTGTCAAACTCAAACGCCAAATGTGAGGAATCTTCTTCTGGGATAGAAGAGAATAACATATTTCTCACTGATTCGCTCTCTACTGCTGTGAGCATGCGTTCTACATTCTCGGCAATTGTTTTGGCTCCTCCGGGAATAACGCCAGAGTCCGATACTTTCTTATTGCTTGCGATAAATAGTTTTGCTGTTTCTAAAAACTCTTTTAAAGATAGTTGATTCTCATTATATCTTTGAGCCGCAAAAACCAAATCAAAACGCTCAGGCGTGCCACCCAATACGAGCGCGGATACCAAGAAATCATCTTTTACCAAACCAGAATCAGTAAACACGTTACGGATATCTTGCAAAGATTGGATCATGGACCCAGCCATAACTATAGGAATCTTGATGTCAGAGTTTATGGACATATCAGAGACAATAGAGTCATCAAAACCTACAGTCAGTTTTAGGACTCCATTAGTACCTAACTCAACTCCTTGAATCTCTGGAACTCCATCGTATAACTGTGGAAAGGAGTTTATCTCTCCTAACTCGACGGTGTTTTCATCCCCTGATGATTCTCTAAAGAGATCATCTAGTTCTTTGTCAGAACCTATAATGAACAGATGTTTATCATCTTGAATAGACTCTTTTTGTAACTGTAATAGTACTTTATTTTTTTCTTCTTCTGAAAGTTCACTTACGGGAATAGACTCTACCGTAAGAAGCTCGTCTTTTTCTTGTGCGGCGGCTAGTATGACCTCGTTGATCTTACTTATTAGACCGTCTAGAACTAATCTGTAATCCAAGGTTGAGGTTTTAGATAGTTGTATGTACGCTTGTTTTCTTACCTCTTCTTGTCCTGCTTCTTGATTGCTATCATCGTTAGACGGAGTATTTGAAGGTATCCCTTGTAAAGCTCTTTCGATTATTGCTCCAATGAGCAAATAGTCTCTATCATAGTCTTTCAGTACAATAGTCGGATTGTCCAAACCGGAACCTTTTGTATTGAAGAATCTGTCAGTAGTCTCTAAACCTATTCCGCTTGGAGGTGCTGTGTTTTTACTGGTTACTAAATTAGGAACGGTACATTTTGATTTCAATCCTTCCGGCAAGAACACATATCTCCTTCCTACGAGTAATTCAACATTCTCTCTGGTCTGCGAAAATAAATCTCCTACCGTAAAGCCAGTGTCCGTCTCAACTCCAAAACCCGTTTTTATAGGTATTGAAAAAATATCAGATACTTCTCTATTTTGGGATATTGCCTCATAAACATCAGACAGCAGACATACATGATCGCTCCCATCTAATGCGCTGTAAACTCTAGACCCTTCATTTAAAATGAAGTCATCGTTAGAAGTAAAAGTTTCATACAGGTTAATCCTTGGATCTAGTTCACCTAGCGTATTCCCATCGTCATTAATCTTTACGTCCGTATTTTTGTTTCCCGTGCTTATAGTTTTGGTGTTTATCGTGACAGGCATTCCGAGAGATCTACCTAAGATCTCCCAAGCCTGTTGTTTATATGGGGTGACAGAGACACCTCCTTCTAAGCCAACTAAAATATCGTTATCTTGTAGTTCTTGAGCTTTCAGACGAATTACCAAATCATCGTATATTCTATCAAGCTTCTCCATAACAGAAGCAGCTTTGATGTAAGGGAAAACATCGCCTCTGTACTGAGCCAGGAAGTCTTTCAGAAGAACTGGTATAACCTCTGAAGGTCTGAGAATATCTACGCTGGCACTTTCGGGGAAGTCTAACGGAGTGTCAGGAAGAGTGCCTGTTCCAGCCTCCTTGTACAAACCTTTCTTGACCACAATCTGAACTGGTCCGGGTCTTTTATCATCCTGTATTTCATTAAAAGATATTGAATCCAGAAGCGTGAAAGATATCACTCTTTCGTTGCTTGCCGTAAGCGAGTAATTAACGCTTCCTAAAATTCCTGCTCTCGGAGTTGACATGGACTCCGTAGTGTACCCCCAACTAAAATAAAACTTTATATTGCCTATGGAAGGATTACTAATAGTGATATTAGGATTGTCCTTAGCGTAAATTAGGTTATACAGGGATAGAAGTTGTTTCTCTGCTTGCTCGCTAGGATTAATGAGAGTAAATGTAGCTTGATACTTACCATTGCCAAAAGAATACTCAAAATCTATAAGAGTATTCTCAAGGTCAAAGGGGTCTGTGTAGCGAGGGTCTCCAAAAGTTTTGATTTCGTCAAGAGAAGAAGACAGCAACACAAACGCAGGTTTATTATCTACATAAGCCTCCATTACGATATACTAGGGATTTTTATTATCTTTCCTACAGTCAAATCTTCTTCAGGATCTGAAATATTATTTGCTAACATAATTAACCACCAATAAGCCGCCGTCCCGTAAGCCGCGTAAGAGATAAGATCTGGTCTAGCTTCAAATTGCAGAGACACCTGAGCTAACCTGCCTTGGACATTAGGTAGATTTTGAACGAATACGTTGTAACGATCAGAAGATGTTACATCTTTGATCTCTTTTCCTTTGTGGATCACTCTATTCGATCCTTGTAGGTTGTATCGTGACTTATCTGAATAGGCAGCCATTATCTAATACCTTTAAAGAGTGTGTCCCACCCTTGGAGTGGTGTGTCGTTGTCAGGTCCGTGTAGAAGACCCTTGTCTTGTCTGAACTCCTCAAGAGTCAGGTCGATGGTAATCACCCTACTGAATAGTGATGCATGATCCATTCCATTAGCGTAGTCAAAATTGATTCTATAATCTTTAACGATCACAGGCATATCGTTATAAACGATACCCATGTTTAGGCGACCTACGGGAGGACCAAATTTTTCCAATGATTGAACAGTGCCTATAACGGAACTTCTGGCAACGTTCAACATATACTCAATAATGTGAGTAAGCTCTACATGATATTCGTTGAAAAGGACTTGAGCATTGAAGTAGAACTGATTATCAGCCCCCTTTAACTGAACGTTTCTATGGGAAGGCATTCTAGGACCATCGCCGGGATTATTATCTCCATCGGTCCTGATTATAGTTTCAGATAATCCTACAAGTTTACCGCTCCTAGATACGACCGTTCCATTACCTGCGTACTTAGGGTTTGGTGCAGGACCTATTCCTCCACCCCCCATGCCTGACTGCTTTTTTAGAAGCTCGGAGACTTGTCGTTTTATAGCTTGCAAATCTAGGCTTTCTTCAGGGGTTAAGATAGCCGGATTATTCAAGTAGTTTCCTAAAAACTGGGCTATATGCGGAAGGGTGTAAGTTAGCTTAAGATTTATCCTTCTTGGACCCGACCCCGTATAAAGCCTAACTGGTTCATTTCTCAAGAAGACGTTTGTGTTGGCGTAGTTTGCCGTGCGTCTCTCAGTTATTTGAGGATTCTCAAAGAATGGAAGTTTTCTGGTTATGGAATTGTTTTCAGGAAGTTTCAGTTCGATAGGCGGACCTCCGAAGAACTGAGACAGAGTAGAAATAGGGGCTGCAACAACCCCTGTGACTTTTCCTATGTTTTCGTTATGCTCTTTCATGTATTCGGGGTAAGTGAATCGAATAAATCCTCTTTCCTCTAGAGCGTGTTCAAACTTAGGAGCCCCAAAACTATTCTGCAAACCAGCATCATCCAGCACAACATCGCTGCCGTCTGGTAGAAAAGGATTCAAGACGTTATAAAGTAACGAACCCCCTGAATCTCCTACTAATTCTTTAAAAAATGCCATTTTTTAATCTGATACGCACAGGCATCACTATTCTCCGACTCCCACTATACGTACATAGTCTGGGTCTAGCCTTATTTGGGCAGCCCTTAGTTGATTCTGAGTGTATATTCCAGCTTTCACTGCTTGACTCGCAGCAGCCATACCCTGTTTTTCGATCAAAACAACAAGCTGCTGTAATAACTTCTCACTTTCTTCCCGAGATCGTTGGGCTTCTAGTTCTCGTAGTCTTTTGTCTATTAGTTCTTGTTCTCTTGTCATAAGTTCTTGAATTAGTCCTTCGAGGTATATCTTGTTAATCTGTTTTTGCTCCTCTTCTTCTTTTTCCCATTCTGCTTGAGATTTGTGAATAGGTCCCAGTGCAATACCTAAAGCAGTATCAATAGACCGTGAGTAACCGCCCATGTCTTGGACAAAATCGTCTACAGACACTGCAAAATCTTTAATGGACGTCACAGTCTCCTTCACAAACGTTTTCGTGATATCTGCAATACCTTTAAAGGTCGCCACAGTCTGATCCACAATCGTTTCCGTGACATCAATAATATTTGCCGTTAGTTTTCCGAATCCGTCTCCTTCGATAAACGTTCTAATGTTTTGTCCTAAGGCTCTGAAGTTTTCTTCCGTAGCTCCTATGGCATTTAGGAATTGATCTCCAAAGCCAGATAGTTTCTCAGCGAACGCTTCACTTCCTCCAGTAAGACCTTCAAAGAAAGTGAACAATCTATCCTGCAAATTAAACACGAGTCTGTTGAACGCCTCTGTAAGATCTCTACTTCTTTGAGATCTTCTCCCTTCTTCGGCAGCCTGTTCGTTCAAAGCCTCAAATCCCATATTGCTGGATTCAAGAATCTTCTCCGAGATCAACAGGTCTTGAGCGGTGAACCCAGTAAGTTTCGTAAACTCACCAAGCAATCTTGGGTCTGCATTTGGACCTCCGACTCCAAACTGTTCTGCGAGAGTTACAGCAGCTTGAGCAACATCTGTGATGGCGGCTAGAGTGGCTTGAGTATCACCTCCAGCGGCAACTCTACCAACAGCACCAGGATCTACACCAAGGAGGGCTAGTCTTGCAAAACTATCTTGTGTGGTTCCTGTTACCTTTGAAAGTATTGTCTGAATACCTCCAATAGCGGTAGGACCAATGCTACCAGCCAATGTAGTCGCAGCGTCTGAGAATGATTTAAATGCGTCTCCTCGGAACTGGACAGATACGTTTGCAAGAGTCTGCTGAAGACCCTTTACCAGTTCTGCGAACTTATCTCCAGCAATGTTAAACTGCCTTCCCGCACCGACAACTGCCTCAGTAAACGCAATACTTGCCTCGGCATTAAGACCGAAGACTTGTTGAGTAGTTGCTAGGATCTCTGAGAAAGCACCGACATTCAGACCCAACCTACTGATATCCGTTATCAGTTCTAGGTTGGCGGAATTACCAGCTACCCCAACATTAAGGGATTGCTTGAAAATCCCCGTCGCTTCTTTAAAGCTTGCACCAGTATCTTTAAACTGGTCAATGAAAGCACCTCTGGAGATGAGATCGTCTCTGCCAGTTTGAGCAGCAACCCGATTTATGTCCTCAAAACTTTTTCTAAACTCTCCGAGAGCATTGACAGTTTTGCCAAGCTCATTTACAAGCTCTGTTATGTTGCCGAGAATAGCCATAAATTATCTGAAGGTTCTAAAGTCTTTATCGTCTACTACACCGTCTAGGTTGAAGTCTAGGTTCAGGATGAAATCCTCTGGGTCAATGACTGAAAATCTTCTAATCTTTCTGGTGTCATATACCCTGTAGTTTTGCTTGGTTAGCTGAGTTATTCTTAGTGCTGCTTCTAAAGGGATTATCGGTACATTCTTAAACCTCTCAACCAGTGTAGTAGCCAAGGAAGGAGACAAAGTATCTAGTAGTAATCCAGCTATATAGGTTTCTCCTTTAGCTTTGCTGGGGATTGGCTTCTTGAAACCTAGAGAATGTTGCTGAAATTTAGGGTATTTAAACCTTAGGCTGGGGGAACCTCTCCTTTCAACCAGCAAGATTATGGGAAATTGATCTTCAGATTTAGCCCCTCGGTAGTAGAAAGTGTATACCGGGGATATACCCTCAGTAGGGTCTACTTTTCTGATTTTTCTAAGGACTTTGCTTTTTTGAAGGATGTTAGCTTTTATCTCCTTAGCGATGCCTACAAGTTTTCTTATCATAAATCTCTTATATTATGTATATAGTCAGACTGTAATCAGGGCGGGTGGGGGGATATAAATATTGGAATACAATACTGAAGTTTACGAGTTTTTAGATCAGGTATCTTATGCTTTAAGCCTAAAATTTAAAGATAAGCATAAGCACGTTTTCTCTAGTCATTTTATTGAGTTATTTCAGGAAAAGCTACTTAATGCTTTTGAGTACCAAAAACCTATACAAAAAAAGGTCTTAGTGAAGTTTCTCACCAAGACCCATAAGTATTCTGACGCTGTAGTTCAGAGGTTTTTTGAGGTAATAGATATTACTCTTTATTATCCTTTGATTTATGATTAGCGATAGCTTCCTCTAGGAGGCTCTTCTTGCCTGTGAAGGCTGGACAGATATCTCTATATCCGCACCAATCGCAGAACTTGTTTTTCTCCGCTGGGAACTGGTGCTTCTTCCTCTTCCTGATGTCCCAGATCTTCCTATCCAGGCTGTTGTTCAGATACCCGTTGACCACGGAAGCCGGATAGACGATACTAACGAACTTGTCTAGGTGCGGATAATAATGCCCTAGAGTGATATTTGACGGGCTGACATCGTACAGCTTGCTGATTGCTGCTGCGTACATGATAAGCTGATCGTCTGTGTATAGCTGACGTTTTGTTAGAGGTCTTTTGCTGGTTTTGTAGTCGATGACCAGATATTTTCCCTCAGGACTTCTCAGCACACGGTCTATAATACCATTGAGTTCGTAGGACTTGTGTTCAACTCCGAACACTAGCTCCTTTCCGACTGTCTCAGCGGTCAGAGCCTTGTTCCAGTTAAAGAAGTTTTCGACACTTTCGTCAATCAACTTTTCTTTTTCTTTTCCGAACTTGTACTTGTCTCTGAGGTCTTTGGCTAGATCCTTTAGCTCTTCTAGAGTTTCTAGCTCAGAACCATGCTCAAAGATTTCGTGAATGTAAGTTCCGAATTGAAGAGCGTCGGTGTTAGTTGAGTCATTGTAATCGTCTGGCAGACGGTCGATATATTTTAGTTTATACTTTAACTTGCAATCTTTGTAGACTTTAATTTTTGACGGGGATACCCTATTTATGAACATTTCGATGCCTCCTGAGTATATCAAAGACTACCTGTACGGTAGATTTGAGGATTATAAGGAAACTGAATATGAGTTCATGGTCAACTCCCCCTTCTTTGATGACTACAAATTCAAGCTCTCCATCAACAAGGAGACTGGTCTCTGGCAGGACTTTGTGAGCGGCAGAAAGGGGAACTTTGTATCCTTCGTAGCAGCGTTTGAGGGCATCGGATACAAAGAAGCCCAGAAGATGATCTTCGGAGAGATCAGAGGTCACATCCTCAGTGACATGGAGAGGCTTTGCCAGAAAGGGATCTATAGCGACTATGCAAGAAGTGCTAAGGTCAAGCCTCAGGTCAGTCTGCACAAGAAGATTGTAGAGGGCTACGGTCTCAAGGAAATAGACGTGTCCAGTATTGTGACTGATCCTTTGGCGTATAAGAGTTGCATGGAGCTACGTTCCAGAGGAATCCCATACGAGGGGATGATGTACGCTACATCTGGTAGGTTTTACGGTAGATTGATTATACCTACACAAGATGTAGGATCTGAGTTCACAAACTTCTCTGCCAAGGACATGACTGGTAAGTTTGGCATGAAGTATTTGAACTTCTCCGAGAAGTATGCTCTAGAGGATCTCGGCACGGATGTCTCCGGCTCTCTGGACAAGGTGACAAGAATAAACCCCGGAGAAAAGATTGCTGTCTTGACTGAATCAAGTCTGGACGCTCTCTCTTGTTTCTACTCCTTGGGTCCCTTCTCCTTCTACGCTCTAAACGGGGCTTCCATGAGTTCTGACCTGAAGGAGGAACTAAGCAAGTATGCCAAGGTGTATGTATTCCCAGACCTCGATGCTCCCGGAATCCGAGCAGCAGAATCCATAGCGAAACAGCTATCAAATGTTTACGTTCTTGACCGAGAAGGAATACAGAGAATCTCTAAGACAGGCGGAAAAGATCTCGGAGACTTGTTGAAGACCCTGGACGATCCAAAGAAAAGGGCTGTTATCCGATACTTTTTTGACAAGCGGTTTGAACCTTATTCCAGATCTTGGTCTGCTATGGCTAAACTGTCTACCTTACAATAACCTTGAATCTAGGACTGTAGATGGTTTCGTTCAAGACGGTCATCTTGAGTTGCACTTCGTACACTCCAGTTGGCGGACCAAAGTTCACATCAGAAGACGCAGTTGTCTTGAGCGCAGCAGTATCCCAGTTGTAGAGAACTGTGTCTGCTGAATCTGTGGTCAGGACAGAGCTTGTTGAGCTAAACTCTTGTACAACATAACGAGAAGACAAGTGAGGCTCATCGTTCAGTTTCGTTATCTTGAGGGCTGCATCGGATATAATCGACTCCCTAAAGTTATTCTTGAATGAGAAATCTTGGTTTCGATTATTAATGGTAAACATATTTTGGAAGGTTAGGTTTACCTTAGAGTCCAACTCGATGTAGCTGTTGACTAGCTTCGTGGTAGCGGTTATCCCTAGAGGCTCTGTAGAAACGTAGATCTTATCCTGATAAAGGGAAAATCTGTTGATATAGGTTGTATATGAAGCCCCGTTTGAGTTCTTTACAGTCCAGATATCGAAGTAGTTACCAGCAGCACTTGCTCCGTTAGCGATGACTCCACCATTAGAGTCTGTAGAACTAGCGTCTGGACCAAGAACACAAGCGTAGTGTCCAGTTCCTACCTTATAGATCCCGCTAAGGGATGATATAGAACCGTCAAAACCCGTTACGTTAAACGAAGAGTCAGTGGTCTCTGGTGCATCGTTTTTAAATACGAATAGTGCTTGATTTTCGTAAGCAGACGCAACTAGACCGTATCGGGTTGAGGTTGCGCTTCCGTCTATTAATAGCTCTGGATTTCCGTTGGTGACATAGGTGAGTTCTTCACTTGTGGCTGTAGTGTCGCTAAAGACGTATACTGCGGAAATCTGGTAAGGATCGGTATATGATCCATTGTTAATGTAAAATAGCTCCAACATCGCCTTGTTTTCTACGGTTGGGCGATTGAAGCGTGGAACTACATCTACGTTATTAAGTTGAGCCATGTCATATTATTTACTAGTGATCTTTTCCATGGCTTTCTTTTCTCTTTCCTTTTCCGCTTTGAACATATCTAAATATGCGTATCTCTCGATTCTGGACATCTGCCCGACCGACTGCATATCAAAACCTACATGGTGGACCAGAGCGTAGCTTTCGCTAAGAAGACCCTCTGAAACGGTCATTCTTAGCTCGCGGAGAAAAAATGCTCGTTGATGGCTAGAACAGTTCTGTTCTCTTTGTCACACGCCTTGCAGCGGTATACAATAACCTTCTCAAATCCTAGCTCAGAGTTATAGACCTCTTTCCGCAGAACGTCAACATCTCTAACGGTGGTCTTTCTCAGGAATGCGTGGATTACTGATTGATCGGTTTCTCCATCAATGTCTACGACGAATCTGGAAAGGTTATCCATTCTCTTTTCTAGACTGCCGATGAAGATCTCTTCGCTGACGGTAGGCATTCTAAAGGTTGCTCGTACTTTTGAGTCTGGAAGTGTTACCGTATGATTTTGATCTTCTGGGGCGTAGTTGACGGGCAAGGATGATAGCTGTAGCCTTAGAGTGTTTGAGGCTTTGCAGTTCTCGCATTTACCTTCCAGAGGATAAGTGCTTCCGTATGAGATCTCTCTGATCTTGTAGAGCATATAGTCCTTGTCTACGATAGCCATAGAATCAATATCTATTCCATCAACACATCCGTTCAAGGTGTACTTGATTACTTGCTCGCTTTCGTCCTGAGACAAGGTGAAAGCGGTCTTGATGTTCTTCTCGTCATTGAAGGTTAGAGGTCTGATTTTAACATCTGCTCCAGTAGGAAGCTTGATCTCTACCCACTCCATCTGTGGTACGTTTTTTAGCAGACGCTCTAGCTTGGCTTCAATTTCGTTAGGTGCATTATCCATAATAATTTATGATATCTCGACTATAATAGTTCGTGATTAAAATAATTCTAGGGAATATTTTCTCTAAAATTGAGACTAGTGATACTAAGCTGATATCCGCGTTGGTCAAGAAATACACGCGAAGACCACCTGGATACCAGTACACTCCTCAGTATAAATATAGAGGAGATGCGGGAGATAAGTCTTTTGTAGACAAACAGGGTAACTTTGGTACTGGTCTAAGGCACAGTATTTACAAGGACTTAAACCATCTTGGACTAGAGTTTGAGGTGGACGATAATAGAGACAAGCCCGTCCTGGAAACAGAGGACTTAGAAGGTATTGAGTTGAGAGAGTACCAGCAAGCCTTGGTTGAGCTTGCCTTGGAGAAAAGAGGCTGTATAGTGAAGGCTCCTACGGGAGCAGGAAAAACATTCATAATGGCATCTATTCTTTCCTCTTTAAAGGACAAGACTGGAGTAATCTTCTTTACCCGCAAACAGCTTCTCATCCAGACCTACGAGACTCTAAAAGGTTTGGGGTTTGATGTGGGAGTTTGTTTTGGCGATGGAGTGGATATCAAACCAATCACTTTATGCACTGCCCAAAGTGTGGACAAGATTCTTGACACCCACGTCAAAGAGAGTGACTTTATTTTGTTTGACGAAGTTCATGAGTTCTCTAAGGGCAAAGTCACCTCTGCAATCACAAGGTCCTTTCCAAAAGCATCGGTTAGGATAGGGTTTACTGCTACTCCTCCAACCAACGAATACCAGCTTCTCAATCTAGTATCGTTTCTAGGACCCGTTGTTTCTGAAGTAGACGTATCTACACTTGTGGACAAAGGGTTCTTATCGCAAGCAGAGATCACAATGTTTGATCTGGGCGATGATCCAGATAACGATGATTACTATAAGTCCTATCAAGAGATTTATTCGGAGTACATTACAAACGGAGAGAAAAGAAACGAAGTAATTAGAAAGATAGCTCAGAAGTCCTGCGACTCTGGTGGAAAGGTTCTGATTCTAGTTCAAAGCCTGTCCCATGCCGACGAACTTTCTAAGATCCTTCCAGACTCCTTAGTTCTGCAAGGCAAGGACGATATCTCCAAAAGAAAGAAAACAATAAAAGAGTTTACTAAGAAAGGAGGATCGATACTAATCGGCACTGTTATCATGCAGACTGGTATTGATATCCCAGAGATCACTCACTTTATAAATGCCAGAGGACTGAAATCAGACATAGCCACCATACAAGCTATGGGAAGGAGTCTTAGAATCCATGATAGCAAGAGCAAGGTGTTCATTTATGATTTCTACGACAACAAGCCAATACTTAGAACTCACGCAAAAAAGAGATTAAGGTCTTACAAGAAACTAGGATTTAAGGTAAATAAAGTATGCTATCAGACGACGAAATCAAAACAAAAATAACTCTTCTTACGCAAGCGCAGAAGGACGAGTTTGATTTCCTCTCTTCAGAGATAAAAAGTCTCGGAGAGGAAAGTGAGGTTAATTGGAAGGCAATAAAAAAGCTGGTCGATGTTATCGACCAGCTAGGCATGATTCAAAGAGATTTGACTGAAACTTATATTAGCCTACTTAAACAGGGCTATCAAGATATAGACGGTTAGCGTTCTTCTTCAGAAGCTTCGTCATCCTCTTCTTCAGTAACAGCGTCTTTCATTTTATCGAGATCTAGACCTTCAAGAGCATCTACGAACTCAGATACCATGGACTTGAGCTTTTCGTCATCTACAGGCTCTTCCATTGGAGCATCTTCTTCGCTGTCTTGAACATCCTCCTCTTCGGCAGCCTCTTCTTCTTGCTGCTCTACCTCTTCCTCTTCAGCGGCTTCATTCATGGCTTTTCCAATAGCCTTTCTGCGCTTCTTGAGGTACTTGTCTGAGGAATCAACGTCTCCGTCGTTATCGACATCTTCGTCTTCTTCTCCGACAGGATCTAGGTCCTCGTCTTCTTTTTTGTCTTCTTTCTTTTTCTTATCCTCTTCCTTCTTTTTCTTATCCTCTTCCTTCTTTTTCTTCTTTTCCTCCTCAACGATTTCTTCGCTAAGGTTTTGAAGTGAGAAAGCTTCGGTTAGAAAATCTTCTTCTCCACCTACGCCGATACCAGCTTCGGAGAGACACTCTAGGATAAAGTCATTTACTTCAAGAACTTCGACACCCTTCTTGCCCTTAATGAAGTTTGAGAACTCCTTAAAGGTTTCTGCAAGGACTGGTGAATCAGTTAGCTCTGAAAGAGATTCAAAGAGATCTGAGTGCTGATCTGCTAGCGAACCGAAAGAAGGAACGAACTTTAGGCTGTTAATGTTGATGCCGTACTTTCTGTTGAGACCTTCTACAATTCTTGTCTTAACAGGCTTCTTAATTTCAAAGATAGTAGAGACGAACTCCTTGATGTTCTTCTTTGAAATGTTCTCAGTGCCGTTGATCTCGTAGATTGAAGTTAGAGCGTCAGAGATGTTACCCTTGCTCGCCAAGGCAAGATAAGGGATCTCCTGAATAGCTTCCATGACCATCTTGTGAATGGTGTCCTCGTCTGAGAAAATGCATGAAGCTAGATCTGACATTGCAGTGTGAGAAGCCCAGATATCAGAGAAGTTCTTCTTTGATTCCATGATCTCTCTGCTGATTAACTCTTGACGGCAAACCATTTCGTAAAGATCAGTAGAGTCGTTTGAAGTGGCAGTGAATGACTTGCCTACGATACTCTCATAATCTTCCTTTGGAGCGTTTGTAGTCTTTTGGATAGCATTGCCAATTCTTACCGCTGTAACAACATCGGTGCTTTCGTGAAGATCTTGGAAAGATGAGTCCATAAACTCAACGATCTTTTCCTTTAGCTCATGTAGTTTGGCAAACTCGGTGGTATCTCTGACAACAGTATCCTCAGTAAATCTTGATAGCTTGTTGTTAAGTTCGTAACGAGTTTCGTTGATTCTGTTTCTCATGCGGAAAGCATCGAGAACTGAGTCGAAGCTCTTGTCTGCCTCGTCAAACTCGGTGTTTGAAAGGTTTTTAACAAACTCAGAAACACCCTCAGAAACAAGGGCATCAATTTTTGAGTCATCAAAGATGTCAGATGCTTCACCAACGGCGACTACATCAATAATAACTTTACCGTTTTCGTTAAGAGAGTAGTCACAGCTTACCAACTTTTGGCTTTCGCTCAGGTAAGTTACGGAGTTATCTGATGAGTCAACATCAAAAATGACTAGATTCTCTCTTAAAACGCGACCAAGATAGTCCCCAGCCTCCGTTAGCTTGATAAAGGATCTATCACGATTCAAGAAAATATCTTTTGTATCCATAGTAATTTTTACGCAGGTTGTTGTTGTTCAGGTTCTCCTCCTGGAGCTTGCTCTTCTGGAGCTTGACCTTGTAGCTCTTGACCCTCGGGTGCTGCCCCAGGAGCCATTCCCCCTCCCATTCCTGCATCCATTGGAGGTTGGGATGCTTGCATGATTTCGGAATCTCGTTGGGCTTGATCTTTCATTCTGTTTCGCATATCGCCAACTTCTGCCTTTGTTAGTCCGAAATAGTTTTCGTATAGGAACTGGTCATCGAACATTTGTAGACCTTTCATTCCTTGTACAATTCTCAGCTTAAACTCATCCAACTCCAGCTTACGCTTTTCATGCATATCTGAAGGTGAGCAAAGAGATACCTTTACTTTTGAGATGCTAATTTCATCGTAGCCTCTAAGTAGCAGGTGTCTGGTTATAATAGTATTGATACCCTTCTCTATGTCCTTCTGAAGTCTATGGACGGCTCTTGAGAACTTAACGTCTAGCTGAGAAAGGTTTGCCTTTCTTTCTGGAGACTTATCCTTTTCTACGATGTAGTCCTTTGGTATTTTAAGAGCGGCTAGAACCTTATCACGGAAGTAACGAACATCGTCAACTTCACCTAGGTTCTCAGCACCACGAAGAGTATCGATTCTGGTTCCTTGTCCGCCCTTGATAGGGACAAAGAAGTCCTCATTTACTGCTAGAGGATTGTGACGCTCGTTGATTGTTCCTGTGTTTGCGTCATAGGTTTGTTGCTTCTTGAATCTTGCCTTTACCTTTTCTAAGAAGTTATCAACCTTTGTGGTAGGCAAGTTGCCAACATCAATGTAAAATACTCTTCTTTCTGGGGCTCTCTCTAAACGATAAATGAGCATGGCATCTTCCATATATCGGAGGTTTTCCCATGCTCTAATTGCGGGTGCTGCAATACTTTTGCCGTAAGGATAAAAGTTTACGTCTGAAGTTCTGCGTCTAAAGTGTACTATCTGGTCCTTGGCAAGTTCTACAACTCTTTCCTTTTGGAGAGAAGGAATTGACTCTGCTTGCTGACCTCCCTTTGTAGGAATCTCTTGAAGGAACTTTTGCAGGTATCCAAAGTTATTTTCTACTCGATAAATGTAGTTTGGGTTTAGAACCTTTAGTCTCCTGATTCCTAGATCTTTGTTATTTAGATCTACGATATTCTCTATGAAGCAATCACCGTACTTAACGACGTTTCTGACAATATCCCAAATTAGGGTATCAAGGTCAGTAACCTCGATTAGATTTTCTATGTCACGTTTTACTAGCTCTGATTCAGTTTTGATTTCAAACGACTCACCTTTGAGGGTTTCTTGGGTGGCATCGTCGGCATAAATATCAAAGGCAGTACTGATTTCAGGAAACATATCCATCTTCTCAAACTGCCTGTATCTTCTCTTTCTAGTTTGCTCTAGTTCTGGCAAACGGTATGAAGATCGAGACACAGAAAGACCGTAGCCGCCTACAGCGTCATTTACAGCGTTAAAAACGTCTCCACCCGCTACTGACTGGGTATCTCCTTCCGGGTCTTCAGGGAGCTTTGGAGGTCTGCCAGGACCTTTCTTCTTTTGCCCTATTTTTGGAAACTTCTTGAAGAATGCAGCAAAAGCACCTACAAAACCAGATCGATTGTTGTAGTTTTGATCGCCTGGGAACTCTGTATAGTTCTCTTCAAGCAGTTCGTCTTTGTCGTTTAGCTCAGAACCCATTTACGATATTCCTTCATTCGGTCGGTTTTGTCCTGGTACTCCGACCTAAATATCTTTTCAGCCAGACTTTCCTGCTCGGCTTCTTTCTTATCTAGAGTGACCGGAGAGTTTTCTAAAATATCTTTTATAGCATAACATCCGAGTGCCAAGCTCATCACCAAGTCATCATTATAGCCTTTTTCAGCTTCAATCTTATTTTCTTTTACGACAAAGGTTCCTAATTCGTCTACTAATCTGTTTGAGTTTACTTTGATTAGGGATCTGCGTAGAGAATCCTCCATGTGAGCAAGGGCTTTTTCCTTTTCAATTTTAGTAGTTTGGATTCCGAACTGCCCTTTGTCATCCATATAGATGTTTTCGTAGGCAAGTTCGTGGAATAGCTCCTCAAACAAGACAATGCCTAAAGCATTCCTCTCGATGATAACGTAGGCTAGGTTATATCTATTTCCTTCTTCGTATATTACCTTTGCTAACTTCTTTACTGAAATAGTGTTAGAGCAAAACTCGGCTACCTGCTCACCAGAATACAAATCGATGATATGAAAAGCCGTGTTATCTCTTCCTCTACCGTATGCCGGATCTACGGACAATGCGTACTGGTGATAGGGCTCTGGATCTTTCCACACTCTGTAAGCTCTGGTGAACTTCTCTGAGAATTCTTCGGAGATGTTGTGGGATAGTTTTCTTAGGGTGTTTCCGTCTACGAAAGTGTCACCTGTTCCCAAGAACTCACACTCATACTCTTGCAGCCATGACCTCTCAGGCATAGAGCTTTTCATAGACTTAGCCCACTCTTCAGTATAGTCAGGATGCTCTTGCCATCGAATATCAATTGCATTGAACTCGTTTTTACCTTGTATGGCATTCTGGTAAAGCTGATAGTACAGGTTAGCTGTGCCGTTTACGGTAGAGATGAGGAAGGCTTTACCGCCCGTTGATACCGTTGGGAACACTGCTTGCCAAAACTCCTCAAAGTCTTTTACGAATGCCGCCTCGTCTACAACGATGATAGAGGCTGATTCTGATCTACCAGCACCCGCTGGTTGAGATTTGATCTTAGAGCCTGTCGATAGTTCTAGTGTGCTTTTGTTCCTTTCTGTAACCTTTGGTTTTAGCCACACGGGTAGTTCATCATACATCTTCACGACACGATTCAAGAATGCTTTGGCTTCTCTATCACCGATTGATACACAAAGGATGTTTCGGTGTCTTTCAAAGATAATCATGTGCAAACTGTACGCTGCCATGATCGTTGTAACCCCAGCCTGACGAAACTTTCTTACGATGTTGAATCTGTGGTTGTGAACCTCGTTTACAATTCTCTGCTGAAATCTAAAAAGTTTAAAAGGTATTCTGCCTTTAACAGGGTGATCTATTTTTACATACCTAGTAATGAAATAGATTGGATCTTCTCTGCACTTTTTTAGCTCTTCAAGAATCTTATCTTTACTTGTCATCTCATGCGTATATATGCTTCAATTCCCTCAAAGACCTCCGAAAACACCGAAATAATAAGACAACTTAGCGATCTAAAGGTTTCAGTTGACCAAGTTGTAGGAGAAAAGGACATCTTCTCTGCACACAAAAGAGGGTTGAAAAACTGTGTAGAATCAGGGGCTAAGGATGACGATGTTCTCATACTTTGCCACGATGACGTGGAGATTATATCGGGCAAAAAGTACTTCATGAAGTGTATGAAGAAGGCATACGAATCTGAGGAGCTACACGGAGTTGCAGGGACAAAGAGGCTGAGAGAAGACGCTATATGGTGGAACTCTATGAAGTTTCCACAAGAAACAGCCGGATGTGTTTTTCATGGTAAAGATTGGGAAGATTGCTTCTGTACTTTTTATGGTAAACCCTCTTATGTGGCTGCAATAGATGGTCTATTCATGTACGCAAAGGTGAGCGTTTGGAAGAGAATCTTTGAATCCATTACAGAGGGAGAAATAAACGGATGGAACTTCTACGATCTCCGCTACTGTATGTCTGCAATAAAAAACGGCATTCCTGTTTATGTATCCGCTTTGCGGTTACTTCACTACTCTATGGGAGAAGTAGGAAATAGGGAAGATTGGCATATAGAAAGAAATAAATTCTTAAAAGATTATAGCCATATGCTTCCTTTAGCCGTTAGAACCAAGCATTAGACCACCGTTCGGACCTCTGAAGAGACCCCCATTAGGACCTTGTAAGGCTCCCTCCTCAACAGCAGGTAAATCAACAGTGTCAGGACCAAGCATTAGACCACCGTTCGGACCTCTGAAGAGACCCCCATTAGGACCTTGTAAGGCTCCCTCCTCAACAGCAGGTAACTCAGGTAAATCAACAGTGTAATATACGTCAGGGCTTGAGAAAACTATTTCTCTAATTTCCGGGTCGTTCTTAGAAGCTATCTTAACAGCATAAGACGTTCCATCAGAAGTAGTTACTGTAAACTGTACATAACTATCCGTTTGTGTCATATCTGATACCGTGCTGGTTTTGTCATACGGTACAGCGATATAAACCATTTGGTTCATACCCGTTAAGAAATCAAACTGATAGTTAGCGTACCAGCTATAGGAGCCCAGCGAGTCCCATCCCCCAGCCTTGTCAATGCTCTTTGGGGCTGTTCCCGGAACTTTTGTTATATCTGAAACGCTTCTTCCGATTTGTAAGGCACTCGCTGTTGTTGGTCCTGCATAAAACAACGTGTGGTCATATCCATCATCATGGTGGAATATCGCACTAAATCCTCCCCCAGCAGAAATTTCGTAACTATCTGATGGAGTGCTATTAAGTCTGAAATAGGATCTTGGTGCTAATTGTTTTGTACCCAAGTCTATATGGTCAACGATGCATAAAACATCATTCGGAAGTTTTAAGTTAGTTCTATAAACTGACTGTAGATCGTTTCGATATCTGCCCCCAGCCTCCAAAGGAATTGAAGACGCATACCATCGAGTATGTTCTCCTGCAACGAATACGTTGCCACTTGAATCTTTTGTCATGGGAATCAAATTCCCTTTTACATTACCTTCTATTAGTTCGTTTCTGTCAACACCTACTTCTTCTTCAGACAGAAAGTTATTCCAACACCCAGCCTGTTGCTGCTCTTCGATACCTTCAAACGCAGACAAGGCTGATAAATCCCAAACACCAGATATCTGTGCATCGGTGTATTTAAATTTCAAAGGAGCAGGAGGAAGGAATGTTATTGCATTGTTGGCGGAGGTTCTCTTAGGTCTTTCATATAGTCCTCCGTCAATAAATCTAATTCCGCTAGGCAGGTATACAAAATTTCCTTGGTCCGCCTTTTCGTGAGAAATGACAGGTCTATCCAAAAGATAGTTTCCGCTTTTCCACAAGCTCCAAGCATATTGCCCTGCTGGATCACTGGATTTGAATGCTGTCTGCGTAGCTCCCGAAGTCCAATTTTCCTTATAAACTCCCACTCCCATGTCCGTGAAGTTTTCTATATCGGGGAGTGAAATGCTAGATGTAGGTATATCTGGATCTTTCCATAAAAAGTCTAAGCACAATATACCAGTGTTGGGGTTTCCTTGTTGGCTAACGTTAGGGTTTGCCCACAAAGAATCTCGGATGGTTCCTATAGCCCCGTCTCCAGTTAGCTGCTGTAAGTAAGACAGTATATGTTGTGGTCCTCTTCCGACTACTCCGTCCTGATCACTAAACCCGACTATGTTGTAAAAATTGGGAGTATACAAATACATATACATCTTGTATATGTTTTGTAGCCAGTAACCAGAGGTAAAATCTTCATACCCGTTTTGTTGCAAAGCCTTAACACTTTGCAATAAAGCGTGAAGAGAATAAGACATATAGAAAAGGTTTTCTGGATCTGATCCAGACCCCTTTCCATTTCTAAGTTCAAAACACCTAGAAGTATTCGCTCTAGCCATTTCTACAAACTCTAATGCACTAGCACTATTGTTTATTTTGTGTAGAACTAAACCAGCACAAAGAACGGAATTCCAAAATACTTGGTTAATATTACTTGTTATGCCCTTGATCCATTCTCTAGATCCGGGAAGGTCTTCTGTACCACTTACTATAGTATCGTTAAATACAGAAAGCTGTCTTTCCATTGCGGAAACCATATTGCTTCGCAAAGGCTCTGATATTTGATCATAGAACAAATCTAAGTAGACAGCAAATCCTGTGAGGATATGAGAAGCAGCTAAACCCTGATTATGGAATGTGTACACTCCTTGCCCAGCCAAGCTTGGGTCTTGTATCTCTGTTGGACCCCACGCTGAGTAATCAACCAATCGAGAAACTACAGTATTGCAATAACCGCTGAATGCTGCCGCACTCGTTTCATTGTCGGTAAACTTCGCTGCAAAAGCTGCGTTGAAAAGTCTGTCCCCGTAGTTTCTCCATGTTCCTCCAGCCGTTGGAGCATCTTCCTCATTAGCCTCAGGATACCTGTTGTTAACAAAATCTGCTTCTGCTCCAGCAGCACTTCTACCAAACTCTGTAGAAAGACTTCCTGCTGCTAAAGCTCTTAATGTATCCACATCTGTGCTATCAAAGAACAGAGTGGGAAGCTGAACTGTACTAACTGGCTTTGGAACTTCTGGACCACCTCCTATAGATCCCTCGATTTCCCTGAGTAAGGATTGAGATTCTCTTAGGAGTTTGGCTGACGCTACAATATGATAAACTCCGTAGTTATCAAATCTGTCTTCTTGTACTTCGTAAACTTCGTATAAGAAGTTTTGAAATACGGGGTGGATAATGTCCCCAGGTTGAAGAGGTCTGCCAAGTACGGTTTCGATGTAATCTTTGTTGAATGTAAAGAACTGATCGTTTTCTAACTGAATACCAAACTCAGTTAGGTTCTCTTGGATCATTGTTGGGTCGTAGTGACCTATGACATACTTCTTTGAGTAAATCTTTTTCTTACGATCTTCACCGTATAGATCGTTGCTTGCCGTCTCTTCTCTTTCGTACTTATAGACGGTCATTTTAGAACCGCCTAGAGCAATGATCTCTTGATCAATAGCGTTAAATAGACCTATGTCAGGATTGTTCTCATCGAACATCCTGAGAGGACTGTCACCCATATCGTTACCGTCATCGGTTTGTCTAAAGGGGTTCCAGTTCTTTCTGCGGTCTATCTCGCTCATTTATTAATAAGTTCCCATCTGATCAGCATACTCTTCTGCGGTTTGAGGTTTTCGTTGCTGTTCTTTTGGCTTTGTCTTTGGCTTTAGCTTATTGTTTGGCTTTGGCTTTAGTTCATTTTCCTTATTAAACTCTTCTGCGGTTTGAGCCCCTTGTGGCGGTTTTTTTGGCTCTGGCTTATTGGTTTGTGGTTTATTGGTTTGTGACCCGGACTGGGTTTGTGCTTTTCCAAGTTTATCCGCGACACTTTGTGCGATGGCTTCGACTTCTTCCCCTCTTCTTTTGTTATCTCTTCTACGTCCACGATCTAATTTATTTCCTAGTTTTCTGATATCTCTTCCGATTCCTCTTGAGATTCCTCTTACGGTTCCTCCTCTACGTCTAAAACCTACTTTAGTTCCTAGTTTTCTGACATCTCCCGAAGCTCCAGCCTCGACACCCTTTCTAACAGCCTTTGCTGCAATAGCCGGTGCTGCTGTCAAAGCGTTAGCTCCTAGTTTAAGAGCCCCGACTCCAGCTTTCAGCCCTCCTTTCACCCCTTTGTATCCTAGTTTAAGAGCCCCAACAGCTAGAGGAAGCAACTCGTCAAGCTGCTCCTCTCCTTCTTCTTTGGAGGGAGTGTTTAAAAGTATTCTTATATCTTTGTTACTCATTACTTCATAAATTGGAAAACTGATACTAACGATGCCAAAATTCCAGCTAATGCTCCTATAAGACCAGCCTTTGCCTGTATAGAAACAACTTTCTTGTCGATTCTATTTATACAGTCTTGAAGCTGATCCATCTTTGCAGAAAGCTTTTCTTCTGACTCTCTGACTGCTTGATCAAGTCTTTCTAGATCGTGCAAAACTAGTTTTCGGTATTCGTTCCAAGAATTTTCGTCAGACATAGGGAGAAAGGTGTCTTTGTTTGTTTTCGGTAATGCCATACTACGAACTGTAATATAAGGTTACTTACCTCAACCGCGTTTCTTTAATTTGGTTTGGGAAAGTCGCTTAAATCTCTTCTTCATTCCAGCCATGCGGTTTCCTAGAGATTCTTCAGCCAATTCAGGGTCACCGAAAGCCATGAGCTGTCCTACTTGTTCTGGGGGAACGCCTCTTGCTGCTGCTCGTATTTTAGCCTTCCTTTTTGGGGCAACGCCTTTTGCTGCTGCTCGTATTTTAGCCTTCCTTTTTGGGGCAACGCCTTTTGCTGTGATTTTGAATTTAACTTTAGGCATACAAAGTATCTAGATACCTCGCCAAAATTAGACCAAGAATCTATTGAGAACGGCTGTTATAATATATGGATCTTAGAGTAAGTGATGAGGACTTTTTTACCGACGAGGACACCTGTGATGACCCAAATCACAACCACGCTGAGTGTGACTATCCTTGTCCAACTTGCGGGTATGCTCCTCACATAAGTGTTGAAAGCAAAGAGCGTAACGGTTACGAATGCGTCTACTGCTCTAAGGATATGAACAATGGATGATGTACCCCCAACTATTGCTGGACCGATCTATTTCCACGGAAAAAGATACGAGACTTATGAGGAGTACAAAGTAGCCAGAGATAGGCTAAAAAGTAGCGCGGTAGAACACCCATCGCACTACAATGAACATCCGTCTGGAGTTGAGTGCTTGGACATCATTCGTCACATGAACTTCAACCTAGGAAATGTCATCAAGTATGTCTGGAGAGCAGATCTAAAAGAAGATGCCATCCAAGATCTAGAGAAAGCAGTTTTTTACCTACAAGACGAGATAAAAAGACGTAAAAATAAGTAACAAGCCATAAATAAGGTATGGCTCGTAATATAATCAAAGTACACCTTTCTGAAGACCTCAGAAAGTGGGTATCTGAGAAATGGGTTGATATAGGAGCCCCTGATGGAAAAGGGGGCTTCAAGCCATGTGGTAGATCCAAGGGAGAAAAGCGTAAAGGCTATCCCAAGTGTGTCCCATCGGCAAAGGCTAGATCCATGTCCAAAGGACAAAGAAGATCAGCCGTAAAAAGAAAGAGAGCCGCAGGTAATCCAGGCGGCAAACCTACCATGGTAGCCACCTTCTCAAAGAGAGGTAAAAAGAAATGAGACTAATCGAAAAGAAACTTTGTCCTAAGGGTAAGGCTGCTGCTAAAAGAAAGTTTTCAGTATACCCTTCTGCCTATGCGAATATGTATGCCTCCGCTGTTTGCAGTGGAAAGGTAAAGCCAGGAGGAAAGAAGAAGGAGAAGGTAAACGAAAGCGCAAAAGAGGATTACAAGAAAGCCGACTCAAACAGAAGAGCACAGGCTACCTTTAATCGGGTTATGCCGAATGAAATGGGAAGCGAACTAGACACAGCAGTCAACAAGCATAGCTTTGCGAGAGGTTACGGACAGAGTTCCAGGCAACCCAAAAAGGTCAGGGGAGCAAAGAAGAAACCTTCCAATCTTACTAGGGTTCCTCAGAATGCTACTCCTGCAAAGAATAGGGCTCAAAAAGAGACTCAAAAAGAGAAAGAGAAAAAGCTTATGAACCTCGCTTTAAACGACGAAGAAAAATACCGTAAGAGAACTGGTAAACCACAAATGCCAGCAGCCCTCAGAAGGAGAAGATGAGATTTTTATTAATACCCGTATTGCTGCTTGCTTCATGCTCACTGATCCCGTTTAGTTCTGGAGGAAGTGACGTGGGAAAGCAGGAGACCACCACCACTCAGACGCTAGTAGAAGCTTTGCCGGAAGCGGTGAACGCTCTGTCTGGTCTGGTGGAGACTCTGATTATTACGGGGATCATAGCCTCTCTGATGTTCAGGTCAGTGAGGATGGCGGTAGCAGCGATGTTGGTAGCGTTCTACAACAGGATCGAGAGTTGGTTCCGGGGTTCATCGCAGCCTCCTTCCTCCTAATCGGCTTACTCATTATTTTATACAACGACAAAAAGAGAAACTTTTATGGATAATCTCTACACACTTATTACCGAACGTAAAGGCGTAATGCCCAAGATGAAAATGGGCGTTCACAAGTCCCGTGAAGGTGGACTTACCAAGAAAGGTGTAGATGCTTATAGACGAGCGAACCCTGGCTCCAAGCTCAAGACCGCCGTTACTACAAAGCCTTCCAAGTTGAAGAAAGGTTCAAAGGCAGCTAAAAGAAGAAAGTCCTTCTGCTCTAGAATGAAGGGTATGAAGAAGAGATTAACTAGCGCGAAAACGGCGCGTGACCCCGATTCAAGGATCAATAAGAGTCTGCGTAAATGGAACTGCTAGTCTAAATAAAGTATGTCACTTATCAGAGCGTTAAACCCTCTTACATACTTTGATCTTCTAATGCGCTTATGGAAAAAGCGTGAGTCCACTCCAAAGAAAGAGAAACAGGTTTTTCTTGGGGCAATGCTCCATGTAGAATCCCTTCAGAATAGTGAAGCTCGTAGGTCACTACTGAAGACTAAGTTCGACGGTTACCTAGACGGTAACGCAATGAAGTGGATGAACCTTTTGGATAAAACCAAAAGTGGCTACGAAGACTACGACTTTTCCAAAGCAGAGCAAATGCTGAAGTTTGCTGAGGCCAATGGAAAACGGACTATGCTTCACACGCTGTTGTGGGCTAAACCGTCATTCTTCCCTGTCAAACGTGGCTATCCGATTACTGATCGGACTGCTCGTATCAAAGCAAACACAAAGCACATCTCTAAAGTAGTCGGTCACTTCCGTGGTAGGTTTGACTACATTCAAGTCTGGAATGAGCCTCTAGAACCCAAAGGCAAGGCTCTAAAGACTTTCCCAGGTGTTGAAGACATCACTTGGGAAGAGATCGGAATCAACCTTCGTCAAGCAAAGACGATGGACCCACAAGCTAAGGTTGGTATCAACGACTACAACATCGAGGATTACCAACGCTACCAAGTAAAAGTTAATAACTACGTAGAAGCTATCAAGTGGCTTAAAGAAAACGGCTATCCGATTGATTTTATTGGATGCCAAGCTCACATCCGTGCTGAAGAAGACGTAAAAGAAAGCGCGCTCCGCGATGCATTTAAAGCTCTGAAAAGTACAGGAGTAGAAGTTCTAATTACAGAACTAGATATTTCCATTGCAGGTTTGACAGGTATGACTCAGGCAGAAAAACTCCAAAAACAAGCAGAACTAGCTGGGAGAATTTACCGAGCAGCAAAAGCAGAAGGAGTTAAAGAAATCTGGACCTGGGGTTTGGATGACGCTGAATCCTGGCTTTACGCTAAGAATGAAACGGAATTTCCAGAAGAAGCACCGCTAATGTTCGGACCTAACCAAGAACGCAAGCCTTGGTGTAAAAAGGTCAAAGAACTTGGACACGGCTACGAAGCTTGGTAACCTATATAAGATATGGCACTTAGCGGAGCATTTAACCAATCTACATATGGCTGGCCTCAGAGAGAATCTCCTGAGGTATTAAGAAATAACCAATACGCTGAAAGCGCGTTCTTTAGTGGAGCAGCCGCTGATTTTAGTGCTGTAGGTACGTCTGCACTACTAGACGATCTATCAGGTGTAGAAGGTTATCACTACATCATTTGGGGATGGCAGTCGGTCTATATACGAAATACTGGATCTAGCTTTAAGCACGTTACCCTAGAGATGAAAGATGACACTGGAAAGGGGGAGGGACTCATCCACGGTGTTTCAAACAATGTAACAAATACTATGTTGCCCCAACCTCTTAGATTCCCTACAGGATCGGCGATCAACTACGAAGTCATAGACAGTAACATAGACGGCTCTGATACGGTTTATGGCGAAGTATATTACAGCTTGATTAAGCACGTTGACGGTTCGTAACAATGTCTGAGAACCCTCCTAAGAAGGAAAGCGACGAATATTACATAGAGAACGGTTTAATTGTTTACACCGAAGTCTCACACCTAAGACGGGGATATTGTTGTAAGAGCGGTTGCCGCCACTGTCCATATAAAAAAAGCAGCGAGAACTAACTCGCTGCTTTTTCTGTTTAGGTATCTCATTTATGTTCTGCTTGAAACTTTACTTAAACTAGCTTTGATTGCGCTTTTTACTCCTTTTTTGCCTTTATGCCTTCTCACACTTTTTAGAAAATCTACATCGTTTTTTCTTCCAATCATACGCATTTCTTCAGCACCCCGTATTCTCTTTGCCCTCTGTTCTGGGCTAACACTTGGGTGATGTAGTCCTTCGGGCTTTGTAGAACTTTTACGTTCTTCGTCGTATTTGTTCATCTTCTCCGTAAGCAGTGTGTATAAGTTTTTCATGCTAATTTATATACCGGAAGAGTAAAAATTTTTTGGAATTTTTTTTGAAAACGGGGGTTGGAGCCGGGTTTGAACTTGAGTGGAAATTTGGTTTGAAATTTTTTTTGAATTTAGTTTAGGCTGATTTTAAGATAGGAGTGTAAGTTGCGCCCCTTACAAGCCCCCCATGTTGTTCTTTTCGCGATATTTTCCGGGGGCTTTTTAGTTCAGCCCGAAACACTCCCTGCCGATATAGTAGTATGCTGACCATCGCTCAGATCCTCACCCTCTGCCTCCTGCAAGTGCCGGGACAGAATGCCATTCTCAAGAAGGACGGACAGGCTGCTGCTGCTGATTTCAGGGATGCCGTAGAGGTAAACATTCGCCCAGGATGCCGTCCCTTGCTGGCTCCTATCGTGGCTGCTATTCGATACGCCGAGAACGGTAGAAAGGGGCGGGAGTTCGGGGTGCTGCATCCTCGCTGCCCGGACACTTATAGAGGTCAGGCGGGTTGGTGTGCCGCAACTGTTCAGAAGAACTATGACCGCTGGGTTGCAGCGGGTAAGAAGGGGGATTTCCTTTCCTTCCTCGCCTCCAAATATGCTCCCGTGGGTGTGGACAATGACCCCAATAACCTGAATGTTCATTGGTATAAAAATGTCCGCTTTTATGTTGGCAAGTTCGGTGGTAAGCTGTAGAATAGAAGCATGGAAAAAACAACCTGGAAAGACCTCATCGAATCCGCCGCTCAGGGCGAGCCTGTGGTCGCTTGCACTTTGTCGGAGGAGGAAATGAATAGGGAGTTTGACAGGGGTTACGGGCTCCCGCAAGGGACGCCATTTACGGCTTGGACCAAGACTAGGGTTCTCTTCCCTGTTTGCTACGACGGTGCAGAGTGGGTAGGTTCAGCCCCCAGAAATCCTAGCGACGAAGTCACCGAGCATCAAGGTTCCTGGTAACTCCTAAGTCCTTTCCCCTTACGGGGTTAGGGCTAGGGAGCCCCCGCCCCTCGGCTGCCATTTTGGCAGGGTATAGGGGAAAAAGAACTTACGACTATTTGAAATATTCCCTAGAAAAGACTTGCATTCTACGGAAAGTATGGTATAATGTTAGCATGAAAGAAAAGAAAGAAACGAAGACCATGACCGATAAGCATGGCGTCACTTGGACTATCGAACACAACCCTACCAAGTTCTTCGAAGATAGCCATATCGGCTACTCCGATACCCCTAACGCTGGTGTGTCCATGCCGCACTATACCGTGCTTTTCACTCGCTCAGGTGCTTTGCGTTGGCAAAAGCGTATGGTGAAAGAAGCAAATAATCGCTAGAAAGTACTTGCAATATGCCGAGAAGAGTGTATAATAGAAGCATGAAAGAAAACAAAGCATTCACCGTCTACTGCATGATCGATATCGATGCTCCCGAAGCACTGTTTACTGGCACTTGGGATGAATGCGAAGCCTTTATCGAAAAGGACCGTACTTCCTTCGGTCGTAACATCCTGCGAAAGTTCTACGCTATTCGCTAAAAAAGACTTGCAATCCCTCAAAGATACGGTACAATAGTAGCATGAACAAGAACCTCAAGAAGCACCTCTCCTGGAAAAATGGCTTCATCGCTCTTAGCCTCCTGGTGTTCTCGGAAGCCTTGTCCTGCGTGTGTCTCGCCGTAGCTAGGGTGTTCTTGGTGGTCGCTGATGTCCTCGGAAATATCCCGGATATCGTGTAAAGCCTAGCCCATAGAATGCCGATAAAAAAGCACTTGCAATCCTCCAAGAAAGCTGTATAATAGAACCCATGAAGATCATCGCCTACGCCGCTTGGGATAGCGAGTTCAACCTCGTCAAGTTCGACACCGAAGCAGAAGCCATCGAGTTCTGCGGTGATCCTGACCGTGTGATCCCTATCATCGAGACCGAGGAGATCGTCATTGAGAAGGAGTAAAGAAATGGATAAGTCCAAGAAAGAACTGCTGGAGGAAATGTTCCCCGAAGTGGCTGCTGCTCTGAGGGCTATCTTCTACGCTGGTGCTCCTATCTCCTCCCGAGTTATGAGCTTCGATGTGATGATTTGGGAGTGTGCCTATTGCGGCGAAGAGAACGGTCATGATGATGACTGCGCGTATAAGATGGCAGAAAACGCTTACGAAGATTTGGACTAAGCCTCTAGCCCCTGCCAAAATGGCAGGGCTCCGGCGGCGGGTTACAACCCTCCTGCCTTGTAAAGATGTACCTCGGTTTTTGGATTTTATTATTGCAGGGGACGAAAGTGGGCGTATAATGTAGGCATGAGAAACGA
>Ga0070749_10000148_pt1 | contig 41199 bp, 42 predicted proteins | sample VirMetDEL_Nov_18_FD_75180 | JGI IMG/M metagenome (GOLD analysis project Ga0070749, IMG submission 75180) | Aqueous microbial communities from the Delaware River and Bay under freshwater to marine salinity gradient to study organic matter... | ecosystem: Environmental > Aquatic > Marine >...
AAACGCACATACGTCCCGAGAGTTTAGCAACAGACACCTCGAAAGTGATTGATACTGTGTTACATTATTTGGACGAATCTTTCAATCAGACATGGTTAAGCCTACCGACAGCACCCTTAAAAAATCATATAGATTTTCAAAAGGTAGATAAAATTCTGAGTGATAAAATAAAATCTGTCATATCATACACTGAAATGGAATTTCCTCCAAGTTTAGGGTTGGTGGTAAATGAACAGGGTTATATATCAGACTCCCATGAATCCAAACCATGGGTTAATGGAAATAGTCGGAGTCAAGATCATCCAATTATCTATAGACCCAATGGTGCTATATACGCCTCGTGGACAGATGAACTCAGAAAAAACAAAAACTTTTATACGGATAACACTAAAGGTTATTTCATGAAAAGAGAAGATAGTATCGATATTGATAATTTGATAGATTTTCAATTTGTAGAATTCTTGATGAAAACAAAAAGAACTATAGAATAACTTTCTTATTCCTATAAATCTTATACATTTTAAAAAATAATATTTTTGATTTTAACGTGATGGCTAAAAGAACAAGTCGAAAAAAAACAGAAGATAAGACAATTTTTATACAGATTGCTTCTTATAGGGATCCACAATTGATTCCGACAATCGAAAACATGATAGAAAATGCTAAAAATCCCGAGAATTTACGTTTCGGTATTTGCAGACAATATAGTCCTGTTGATGGTTTTGATGATTTAACAAAATATAAAAAAGACAAAAGATTCAACGTTCTTGATGTCTTGTATGAATACAGTAACGGTGTTTGTTGGGCAAGAAACCAAGTTCAACAACTCTATAACGGTGAAAAATACACAATGCAAATTGATTCTCACATGAGATTTGCACCAAATTGGGATGAAACATTCATTGGTATGATAGAACAACTTCAGGGTATGGGAATTCCAAAACCATTGTTGACTGGATATGTTTCTTCCTTCGATCCTGATAACGATCCGGCGGCTCGTGTTCAAGAACCATGGAGAATGGCTTTTGACAGATTCATTCCTGAAGGTGCAGTTTTCTTTTTACCTGAGACTATACCTGGTTGGCAAGAATTGGAAAGTCCTGTTCCTGCAAGATTTTACTCAGCACACTTCTGTTTCACCTTAGGAGAATTTTCGTTCGAGGTACAACACAACCCCGAATATTATTTCCACGGAGAAGAGATATCCATCGCAGCTCGAGCTTACACTTGGGGTTATGATTTGTTTCACCCTCATAAAGTTGTTGTGTGGCATGAATACACACGTAAAGGGAGAACAAAACAGTGGGATGATGATTCTAAATGGGTTGAAAAAAATAACCACTCTCACCTTACAAATCGCAAACTTTTTGGTATGGATGGTGAATCACAAGAAGGGCATGAAGGAAAATATGGTTTCGGAACTGTGAGAACTTTGAGAGAATACGAAGAATATGCAGGTATTCTATTCGAAAAAAGAGCAGTTCAACAATATACGTTAGATAAAAACTATCCCCCAAATCCAGGAATAGATTCTTTTCAATCGGAAGAAGAATGGAAAGATTCTTTTGCCCAAATCTTCAAACACTGTATTGATGTTTCTTATGCTTCGGTACCTGAAGAAGATTATGATTTTTGGGTTGTTGCTTTCCATGCGGAAAATGATGATACTATTTTCCGTAAAGATGCTGACAAAGCAGAAATCCAAAGAATGATGAACGATCCTGACAAATACTGTAAAATTTGGAGAGAATTCCCAACCACATATAAACCAAAATATTGGGTTGTTTGGCCTCACTCAGAATCAAAGGGTTGGTGCGAAAGACTCACAGGAAATCTTTGAACATGAAAATTTGTTTTGTTGCTGATTGTCATTATCCAAATTACACTCAAAGACTTAAGAGTAATTTGATAAAAACTTTTTTAGATTTTGGATTAGATAAAAATGGATTACATTTTTTAATTTCGACTAATCGTCCACAAGACTTCGAAGATATTCAAAATGAAAACATTCATGTATTTGATGTAGATGAATTGAGAAAAGATTATCCAGTATCTAAAGAATTTGAAATTTTACCTGAAGATCCTACAGGTATATATCCCTCGAGGTTCCCGTGGAACTTAGAAAGATTTTTGTTAAAAAAGGCATCGGACATGGGTTTTAATTATATAATCAACTTTGATTCTGATGTTGTCACACGGGCGGTAAGTGCGGAACAATTAATGAAATATTTTGAAAATAATTTCTATCCAAATCATGTTATGACAAATCAGGCGTTGATGACATACACAAAAGGATCGACTAATGAAATTTTTCATCTACACGATAGATATATCGAAAAATTCAACATCATTGCGGAAGAATCTGATTTTACAACATGGGACGGACCTGTAATTGCATATATGGGAGAAACCTCGCAAGACATAAAAAACTATTTTGATGTTTGGAACAATTTAGTTGAGTACGGTTACAAAAAAGAAGATGGATTCGGATACGGTGGAATTGTATGTGGAGTATGGTCTTTATCAATACCTCTTTCAGGGTTTAAATTGAAGTGGAATGATATACCGTTTTATCCTGAACATAAATATTCAGATAGATATTGAACATGTTTAAAATATTAGGTACAGAATTAGCAGAAAAAGGTTTTTTTATCAATTTAGATAAATCAACGGACAGACTCGAAAGAATAAACAGTCAAGTCGAAGAATTTGAAATTGAAAATTTGCACCGATTTTCTGCCCTGACTGATCCGTTCATACAGTTTTCTTGTACAAAAAGTCATTTGAGTTTATTCGAAATGGCTTTGAATGAAAATCTAGAAGTTATTGCGGTTTTTGAGGATGATATGCAAATATTAAATGAACCACAATTAAAAAACACAAAATACAATTTATCCGAAATACTTCCTGAAATCAAAAATCAAATTGATTCAATAGATTGGGATGTAATTCTTTTGGGTTGTAATCCTAAATCGTACTTGATACCAGTTTCTGAAAACTTATCACGTAACTATTCTTCAACAGGGGGATGGGCTTACATCATCAAAAAAAATGCTATGGAATTCCTTTTGAAAAATTCTAATTATGTAAGGGATTATACAGCAATCGACGATTGGTTACCAAAGTTATCAAATCATGGATTCAATGTGTTTGCAACAACTCCAATGGTAGTACATCACGGAAAAGGATTAGAATCAACCCTCCAACCTCGTGGATTAGTTGACTATACTTTATGGATAGAGGGAAATTATGAGAATTATTTATATAAATTTTTAAAAAATGATATGACTATGTCTGAACTAATTAATGAATATCAGGTAGAAAGAGAAGTCACTATTGTAATTGTAGGACATTTCGTAGAGAATTATTTATACTACCTTAGACACCTTTTACATTCCTTACCACCTGAGATAGAGAGATGTAAATTTTTGGTAATTTATGACAATAATATGGGTACTAAAAATACTCTTGAATTGGAACATTATTTCAGAAATAGAAACAAACCAATTACGATGGAATTTTTAACTTCACGTACAGGTATTACGGAGAGTATGAAAATTGCGTTAGAAAAAGTTACAACACCATATTTTATTTTTTTAGAACACGATTGGGTGTTTTTACAAAAAGATAGAATTGATTTTAAACAATTGGTACAAACAATGGACAAATACCCATTTGTACATGCGGTATGGTTTAATAAAGATGATAATCAAATGAGAGGATTTGAGATTTGTGGAGATATAAATGGAAAAATAACTCCATATGAAAGGGAATCGAGAATCGAAGAAATGGATTTAGTTAAAACTATTAGATGGTCCAACAACCCCGTAATTTTTCGTAAAACTAAAATGCAAGAATGGTTTGATAAGTATGTTGACAACCCAACCATAGGCGTTAATCATCAAGGGCAATACAATTTAGAGGATAATATGATCAAAACTTATCGTAAGATTATTTCCGAAAATGATTGGGAGTCCATCAAAGATGAATGGGGTACATACCTTTACGGAAATATTGGTGAAGGACAATTAGTGGGACACACCGACGCTTCTAGAAGATATCAGACAAGTATAAGAACCATGGCTGAAGATAATGCCGATAAATATGTAAGTGAAAATCCACTTCCAGAAAAAGACTAAAAATAATGATTCATAACGTAGGTATTTTAGGAGTAGGACATCCCCGAACTGGATCCAAAATGTTACAAATTTTGTTGAATAGTTGGGGTTTGGCTACAACTCATGAAGGGCATAGTATCCATGGAATTATTAGTTGGCAATTTGCAACTGATGCTGATGCTCCACTTCCGGCATACAGATTAGATGAACTAAGTCAAAAGGTTCAACCAAGAGATTATACATTCGAGAACATAATTTATCATATCAGAGACCCTTTTTACTCAATCCCTTCAATAGCATTGACTGAAACTTTTTCATTAAAATTTAGATCTAAATGGGGAAATTTCGAAATTAGTGAAAACAGAGTTGAGAATACAATCAAAAGTATACTAGCTTGGGATAAACTAATATTGGAAAAAAATCCTGATATTATTTTTAGAATAGAATACGATACTCAAAAACTTTTTGATTTTATAAAAAACGTTTATGGGGACGGGGTTTCTATGAATACGAGTAATGGGATAACAAACACAACAAAAGGAATCATCAAGGATGGGGTGTTTTAATGAATGAGTTAGAACAAGTAGATGTATCATTATTGGAAGAAATGAACAACTTTTGTCACAAATATGGATACAAAAAAATATTTGACACTTCTAATAAATCTTTAATCAGAGAAGACTTCAATATCGACGATATGAGAATCGTACCAAATAGTGAGCACTATTATGAGTTTATTCGGGAATTGAGAACACACCCATCCAATTTAGATGGTTTTGTTGAGCATGTAGAAATTACTACCGAACAACAAATTGAATACATGTCTAAGTATGGAAAAGATTACGAAATTTGTTTAGAAAAAAAAGTGCCGGTTGGTTTCATAGGTGTTGTAGATAATGATATTCGTTTCGCAGTGAGTCCTGAACATCACGGTAAAGGTATTGGAACGTATATGATTTGGGATTTGATTCACAAAAAACCAAACAGTAAGGCTAAGGTAAAACACAACAACTTTGCAAGTATAAAAGTCTTTGAGAGGTGTGGATTCAAACTATACAACAAAGATGAAAACTTTTTATATTATTCCTTATGAATCTGAGAAAACCCATCAATAATCCATACAAAATTGTCAAACAATTTGAAGAAGAGGTTGCAAATTACACAGGTGCTCCATATGCGGTGTCGGTTGATAGTTGTACAAATGCTCTATTTTTGATTTGTAAGTATTTGGAGGTAAAAGAAGTAACTATCCCTTCCAAAACATACCTTTCAGTACCTCAATCTATAATCCACGCCGGTGGTGAAGTTATATTCGATAAAAGAGAAGAAACAAATAATTGGAAAGGGATTTATCAATTAAAACCTTATCCAATTTATGATGCTGCAAAAAGATTTACAAGTGGTATGTATATACCCGACACTTTTATGTGTTTATCCTTTCATATAAAAAAACACCTAAAAATTGGTAAAGGAGGTATGATATTGACAGACAGTGAAGATGCCGTCAAGTGGTTCAAACAAGCTCGATACGAGGGAAGAAACGAAGTTTTATACCATGAAGATGATATAAAAATGTTGGGTTGGAACATGTATATGACACCACAACAAGCATCACATGGATTGGCTTTGATGCAAAACTATCCTTTGGACGTTGAAGATTTGGGTGAAAATAATGGATATAGAGATTTAACAGAATTTACTGTTTTTAAAAATTACAAAGTAATAGATTAATTTCATGGATAATAATGTCGTAAGTAAAATCATGTCGTTCCATAACAACATGGTTGACTCATCTATAATAAACTCTAACCAAGTTCAGAAACTAGTTGAGTCTTTAGTTAGAGTCATAGAAAATAAAATCGAGGGTGATGTTGTTGAATTTGGATGTTATGTAGGGGAATCTTCAAAGTACCTGAGAAAAACATTGGACACTCTTAATTCTGACAAAAAATTATATGTATATGATTCATTTGAAGGGCTCCCACCTTTAAGTCAGTATGAAGAAAATACTGGTTGGCGACCTTATACTCTCAAAACAAGTCAAGACGTTTTGATTGAAAATTTTCAAAATAATAATTTGGAAATTCCTATCATAACAAAAGGGTGGTTCAAAGATGTTGAATTATCCAAAATTCCTGATAAAATATCATTTGCATTTTTAGATGGGGATTTCTATGATTCAATTTATGACAGTCTTACAAAGGTATATGATAGAATGAGTGATGGGGGTATAATAATGTTCCACGACTTTAGAAGAAAAGATTTACCTGGTGTTGATGCTGCTATTCGAGATTTTTTCAGAGAGAGAAATATTCAGTATAACTTAGAGGAAGTTGAGGAACAAGTCGGTAGACATATTGTAGGTGGTGGAATTCCTGAAGAAAAACCAAAAAAAACAGATTCTAAATTGACGTTGGTTACTGGTCTTTGGAATATTAAAAGAGACTCGTTAACCGAGGGATGGTCGAGAAGTTTTGAACACTATTTGGAAAAGTTCAAACAACTTTTAAAAGTTGAAAACAACCTCATAGTATTCGGAGAAAAGGAACTCGAATCGTTTGTATTTGAACATCGTTCACGTGAAAATACACAGTTTATTCACCGTTCACAAGAATGGTTTAAAAACGAATTTTTCGAAAAGATTCAAACCATTAGAAAAGATCCCCAATGGTACAATCAAGCGGGTTGGTTATCAGAGTCAACACAGGCGAAGTTAGAAATGTATAACCCCTTGGTGATGTCCAAAATGTTTTTACTAAACGACGCCCAAATCATGGATAAGTTCAACTCTGAACTTTTATTTTGGATTGATGCGGGTTTGACTAATACTGTTCACCCTGGTTACTTCACACATGATAAGGTTTTTGAAAAACTACCGAAATTCATCAACAAATTTTCTTTTGTGTGTTTCCCTTACGAAGCTGAAAATGAAATACATGGATTCAATTTTGCAAGAATGAATGAGATGGTTGGGGAAAAAGTTTCATTAGTTGGAAGAGGAGGATTTTTTGGTGGACCGAAAAACACAATTTCAGATATTAACACCATCTATTATAATTTGATGGATAGTACCCTAAAAAGTTATTTGATGGGTACAGAAGAATCTATATTCTCTATGATGGTATACAAACATGCCGATTTAGTTGATTATTTTGAAATCGAAAGTAATGGGTTATTTGGAAAGTTTTTTGAAGATTTGAAAGAGGAAAGACTTGTTAGAAAAAACAGACAAAAAGAAGGTGAAAATGGACTTTCATATGATGTGGACAACACTGCACTGTATGTAATTACGTTTAACAGCCCAAAACAATTTGAAACTTTGATAGAATCTATGAAATTATATGATATGAACTTTTTGACTAAACCCAAAAAGTTTCTGTTAGATAATTCTTCTGATTTGACAACTACCGAACGATATTCTGAACTTTGTAAAGAGTATGATTTTGAACACATTAAAAAAGACAATTTAGGTATATGTGGGGGTAGACAATTCATTGCTGAACATGCTGACGAAAATAACTTCGATTTTCATATGTTTTTTGAAGATGATATGTTTTTCTTTTCAAAACAAGGAGAGGTATGTAGAAATGGATTCAATAGGTTCGTTGATGATTTCTACAACAAAACTTTGGAAATAACCAGAAAAAATAATTTTGATTTTCTTAAGTTCAACTTCAGTGAGTTTTACGGAGACAACGGGGTTCAGTGGTCTTGGTATAATGTACCACAATCATTTAGAGAAAAAAGATGGCCCGAAAAGTCTCAACTACCGGTTCAAGGACAAGATCCAAATGCTCCGAGAACACAATTTAAGAATATCAAATCCTACAAAGGAATACCTTTCATCGATGGAGAAATTTATTACTGCAATTGGCCTCAAATTGTTTCCAAAGAAGGTAATAAAAAAATGTTCCTTACCGATAAATGGGCACACCCGTTCGAACAAACTTGGATGAGTTACATTTATCAAAAAACTACGGAAGGAAATATAAAACCCGCTATGTTACTCATGACACCTACCGAACACGATAGATTTGAGTTTTATGATGGAAAATTAAGGAAAGAATCTTAAAAAAAGTTTTTCCTGATTATTTATAAGTTAAAGAAAAAATATGCCCTGTTCTGCTGAATATTGTATTTATGGCTCCTTCTCTGCAATCACTCCGTATAATGGGACATATTATTCTGCTGGTACATATAATACAAAAATTTACTGGTCGGGATTAACGGCAGGTTTTATTTTTTATGACACAACTAAATGGTGTTTATCGAGTAGTTTGGGTGGAACACCGATATCATATGGGCCTGAACCATCTCTTAGTGATTGTCCCGATTTGAGTTCAACTTATTTTAGTTCGGGAGTGTGTTCAATAACTCCAACACCAACTCCAAGTGTGACAAGCACTCAAACACCAACAAACACACCAACTGTCACACCCACTAAAACAACTACAACAACACCTACACCAACACCAACGGTGACTATAACGGCAAGTTCAGATTATTGTTCTTCATTTGGGGTTGTTCTTACTGTAGATCAAACTGTCTCCGCGACACCTACTCCCACCCCCACCGCAACACCAACACCCACTACTGTGGTATATTCACCTGTTTATGGTGATGTTACCTATACAATTAATGAGATTAATTTTACAAGTCCAATATCGAGAAAACTTTTAGATTGTATTAGTGGAAACTATCAGTATACTCAAAGTCTTCTAACGTATTCGGGTGGTACGGTAACTACCGGACAAACTTTCACTTGTGTAGTTGCAGGACAAAGTAGATGTTTCACATACATAACAAATGAAGTCGCTTCAACAACAGTAGTGATAACATCCGTGAATGAGGTTATTGCTTCCTGTGCAGCATGTCAACCAGCAACTCCAACACCAACACCTACGATGACTCCAACTCCATCGTCAACACCATTACCATCTTGTAACCCAATTGTGAATGGTTTATTTGAATCCTTTGTTACTTGTGGTGGAGCTTGTACCGGATCGAATTGTTCTGCACCTACAGGGTATAGATTGTATCCACAAGCGTGTGTTCCAGGTTGGAGTACAACTGCAAGTGATTCAAGTATCGAGATTTGGAAATCAGGATTTGGTGGGTATAGTGCTTACAGTGGTTCTTACTTCACTGAAATTCAAGGAAGTTTCAGTGAGTTCCAAGCACACTATCAAACAATAACAGTTCAGCCTTCAGCATCTTATGAAATATCATTTGCTCATATGGGTAGAAGTGGTTATGCTAATACTCTGAGTGTTCTGATTAGTGGTGCAACTGATGGGTTAGAAGTGATTGGAGATCCCGTTTATTCTGCAACATCCGGAACGTGGAGTGCTCATACAATAACACATACGTTTAATTCGACAGACACCGTCTATAATCTTTATTTTAGTGGTACCACCGCAACTAACGGAGGTAACTTCTTGGATAATGTAATAATGAGTTGTTCATAAATGGCATATACTATTAATATAACGAACATCACTGGTGGAACATCTCCTTATAATATATGGGTTTGTGACACAGGACATACTATTTGTGTTTATCATGAAACAATTACCGGAACCACCGCAAGTATACAAGTGTTACCACCATACAGTACGGGAACAACATTGAGCGTAAAGGTTGTTGATGACAATGGATGTATAAATTATAATGACTTTAGTTTCTGATGGCAACAGTAAATAATTGTGCAATATTCACAGTAGAACCTTTGGGGGTTGTTTGTGGGGTTACAGGAACCACTTCACCATTAACCACTGATGGTGCGGTAGAGATTACAATTACCGGTGGCACCGAGCCTTATTATATTCAGTGGTTAGATAGTAATAACCAACCCTTAGGAATTTCATCAACTTTCAGAAATAACTTGGGAGAAGGGGACTACAAATCAATTGTGACAGACGTATATGGGGATTTTTCTGCCACAACAATTTGCACAGTTAATCCTGATAGTATATTCATAGAAGAGTTTACAAATTGTTATGATTCAACTGTCATGTATGTATCAGGTAACACACCAACGACTTTGTTTACTCAAAATAAGATTTATACATTGTTAGGATATTATGGATGTTGGGAAAAGACAGACAGATTCCTCAACACTACATCTTTACCCTATGTATCGACATCAAGGTTGAGTGGTCCTTACAATTTTTGTTCGGACTGTTTGCCACCTGGTGTTGTTCCAGTATCACCAACACCAACAATTACGATAACACCAACACAGTCAATTACAGCCTCTGCACCATCATCACCGACACCAACACCTACGGTAACTAAAACTCAAACACCAACACCTACGGTGACTAAAACTCAAACACCAACACCGACTATAACTCCTACACCTACTCAATCCGAACCTTATTATACTTTGACTTTGAACACAATTACTTCGGTTACACAATGTGCTAGAGGTACTATTCAAATCAAAAAGAATGGAATTACAGTATCAACATATACTAAACTTGTAGGTACGAGTTCTGTTGTTCCCTCAACCGCTAGTGTAACTTATTTAGCCTCCGATATAATTACAGTTGTAACAAGCGCTCTTTTTATTGCAGGTTCAGGTTGTGTTGCTATATCGGACTCCACAACTGAATGTACTTTTACAACTTTGGGTACGGTATCGACAACTATGGCGGATTCAATGAACCCCACAACATCAGATACATATACACTAACTGTGAACGGTAATTACACGGTATCAGGTTCATTTATTGCAGCATAAAAAACAGAAAATAATATTTATATAAACCATGGGATATATTCTTAAAGACACAAACGCATTAATCTCTACCAAACTAACTGATTTGGGTAGGCAGAAAATGTCACAAGGAAGGTTCAATATTTCTTATTTCCAAGTTGGTGACAGTGAGGTTTGTTACGATTGTATTTCAGGTGCAAATTTGAATACAGGGTTTGTTTTGGAACCCAACTATCCTGCATGGAACAATCAAACAGGTGAAAAAAATAGATCACATGTTAAATATCCTATTTTTTATGAAGTCAGTGGGACGACAACGTGGGGTATTCCATTTGATTCCTCCTATGTAGATGATATATTCAACTCTGCAGCTCCAAGAGGATTCTTCAATGGTTTGACAGGTACTTCACTCTCTTTTTCTGCACAGTCAACGTCCGCTTACACCATAAATCCAAACTACGAAGCCTTATTTTCAAACGTAAGTTCAGGTACATCAATAGTATTGGATAGAGATGAAATCAATCCACAGGCTAACGACGTAGTCACTGCAGGTATGTTTATGGCTATTTATTTCAATAACGATTCCACAACTGCCATAACTGGAAACTATCCCGTACTTTTCTACAAGGTATTAAACATTACAGGTGATGCTTCGACTGCACCCACACTTACAGTAGAAGTGGATAGAGATATTCCCGATTTTACTGCATATTCTACAAGTGGTAGAGTTTTCTTTTTCCCATCTGGTATGACGGGTTTATATGATTCTTATACTCCTGAACCATATTGGAACACAGATGTTTTTAATTTTGAGTCAGAATGTGATATAGCCGAAAGCGATGTAAAGATTTGGAATATGAATATTCCTTGGACGGAAAGTGTTGCAGGTACTTTTTCAACACAACAGAAAGGATATACAGAATACGGATCCACAGGTTATTGTGGTACCAAAGAATATTTAGGATACAACAGTTTATCAGGACAAACTTTCCAAACATCCGCCACAACTTCAATTACAGACACTTATTATTATAACTCTTTAGGTGATAAAGTTGATTTATTACCCAAAGATCAAAAGTCAATTGCTATTATTCATTATACAAATCAATCCATAGATAATTTTTATGGTGAAAAATTTGCAACACAACCTTATGATTCTCTAAGTCCTTATGCAACAGGGCAGGCTGCCCGAATTAGGGTATCAATACCCACTGTTATGTGGCACAAAACCACAGGGACAACTCAAATGGGATTGAACCTGTTTGTTGACCCAACAGGATTCACATCACAGAATTTGTTCCAAGAAAATTACGTCACATCATCTAAAAACGATAATACTTATCCTGGACTCAGATACTACCATCTTTGGGATACCTTCCCAAATTCTAATGGTAAACCAAACAGGGTTGGTAAGGTTTTCCCTGACTTACAAATATTCACAATCGACGATGATGAGTTGATTGCTGCAATGTCTTATAAGTCAAACCGAAATTGGACATTACCCGCACCAAAACTTGGATTGGTAGTACCAAATACCTTTAATAATACTGGTAGTAACACTAGAGGTATTCTAAGTGGTTCTAATGAATCTTTGTTTATAACATATAGGTTCGATAATTCAGGAGAGACACAATCATTACACTGTAATTACTATTCAAAAATCACAGGACAAAGCGAAGATTGTGGACCTGAAAGTAATGACGTTACGATACGATTTGGAAATGAGTTCCCTTACATGCACCACACACCAACATCAAATTTGAGTGGTTTTGTTGCGAACAACTTAATTGTGTTGGCACAAAGAGTCAGTGGGGGTACACGTCCCGATCCTACATTGTGGAAGGAAATAAGTGTTTATCCTCAGATTTCGGCAACAACAGTAGGTGGTTATGTAACTGTGAGTGGATTAACCGCAACCACTCTCCAAGTTACAAATGACATGTATACAGGTGGAACAACCTACAACTTGAATAATTACATTAACATTCCTGATGCTAATTCTACCACAGGTATGACTTTTGGTGAAGAATACTTCTTTTATGGTAATGTAGATACTGACATTCAAGCAACTATCTATGTGATGAACTATTTGGTTAATTTAGGACAAAACGAGTTCTTCACATCATCTAATCCAACATGGAATGCATCCATATCGAATCCATATGTAACTGAAGTTGGTCTTTACGATTCCGATAAAAATCTTATGATATTATCTAAAATACAGTCACCACAACTACGACAAGGTGTGCAACAGTATTCGATAAAATTTGATTTTTAAAATTTATGCCAACACAAGATTTATCGAGTTCCCCCAAAGTATTGGGGTTAGATATCTCAACAAAAACAATAGGGTGGAGCTTGTTTGATATCAAGACTCAGAAACTATTGGAACTTACCCACATTTCTCCTGTCATTAAACCACAACCTCAAGACAAAATAGAGGAATTATTATTGAAGGTAAAAACGGTAGAAGAAAGGCTCAAAGAATACAAAAACTTTGGTATTTCTAAGGTAATCATTGAAGAACCTTTATTGAATTCAAATAACATCTATACGATCGCAACATTGATTCGTTACAACTCAATGATTTCAAAATCTATCTATGATATTTTGGGGGTTGTACCTTCTTATATTTCTACTTATAATGCCCGAAAGTTTGCGTGGCCCGGATTAGTTCAGGACAATGGAAAAGGTAAAAAAGTATTGTTCGGTGGACTCCCTAAAGATGTTGACAAAAAAGAAATAATTTGGCAATTGGTAAGTGAATCCGAACCTCAAATTGTTTGGCAATACACAAGAAATAATACTCTTAAAAAAGAAAACTTCGATCAAGCGGATGCATATACCTGTGTTATGGGTTATATGAAACAAGAGGGTTTGTGGTAATTGATTTTTTCGTATTTTTGTGTTACATTTAAATGATGGAACACGATGGTACTTTAGTTGTAGAAATACTTGAGGGGATTTTTGGAAATCCTCACGCTCACTACGATAACAAGTCCCAAATTTCATTTGACTGTCCTGTATGTTCTTACGATTTAAAGGGTTTAGATAAAGGTGACGGAAAGGGTAACTTAGAAATTAACTACAACCAACATGTATACAAGTGTTGGAGTTGTGGAGAAACTCATGGTACTCACGGACATCTGGGAAAACTCATTGATAAGTACGGAACCAAAAAAGATAGGGAATTTTATGAACTCATACGTCCTGACGAGTTCAAACCAAAAGACGAGAAAAAGTTTGAAAAACTAAAACTACCCTCAGGTTATACGAAATTTAAAGACGGTAATCCAATCCACATTCCACACAGGGAAGCATACAACTATTTGAAAAAACGAGGGATTACCGATGAGATTATCGAAAGGTATGATATTGGTTATACGTTAGTTGGAGATTTTGCCTATCGCATAATTGTTCCTTCATACAACTTAAAAGGGGAATTGAATTATTTTGTGGCTCGAAGCTGGGTTAATGAAAAATACAAATACAAAAACCCAACAGCCCCTAAAGAACTTTTAATTTTCAATGAGTCAAGAATTAATTGGGGTAAAGATATTTGGTTAGTAGAGGGTGTTTTTGATGGATTTTTTGTACCTAATTCTATTCCTTTGTTGGGTAAGTTTGTTTCTGATTTATTATGGGAAACTTTGTATGACAAAGCAGAAAGTAGGATAATCATTTGTTTAGATGGTGATGCGTGGGAAGATGCAAAAAAAATATATCAAAAACTTTCAGGTGGTAGACTTTATGGTAAAATTGACATCGTTAGACTACCTAATGAAAAAGACTTGGGAGATTTGAAAGGTGTGGTATCAGAAGATTATTTTGTAAAATTAGAGAGAATATGAATTTAGAAGAAGTTGCAATTGACATTAGGAATGTCTTAGAAGAAAAACGTAAAGAACTTGGGTTAACGTTTATAGAAGAAGATCACATATACTATATGAAAGACAGGAGTGGTAAAGTAAAAAATAATTTTCCTTCCGTTTCTAAAATCCTCAAGAAATTCTATGAAGAGTTTGATTCACAAGGTATTGCCTATAAAAAAGCCGAAGGTGATTTGGTGGTTATGGAAAATCTTCTTGCCGAATGGAAAGAAGCGGGAACAAAAGCATCAAACATGGGAAGTAGAACTCACTTTTATTTGGAAACTGAAACTATCAAAAGAAATGGAGATTACAAAGAAGTCCGACAACCAATTTTTGATTGTGATTTAACACAAGAAATTACCAGTGACAATATGATTAAGGGGGGTAAAAAGTACTTGGATTTGTGTCAGGAAAGAAATCTCGTTTTGTTAGATACTGAAATGGTTTTGGGACATCCTGATTTGGGATATACAGGACAACCTGATAAGGTGTGGTTAACTGTAAACGCCACAGGAGAAGAATTTGGAATATTAATTACAGATTGGAAAACCAATAAAGAAAAAAACTTTCAAACGACTAAATTTACAAAGTCAATGTATGAACCATTCCAAGAGTACCCTGACAATTCTTTAGGACACTACTACCTCCAACTGCCATTTTATGGTAAGTTGTTGGTTAAAATGTTGGAAGGAACAAAATACGAAAATATGCGTTTATTTGGGTGTATAGTTGTACTACTGAAAGAAAATGGGACATATGAAGAGTTTAGAGTACCAAAACAGATTATAAATACAATAATGAACATGGATATGGGTTTATATCTTGGTTGATTCAGTGATAATATTTTTGTATTTTTAAAGTTATGATAAAGAAATTAGTTCACTTTTCGGATTTACATATTCGGTTGTTCAAAGATCATGAGTTGTATCGTGAAATAATTAGTGACATGTTGTTGCAATTTCAAGAAATCAAACCCGATAGAATTGTTTTTACTGGTGACTTGGTACATTCTAAAAACCAAATGACTCCTGAGTTAATTGAATTTGTTGCTTGGGTTGTTACGGAATGTTCTAAAATTGCTCCATTGATTTTAATTATTGGTAACCACGACTTTTTGGAAAACAACATGTCTCGATTGGATGCTCTGACGCCAATATTTGAATCTTTAAACAATGATAAGGTTTTTTATTACAAAAATTCAGGAGTTCACACCGATGAAAATATTGACTGGGTTGTATATTCCCTGATGGAACATAATGTTCCTCCTCAGATTGAAAAGTCAGACAATTTGAAAATTGGGTTATTCCACGGTCCTATTGTTGGACTTTCCACTGATATTGGTTTTACCTTCGAGGACGGTTACGATACTTCCCGTTTTGATGGTTGTGATTTGGTTTTATGTGGGGACATTCATAAACGTCAAATCTTTGATATTCCTGGTAATAAAAAGGCGTACATGGTAGGTTCTACCATACAACAAAACTTTGGTGAGACGGTTACCAAACACGGATTTGGTATTTATAATGTAGAAAGTGGTAAATACGAATTTGTTGATTTGAAGAACAAACGTCCCTTCCTAAACTTTAAAATTTCTTCTATTGAAGATTTGGAAAATGGAACAGAAAGACTTGTTAACGCTTAATCTATCCAAACAAGAATCCTCCGAGTTAATTGCTTTTTGCAAACTCAATGAGATGGATTTGGATGAACTCATCATCAAAAGTTTCAAACAAGGGTATTATATAGAAAAACACGGACTTTTGGGAAAATGGGATGAGGCGATAGAAAAAATGGGTGGAGTCTCTGAAATACAGGTGGAAAAAGAGGTTATTGTTGAAAAACGGGTGGAAGTTCCCGTCGAAGTAATAAAAGAGGTTATTATTGAAAAAGAAATAATCAAAGAGGTTCCTGTTGAAAAGATAATAGAAGTAACGAAAGAAGTACCGGTAGAAAAAGTTGTTATACAAGAAGTTATCAAAGAAGTGCCTGTTGATAGGGTTGTAGAAAAAGAAGTTTACATTACTGACGACGAACAGGTAAATCAACTTGGCGGAAAAATCACTAAGTTGGGTGAAGAAAAAAATGAACTGTTGTTTAAAATACAACAGTTGGATTTTGATAAAAATCAGTTGTTGTCAAAAATACAACAACTGAGTTCAGACAACTCGAGTTTAGATTCGAGGTTACAGGAGGAAATGAACAAACCACCTGTTGAGGTAATCAAGGAGGTAGAAGTAGTGAATACTGAAAAGAATAAACTACTTCAAGAAACCATCTCAAAATTACAGACTCAAATAAGAGATAAAGACAAAAAAATTTCCGAGTTGGAAGAAGTTGTTTCATCTTTTAGTAGAGAAATACAAGGTATTCGAGGTACCTTTTTACGTTCATCAAATTTAAATGACGATTTGTATAAATGAAATCAAAAGCAGCAATTGTTGGGAGACTCCTTTCAGAAGATATTATCGATGCAGAGGAAGCTGTCATTTTATTAATGGAAGATAAAAAGGATTATCAAATTCCATATTATCCTTCTAACCCGTTTAATCCAATTCCTTGGACTATAACATCAACCGGTGGTGACACAATTTATAGATCAGAGACATGATTTTATTAACATGGATTTTAGCAGCATATGGGATGAGCCAAATCTTAGTATACGGAAGTATCTTTGATGATTTGAGACTTTCTATACACAAGTGGGGAGAGAACCCATTATCTTTATTTAGAGGAGTAGGTTCCTTTTTATCAGGACTTATTTCTTGTATGATGTGTACATCAACATGGGTAGGATTTTTCATGAGTATGGTGGTGTTTTCACCATTTAACTTTTACATGGATGTCCACCCTATAATTGCTACGTTTTTTGATGGAATGTTAGCATCAGGTGCTGTTTGGGCAACCAACGCAATTGTAGAATGGTTTGAAAAAAAATGAGAGAATTCTTAAAGTTTTTAGTTATTTGGATAAGTCAAAATTTATCTATTCCGTTTTGGATGGTGGGACATGTCCATTTGATGACTACAGTATATGCTGACATACATGAATTGATTATGTCACTTGGTATGAATATTATTGTAGGACTAGGATTTTTCTTAGATTATAATGAAAGTAAAAAAAGTAAAAATGGGAAAAAAAGCAAAAGAACACAGAAAAAAAGTCGCCAAAAGAAGACAAATGATTAATGAAGCTCAGAACAGATTCAGAAGACTTTATCAAGATGAAATGATGAAAGAAATCGAAAAAGCAAGAAGTGAATCTGAATCTAAAGACTCCACCGAAACACCACAGTAAAAAATGGATTTGTTCAATCCACCAAAAGAATTTAACTATAAAAAAATGTCAAATAAAATAGATGTCAAAACTTTACAGAACCCCTACGTACAGGTGGTTTGGGAAGACGTGCCAGAAAATTTTACCAGTGAAAGAATAAAGAGTGTAAAAACTTATTTCGAAAACAAATACAAGAGTAAAAACGTTAACGTAGTAACCAAAGTAAAAACTGAAGGAAGTGATGTTCAATCAGTTGATGTATCCCTAAACATTTTAGACGAAAACTATCAACAGGAACTTATAGTAAAATATCTTGAAGCGGGAAATAACCTAAAACTTAAAGAACCAATATTGGAGTTGGACAAAGTGGTTGAAGGGAAAATTTCTGTAGAAAAGGCGGATAGCACACCATTCAAAAAATGGTACATCAAAAAAATTGAGTTTTCGAACTTTTTATCCTTTGGAGACAATCAAGTATTAAATTTTGATTCCCTCAAAGGTATTTCTACTATTGAGTCAAATCCACCTAATTTTGGTGGTAAAACAGTTTTGACTGTAGACTTATTGTTGTTTTTATTTTTCAACACAACAACTAAAACGAGTAAGGCTGAAGAAATTTTCAATAGATTCCGCGACGTAAACAAAGTCAGTGTTCGAGGTGAAATTACCATCGATGGTGAAGACTATATTATTGCTCGGATGGTTGAACGAAAACTATCAAAGAAGGGGGAATGGAATGTTAAAACTGAATTAGATTTTTTCAAAAAACTTGCTGATGGATCTCTACAGAATTTTACAGGTGAACAGAGAAGAGAAACTGAAATGTTCATCAAAAATTCTATTGGTACCATGGATGATTTTTTAACAACCATTTTAACCACAGCATCAAATCTAGAAGACTTGATTGAATCCAAACCTACTGCTCGTGGACAAGTATTATCAAGATTTTTAGGTTTAGATTCTTTGAAATCCAAAGAAGATGCCGCAAAAGAATTATACTCTTCATTTTCCAAAGGAATGATGTCTAACATTTACAACACAGAATCTTTGAAAAACGAAATAGAGGAATCTAAAAATTCAATTGAAGAAGAAAAACAAAAAATCCAAGACTCTCAAAACAAACTGAAGGATGTGTCTGAAAGAATTCAAAAAGGAATTACATTCCGTGATGATTTGGTAAAACAAAAACACACAGATATCGATCCGGAGTTGTTGAAGATAAATCCAACAACACTGAGTTTGGAAATTAAAGATTTTGAAAACAAAATCTTATCAACGTCAACACAAATCAAAGAGGTTAAAGTTATTGAACCAAAAGAGTATTATCATGAAGATAAACACGATGAAGTGAAAAAGGAGTTCAATAACGTGAACATAGCAAAGGCACAAGTTGATATACAGATTGAGGGTTTAGAAAAACTAAAGTCAGAAGTTTCGGGTGGTATAAAGTGTGAACACTGTGGTATTGAATTGATGAACGCAGCAATTACACAGGCAAAAATTGCCGAACTTGATGGATTTATCATGCAAAAAGAAGAAAAATTAAAGTTATTGCAGGATTTAACCATCAAAGAACAAGGGTTCACACAACTCAAGAAAGAGTTTGACGAATATGAAAAAAATAAACTTATTCGGGAAAAGTATGAGGCTCAGCTCGAGTCACAGACTATGAAAAAAAATGAGTTGGAAGGTAAGTTGAAAAAATTTGAGGAAAGTAAAACACGACTTGAAGAAAATAAAAGTATCGATGAAAGAATTATGAGAGCAGATTTGAAGTTAACAGAGCTTAATACAGAAAAAGAATCATATATTCTTCAAGAACGCACTTCACAGATGAATATCGAAAAGTTCAATGAAAAAATTGATAACCACAACAAATTGATTCTTAAGATAGCAGAAGAATTTGAAAAAGAGAAAATCTACAAAATATATTTGGAAATATTTGGTAAAAATGGTATTTCTAAAATGATTATGAAGACTATGATGCCAGTGATTAATTCTGAACTACAAAGACTTTTGTCGGATTCTGCTGAATTCAAATTAGAAGTTCAAATAAATGATAAAAACGAGGTTGAATTTATCATGGTGGATAACTCAACTCAAATCAGTAAGTTGATGTCATCAGGTTCGGGATATGAAAGAACAATTGCCTCTTTGGCGTTAAGAGCGGTTTTGAGTAAAGTGTGTTCATTACCTAAACCTAATATCATAGTGTTTGATGAAGTCTTCGGTAAAGTATCAAATGAAAATCTTGAAAGAGTTGGGGAGTTTTTTATCAAAATAAAAACTTATTTTGACAAAATACTTATTATTACACACAACCCATTGGTTTCTAATTTTGCTGACGGAATTGTGAGGATAACAAAAGAAAATAACATATCAAAAGTTTCACAATGAAGAATTGGGTAAATAAAATTTTGTTTGTGTTCCTCACTTTAATGTCTTGGAACCTTTCGGCATCTCACCTTGCGGGGGGAGATATACAATATCGTTACATCGGTGACTCAACGGGAATTGCTCGTCACTATAAAGTAATTTTAAGAGTCTACAGAGATGTAACAGGAATTGGAATGCCAACCACAGAAACTGTTACAGTTAGTTCTAATTGTTTTGCAAATCAAAATATCCCAATGACACTACAAGCAGGATCGGGATTAGTTGCACCCACTCTTTTTGATTGTGTAACACCAGGTTCGTCGGGAACAAAAACTTTAGAAATTTATACCTATAAAGGATATGTAATCCTACCAGGTGCGTGTAGTACGTTCAAGTTTTGGTATGAGAACTGTTGTCGCCCACCTGGAATAACGAACATAAATACCTCCAATGGTTTTGGTGCTGATGGGTTTTTCTTTGATGCCGATTTAGATAACACATTAGGTGAAAATTCATCACCAATCTTTATTTCGGAACCTGTAAGAGCGTTCTGTGTTAATAAATCCTTCAATTGGGCTCAGAAAAGTGTTGAATACGATGGAGATAGTATTCACTATGAAATGATTAACTGTCGAGAGAATGCTTACCCAAACCAAACTAATATTCCTTTTGATGCTGGTTGGACTGCGACACAACCTGTTACATCTTCTTACTTCAATTTGAACCCAAAAACAGGAACAATATCTTTTTTCCCAACGCAACAGGAGATAGATGTGATGAGTATAAAAATCACAGAATATCGTTATGATAGTCTATGGACTGTTTGGTATCCTGTAGGTTCTGCTTCTCGTGACATGATGATTTCTATTTCTAGTAATTGTTCACCGGCAGCTTCACAGGGAGTTATATTGGATTATAACTTTCCTGGACAATACATCGATACTGTCACCATGTTACCTGCAGTTGATTACGATTGTGGAGATACTGTGATAGATTTACATTTTTTGGTAAAATTAGACTGTGAATCTATATCTGAAGATGGTACAGATTTCCGACTTACAAACCCAAATGGACAACCTATCCCAATAAAAAAATTAAGTGCAAACTGTGACATCAATGGTGAGACACAAGAGATACAAGTAACACTATTCAAACCTTTATTGGTTAATGGGAGATATTTTTTGTATTCTAAAACCGGTAACGATGGAAACACACTAACTAACAAATGTGGATTTCCCATGGATGAATTCGACACATTGGTGTTAATAGTTGATGATTGTTTTGAACCTATTTGGAAATTTGAAAATGTAACGGTAATAAGTGATAATCACACATCCCTTCAATGGAGTATTGATAGTACAAGTTTTGATACTACATACTTTGAAGGGTATGGTATTCATCGTTGGGATGGTACTCAATATGTTTTTCGTCAACTTGTTACCAAATGGAACAAATTACATTATGATGATTTAACCGCAACAAATGTTGATGGGGAATCATATTCTTATAAAATAGATTTCAGGTATAGTGGTTTTATCTTCGGACCATCCGACTCAATACATTCTATTTGGTTAAGAAGTAATGGTTCTTGTGATTCTGTGTGTCTGCTTTGGAATCAGTACAATGGATGGTTGAACCCTACTTATGATGTTTACATAAACTATCAAAATCAGTGGGTAAAATGGAATAGTACTCCTCTTACAGATACTGTTTATTGTATGACATCAGACACATTGAAAGTTGGGACATATAACATAAAAGTAGTTACTGAAAACACACCTTATGTCAGTGAGAGTAATTACGTACAGTGTGTCCAACCTGAACCACCAACCCTTGTTATACCGAATGTAATTACTCCTAATTTTGATGGTACAAATGATTATTTCACTATCAAAAACTTGGAAAGATACGGAGACAATACCCTTTTGATTAAAAATAGATGGGGAAGAACTGTATACCAAAAACAAAACTACAATAATGATTGGGTGGCTTCTAATGTTCCTGATGGTGTCTATTTTGGTATATTAACATATGAGGATGACGGAGAGATTAAAAGTCAAAATTTCATTCTTCATATATTTCATCAATGAGTAGTTCTGAAAGTCTATTACCATATCCCTCACATGTAGGTTCACCGGTAATTGTGCCAGAAAATATAGTTGCTTGGAAAGCTCCAAATGTTCACAAAGCAAACCAAGAGTTTAAAGCAAAGTATGACGAAATAAGGGCTGAGTTCGACAAACTGATAGAAGAATACGAATGGACTGAAACAATTTATAAATCCATTTTCAACTTTGAACCCATTGTTGGCGAAGTGTATTACTTATACCTCAACAACAAAGGACTGAGGTTTTTATCCTTAATAAAACCTAACGAGTGGAATAGAGAATGTTTGGGGAGTTATAGGTTCGAAACATCAAGAAAATGGAAAAAGTTGGATTAATGGTTTTTTTTCACTATCTTTGTGTATGAAAGTTTTGAAAAAATGTAGTAACAAAGAAAGGTTGATTGACTTGATCTTCCTTTTGATATTATTACCTTTGATGATATACTACATAATGAAGTTGAAAAAATGAGTGAAAAGCAAGAATTAATTGAACACTTGAAAAAAATCAAGTTTTTTGAAACTATGTTCAAAGACTTGGAAAACACACATGTCAGTAAAATTTTTTACAGAGCAGTTGGTAGATTCACCCTGAACGAATTGTTATCTTATGAAGAAAGTTCCCAACGTAGGGTTATTGTATCTGCTCGTATTTCCCATGCCATTTCGGAATGGATACTCATCGATGGAGTTCCTTTTTTGGAAAAAAATAGTCAAGTTGTTCGTCTGAAGACAAAAAGAGAAAGTTCCAAAGATTCATTTGATGTTACATTCATTTATAAATCCAAAGAATATTCCTTCGAAATTAAGGCAACACAAACAGACAGCAAGTGGCAAGGTTCAACCCACTCTTCATCCAAAGTTGAAGATTATATTTTAATCAATTTCGATATGGATATGGATGAAAAAGTGGTGGAGGGTAATAATAAAAATTTATTCAAAGATGGATGGTTTTGTACCTTTTTGGAAATTAACCATGACGGATTCAAAGGAGTTGCCCGAGAAAATAATAGTAGAACTGCCTTTTCCATCACGGTGGAAACATATCCTGTTGATGTTATTAAAAACTTGATAGTGATAGGAACAGTTAGCCCAAAACAAAAATATTATAAAATTATTAGAGAATATGTCAGTTAATTACATCAACAACGTCGTTTGTGGAAATGCAGTGGAAGTGTTGTCCACCTTACCTGAGAATACTTTTGATTTGACGGTTACTAGTCCACCATACGATAACTTACGAACTTATAACGGTAAAATCAAAGATGAGGTTGTCTTCGAAGATGGTTTCAGTTTTCCATTTGTTGAGATGGCTAAGGAATTATATCGCGTCACAAAAAAGGGTGGGGTTGTTGTTTGGGTTGTAAATGATCAGGTTAAAAATGGAGGAGAAACTGGTAGTTCGTTCAAGCAAGCTCTAAAGTTTATGGAAATTGGTTTTACACTTTATGATACTATGATTTACCACAAAAACGGACCTCCCTTCCCTGAGACAGGAAGGTACTCACAAGTTTTTGAGTATATGTTTGTTTTTAGTAAGGGCAAACCCAACAATGTCAATTTGATTAAGGACAAACCAAATAAGTGGGCAGGATTTTCGAATTTTGGTGAACCATCCAAACGAACCAAAGAAGGTGACTTGAAAAAAACTGACAAGTTTGTTGTTGCGGATTATGGTGCACGATATAATGTATGGTATATAACAACGGGTAAAAACTATTCAACCAAAGATGATTTTGCATTTCAACACCCTGCCATTTTTCCAGAGACATTGGCTGAAGATCATATTTTAACATGGACAAACCCAGGTGATTTGGTATTAGACCCAATGGTAGGTTCAGGAACAACTCTCAAGATGAGTAAAATGAACAATAGAAATTATTTCGGTATAGATATCAACCAAGAGTATGTTGACTTGTCTAAAAAAAGAATTGAAAACATTGTTTCTTACTCCGAAGATTTCCCAAATCCTAAGACAAAGTTCATCCTATCAAAAAAAGATGCCTTGGCTAAAAGGAAAAAAACTCAGGAAGTTGAAAAAAATTCAGAAGAAAACATACAAGGGCGTCTAGACTTGTTGTAATTTGCATTATATTTGTAGTGTGAAAACAATCGAATATAAAGTTACTTTAGTGAACGATACTTACAAGAAAAGTTTTATTATAAGTGAATCACAGTTGTGGTTGTCTAAGGGTAATTTCTCAGGAATGGGTAATTTCACCAAAGTCAAAATAAAAAAAATTAATAATGGATAGTTATGGAGATGAGTGCTGACAAGGCAAAAAAATATATGTTGTTTGTTTATGGAGACTTCAACAAAGGTGACGAGTTAGTCAGAGAACTGACAGCTGAATTTGCAACAATTATTGAATCGAACTATATGAAGTTCATTTTCAATCCACATTCATTTGTTGCACACTTTTCCTCTAAAGTGCCCTTCGAGGACTTGAAAATACACATCGATCAAGTCTTATCTTTTCAAGTTGAACAATATTTTTTAACTGAAATGAGTTCTGATTTTGCCGTCGGAATGAATCCAGAGTTAATGAATGGTTTGTTTGATTTAGAAAACGAAGACGATGAAAAGTCCATTATTACTATGAAAATGATTCTCAATGACTTTGTTGAAGATGGTGAAAATGGATTGATGGACTTTTTGAAAAATTTACCACAGATTATGGAAAAAGTCATCAATGAGGAATTTGATGATGAAATGCCAAAAAAAAGAAAAAAAACCTTATCTTTGGATGAAGTTTTAGATAAGATTACCGAGGAGGGAATCGAAAGTTTAACTGAAGAAGAAAAAGAAACACTTGAAAATTATGCACGAAGACAATAACACACCACAGTATACCCAACCACTAAATCAGGAAGAGATTCAATTGTATCTCAAAGATATCCGAAAGTTGAAGGTTATGACACCTGAAAGAGAAAAAATACTTTCAGCAAAAATTACCGATCCCAACTGTTCAGAACAGGAAAAGGAAAAAATTTATAGAGAATTATTGGAAGGTAATTTACGGTTTGTAATTACTGTAGCTAAAAAATATCAAAACCAAGGTTTGGAAATGGCGGATTTGATTGCTGAAGGTAATGTTGGATTAATGAGGGCTATCAAGAATTTCGATTGGACAATGAATCTTAGATTTATTTCTTATGCGGTTTGGTGGGTAAAACAGGCAATTATTCAGTCTTTAAATGAAAACTCACGTACCATCCGTCTTCCAGTCAACATCATACAAGACTTACACAAGGCAAAAAAAGAAATCGAAAACTTACCTGAGGGTGAGTTGGAAGGAAAACTAGCAACACTTCCTAAAGTTGTTGGTTTGGACTCTAGTATTAATGAAGATGGAGATACATTGATTGATTTAGTTGTTAATGAAAATGCGGAGAAACCTGACGCAGGATTTTCAACAGAAGATATGTTGAAAAAGAAATTATCTGACATAATGTCAGTTCTTGACAGTCGTGAACGAGCAATAGTTGAAGATTATTTCGGTATATCAGGTAGTTCTCGTACTTTGGAGGAAATCGGACAAGATTTTAATCTAACCAAGGAAAGGGTGCGTCAAATCAAAGAAAAGGCTCTTAGAAAACTACGAAACGAAAGTTCTGTTTTGTTTGACTATTTATAATTCATCTACTGATATAATATTTATAATAAAAAAGTATTATGGAATTTTTTAAAAAGTATGCGTCTATTTTCACAACAGTTTTATTGTTGTTGGTTTTGTTTAGAAGTTGCGGAACTGGATCGGACGTAAAAAAACTCAAAGCAGAAGTTCAAACTTTGAAACAAGATTTGAACGAAAAAGTAGTTACTCAAGAACAACTCATCGAGATTATCAAAAACACTCCAAATTGGAGAACTTTAGAAATTGAAGAATTATCAGACAAAGAAAGAGTACCTATTAACTTCTTTAAAAACAAAGAAGAGAACAAGTAATGCAAGGCGTCGGCGAATGGTTTTCTCGTAATCTGAGAAAAATAATCATATCTTCATTTGTAATTCCAATTTTGTTGGTTGCGTTTGTGAGTATATCACACGTAACAACATTTTATGAATTATCAAATCCTTTGAGTTGGGCAATCTATCTTTCAGTGGCTATCGAGATTGCTGCTTTGGGTGCATTGGCAGGTATATCTGCTAACATGGGTAAGTTTATCTATGTACCTTTTGGTATTGTAACATTGATTCAATTTATTGGAAACGTATTTTTCTCGTTCACATTTATAGACGAAACTAGTCAGTACTTTCTTAGTTGGGTAGATTTGACAAGTGCTATTTTTGAACCGATGGGAATCGAGGCAACAGATATCGCATCACACAAAAGAATATTATCATTATTTTCGGGAGGTTTATTACCTTTAATATCTTTAACTTTTGCACATATGTTAGTAAGATTTTCAGAAGAGAACAAAGTTGAGAATCCAAAACAAGAACTAACACAAGAGCAATTAGAAGAATTAAGTAGACAGGCAGGTAAAATAGAAAAAGAAATTTACGAAACAACCAAACCTTACACACCCACCGAAGAAGATTTAGATAGATTACAAAAAGAACTTGAAAAATTTAATCAAGTTCAAGAATCTGAAGATGATGTTGTAGTTAATGATGAGGTTGTTGATAATGAAAAACCAATCAAAAGGTTAGTATATACACAACGAAATGCTGACGATAACAAATCTTGATGGCTTCGAAGCTACAGGAAAACACAAAAAGAAAAAACAAATAATTCTCTGTCATACATCAAGAAACTTAGAGGATTATATTTCTTCATTAAGACATAGATATAATGGAAGTAACAAACAATTACCTCATTACTTAATTTCAAAAAGTGGTGAGGTAATGTCTGTTATAAAACCTGATACGTACTCTGAATTTTTAGAAAATGAAAAAGTTAATAAAAACGCAATTTTCATTTGTATAGAAAACCTTGGGTGGTTAAAGAAAAATCCACTCTCCAACTATTATGTTAATTGGATTGGTAATATTTATAATCAAGGTATATACGAAAAGAAGTGGCGTGGACACTTCTTTTGGGCTCGTTACACTGATGAACAATTAAAATCCTTAGGGGTTTTAGTTAATCAACTATGTGAGGAGTTTAATATTCCTAAGTCCAGTATTGGACATAATGTAAAAGTGGATGGTATAGAAAAATTTGAGGGGATAGTAACAAAAAGTAATTTCGACGCAGACTTTACGGATTTGAATCCTCACTTTGATTTCGAAACATTCAAAATGTTGTTAGAGAATGATTAACGAATACGACGAAATAAAAAGCCTTCTCAAGAAATCGAGAATGTTACATGAGCAATCTGCTCCCATTAATCTCGATCAGGATGTTGAAGCTGAAATAGATATGGATACCCAACCTCAAGAGGATAAAGAAAAATCTTATAGAATCTCGGGTGGAAAGTTAACTTTGCATGGTAAGTCACAACAAGACTTAGAACTTTCTACTGATGAAAAAACTGCATTCCAAGAGACTATGGATGAATTTGTTGATGAGGTTTCAGATTTATCTGATTTTGGAACATTGAATATGTACCCAAACAACGTAGAGTGGAGTGGTAAAGTTATCGATTTTGATATTGAATTTTATTATACCATCGGAGAAAAGAACGGAGTTTATATTAACGGTAACATGATTAAGTTAGATCAGGACTTGATTGAACTTATAAATAAATTAACATCTTACTATGAAAAGTTCAAATCAAAGTGGGCGAGAATCCTTTCACAGAGAAAGAAAACATCAGGTAAGGGATTAACTTCTTTCGAAGAATGAAAATCATAGAATTTCTTAAATCTAAGTTTTGGGGTATTCCAAAAATAGAAACCTATATTGATTGGACAAAAAAAGGATTAATGATATGGGGAGCAATCTCCATATTTTTATGGATATATACTTTGGGTATCAACCGTCCGGAAGCCATCAAAGAATCCCAAAGACGTGTGGACTCTTTGAACGTAGTAATTAAAACAAATAAAAAGTTGATTAATTCTTTGGAAAAAGAAAACCACGAAATTGAAGACAAAATTGAAGATTTGAATGAAGATTTGGTGGACTTACAAAAAAAATCAGACAAATATCAAAAAGATTATGAAAAACAAGTTAAGCGTCTTGATGCTCTTGATGACAATGAGCTTGTCAAGCTTTTCACAGAGTCTTTCCAATAAGGCAACAGAGTGTGTAGTTCCATGTTACACACTCAAAAATGCTTTGGTAATGAAAGAATCTAAAGACTTAATCGAAAAACAACTTACGATTGCTCGTGATTCTATTTCTATCATGGGTACCATCATCATCGAAAAAGACAACTTAATTGCAAACAAAGACAAACAAATAGAACTTTATAAACAAAATGAAGAGTCTATGAAAGGGATTGTCAAAGAAAAAGATATCCAAGTTGGTGAGTATAAAAAACTATATAAAAGAGAAAAAAGACTCAAACTGTTAGGTTTTGGAAGTGGACTTGCTGGTATTGGTTTTGCGGTTTTCTTAATTCTCTAACTATTTATCCATATGGCGCTCACGAACACCGACAAAAAAGAAATTGAAGTAATGATTCGTAAAGAAATCAAGGATTTTCTTGGAAGTAATACTGTGCAACAAATGGAGAAAAAAATCTTGGATATGATATCCAAAGAATTGAAAAAAGGTTCATTAAAAGGGGATGTCAACCAAGCGGTTGTAAACATAATGAGAGAGTTTTACCAAATCATGTGGACAAGACGAGGATTTTGGGAAAACCAACTTAAAAATGTAAAATGATGGAAGATTTAAAATCTATGGTTCAGAAAAGTATCAAAAAAGAATTTGGTAGACTTAAGATGGATTCAAGAGAAAAAATGGACGCGATGAATCAAACACTTCAAACGGTTGGTGAAAATTCTGATGTAGAAGAAAACCCTGAAGTCAATTTTTTTGATGGTTATAGTTCACCAAAATTAACTATGTTTTTAGATACCAAAGAAGAGGTTGACAATGAAACTCCAAAAACAAAAAAAATAGATACAGAGACAACTGAAGCTACAGGAAGTGGAAGTGCTGGTGGTTTTGAACAGCCTTTATTTGGTAAACCCGTGAAAAGAAAAATAACGAAACCCGAAGGTGGATTTGTTAGTGAAGAAGAATTGAAAGGTGGAAAAGCAGATTCCAAAACCTTGGAAGATATTTCAAAAAAACATACCGTTGAATTAGAAAAACTCAAACAAGAATTCGAAAGGGGTGTGAAGGTAGAAAAAGAACACACCAAAAATCCCAAAGAGGCTGAAGAGATTGCAAAAGATCACCTTTGGGAGGATCCCAATTACTATATGAAACTTACTAAGATTGAGGCAACAGAGGCTACTTCATCTTCTTCTTCAGGTTCATACGAAACGCCTTTCTTTCTAGCAAAAAACAAAAAGAATTGGAGGGGAGGGGCAAAACCACAAATTCCTGGGGGTAAGTTCGTCGAAGTTAAGAAAAAGTGCAAGACATTTCCTTATTGTAATCAAGGAGATATAAATGCACTGAACTTATTTGAAAAAGAGTATATCCAAGAAGCCATAGATAGAGTTCACAAACAAACAGGTGTGGAAAAATACGTTATTAAAAACATTCTATATAAAGAATTATCAAAAAATTAAGTTCCTTTTTTTTGGTTTGTTTTTATGATACATAAACAAAGTTTGATGTATTTATAAAATAAAAAGACATGTCTAGTACCCTTAAGGAAAGTAGTATTGGTGGCGTTTATGTAGGAAAAGGACCTGGGTCTGCATCCTCCAATCTTATAATGGGTAATCTTGCTTTAGATAGTGGAGGTTCTTCGAGTTCTTCTAATGTCATCATTGGAAACAAAGCGGGTTCTAGTATTACGAATACCGTGACTAATTCTGCAAACGTAATAATTGGTGGCAATGCCGCTAAAAATACCAATACAGTAAAGGCTTCGGTGATTATTGGTTATGATGCAGGAAGGTATTGTTCTCACACTTGTTCTGTTGTTGTGGGATTATGTGCTTCGAGGAGTAATTGCAGTTGTAATTCTGTAATTATCGGAAACCACGCTGGTGCCGTAACTTCTAACAGTCATAACAGCTCAGTTATTCTCGGTAATTTTTCTAGTCGTTGTAGGGCAGCATGTAATTCTGTGGTTATAGGATACAAAGCCGGATGTTCATCAGGAGATTATTGGTATAGGTCGGTATTGATTGGTACCGAAGCTGTCTACAATGCCTATCCAGATCCTCGCTCTGTAATATTCATAGGAAAAAATACACAGTCACATGGTAAATATGCCATTGGGATAGGAAACTACACGCGAAGTGGTACTCAAAGTGTGGTTCTTGGACATGGTGCGAGTGGGTTGTATGCTGGTAATCTTGTTGTAGGTTACAATGCTGCGGTATACGCGGACTACGAAGGTGTTTGGGGTAACTCGAGCAACAACACAAAAAACTGCATTTGGCCCAACTGGACTTTCCTTTCTGATTGTAGAGACAAAGCTGATGTTACACCTCTGACTGAAAATTATGGGGTACCTCTTCTCAAGAAATTAAAACCCGCCTCATTCAAATGGGACAACAGACAGACATACGTTAGAGAAAAAGGGATGCAATTCGGTGACAAAGACGGTTCATTTGTTTCTGAACACACAAATTACGGATTTATTGCCCAAGATATTAAAGCCTCTGCTGATGAATTGAACATCAAAATACCTGGTTTGGAAACCGAATCCGAAACCTATAAATTACCTTATGAAACATTCATATTCACATCTGTTGAGTCTATCAAACAGATGCTAACCAGAATCGAAACCTTAGAGGAAGAATTAACCCTATTAGAAACACAGTAAGATGGCTTGTTTAAGAACCACAACCGTTAACGGACACTGCTTTACCAACGGAAATACTTGTATTGATAACGTTGGATTTGGTACTACCTTGTTTTCGAATATGAACGGGACAAGTAGATACAATACTGCAATCGGTGTAGGTGTATTAGGGGCAACAACAAGTCAGTGTAGAATAAATAACACCGCTGTGGGAGGTGGTGCTATTAATTCAGTAAACGCTTGTTTGAATAATAATACTTCTATTGGATACCAATCGCTAGCAAGAAGTGTCAATGCAACTGCAGTTGGTTTTTATGCCAGTGCTTACGGAACCGATGCTTTAGCGGTAGGACACTACGCGCAAGCCTCAAATCAATACTCAGTTGCAATCGGAAGATATGCACAGGCAAGTCAAAAATCAGTGGCTGTTGGTTGTGCGGCTATAGCAAACTCAGCTGAAAATATTACTGCAATCGGCACAAAGGCATCGGCACAAGGAAGCCGCTCCACTGTTATTGGTTATTATGCGGTTGATTCGGGTGGCAATTATTCCACCACCATAGGTGTATGTGCAACGGGGAGTGGTGAGTATAGTATAGTAGTGGGTTCAAGGTCATCAACTGGTGGTGGAAATAATAATATTGTATTAGGTTATAATATTACAGCGTCAGGAGATGGTAATATATTTTTCAATACAAATTTAGGTAGTGGTCCCAATACCATTTATACTAAGTGGAGTTATAATTCAGATTGCCGAGACAAAACCAAAATCGAACCTTTAGGATATAATTTAGGTTTACCATTGGTTAAAAAATTAAAACCAGTAACATTTAGGTGGGATTTGAGAGATCATTACGTTAGAAAATGTGGTTTTGAAAGAGGAGTAAAAGACGGCACACTCAAGAGACCTGAATTACAATTAGGTATTTTAGCACAAGATTTGGACGTGAGTTTACAAGAACTAAATGAAAGATTCGATGCCCTGAAATTAGATACTGACAAAGAAAAGTATTCTCTTACCGAAGGTGCTTTTGTATCGTCTTTGGTGAAATCAATCCAACAGTTGACAAACAGATTAGATGTCATAAAAACAAGAATTGAAAATTTAGAAACTGTTTAAAATATGGCTACTTTGAAATGTTGTACACAGGTTGGTGGAGGAGCCTCCTCTTGTATGAGAGTCACGGGTGCTAATGGCTCTGTTGTATTAGGTACAGGAGTCAATCCTGTAAATACGTATGGGGTTGGTATTGGGAGACGAACTCAACAATACGGAAACAGTGTTTCTTCTAACATATCTATCGGGTACAAGACACAGATGAGTATTTATCCTGGCGGAAACTGTGCTGCTTCATGTTTTAATATTGGGATTGGCAGAAGTGCAAATTATGACTTGAGGTGTGCGGGAAATGGTGCATCAAATGGTTTATGTAATATTGCTATTGGTGGTTATGCAGGATTCCAACATGCTTGTAGTTGTGGAATGATTGCATTCGGTAGGTCTGCAGATTTGTCTGGTAATAGAAGAGCAAACACTATCGCGATGGGCAGCCTTGCTAATCGTGGATATTCTACCACAGGACAGAGACATATCCTCATCGGTGCCCTTACTTATTTTACTGGTTGTTGCGGAAGTACTGATTTGATTAACATCGGATACAAGAACAACAGATATGGTACTCAGTGTAAACTTAATCATATCATTATAGGAGATAGGGCGTCTACAAATTCTCACAATTGTTCGTTACACATTGGTGCTGCAGGTGATACGGGTGGTGCTTGTAACACTGTCATTGGATTTGGTGCCTCAGGTGGGTACGGACCCACTTCGAACAAAATAGCAATTACAGTAAATTGTAACCCATGGTATGCTGCGGGACATACTATATTAGGAAATTCGGACCATGTAAATGCGTATGTTATACCAAAATGGACAAACCTATCTGATTGTAGAGATAAAGCAGATATAGAATATCTAGATAGAAGCTTAGGATTATCATTTGTGAACCAACTAAATCCTGTTAAATTTAATTGGGATAGAAGGGAATGGTATGAAAAAAAATGTGGTTATGAGTTTGGTACCAAAGATAGTACACTATCAGGTGATACAGAACAGTATGGATTTTTAGCTCAAGAAATCTATGATACCATTCAACAAAATAATCTGAGTTTAGATATTGTTGAAAGAGACCTTACCCACTATAGATTTAATCATACGGATTTAATACCTTCCATAACACTTTCTCTTCAAGAACTTTTAGAAAAATTAGAGGACTATGAACAGAGAGTTGAAACTTTAAAAAATAGTTAATTAAAATGTCAGTAGAAAATTTTTCACTAAATGAAAAGGATTTTTTGAGTGTACTAAAGGATGTCAAACAAAGTCAATCAATTATTGATTATATTTTGACTTTCCGCACACCTACAGAAATTCAAAACACAGAAATTTACAGAGAAAGGTTATTCAATAATCGTGCTCAATTAGAAAGTTATTTATCGATGCCTTGGTTTGTTTCAAACATAACTGAAGCACAATTAAATTCTTTTAACGCATCAATTTCAGGGGCGACACAATACTTATAACAATTTATCGATTTATTTGATATTTATTACTAAAAGGAAACTAAAATGGCTAATTTAGAAAAATTCATAGACAAACTTGTATCCAAGGTTCTCAACGAAGAATTGGACAGAAAAATTAATTCTGCTGTGCAGACAATCAACGAAAAAGAAGATAAGTGGATTCAAGATGTTGATATGAAAGAAGGAGCATTCACAAAGTATTGTGGTGGTGAAGTCACTTGTGAATGTGCAAAAAAAGCATTAGATAAAGGTGGACATCCTGCAAAAATGGCACAACTCTATTTGAATATGAACAAAGACAAGTGTAAGTCACTTCAAGAGGGTAATCATATTGAGGAAGTTGATGAGATGGAAGATAATTATGAGATTGCACAAAAAAGAAGAAAAGAAAGAGAGATGAGAAACGCTATTGGTAACACTGACTACATCAAAAATATGCCAGATGATGATGAAATCGGAGTATATTCTGACAACTCAACTCAGGATGGTTTAGGTGAAGGTTCTGATGTTGAATTGGAAGAAAAGGCAAAACCTGATTTCTTGGATTTAGATGACGACGGTAACAAAAAAGAACCGATGAAAAAGGCGGCTAAAGATGCCAAGAATGAATCCAAAAAGAAAGTACTTACTTTGTCAGAGGAAGAAATGATTGAGTTGATTGAAAAAATCTTAGAAGAGCAATTTGTTAGTGGACAAAAGGAAACTAAAAACAGTCTCGAGGCATCAAAGAAAGAAAATAATGAAAACCTTAAAGCGGTTGCCAAGAAAATGAATGAATACTTAAAGGATGGTTCTGAAGGTGATTACGACGCTAACCCTAAGTCATTCCCAAAAGGAAACGGTGAAATTAAAAAATCTAAGAAAATGGCATACCAACCATCCAAGGCTGTTGAGGAGTATATTGAGAATTTTGCATACGCACCAGGAATGGAAAACTTGATGTATGATGAAATTTCTCCAAACGAAGATTGGGTAGAAATGAATATCGAAGGGAACAGTAAAACAGGAAACTCTGCAGAATATGCAAACGCTGTTGAAACTCCTTTGGGTAAAGCAATCAACAAAAAACGTAAGGAAAATCTATTTGGTAAAGAAAAACTCCGTTCGTATAATAGAGTTAAACAACCTGTTGATGTTACAGGAAACAGTCAGTCTGACGATACATTAGATAAAATGTTCGGAAAATTAAATTCTGAATCAAAGGACGAAAAGAAAGAAAATTTGATTAGTGAAGAAATGAATAAGATGAAAAAGTTAATTTCTTATTCTCAAAAAACACAATAATATATTTTCAAATATCCAAATATAAAAAGTCCGGTAACACGGACTTTTTTTTTTTGATTCATTCTATTTATTATAAAAAGTAATTGAATGGCATTCCCCTTTAGAAATCCCACTGCGTTAGACAGCAGAACCGCTCCTGAAGCTGTAGGTTTGACTACAGTACAAGGGACAAACTTTTCCACTCTTCAAGTAGGTGGATACATGGAAGTATTTTATCTTTCCGACTTAGGTTTAACTTTATCAGGATTAGGTGCTCAGAGCAACTCTGCGAATACTATCCCAATTCAAATTTCATTAGGTGTAGGAACAAGTTTTAGCCCAACGGCAACATTAACACTTAACAGTGACAACGTTTCTTCAGGTAGAAGAAAACTTGGTATGTTGGTATATGTTTATGAAACAGATACGACATATCAGTATACAATACAAAACTACGAGTCCTTATTTAACGCGGTGTCGGCTTTCACAGGAAGTTCAGGATTTATATACACTACTAATTCAACAACGGTAGCGACAAGAACACCTGAAGGGATAGAATTTATCAACGCATGGACAGGATCAACTATCGAAGGACAAAATGGTGTAACACGAGAAAATGCAACGTGGAGAATATATTACGGAGCACAACAGACAATTACCGGTGGTACGTATGACAAAACCTCTTCAAATTTAACACTTAATAATTCCACGGGTGGCACAATTACAATATCAGATGTACAACCAATCGAATACATAGGAATTACCGCGGTTCCTGCATCAAAAAACATTAACGATTGGGAGGGTGTTAATCAGTTTCAAGATTCCTACATTGTTATTCCACAAAATTTACATAATAAAACAATCACCAAAGTTTCTGCTTCATATGGTGATACTTCATCACAATCGGGTGCTATATATAAAATTGAGATGAAAGACACCTCAAGTTCTGTTGATGATAGTCGTTCATGGGGGCATTCGGCAAATACTAGAACTTCACAATTTACATTCACAAGTCCAATGACATTGACTTCAGGATATACCCTGAACATTATGTATGATACCTTCAACCCACCTGATACTAATGCTGAAGGGTATAGTGCAACTTTTGAAATTGAATAATGATAAACGTTTTTCCCATTTTTCCTGGTATTCCCAGTCCGAGTCCAACTCCTACTCAGACTGTGACACCTACTATTACACCCACTGTTACGTCAACGAGCACTACTACACCAACACCAACTAAAACGTCAAGTCCTACACCGACTCAAACGGTAACACCATCTGTTACTCCAACTATTACAGCAACTAATACACCAACAAACACTGTCACACCAACAATTACACCATCTCCGACACAACCTGTCCAAGGATGTATATACTATACCATTGGTAATGGTATCAACATCAGTACAATGCAAACCCAAGGACCTTCGGGAGATTTTACTGATGTTCAATTTGCGGATTTGATAGAACTAAGATTTTCAAGAACAGCCTATTCAGGAACAACGGAAAGTCCTATACAGAGTTCTGTAGACTTCAATACTATATTTTCGAACATGGGATCAGGCTCAACGATAACCATAAATGGTAGGGGTAGTTCATATGGTACATCTTTAACTTTACAATTGACAGGTACTGCGGGTTACTCAGGTTCACAGTTGTTGGTAAATTCGAGTTATGGTGGTATTAATATAGTATCAAGTACTGGTGTTGGTTTCAGTAACAGTGGAACCTATTGTGTTGAGTTTTATAATGTTAATCCTACTCCGACTCCAACTCCTACAAGTACAGTAACCCCGACAATTACACCCACAACTACACCAACTCAAACACCTACCCAGACACAAACACCAACATCTTCAGTTACTCCGACAATTACACCTACAGAAACACCTACTAATACACCAACGCAAACACCGACTCAAACACCGACTCAAACACCGACTCAAACACCAACTAATACACCGACCAATACTTCAACTCCAACTCCGACAAAAACATCAACACCTACACAAACAAATACGCCAACTAATACTGCAACACAAACAAATACGCCAACAAACACTCAAACACCTACAAATACGCCATCAAACACACAAACACCCACAAATACACAAACTCCAACACAAACACCGACACAATCACCTACAAACACACAGACACCTACAAAAACACCTACACCAACACCCACAAGAGAACCCATTGCTAAAATGGTTGCAGTTGGAGGAACCTCGAATCATATAGTTTACAGTATGGATGGTTTGAGTTGGAGTTTTTCAAATGATGGGTTGATAACTAGTAGTTATGCAAGATCAGTGGCGACGGATGGGTTGATTTACGTCGTTGGTGCGAACACAAATAGTTTGAACAGATTGATATATTCGTATAATGGTAATACATGGACAGCATCATCCAGTGGTAATAACATTTTTAAAAATACCCCATCAAGTTACGATGGTAATGTTGTTGGATTGACATATTCGAATGGCATTTTCATGGCGGCAGGTTTAGGTGGTGGTAGTGGTAAAGTTGCAAAATCTACAGATGGTATAAATTGGACAGGAGTGACTGGAAATATTTCCGTTAATAATGGTTTGTTTTCGGTGGCGGGTAATGGTACTGGTACTTGGGTTGTCGGTGGTGGACAAGGTAATACAAACATATTTTATTCTACCGACAATGGAGATACTTTTGCGGCGGCAACAAAAACAAATTCTCTCATAGGTTGGGAGGTAAATGGTATAGTATGGGCTCGTGATAGATTTGTTGCCGTGGGTACCAATAACGCAACTCCATCACCTCCAAGAGTTGCTGTTTCTTTTGATGGTATCAGTTGGACGGGATCTACAAACGACACTTCGGTTTTTAACAACAATGTTAATGGTATCGATTACAATGGTTCTTATTTTGTGGCTGTTGCAGGGGGTACCAATAAAGTAGGATATTCTTATGATGGATTCACATGGAGTGCGGCTACTTCGGCTAATAGCGTGTTAGTCAATACTGCTTATGCAGTTAATTGGAACGGAAGTGTGTGGTATGTAGGCGCTTTTGATAGTAGTGGGGCTAAAAAATGGTTAATATACTCAAGCGACTTAGTCAGTTGGACAGTCATCACTGATTCCGCTTTGGATAATCTTGGTACTGCAATACGAGGTATAGCCTCTCGTCCGACACCTTACGTATCACCAACACCAACACCAAGTGTAACACCAACTTTGACCCCTACAGTTTCACCGACAGTTTCATATCAATGGTTAGTATTCAATATTAATGCTGGTGGAACTCAAAACTTCTGTGGTAAAACTTTATCACAAGCTGCTCAATATACCTGTGTTGGGGCATCACCAGGTTATGCTAACTACGCGTACTATGGTACCTCAATTTCTCTTGGAACTCAATTCCTTGGGATTGCATACAATGCATGTTTTGTAACTAATCAAAACCTTCCTTCCTTCGCAAGTTTTACATCAGGTAACACTGAATATATTATAGAAACGGACGCAAACGGAATTGTGACACGATATGAAAGTTTCGTAGTTTGTGATTATTAATCATTAACCAATATAGTTTTTTTGGATTTCATTCTATTTATTATAAAATATAATTTGAATGGCTTTTCCGTTTAGAAACCCAACCGCACTTTCGTCCCTAACGGCCCCTGAGGCGGTTGGTTTAACAACCGTTCAAGGAACCAATTTTTCAGTATTACAAGTGGGTGGGTTCATGGAAGTCCATTACCTTTCCGACTTAGCTTTAACTTTATCAGGCTTAGGTGCTCAGAGCAACTCTGCGAATACTATCCCAATTCAAATTTCATTAGGTGTAGGAACAAGTTTCAGTCCAAGAGCTACATTAACACTCAACAGTGACAACGTTTCTTCAGGTAGAAGAAAACTTGGTATGTTGGTTTATGTTTACGAAACCGATACAACTTACCAATACATTATACCTGATTATGATAATTTATTCAATGCGGTATCCGCTTACACGGGTAGTTCAGGATTTGTCTACACTACTAATTCAACAACGGTAGCGACAAGAACACCTGAAGGGATAGAATTTATCAATGCTTGGACAGGATCAACTATCGAGGGTGTTGATGGGGTTATTCGGGATGATGCTCGTTGGAGAATATATTACAATGGAAAAGCTCAACTCACTGGAGGTACCTATGATTCAGATACAAGGATATTAAATTTATTGAATGTCACGGGTGGTACAGTATCTATATCAGGATTTACCGCACCTGTAACAGGGGGTACCATCAATTATGAAACATCGGACTTAACACTTCAAAGTTCTGATGGAAGTTCTGTTTCTATTTCAGGATTTGATGCAATTACAGGTGGTACTTATGATTCAGGCACGACAACACTAACACTATATGATAATTTAGGTTCTACAATTGATGTTACTGGTTTTACTTCAAGTGCGAGTGTATCCTTATCTGCAAATACGGGACTTGGAAGTGATACTGATGTTCTTTATACTATCTACAATACTTTAGTTGATGATGCGGTGACTAATGTTGAAGTTGGTGGTGCACAATCGGGAACCACTGCCGCAACATGGAAAACGAGGACATTTGTAGAAGTATTGGATGAGATATTGTTCCCTGATGTGGAGCCTACATATACTATCCCTACAATAGTAACAACAGGAATCAACGACTTGACTGTAGAGGTTGGTTCAGTTGTAAGTGCTACTATTGGTGCCACCGCAATCAAAAATGATGCGGGTGATTTTTCACAATTGAGGGTTCTAAGAAATAACACAGCGATATTCACTGATACTACAATATCTGCTTATACCGAAACTAATGTTCCCGATCAATTTGGATACGTGAACCCTAACAGTCCAAACTCAGGATTTACATTGTCACCTTCACCATATACGGATGCTTATACAATACCAGCTCCTACAGGTGTGACAACTTCAACAGAAACTCTATATAAAGTAGATGGGAATTATGCGAGTGGACAAGCCAAAAAGAATAACAAAAACGTGACTGATACAAGAACTCCTGCGGTTAGAGAAACAGACGCACCTCAACTAAGTGCAAATACTTTTACAAGTAGTACTTCAACTTTAACGGGAATATATCCATATTTCTATGGTAAATCAGCATCTCAACCATCAGCTTCTGATATTGCAAGTGCTATCCAAGCAGGAACTTCGACGAAAGTTCTATCAGACGCATCTGGAACTATTTCAGCGACGTTCGGTGCGTCAGGTGAGTATATTTGGTTTGCACATTATGTGAATTACACAAATAAAACAACTTGGTATGTGTCTGAATTGAATCAGGGTAATGTTGGTGGAAGTACAAATCTTTTTGCAACACCAACTCAAGAAGATGTTTCAAGTCCTGATTCCTATTGGAGTACTATCAGTTTTGATATTTATATAAGCAATTATGCAACCTCAACTACAGGTTCAATGCAATTTAGAAACTAAGAAAGATGGCGATTACACTGAATGACAATTTAAATGTAGAGGCACCCAAACCCAATGACAACAGATTCGGTCCTTGGAGTTCGACAAGTGATGCCAATTCGAATGTTCCTGCATACCAACGATATGTTGGATTGACGGTAGGTATTGGTTCGAATCCTGTTGTAGAATATTGGTACGCTTCAGGTACAACCAATGGTGATTTGGTAATCAAGACTTCAAGTTCAAGTTTCAACTTGGAAGTATCTGATAATTCTACAACGGTTTCTTCAGTTACAGGTATGACTTTTTCTGGTGCTACTGTAGTAGATTTAGGTAGTGGTGCAATTCAAATAGATATTGTTGGAGGTTCAGCAACTAGCGGAACTTCAGGTTCATCAGGAACTAGCGGAACTTCAGGTTCATCAGGAACTAGTGGTACAAACGGTACTTCAAGTTCACGTGGTACAAGCGGTTCGTCAGGTACTAGTGGTACATCAGGTACAAACGGAACTTCAGGTTCGTCAGGAACTAGCGGTTCGTCAGGAACTAGCGGTTCATCAGGAACTAGTGGAACATCGGGTTCATCAGGAACTTCAGGTTCGTCAGGAACATCAGGAA